>Ga0302274_10001091_pt1 | contig 26403 bp, 27 predicted proteins | sample III_Bog_N2_1_FD_198755 | JGI IMG/M metagenome (GOLD analysis project Ga0302274, IMG submission 198755) | Peat permafrost microbial communities from Stordalen Mire near Abisko, Sweden - III_Bog_N2_1 | ecosystem: Environmental > Terrestrial > Soil > Wetlands > Peat | place: Sweden: Abisko...
ATCGGTCGTCGTTTATCCGGGCAATTACAAGACCACGCCAGCGCCCGCGGCTCGGCGCGAAGGGCGCGAACGGCGGCCCAGCTATTAGTTCGACGGGTTCGTTGGCCTACAAATTGCTGCGGCGGAACAGGGACGATTGCCTCCGCCGTTCCACAAAATTTTCTTGCACAAGTTCCGCGGCAGTTAGTTTCTCGACACTTGACAGCGGCCTGAAATAGCGGTTGTTGCTTGCACTCATGCGAAATATTTTTTATTACAACTCACGGACCTGTGAATTTTTTTGTGCTACTATCCCGTTCGTCTCGTAATAAATTTCACAGATAACCCGTACTGCAAAACAGACGCTGCTCTGCAGGAATCGACGAACTCATAATTTTCTGATTGGCATTTCCCCTGGTATTTTGCTTGGGCGTTTTTGGTCGTTTGGTAAAGAAGTTTTCGATCCATTTTTCCGGTAAATCGTTTTTCTGGTAAATCATGTCTCTCACCAGTTCCGCCATCATTCCGAATCCTTGGGTGCGCATTCTTGACGCACTGGAGAAGAAAGTCAACCGTCACTCGTACGACACATGGTTGAAACCCACGCGCTACAGCCACGCCAGCAATGGAGTTTTGTTTGTGCGCATACCGACGGCCGAGTTCCGCCATGTCAGCGACAAGTACGCCGACCTGATTCAGGAAGCCGTCGACAACCTCGGGTTGGGATACGAAGAAGTGAAATTCGTGACCGCCGAGGACGATCCTTCAAACACGCCCATACGGCATAACGGCGGGCTGTCTGGCCATATTTCGGGAGGCGGCATGCGCGGGGATACGAATCCTGTTGGACTGCAACCCAGTGCGGCGCTACAGGGGTCGCAGGGGCGGTTCGATTGGGACAGTGCGGCGCAGTTGAACCCGCGCTACACGTTCGACGCATTTGTGATTGGCAGCGGCAACCAGTTCGCTCACGCGGCGTGTCAGGCGGTCGCAGAGCGGCCTTCGAAGGCCTACAACCCGTTGTTCCTCTACGGTGGCGTGGGCATGGGCAAAACCCACCTGATGCAGGCGATTGGGCATGAGATCAAGCGGCGATCTCCGCAGGCGGCGATCTGCTACGTGTCGAGCGAGAAGTTCACCAACGAGATGATCAACTCGTTGCGCTACGACAAGATGATCAGCTTCCGGGATAAGTTCCGGACGATGGACGTGCTGCTGATCGACGATATCCAGTTTTTGGCGCAGAAAGAGCGGACCCAGGAGGAATTCTTCCACACCTTCAACGCGCTGCATGAGTCGATGAAGCAGATCGTGATTGCGAGCGATCGTCCGCCGAAAGAGCTGGCCGAGTTTGAAGACCGGCTGCGTAGCCGGTTCGAGTGGGGGTTGATTGCGGACATTCAGCCGCCCGATCTGGAGACGAAGGTTGCCATCCTGCAAAAGAAGGCGGAGCAGGAGCGGGTCACGCTGCCGACGGATGTGGCGCTTTTTATCGCTTCGAATATACGATCGAATGTCCGCGAACTGGAAGGCGCGCTGATTCGCCTGGTGGCGCATTCTTCGCTGATCGGGGCGGAGATTACGCTTCCTTATACGCAGCAGGTGCTGAAGAATTTTATCGATTCGCAGGCACGGAAGGTAACGATTGAGTCGATCCAGAAGGCGGTGGCCGAACAATTCGGGCTGCGCCTGGTGGAGATCAAAGCGAAGAATAATTCGCGATCGATTGTGTATCCCCGGCAGATAGCGATGTATTTAGCGAAGCATTTGACGGAGGCTTCGCTGCCCGAGATTGGACGGCAGTTTGGGGGAAAGCATCACACGACGGTGCTGCACTCGGTGGACAAGATTGAAGAGGTCCGCAAGACGGACAAGGATTTGAACAGGTTGCTCAATAAGTTGACCGAGCAATTGGGCGCGTAAATGCGGTTTCGACGGTCATCAACTTTTTAATGAGCCTTCCGGTGGGCTTTTGTATTTGATATAAGAGAGAACAGAAGTAGAGCTTGGTTTGGACAGTTCTTGACCAACTCTAGAGTCGGGAGACCCAAAATGCCGGTGGAAGTCGCCCCTGCCGTCGCCACTACGACCATGGAAATAACGGTCAGCAAGAATGAATTGCTTCGCGAACTGACGGCCACGCAAGGCGTGGTCGAACGCAAGACCACGATTCCAATCCTCTCCAATTATTTGTTTGAGGCGGCGGGTGACAAATTGTCCCTGACGGCGACAGACCTGGATCTGAGCTTGCGCACGTCGTGCAACGCCAAGGTCAAGAAGGAAGGCGCATGCACGATTCCGGCGCGCAAACTGTATGACTACGTAAAGTTGCTGCCGGACGCGGAGATCACCATCAAGTTGCTGGAGAACCATTGGGTGAGCATTCGCTGTGGGCGCTCGAACACGAAGATGGTAGGCATGGCGAAGTCGAATTTTCCGGCGCTGCCTGTATTTCCGGCAGCGGGAGTGATCAAGATTCCAGCAGCCGTGTTGCGTTCGATGATTGCGAAGACGGGCTTTGCCATCGCGAGTGAAGAATCGCGGTACACGCTGAATGGAGCGCTGATGGTGCTCAAGCCGGAGTCGATCACGATGGTGGCGACCGACGGGCACCGTTTGGCGCATGTGGAGCGGACGGGAGAAAAGTTTGAAGGCGTTTCGGGCGAGATGAAGACGCTGATTCCGAAGAAGGCGATGGACGAATTGAAATCGCTGCTGGATTCGGATGTGGAGACGGTTGACTTTGCCAAAGACGAGTCGACGCTGTTCTTCCGCGTAGGGCCGCGGCTGCTGACTTCGCGGCAACTGACGGGACAGTTTCCGAACTATGAAGCGGTTCTGCCGAAAGATGTTTCGAAGTCGATTGCGCTGGAAGGCGAGGAACTTGGCGCGGCGATTGCCCGAGTGGCGCAGTTTGCGGATGAGCGGTCGCGGGCGGTGCGACTGAAGCTGGAGAAAGGCGAATTGAAGCTTTCCGCGTCGTCGACCGAGACGGGCGAGTCGGAGGATTCCATCGAGATTCTTTATGATGGCGATCCCATGGCGATCGGGTTCAATGCGCAATATTTGATGGATTTCATCAAGGCGACCGGATCGTGCGCGGTGAAACTGGAATTGAAGGATGCGCAATCGGCCGGGCAGCTGCGTCCGGCTGAGGGTGAAGATTACAAGTACCGCTATATCGTAATGCCAATGCGGATCTGAGCGATCCCGATCCAGGGAAAGTGGGCTGACAGCTCTCAAGCCGTCAGCTATGGGTTAGAGTCCAGGGTGTCAGGCTGCCCGCCCGATTCTTCCAAGTCTTATTTCTAGTTTGACCGCCGGGCATTCAACAATTACATTTGTGCGCACTTCAAAATAGGAGGCGGAAGACGTATGTTATCTGGATTTAAGCAATTTATCTTGCGCGGCAACGTTGTGGATTTAGCCGTGGGCGTGGTGATTGGCGCCGCTTTTGGATCGGTCGTCACGGCGCTGACCAAGGATCTGCTTACACCGCTGATCGGCGCCATCGTCAAGGCTCCGGATTTTTCGGCGCTGAAGTTTACTCTCAACGGCAGCACCTTCCTTTACGGCGAGTTCGTGAATACTCTGATTTCGTTTATTCTGGTCGCGGGCGCCGTCTACTTCTTTGTCGTCACTCCTATCAACGCACTTATCGCCCGTACTCGCAAAGCTGCCGTGCCACCTGACCCCACGACCAAGAAGTGTCCGGAATGTTTGAGCGAGATCCCGATTGATGCTCGGCGCTGCAGCCAGTGCACTCAACCGGTGTTGGGGAAAGCGGCATAGACGTCGAGACGTGGAATCAGCATATATACGGGAGCCCGCGGAAAGCATTCCCGGGCTCTTGCTTTTTGGGGGGCGGAGGTGGCCTGATGAAGATGGCACGGGTTATTTTGTTTACGGGCCAGATGGATGCGATGAGCAAATTCTACGGAGAAGTGCTGGGCCTCAGGCAAGTGACGAGTGAAAAAGGCTGGCGGGAGTTTGCAGCAGGAGGCGCACGGATCGCGCTGCACTCGGGTCCGTCATCGCCGGGGCGCAAGGGACCGAAGATTGTGTTTTATGCGAAGGACGTGGCTGCGGTGCGAGAAAAGCTGGTTGCCCGGGGCGCAAGTTTCGGCCAGGCGAGGCAGGGGGACATGTTTTGCCTTTGCGACGGCCAGGACCCGGACGGCAATCCGATTCAGTTGTCGGACCGGTGATCGCGTATGGGAGGTGATTAGCCGGCACAGGGCCTTGGCGAAACCGGCTGGATTCCTGTAAAATCGAAGCTTCTGCAGTATGTTTCGGCAACAGGCCTGGAAGGAATTCAGATTTATGGCACGAGTTTGCGATGTCTGCGGCAAGGGGCCGCAGTTTGGAAATACCATCAGTCACGCCCACAATGTGAGCAAGCGGCGCTGGAACGTCAATCTGCGCCCGGTTCACGCCAAGGTGGGAGCCGCGACCAAGCACATCCGCGTATGCACTTCTTGCCTGCGCAGCGGCAAAGTCGTAAAAGCTTAGTCGTCAAGACTTAAGAAGTTAAAAGAACGAGCCCGCGGAGAGCTGAAACTCTCGCGGGCTCTTTCTCTGTGTACACAAGCCTGCATCCTGTTACTGCTGCTGCGAGGGAGGGGCCTGCTGCGCGCCATTCGATTGGCCGCCGTTGTGTCTTTCCATTCTCTCCTCGCGCCTGGCCTGCATCGCGTCCCATTTTTTCTGCTGGTTGGGATCAAGCAGCGCGCGCACCTGTGTGTTGGTGTTGTTGTGAATGTCCATCATCTTGGCATGGCGATCCTGCTGGGAGGTGGACGAGTCCTGGTGCAGGCTCTGCATCTGCGAAGCTTCGGATTGGAAGATTTCCTGTACTTTGCTTTGCTGGTCCGACGTCAGTTTGAGTTTCTTGGTCAACATTTCTGTGTGCTTGGCAGGGTCGGGCGGGCCATGGTGGTGACGTCCGTAGCCCTGTGAAGGCTGCGACTGCTGGTCGGTGGTGGTTTGTCCACTCGAGCCGGATGAGTTGTCTTGCGCCGCGGCGTAAGGAATGGCGAGGGAAATCAGGCTGGCCGCTACGAGAGCGAGAAGCGATTGTTTAAGCATGTGGTACATCTCCTTTTTCAAAGCTCTTAGTTTGCAACGATCATTTGCAACGTTCCTGTGCAACGTTCCTGTGCAACGATCGTGTGCAACGTTCCTGTGCTACGTTCCTGCGACGATCGTTTCTTGCGCGATCGTTTTCGATTTTTGATGCTGATCGGTATGAGTGTATGAATGGGATTTTTCGGCGAAAGTTGCGTTTAAGACGTGAATCGGACAAAACTTTGCATAACTTTACGAAGGGGCGGTGAATTCAGATTGTGACGTGGTTTGGCAGGGGAGCAGCACTGAAGTGGTTTCGGGCAAGATCGTTCTCAGGCTTTCACGCGGCAAAAAACTTACTGCGGCGCTGGCGCTCTGGCTGTCACATTTTGTTTGAGTTGGGAGGCAAGTTGCCTGGCCTGATCGTCAGACAGTTGCAGTTGGCCTTCCATGGAGAGCCCTAACTGGTCAGCGCCGGCATCCTGAAACTGGATCTTCTCGATGGTGACGGATTGCTGCACTGCGTCCGGCAGCGCCTGTTTGAGGTCGCTTGTCTTCTGCAGAACTGAGAGCAACGATGCAGCGATTTGGTCCCGCAGCTCTGCACCCAACTCGCCCGAGCGCAACGAATTGCGCAGGGGGCCCGGAGCATCGACTCGCGTGATTTCAGAGGTCAGAGTCAGTCCGGTGCTCTGAACGGACGGAGCGAGTTTGACTTGAATTGTGGCCTCTTCTTCGTCCACTTCGGTAGGAGTAGAGTCGGCGGAACCGATCGGGCAGGCCCACCGTTCATAGTGCAGATTCGCTACGACCAGACTCGAAGGGACAATCGGCGTGAGGGTGGCGGCTTCCAGCTGGACGCGTTCGCCGCAGCGTGGCGAGCGAGCGAGTTGAGAACGAAGAATCGCAGCCACGGCTTGCTGCAGGTCCGAGAGGTCGGCGGTTAATTGCAGATGAAAAATGTTCTGTCCATTTTGCGCGGAGGCTCGGGAAGCGACGCCGGAGATAGGTATCGTGATCGGCTGACCGTTCACGTTGATCGAGTTCGTGACGCTCGGAAAATTGAAAGTCAGGCCTTCGTCCGATAAGAGAATGCCCATCTCTCTTCCCAGCGCCAGTTGCTCGTTCTGGAAACCGGCGAGTTCCTTTTCCAATGCAGTAGCGGAGTCTGCGACTTGTTCGGCCGCGGGCTTGGGCGCTTGAACGATGTCATCCAGCATCTTTAGCTGCTTGTCGACCGCGGCATCGGACTTAGCGAGTTTCTTGGTCAAGTCCTGCAGCCCAGACTTCTGAGCGGGCGTGAAGGAAGTGAGGAAATTCTGGTTTCCGGCCCGCGCGCTGGCAATGGCCTGATGCAAAGCATTTGTGCTCTCTGCCCAAGGCGATGAGAGAGTGCTTTTCTTCAGTGTGTCACGAAAGGACTGCAGATCGTCGCTGGCGTTCTGGGTATATTGCGCAACCTTACGGAAGGCCGCGATCTGTTCGGGGCTGGCTTGCAGGGCGAGGGCGCGATGAAAATCCTTAAGATCGTCCTTCTCGCTAACCCCATCGGGACGACCCACGCTAATGCCGCTGCCACCGCCGATTCCCCGGCCGCCACCACCGCCACCACCTCCTCCATGCTGGGCCAGCATTTGGGCTGGCAGTGCGGCCAGCAAGATTCCGGCGCGCAGCGCAGCGGCAATACGACGCAATTTATAGGTGGAACCATTGCAGAACGACTGGGCAAAACGAAGAGCTTCTTTCGTAAACATGGGCCGACTCTCTACAGGTGGGTATCTGATGACATTTTAGGATAGGAACGAGGCCGCTGCGCGATCCACGAGCAACATAAAATCTGATGCAGAGGAATTGAAAATGGTGATCCGTAGCGGGATGGCGACGGCAGATGAGGCGGCGATTACCCTGGTACTTTCTCGGAGAGGACAAAAAATGCGACAATAGAAAAAACGGTCGCACTCCTTACTTTACGTAACTTTACGCAGAACTTTACCCGTAAGCTTACGCAACCCGGTAGGCTGGCCGTAGCTCTAACTGTTGTAGCCGCTGCCTGATGCCAGTCACCCAAATTCCGTCCCGGGATCCTTCCGCAACGCCACCTCCCGCCGATCAGGCGGAGCAGCGTGATTTGTTTGAAGCACAGCACTGGGAGACGGCGTATCGCACCTTCAATCCCGACGACGTACCGCATCTTCTAATTCAGTTACAGGACGATCTTTCGCGCGCGCGCAAGCGAGAGGCGTTGTGGCTGTCGGTAATTTTGCACTTTCTCGTCATCATCCTGTTGTGGAACACCGACAAGATTATGGCGTTGTGGTCGCATCCGGTTGAACTGGCCATCAAGACGGACAACAGCGACAAAAACGCCACCTATCTTGAGCTTCCGCCGGACGCACAGAAGTTGACGCGGCGTCCTGATGCGAAGATTGCTTCCGATAAAGATCGGATTGCGACCAGCAAGGCGCCGCAGATCAATCGCGACGATTTGAAGAAATTGCTGCAGAGCCGTCGCCCGGGCAATCCGGGCGCGAGTACGCCGGAGCCGCCCGCACAGGGTCAACCTCCGCAAAATCAGATTGCGCAAGGGCAGCAGCCGGCCGCGCCACAGGAGCAGAATCAAGGAATATCGCAGCCGCAACCGAGCGATCAAACATCGCAGTTGCAAACACCTCCGCGAAACAACCGTCCGGTGCCGAATTTCAACACTACGACCACGGCGGGTTCGGCGATCCAGCAGGCGGTGGAGGCAGCAGCCGCGAACCGCGGGCATTATGGCGGCTCGGGAAACAACGGGGACTACGGGTTAAGCCAAGGCCGAGGCGGGGCAAAGGCGCTCGATCAAGCGGAAATCCTGACTGACACCATGGGCGTGGACTTTGGCCCCTATTTGACCCGCGTATTGCAGGTTGTAAGGCAGAACTGGTACGCCATTATGCCGGAGTCGGTGTATCCGCCGATTCGGAAGCAGGGCAAACTCGCGATCGAGTTTGTCATCCTGAAAGATGGCAAGGTGAGCAGTATGACGCTGCATACGACTTCCGGGGACGTGGCGCTCGATCGCGCTGCTTGGGGAAGTATCACCGCCTCGAATCCGCTGCCGCCGCTGCCTAAGGAATTTCCTGGTCAGATTCTGGGACTGCGCTTTTACTATTTCTACAATCTCGAGCCGGGTCAGGATTTGAAGTAGATCTGGAGTTCATTCTTCTGCAATCGACAAGCGCTGAGCTTTGCTCAGCTGGACGGGCGGGACGCGCGTCACCACACGAGCTTTTCCGGTTCCCCTACTTCACGTATTTCGGCTGTTCTCCCTCCGCCCACGGATTGTATGTAGCGACGAAATGCACGCGCTCGGGCCTGGTCGGATGATCGAAAAACCAGATTTTCACGAAAGTACTCGGATCCGGATCAGCTAGATTTTTCTCACCACTCTTCTGAAAGTAGTGAGCGGCGACCTGATTCGGATCGGCCACGATGCCATGGATCACCTCAAGTCCGTAGCGGTCTGCTTCGTGCTCGAAATGGCGGCTGACTCCGTTAAAGACTGGAGTCGCGAGAAAGGCCAGCAGGGAAATCACGAACAACAACACGGGAAGCGATGCCCAATCCGTAAGGTCTCGAACGTCCCACTGGACGCCCCACCGGGCGAGCATGCCGTTTGATAGCCGGAATCCGAGATAGAGCAGGAACAGCAAAATCGTGGCATCGATAGCCATCTCTTTTGGGATGTGATGCAAGACGTAATGGCCCATTTCGTGTCCAAAAACGAAAAGAGTTTCAGGTACGGTGGCATTGGCGATGGTGTTATCCCAAACCACAACCCGTTTGGAAGCGCCAAATCCGGTGACATAGGCGTTCAGGCCAGTGGTTTTCGAACTGGCATTCATGACGAACATGCGGTCATCGGGAATTTCCATCCCGCCACGATGGACGACTTTCTGCATCTCGGCGAGCAGCGCGGGCTGCACCGTCGCCAGCGGCTTGAAGGTGTAGAACATGGGATCGATAATGATGGGCTGCGCAAAAAACATGAGCAACAGGATCGGAATCGAAGCGAGCCAGAAGTAGAACCACCACCGTCTGGGGCTGAGCCGGATGACGACATATAGGATGCCCACCAGCAAGGTTCCGACGATCAGGCCGATGGCCTGGTTGAGGGTCCAATCGCGAAGCCAGGGCCCCCAGGCTTGCACGGAAAGCCCGTAGGCGCGTTGCAGCGATTCGTCCCAAATGTCCGAGGCTATTCCAATGACAGCAATGGTCAGGAGGATTAGCGGCGCAAAAATAATCAACTGCAGAAAGCGGTTCGAGGAGGCGCGTTCGGCCAGGTTGCGAAACGCAGGAGCCACGCGCCATCGCAAAAGAACGAGCAACAACAGGAATCCGTAAAGCGCGTCGATGAAAACGTGCCGGTAATGAGCGGTGGAGTAGGCCTTGGCTCGTGCATACTCGGCGGCGGGGGGCGCATACTCGACGATCGTCTTTGTTGCGGCTGGAGCGGGCGCGGCCTGAGCATTCGCCGGCGGCGTGGGTTCGGATTGCGGCGTCGCCATCGCATTGCCGTTCGAGGTGCTATTTGTCGAGGCGTTGTTTGTGGAGGACTGTCCGGCAACGATCGCCGGCGATGCACTCGCCAGAAAACAGCAGACAACCAGGATTCGCAATCTCTTCATGGCCAAGTTCCTTTGGGGGCTGATTATTTCAGAAGTTCGAACCCAATGGCGAAAAGAAACAACACAACCGCTTCGTGTGAAGACGGGTGGCCCCGGCGATCTCCGGTGACCGAATCCACGTGACCCCGACTTTCCGGACGGGATTACTTCCGTGAGGCGAGTTGAGATGCGCGAATAAGCTGAATTCGTTAACATGGGATATTCGCGGTTCGATCGGCATCCAAATAAAAATGAAGGTTCAACCCATGTCGCGGTTCTCTGCTTCGCTGGTTTTGTCGATTTTAGCCATGCTCTGCCTGCCAGTTTTTGCGCAGGATGCGCCGGAAGCTCTCCGTCCGCCAAAAGGGTCGCCGCTGGCGATCGTGGTCTTTGAAGACCTGCAGTGTCCGCAGTGTGGACGGGTCGCCCCGCTGCTGGCGCAGGCCTCGCATACCTACAAGATTCCGCTGGTGCAACATGATTTTCCCTTGCCCATGCATAACTGGTCGTTCGATGCGGCGGTGATGGCGCGCTATTTCGATACCCATTCCAAAGAATTGGGCAACGAGTTTCGCGAGACGGTGTTTGCGCACCAGATGGAGATCACTCCGCAGAACTTGCGCGCCTTCGAAGAAAAATTTGCCACCGAACACAAGATTGCTTTGCCGTTCGTGGTGGATCCCGACGGAAAACTTGCAGGCCTGGTGCGCGCCGACAAAGAAGTGGGCGTCGGTCTTCACATCGACCACACTCCAACAATATGGATTGTCAGCAGTAAACATACGGGCAAGCCCTACGTCGAAGTCACTGACTCGAATCAGCTCTACGTGATGATCGACGCGATGAAGAAAGACTGAAGAGAGGTTTGAGGGTTAGATTGCAGAAGTGAGGACCCTGCATTAGTTGGGTGAGGGGCGTCACATTTGGGATCGAGGACAATTGCCCGGATTATTCGGTCCACTTCTTGAAGAGTAGTGCTCCATTAGTGCCGCCGAAACCGAATGAGTTCGACATGGCGTAGTCGAATTTGACTTCGCGAGCCTGGTTGGGAACAAAGTCCATACCGTCAGTTTCCGGATCCTGATTCTCCAGGTTGATGGTCGGAGGGAGAATCTGATCGCGCAGGGCAAGCACCGTTACTCCCGCCTCTAGACCACCGGCTCCGCCCAGCAAATGGCCGGTCATCGACTTGGTCGAACTTACTGGAACTTTTTTCCCAAACAGATTTCGGATGGCGTGCGCTTCGAGCGTATCTCCGATCGGCGTTGAGGTGCCGTGGGCGTTGAGGTATCCGACTACGCTGGCATCGAGTTTGGCATCGCGCAGGGCATTGCGCATGACGCGGAATCCGCCTTCGTGTTCGGGAGCGGGTTGCGTCATGTGATAGGCGTCGGCGGACATACCATAGCCAACGATTTCAGCCAGGATCGGCGCCCCACGGCGGCGCGCGTGTTCCAGTTCTTCGAGCACGAGAATTCCGGCGCCCTCGCCCATGACGAAGCCATCGCGATCTTTGTCCCACGGACGGCTCGCGCGGGCGGGGTCGTCATTGCGGGTGGAAAGCGCGCGCATGGCGGCAAATCCGCCGACACCCATCGGGGTGATCGCGGCCTCGGAGCCTCCGGCAATCATCACGTCGGCGTCGCCATATTGAATGATGCGAAAGGAATCGCCGATGGAATGCGCGCTGGTCGTACATGCTGTAGCCGTCGCTTCATTCGGACCCTTGGCGCCGAAACGCATGGAGACGTGGCCGGCAGCGAGGTTGACGATGGCCGCAGGAATAAAGAACGGCGAAATCTTGCGCGGGCCGCCCTGCATCAACGCGGTGTGTTCACGTTCGATCACGTCGAATCCGCCAATCCCCGAGCCGATGTGGACGCCGACGTTTTCAGCGATGTCGGGTGTGACTTGGAGCTGCGACATCTTCATCGCTTCGTCCGCGGCGGCGATCGCGAAGTGAATGAAGCGCCCCATTTTCTTCACTTCTTTTTTCTCGATGAACTGGAAGGGATCGAAGTTGCGAACCTCGGCCGCAATCTGGCAGGCAAACCCGGTGGTGTCGAATCCAGTGATGCGATCGACGCCGCTCTTGCCGGCGATCAGGGCCTGCCACACCGCGTCGGTGGTATTGCCCACGGAGCAGATCAGGCCGATGCCGGTGATGACGACCCGTCTTCCTGTAGTGCTTGGCAAACTACTTGGCTCCCTTTCCGTGCTTGCTGATGTAGTCGACGGCATCGGAGACGGTGCGAATCTTCTCCGCGTCTTCGTCTGGAATCTCGATGTCGAAAGCCTCTTCGAAGGCCATCACGAGTTCGACTGTGTCGAGCGAATCCGCGCCCAAGTCGTCTACGAATGAAGCGCTCGGCGTGACTTCACCCTCGTCCACGCCCAACTGCTCGACAATAATCTGTTTCACTTTTTCATCAACGGCTGCCATCGCTTCTCCTTGTCACCAAGTCTGGGAATCGCGGGTCCGGGTCGCGGACCGGCGTTTGCTCTTCTACGACTGCTTGCTGCTTATCGAATCGTATCAAGTCGAAACTAACAGTCTAAAAGGGATTGGGAAAGTATGCAAAGGAAGCGGGATCAGAAAACTGATTGACGCGGAATGCACTCCAGAATCCTAACTGGCTGTGAGGAGAGCGTCAAACAGTTCTCAGAACTTTCTCAGAACTAAGGACCCAGTTCTCAGTTCTCAGATACCTGATCTCAGACAAGAAACGATGCAAAGATCTTCTCTGAATTGGGAAACGATCTCTGAGGCCTTACTTGGAATATTCGTCCCGCAGTTGCGTCTGTCTGCTCGTCATCGGCACGGCGCGTCCTTGAATATAGACCTGCTTCACATCGGTCTTCACATCGAGCGGATCGCCGTCAGCGACAACCACGTTCGCGGTCTTGCCCACGTCGAGCGAGCCGAGTTGATCGGCAACTCCCCAGACTTCAGCGGCATTGAGCGTAATGGCTTTCAACGCTTCATCGGGCGGAAGTCCGAAAGCGGTTGCGAATCCTGCCGCATCCGGCAGGTTCCGGACATTATGCGCGGAGTACGAGGCGAAGACAATCTTCACTCCCCGCTTGTAGAGTTGCGCCGGCAGGCTGTAAACCGTGTCATAGCGCTCATCTTCTTTGGGAGCTTCGTAGATCGGCCCAACGATGACGGGCACTTTCAAACTGGCGACATAATCGAGCACAGGCTGCGAATGGCTGATGTGGTTGAGCACGAATTTCAACTTGAATTCATTCGCCAGGCTGACCGCAGTTTGAAGATCGCTCGGGCTTTCCGCTGCGAGCACAACCGTTTTCTTGCCCTCGAGATACGGGATCAGAGCCTCGAGTTTGAGATCGCGCTTGGGAGCAAGCGGTTCTGGCTTTTTATCGCGAACCGCGTCGGCTTTTTTGTGATCGTAATCCACGAGCTTCGACTTGTAGTCTTGCGCATCAATGAAAGCCTGGCGCAACTGTGTTGCCAGGCCCATACGAGTGGAGGGAAATTTGCGCTTGTCGAATCCACCCTTATTGCGGCGCTCGTCTCCGGTGAAATTCAGCGGCATGGCGTTATCGCGGATGAGCAGCATCTCGGGGGCACTCGCTCCCGCTAGTTGAATGAAAGAATCCTGGCCGGGGAGGGTGTCGCCGCCGTCGGGGGCGACAATCGCGTTGGTAATTCCATTCAGGCGCGCCACCGGGATAAGCACGGACTCCGCATGAAACGCGTCGGCGGTGTGCATGTTGGGCATGATCTCATCGCTGAGTTCGACCAGATCGTTTGTAGTCGCTTCAGCAGAGATTTCCGTAAGACCAAGCTGCGTCTCGGAATCAATCAGTCCCGGATAGATGGTCTTGCCAGTCGCGTCGATCACTTGCGCGTTGGCGGGAATCGTGACCGAACTGGTTGCTCCTACTGCCGTGATCTTGCCCTTCTGCAGGACGATCACACCGTTCTCGATTACGCCGTGCGACACAGTTAGGAGCTTGCCGCCTTTCAGGGCAATGGGGGTTTCTTGAGCGGATGTCAGAATTGACAGGATCGAGAGCAAAACCAGACCCAAGATCAAAAGCAGCGGGCGAGGGCGTCCGCTCCACACAGGCTTGCTTGCCGAGAGCTGAGTCATTACTCTCCCTCCTTGTAGTGGGTGGTTCCCAGGCCAGGTTGGCTGCGGTCGAAATAAACTTCGCCATCGATTAGAACTTTTTCCGGCACGCCGGAAGTGGAAAGTGGATAGCCATCCCAAATAACCAGGTCGGCGTCTTTGCCAACTTCGATGGAACCGACGCGATCGTCGACTCCGATGATCCACGCGGCATTCAGAGTAATCATCTTTAATGCTTCCTCTTCGGTGGCGCCGCCGTAGCGGATCGTCTTCGCGGCCTCCTGGTTCAGGCGGCGCGTGTAATCCTCCGAGTCGCTCTTGATCGCAACCCGCACGCCTTTCCGCATGGCCATGACCGCATTCCATGGAATGGCGTCCCACGCCTCATTCTTGTATCCCCACCAGTCAGCGAAGGTGGCAATGCCGACGTTGTTGGCGGCGAGCTGATCGGCAATCTTGTAGGCCTCAAGAGCGTGATGAAAGGCGCGCAAGTTATAGCCGAATTCTTTTGCCATTGCCATTTCGGTGAGCATTTCGTCGGCGCGGTAGCAGTGGATTTGCACCATGAGCTTGCGGCTCAAAACATCGCTCAGGGCATCGAGTTTCAAGTCGTGCTTGGGAGGCGAGGCATCTTTGTCGCCACGTTTGACCTTGGCGTTGTACGCATCCCACTCGCGGCTGTAATCCTGAGCCTGCACCAGAGCTTCGCGTTGCACTTCAAAATTGCCCATGCGGGTGGAGGGCAGCTGATCGCGTCCGCCGTAAACGCGCTTCGGATTTTCACCGCTGGCGAACTTGATCGAACGGGGCGCATTCGGAAACAGCAGGGCGTCTCGCGTGTCTCCGTACTTGTGCTTGATGACGACGGATTGCCCTCCAATCATGTTGGCCGAGCCATGCAGCAGCAACGACGTTGTCACTCCTCCGGCGAGCGCGCGGTAAATCGCCTTGTCCTGGTAATCGAAGGCATCTTTCATCATCATCTGCGGAGTGACGGGACTGGTCGCCTCGTTAACGTCATCGTCGAGCGCGATGTGGGAGTGGCAATCGACGATGCCGGGAGTCAGGTATTTCCCTCCAGCATCGACCACAGTTGCTCCGGCGGGCGCGTTCACGTTTTCGCCCACGGCGGCAATTTTGCCATCCTTGATATAGATGGACCCGTGCTGGATGTTGCCGTGAGTCACCGTCATCACGGTGGCGTTCGTGATCACGACATCGTGATGAGCGATCGGAGCGGACTGCGCAGATAGAGTGCCGGATAGCGCCAGCCCGAGCAGGCCCGTGAGCAAGAAATAGGGCAGCGCTAACTTTCCTGCCGACCTTAATTTTATTCGCATGTTTGGAACCCCGTAAGAAGAAGTTCGTTTGGTGAATATGGGATTGTAGGGGGAGGGGCGAATCGGGTCAAATCTATCCGGCATCAGGACAGGGGAACGCGGGAGGGAGCGCGAATTTTCTCTTCTTGACAGGGTAGTACGTTCGACGTACTATATCGCTACACGTAATACGCACCACGTATTAAACGGCGGCAATTCTTATGATGCGAAAAATGAAAGACGAAACGGAATTGGATGATTTCGGCCGCTTCTCAGAGCCGGCGCTATTGATCCTGGTAAGCCTGGCCGAAGGGCCGAGACATGGTTATTCCATGACAGAAGACATCGAAGCCATCGCCAGCGTGCGGCTGGGGCCGGGAACGCTGTATGGCGCGCTCGCCCGGCTCGAGGCCAGGGGGCTGATTGAGCCGCTTAAGAGCGAAGACCGCCGCAACCCTTACCGGCTCACTTCTCTCGGCGAGCGCGCATTGCGGGCACGGCTGGATTCCATGATGGCGGTGGCGCGTACCGGCCAGAGGAGACTGGCGAGCGCATGAAGTGGCTGCTGCGACTGTATCCGGCCAGATGGCGCGAGCGCTACGGCGAGGAGTTTGGCGCCGTGCTGGCCAGCCAGCGCGCATCGTTCGGACTGGTGCTCGACGTGATAGGCGGAGCCGTCGATGCGCATCTCTATCCGCAAATTCAGACTTCCGACTCAAAACCGATTAAAGAGGAGGACAAAATGACACTCGCACTGTTTCAACGATGCGCTGCTGGCGGGCCAAAACTCTCTCCGAGCGAACGAAGGATCGCCTCTCGACTCTCGATATCGAGCGCCCTCGTGATTGCGGCTCTCTATCTCGTGCTCACGAAAATCTATCGCGAAGCGCCAGCCGTCCAGGCTATGTGGTGGACCTCTTTCATGTTTTCCAACTTTATCTACCAGCAAATGGCGTATTTGAAGAAACGGTTGTGGCCGACGCAGGCTCTCGTCCTAGGGGCAGGACTTTCGGCAATGTACTTGTTCATGCTGGCCGTGCTGGTGGCTGCCAGGAAATTGTGATTCGATGGCTCGACTCGACCATTTGTGCCAGCGTCTCGCTTGCCGAACGCGTAAACCCAGAACCTCGAATTGCGCGCACTTGCTCAACGCGCCGGGCTCGTGGCACGATTCCAACGTGAAGACTTTTACCTTCCCCGTTGTTCTGCTCGGACTTTCCTTTTCGTGTTTTGCAGCCGATTGTCCGAAGAATCAGGCGAAGAACGATGCGACGCTGATCGGGTTGGAGCAAACCTGGGCTGCGGCCCTCAACCGCAAAGACGTCGCCGCCGTTGCGTGCCTGCTGGCCGATGAATTTGAAGACGCGGACGTGGACGGATCGCTGCACAGCCGCAAAGAGACGCTCGACCACATCCCCAACAAAAAGCCCGGGACGAACCAGCTCTCGGAGATGCGCGCTTACGTCGAAGGCAACATGGGATATACCCGCGGCCTGGCAACTCTGGTGGACGGGTCCGGCAACGTGAAGGCGCGCGTACGCTTCACCGATGTCTACACCTACCGCGATGGACGCTGGCAGGCGCTCGCTGGCCAGGAATCGCTTCTCGGAGCGGCGAGCCGCTAAATGCGCGCGGTCATACAGCGAGTCAGCCGTGCGCGTGTCACTGTCGGCTTGGTTGCAGGCGACGTGGCCGAGAACGAGGAGAGCAACTACAAAAACAAAGAAGAGATTACGGGAGAGATCGGCCGGGGCCTGCTCGTTCTGCTCGGCGTGGGCGCCGGAGATACACGTGTCGAGGCCGATTATCTGATCGAGAAAATCGTCGGCTTGCGCATTTTTGAAGACGCTGGCGGCAAGATGAACTTGTCGGTTGCCGACGTTGGAGGCTCACTCCTTGTCGTCTCGCAGTTCACTCTCTACGGCGACGCGCGCCGTGGCCGCCGGCCTTCATTCGATTCCGCAGCGCCGCCTGCGCAAGCCCGCGAGCTCTACGAGTATGTTGTCGAGAAAATTCGTGCCGCCGGATTGCGCTGCGAAACGGGGCGGTTCCAGGAGACGATGCAGGTCGAGTTGGTGAACCAGGGGCCGGTCACGATCCTGCTGGATTCAGCGAAACTTTTCTAAGAAGAAACCGCGATTCGTTCCTCATTCGTTTCGTCGCACGCAGGCTCCTGCCGGTGCGCCGCCGGTTATTCCAGCTCGATCCCAACCGCCGCAGAGGTGCTTCGATTTATTTCATTTTGCTTGGATTTCATCCCTATTGCTAAGCCGGTTTGTATTGACAACACGATACCTTGTATTACATAGTATGTACGATGCAGGAGCGGGAAGCTCGCGATCAAGACGCAGCTGAGAAGTGGGAGGTGCAGCTGCGCAAAGGATGCCTGGAGCTGGCCATCCTCGCGGCTTTGTGGGACGGACGCCGGTATGGACTTGAAATTTTGCGCCGCCTGGAGAGCGATTCCGCCCTCATCGTTTCGGAGGGTACCGTTTACCCGCTGCTGAGCCGGTTGAAGGCGCTCGGGATGGTGCGCAGTGAGTGGGTCGAGTCTGAGGCGGGCCATCCGCGGAAATACTACGCGCTGACTGCGGCAGGAAAAAGGCGAGCCCTCGAAATGTCGGCAATCTGGACGCGATTCTCGTCAAGCATGAGCAAGTTGCTGCTTCCGCTCGCGAAGGGAAAATAGATGACCATCACCGCCAGCTCACAGCAGAAAATCGACGCGTATCTCAGTACGCTGCGCAGACAACTACGCGGAATGAACGCAGAAGAAGTGCGCGACATTGTCGAGGAAATACGGAGTCACATTCTGGACAAGGCAGCCTTAGCCACCGAGGAGAATGCGTCCGGCGCAATCGATGCCGCGCTGGCCACCCTGGGCAGTCCGGAAGAACTCGCCAGCCAATACATCACCGACAACCTGCTGGCGCGCGCCGAGGCGAGCCGGTCGCCAGTCCGAATTCTCAAAAGCCTGTTCCGCTGGGGAAGTCTGAGCGTGGCGGGATTCTTTGTTCTGCTTGGCTCTCTCTTCGGCTATTTCTTCGGCGTTGTTTTTATGCTGGTCGCCGTTGCCAAGCTGTTCCATCCCCATACTGCGGGATTGTGGGCTCTTCCAACAGATAATGGCGACTTTGCATTGTCGTTTCGACTGGGGTTCGGAGGCGTACCGGCGGGCGGACGCGATCTACTCGGCTGGTGGGTCGTCCCCATCGGTTGGTTCGGCGGTGGCGTGCTCGTGATGTTGACGACGCACATTGCCGTCTGGTTTGTGCAGCAATACCGGAAATCCCTGCTGCTTCCTCGTGGCTGAGCGACGAGGCGAGCAGCTTGCAGATTGGAGGCAGGCGCAAATGGACGAATCCGCAAACGCAGCTGAGACCGCGTCGAATGGGGCCAACGCCGATCCGGTCGCGGAAACGAGGCTGACTCCGGCGCAGCGCTGGATTTCCCTGGCCGAGTTTGTAATTGGGGCGGCGATCGTAATCGGCCACAACGTTTACCACGTGATTCCGAACGAGGTGCCGATTTTATTTGTCCTTGGGCTGATTTCGCTGCGAGTGCGAGATGGTGGGTGGGGCGTCATTGGCCTGCGTTTGCCAGCTTCATGGCGAAATACAATCCTCCTCGCGCTGGCAGCGGCGGCGGCGAGAATTCTGCTGGGACAATTTGTAACAGATCCGCTGACGGCGCACTTCTGGCCTGCTGCGATCGCGCCGAGCGGGTCCGACCAAATCGCGGGACATTGGAAGGTTGCGCTGCAGTGGCTTCTGCTGGTATGGACCTTTGCAGCCTTTGGAGAGGAAATCAGTTATCGCGGATACCTGGTCACACGCGCCGCCGACATCGGCAATCGATCGAGAATCGCATACTGGGTGGCCGTCCTGCTAGTCTCGGTGCTCTTTGGATATGGCCACTATTACAAAGGTCCATCGGGAATCGTGGACTCGGGCATGGCAGGGCTGGTGCTGGGAGCGGCGTATTTACTGTCTGGAAGGAATCTGTGGGTGTGCATACTGGCGCACGGGTTGATCGACACGTTTGGAGTGGTGGTGGCGTTTTTGGGATGGGCGAATTAGAAAAGAAGCGGGAATGGCGAAGATTAACGAAATTCACTGGTAGCCCAATCCGCGCCAATAATCGAGTTGGCGGTCGTTTGGGTGATTTGGCCCATCTTTCGTTTGACCGATTTCCACAGCGCACGATAGACTAGTTGAGTTTGCCTGTACTTGCGGAACCCGTTCTGGGGCCGCGCCGCGTTTCCGGTCAGAAGCCGTTGCGGGAAAAACAGCAAGCACATTAGATTTTTGTCGAGCTTTGGCTCGGCCGGACAGCAGAGGGCGGCTGACTCTACGCGCACGGATTTGGGCGCGTCAGTAATAATTTCACAGACTGAAAGAGCAGTATTAAGACCAAGAGATTTGCAGTTATGCCATGTTCCCGCCCAAGCGGAGCTTGAACGGGGCATCCTAAGGAGAGTCTATGTACGCGGTGATCCGCGCAGGTGGTAAGCAGTATCGTGTCGCCCCGGGCGACGTGATTCGTGTCGAAACGCAGGAAGACAAGGACGGCAAGGTCGAATTTGGCGACGTACTCGCCGTTTCGGCCGAGGCGGGTAGCGTTCTTCCCGCTGGTTCCGGCGCGCTTGTGACGGGTGAAGTGGTGGAACAGGGCCGTGGCGAGAAGATTCTCGTTTTCCACTACAAGCGCAAGAAACAGTACAAGAAGCTGCGGGGACATCGGCAGAATTACTCGGCCGTCCGCATCACGGAGATTGCCTACGATGGGCAAACGTTTAAGGCTCCTGAGCTGGTGAAAAAAGAAAAGAAAGTGAAGCACGTGGCTGAAGGCAGCGAAGAGGTAAAGACCTCTAAGCGGCCGGGCAAGAAGGCGACAAAGCCGGCAGCGCATGCGCACGCAAAGAAAAAGTCGCACAAGAAGGCAGCGGCCAAGAAGAAAAAGAAGTAGCAACAGGTTCTTCGCCGCTCTCGGGATGACAAGTTTGAATTTGATTGGGATTACTGGCAACCGGCCAACTAGAATTAGGACAACGATTTTATGGCACATAAAAAAGGACAAGGCACTTCACGAAACGGGCGCGATTCGAATGCGCAGCGGCTGGGTTTCAAAGCATTCGGCGGCCAGCTGGTTCCGGGCGGAACGATCATTGTCCGGCAGCGCGGGACGCGGGTGAAGCCCGGACTGAACGTTGGCCGCGGCAAAGACGACACGCTGTTTGCGAAGATCACGGGACGGATCAAGTTCCTCGACAAGGGGTCGATGGGCAAGTTCGTCATGGTCGAGCCGGAAGCCGTCGAAGCGGAGTAGTCCGCGAAGAAGAGCGAAATGGAAGAGCGTCGGCCCGTCGCTTTTTTGCGTTGGGTGACGATTCGTGGGGGCGACAATGCCGAAACCGAACTTCGGCGAAACCGGAACGCCCAACCTTCCCGAGGAGCCCGAGGGTTGGCGGATACTTCAGGAGCGGGCGCGCAATGCACGCGACCCAAGAGAACTGGAAGCGGTTATCGCCGAGATTAACCAGCTCTTGACCGAATCCGAAAGGAAAGCTTCGGTCGGCGGAGGACCGCCTCCTGGTTCTCGACGCCGCAGCGCGAAACACAATTCAACCACCGATCCTGGATTCCGTTAGACCGGGTTGGCGAGCCGGTGCAGTTCGGACCGCAATTCCTCAATTCGCGATTTCCGTTTTTGATATGCGCCGAGTTCTTCCGGCGTGAAATCCGACAAACTTCGACTTATGATCGAATCGAGTTGCATCTGTAGAAGATCGCATACCTCGACGGCAATCTGAGCGACGTCTTTGGAGTTCATGCCGATATTGAATTCCCGAGTCGCGTAAATTGCGGTGATGGTTGAATGACTTACGGGTACCGTTTGTCACTCGCGGGAGTGACCAGCGCTGTGGGCATATGCCATGTTTATCGATGAAGCGAAAATTCGGGTGAAGGCGGGCGACGGCGGCAACGGCTGCATGGCGTTCCGGCGAGAGAAGTTCATTCCGCGCGGCGGGCCCTCCGGAGGCGATGGCGGACGCGGCGGCGATATTTGGATGGAATCGAGCGAGCGCCACAATACGCTGGTGCATTTCCGCTTCAATCCTGAATACAAAGCAGAACGCGGACGTCACGGCGAAGGCGACAAGAAGACGGGGCGCGATGGCGAAGGAATTGTGCTGAAAGTTCCTGTGGGCACGATCGTCTACGACGAAGATACGGGTGAGATGGTCCACGATTTTTCGCATGCCGATGAGCGCGTGGTCATCGCGCGTGGAGGCCGCGGCGGGCGTGGCAATGCACAGTTTGCCACCTCGACCCATCAGGCGCCGCGCGAGCATGAAGACGGCCGTCTCGGCGAAGAGCGCAACTTTCGGCTCGAGCTCAAACTGCTCGCCGATGTAGGACTCGTGGGCTATCCGAATGTCGGGAAGTCGACTCTGATTTCGCGCATTTCGGCGGCGCGTCCGAAGATCGCGGATTATCCCTTTACTACGCTGGAGCCGAATCTGGGCGTGGTGCTGGCGGGTGAAAAAGGCAAAGAAGAAAGTTTCGTGGTCGCCGACATTCCAGGACTGATCGAAGGGGCTCATGAGGGATCGGGACTGGGCACGCAGTTTCTGCGGCATATCGAGCGCACGCGCTTGCTGGTGCATATGGTCGATGTATCCGATGGCAGCGGACGGCCGGACGTAATCCAGGATGTGGACGTAATTCGCGGAGAACTCGCGAGTTTCGGAGCGGCCCTGGAAAAGAAACCCACTCTGATGGTGGCGTCGAAGATCGACGTGGCGAACCCTGAAAAGCTCAAGAAGCTGAAACAGTGGTCGACGCGCAAGAAGCTGAAGCTCTATCCAATCTCGGCAGTGACCGGCGAGGGCATTGAGAAGCTGAAGTATGCCATGCTGGCGGAAGTCGAGAAAGTGCGGAAGGCGCTGGCGGAGCAAGCGGAGGAGCCGAAGGTCCTCCGCTCCGACGACTAGTTCAACACATAGTTCGAGAGATCGTTCGCAGCGTAGTGCGTCTACACTCCCAGCGCCGCCTGAATCGCTCCGACAATCGATTCCGCCAGGCGGTCCATCTGCTCTTTCGACTCGGCCTCGATCATCACACGCGCCAGCGCCTCCGTGCCGGAGTAGCGGACCACCACGCGTCCCTTGCCTTCCAGTTCGCGCTCGGCAGCCGTGATCGCGGCCTGTATTGCCGGAATCTCCGCAAACGGAACTTTCTTGTGCACCCGCACATTGCGGATGACCTGTGGAAACACCTTCAGATCACTCACCAGTCCGGCTAACGGCATACCCGTACGGACCATGATTTCGAGCACACGCAGGGCCGTCAGCAATCCGTCGCCGGTGGTTGCATCTCCATCGCGAAATAAAATGTGGCCCGACTGTTCGCCACCCAGCGTCGCTCCCACGCGCTGCATTTCTTCCAATACGTATTTGTCGCCGACATTGGCACGCAGCATCTGGATGCCTGACGCCTTCAAAGCCAGTTCCAGTCCCATGTTTGACATGGTCGTCGCCACGACCATGTCTTTCGCCAGCGTGCCGCGCGACTTCATTTCACGCGCTGCCAGCAGCAGCACCGCATCGCCGTTGACGACGCGCCCTTCGGCGTCGCAAAAGAGCGCGCGATCAGCGTCCCCGTCAAACGTCACGCCTAAATCGAAGGGTTTTTCGCCACTAGCCTTGGCACTTTCGGCGACAAACTGCGCCAGCGTTTGCGGATGCAGCGCGCCGCAATTCTCGTTAATATTTTGGCCATCCGGCGAAGAGTGCAGGAAAACAGTGTCAACTTTCAGCGCCTTGAATAATTCCGGAGCCTCCGCCGCGGCTGCTCCGTTGGCGCAATCCGCCGCTACGCGAAGGGTCGACAAATTCGACGACACACTCCGCGCCAGCCATTGCACGTAATCGCGTCGCAGCTCTTCCTCGCCCGGTAAACTCGATACCTCCGCCGCTGAATCCGGCACAGGCACGGCATCCGCTTGCAGCAACGCAAAAATCTCTTTCTCGATTGCGAGTTCGTGCGCGTCCGGCAGCTTGTACCCATCGCCGGAAAAAATCTTGATGCCGTTATCCGTCCAGGGATTGTGCGACGCCGAAATCACCACTCCCGCGTCGAAACCCTGCGAACGCGCGAGGAATGCGACGCCCGGCGTGGTAATCACTCCAGCGCTCCGCGCCTCCACGCCGACCGATCCCAGACCTTGTAGAAATCGATCCGCGATCCAGCGGCTGGAAGTACGCGTGTCCTGTCCAATCACCACGCGCGCCTTGGGATTGACTTTCAACAGATCGTGTCCCAGGGCACGGCCAATCCAATACACGCTGTCGCGCGTCAGCGGAAATTCTCCCGCTACCCCGCGGATCCCGTCGGTTCCAAAAAGTTGTCTGATTTGTGTCATGAATTGGCTGCCGGTAGTGCGTTTCGGTCGTTCTTTGGCCGGTCAATCTTTGGCCGGTCAATCGTTGTTAGTCGCTATTCGTCCGGCGTGCGCACCTGCGCTGTGCGCATCTCAAGTGCGAACGACGAACGGCCATCGCCGACCGAACATCGACCTTCTTATTTCTTCTCGTTTCCCGAACCTTCCATAATAACCGTCACGCGGATCGGCACGGGGTGCCTGACTTGGATCAAAGGGTCTGGCACGTAGGCCTGGGTGACGAACGTTGCATGCGTCATCGTCCCAGTCGCGTCCACAGGGTCCGTGGTGGCCGCTTCCACCGCCGCAACTCGCCGCCCGGGTCCTGTGATCGTGACCGTCGGAGGATCCGCCGTGGACCGGGCCACCACCATCCCGCTGGCAAATGTTCCGGTCACGCGAGGCCGCACCTCGACCTCGCGCGTCACCCGCGTGTCGAATGAAAGATGAAATTGTCCCGGGATGATCTGCACCACATCCACATCTTCCGGCACGTGGATTTGCCGGCGACTTAGATCAAATGTGCGCTCGCCTGGCACAACTTGCGCTAAATCAATCTCCGCCCGTACGTCCCCTGGCTGCAAGCGGTGAATGACGCGCTCCGGCCCGCGCAACCGTATCTGGGCTTCCGTAAAATTCGCCGAGTCCACTTCCAGGTCGTCTGAAAGATTGCGAAACTCGATTGGAACTTTCATCTCGACTTCGGCGACCGGATCCCGCGCCACCGCCAACCACAACCCGACCGCCAGCAGCAGCGAAACGATCTTCAGCACAAAATTGTGAACGAAGATCCGGTGCAGGAATCCAGGCGGTCGAGAGTCGTTCAATTTTCAATCCTCCCTTTCCGCGCGTAAACCATCCCCGCGGCGTGAGATTTGCGAACTTGGCGGCTCTTCCTCGACGAAACTTTCTTCCACCGGACTGGGCAAAGATGGGGCCGGCGCATACCTTCGCAGTAAGCCGCTCAGCCGTTCGCGCAATCGCTCTACTGTCAAGTCGCGCTCGATACTGCCCGCGACCGCGACGCTGATTGTCCCCGTTTCCTCCGAAATAATCACCGCGACGGCATCCGTCTCTTCTGTAATCCCAATCGCCGCGCGATGCCGCGTTCCCAGTTGTGTAGACAGCACGGGATTCATCGACAAGGGAAGAAAACAAGCGGCGGCCGAAATCCTATCTCGCTGTACGATCACCGCTCCGTCATGGAGAGGGGCGCTCGGACGAAAGATCGTCGCCAGCAGATCATAAGAAAGCCGCGCATCCAGTGCAACGCCGCTCTCGATGTACGTACGCAGGCCGATCTCGCGCTCAATGATGATGAGCGCGCCGGTCTGATTTTGAGAAAAGAGATTCGCCGCGAGGACAATGTCGTCGTAAACATCGGCCACCGAAGTCGAAGAGCGCATTAACGAAACGCGGCTACCAAGGTTCGCCAACGCGTGCCGGATCTCCGCTTGAAAAACGACGATCAGCGCGAACACAACGTAAGGCAGCAAGGTGCTGAGCAGCCAGTTGAGCGTCCGAAGCTCTTCCAATCGCGCGAAATAGAAAGCCAGCCCCAGCGTCGCGACTCCGACCAACATGGGAGCCGCTCGCGTTCCGCGCACCAGAGATAAGAATTGATAAATCAGGAACGCGACCAGCACGATATCCAAAATCGATACCACTGATATCGTCGAGATGTGCGACCAAACCGCCGACGGCGTCACGCAACCCTCACGCGTCTTAGATTTCAGGATTCTAGACTTTCGCTTCATTCTAATGCAGTTTGCCGAATGCGGTCCGCAATGGGATTTACTAACTTCTCCGGTTGTAGTACAAATTTCTCGGCCACTCGTTTTGTTACAATGGAAGTATCAATCGTGACTCGGCCTCATAGACCGGCATACCACGGTGTTGCCGCGTACTAGTATCAGGAGCTTCTTTTCGTGGATCATATTGACCCAGCCGTCATCCATCGCTTCGACACGCCTCGTTCCAGCCGACCCTGTGAATTCTGTGAGCAACTGGATCCCCAATTCAGGCAGCGCCGTCCCCTCGATCAGATGGTTGCGGGAAGGCGTAAGGCCATTGCTTCCGCCCATTTAACCGAAGATGGCTATGTCCACCACCGCATGCTGGAGCTGCGCCGCCTGGTATCCCGCGCCCCGCTGACAGCGGCCTGACAACATTTTGGGGCGTGAGTTTTTGAGGTCGCCAGGCAGCCGAAACAGTTCGAGCAAATATTTCGCGCAACTTCGCCCTCCCTCCCGGTTCTAATAAGTAAGCTCCGAGTTTGGTGTACCCTAAAGGCGGGGAGGCTGCCCATGCTGGCCGCTGTGCGATCCTGTTTCCTTCTGGTTGTCGCGACAACCTGCATTTTGGCTTCTGTGGCCGGTTCGGCACAGGTCAACGGGGTTCCAGCGTCGGTCACCTCTCTTGGATTCGGCGGCAAGACCACCCCAAATGGGGTCCGCGCCAGCGTCACCTCCCTCGGTCCGAACGGCTACCCCAACGGCTGGCCAGTTTACGGGGCATGTTGCGTGGATTTCTTCATGCCGGGCAATCCGAACTCCGTTCCCTTCAGCGGTCATCGCCATGACCGGAAGGACAAAAACAAAGACAAAAACAAGAACAAGGATTTTGCAGGTGGCGTCGTCGAGCCGGTCTACGCTTCGTACGGCGTGGTTCCGTATGGCGTGCCGTATGCGCAAGATGCGGACGATAGCAGAGACAATGACAATGACAACGACGACGGAGAAGACGGGCCCGACGCGGACGCTGGCCAATCCGCGGGTATGCGGAGCGTCGGTCCCCGTTCGGGCAGGGCCCGAGGCAACGGAGCGGACATTTCCGGTCCTCCCA
>Ga0302274_10001092_pt1 | contig 26390 bp, 22 predicted proteins | sample III_Bog_N2_1_FD_198755 | JGI IMG/M metagenome (GOLD analysis project Ga0302274, IMG submission 198755) | Peat permafrost microbial communities from Stordalen Mire near Abisko, Sweden - III_Bog_N2_1 | ecosystem: Environmental > Terrestrial > Soil > Wetlands > Peat | place: Sweden: Abisko...
CATTCGATCCCACGCGCGTGCGCATCTGGATTGGCGACCAGCCGGTCTTCGAGTATGGAGTCCGCGTTCCCGGCTTCGACGAGTCCGCCGCGCACAACGCAATGATGCAGCCCGAGTACACCATCGCGATCGACCTCGGTGAGGGCAAGGGCGAGTGCCTCTTCCTCACCTGCGATCTCACCGCCGAGTACGTCCGCATCAACGCCGACTACTCGACGTAGTCTCGCGGCACTGTGCGCGCGCCCACAAACAGCAGCGCCGTCGCAGCCAGCATCGACACCAGCGTCAGCCCGAGTCCGGTGCTCAGCGTCGTGTGGTCGCTCACCATTCCGATCAGCCGCGGCGATGGCGTGTCGCCCAGCGCATGGATCAGGAACAACTCCACAGCGATGGCCGTTGCGCGAACAGTGGACGGTACGGCGTTCACGATCGCTGCGTTCAGCGGCCCCGTCCCCAGGAAGATGGAGAACATTGCCAGCGCCAGCGCGGGCAGCATCGTCGCGCGCGGGCCGAAGAAGCAGACCACGCCAAACGGCACCGTAATCAGAGCCGACCACGCGGAGACCAGATACAGTGCGCGATGGTTTGTCCGCAGCCACCGTTGCGCCAGCCATCCGCCCACCGCCGTCCCGCCCAGTCCCGCGCCCGCCGTGATTCCGCCCAGCGTTAGCCCGACGGTCGAGTGCGAAAATCCCGCGCGCTCCAAAAAGCTCGGCATCCAGGCCGAAATCCCGCCCATCGAAAACGTCGTCATCGCCATGCCCAGCGTGGCATACAGATATGGCGCGTTGCGCGCCAGCGAGATTGCCTGCGCCCTGTGCTCGCGCCCCGATGGTTTCGCGTCCGATGCTCCACGGCGCGGTTCGCGCAGGAAGATCAAAATCAGCGCGGCGATCAGCAGCCCCGGCACGGCGGAGACGTAGAACGGCATCCGCCAGCCCCAGCGCCCGCCCACCATCTCGCCGATCAGGTAGCCGATCGCCGCGCCCACCGGAATCGCGGTGTAGAAGATCGTCAGGATGCGGTTGCGGTCTTCTTCGGGATAAAAATCCGCCAGCAGAGCGGGCGCGTAGATGCCCAGCGATGCCTCGCCGATTCCCAGCACGGCGTGGCGCAGCAGCAGCGAATCGAAGGCATGGACCGTGCCGGTCAGAACGTTCACCGCGGAGATCATCAGCGCGCAGAGCACGATCAGCGGCTTGCGCGGCAACCGGTCGCCAAGCCATCCGGTCAGCGGCGCGGCCAGCATGTAGGTGACGAAGAACCAGAAGGTGATCGAGCCCAGCGCCGCGTCCGAGACGTGGAACTCGTGCTTCACCTGCTCCTGCACGCCGGGCAGGATGTAGCGGTCGATGTAGTTGACGAAGTTCAGCGCGGTCAGCAGCGCCAGCGCCGTCGCCGCTCCAGCCACCGAAGGCAGGCGGTTCGCGTGTTGCATCAGATTGGGCGACGGCTCGTGCATCTCTGGCGAGAATAGCAGGCGGCAACTCAGCTCGCCGCGCTTACTTCCCCTTCGGCCTCGGGTAGCTCGCCTCCACAACCGTCGAAATTCCCCCGCGCGGACGGAAGTCGCCGGTCACCCTGGCCCACACCGGGTTGCACGCTTTGACCACGTCGTCCAGCACCTGGTTCACCACGTTCTCCTGAAAGATTCCCAGGTTGCGGTAGGTGAACAGATACTCCTTCAGGCTCTTAAGCTCCAGGCAGCGCTTGCGCGGCATGTAGCGGATGGTGAGGTGGCCGAAGTCGGGCAGTCCGGTCTTGGGGCAGACCGAGGTGAACTCGGGGTCGTCGACCACGATCTCGTAGCCGCGAAACTGGTTCGCCCAGGTGTCGATCGAGGGAAACTTCGCGTCCAGCCCGGCGGCGGCGTGCGTGTCGGTATAGCCTGTCTTCTGCGTACGCATGGGGTTCATTTTAGCGCGTTCGATGGATTGGACTCTATTCGCGTGTGTTATAAGGTCGTATGATGCGCGGCTCTGCTGACGGCTCGGGTACAAACCATGGCTGGTCGGCTTACTGTTTCGGGTTCGGTTGGCAGGCCGTGGTGGCGTTGCTGGCGATTGGCTGCGCGACCTTCGTCTTGCCGTATCTGATCCCGGTCAGCCCGTCGGTCTCGCTCTCGTATATCGCGGGGTTCAATAATCATGCTGCGGCCGGCTTTTTTTTTATGGGCTGTCTTCTGTTCGCATTCTTTGTGCGAGCGGAACCGCTGGACGAGCAGGAGGATCAGCCTCTTCCGCGCAAGGCCCTCTTTTGGGCGTTGATCGTCGTATTTGTTCTCTGTGTCTTCCGGGTTGCGATCACTGTCAGTAAGACGATGATCGGTGAGGCCCCGTATTTTCTGGATCGCCTGGATCATCTGTCGCGGGGGTTGATTCCCTATCGCCAGTTTGAGTTTGCTTATGGGCCTCTGCTGCTCTATCCGGAGGTTTGGGTCGCCAGGCTGCTGCATGTAGGCTATGCGACGGGTTACTCGATTGTCTGGGTTGCGTCCTGGCTGATCGGGATCTGGATGGTGTGGGAACTGGTGCGCTCGGTCGATATTGCGTCGCGCAGGCGTACCCATATCTTTACGCTGATCTGTGTGTTGATTGCGCCCGCGATCGCTAGCCGGGGCCTGAATTACACGGCGCTGCGAATCTTCTGTGCGGCGTTTGTGGTGTTAATGGTGCATCGTGTCTGCTGGAGATGGAGACGTCCGCTATGGACCGCTGGCGCGGCTGTTCTGGGTGTCCTGCTTGCGTTGTATTATTCGCCGGAGCAGGGTGTGGGCGCTGCCGCTGGACTTACTATCTATCTCGCCTATCTTGCCACGCGCAAGTGCAACGCGTTTTCGTGGGGCGCGCTGGCGATGATGCTGGCCGGATTTGCGGTCGGATTCGCGCTGGCGAATGGGATGTCGATGTTTCGTACGATGCACAGTATTTCAAGCGGCGGGTACAACTTTCCCTTGCTCCCCTCACCGTCGGTATGCCTGGTGCTTGGCTGCTATCTCTGCGCAGCCTGTTTTCTAGCGCAGCGGCTGCGGCAGGGGGAGTGCAGTTCGGTTACATTGCCGCTGGTTTGCGCGGGCGCGGCGATGCTTCCGGCGGCGATGGGCCGATGCGATGTCGGGCATCTGCAATCCGCCTGGCCGGCGATGCTGGTGGGCGTCTTCGTTATCTTCGGCCGTGGGTCGATTGCGCGCTGGTGGGTTCCGCTGGCCTGGTATCTGCTGGCTGTGCCGGCGGTGCTGTTCAACTACGTCCCTGTAATTGTGGCAGCCAAAGATGCTGTCCAACAGGTGTTGGTGGGTTCGGGCATCGATCCCACGCCGGTGCAGCGCTATGTGCGCGCAAATTTCTATGGCACTCCCGGGATGCAGCAATCTCTGCTGCGCATCGGCGACGCGGTGAGACAGCGTGATCGTTTGTATCAGGCAGTGCCCTGCGACCGTGTCTACCTCGTTCCGGCGGACGGTGTGCCGCCCGGCCCCTGCCTGGACGAGGGCTACTACATGGGCAATGTCGACGTGTTCCTTCCCGTGCAGATTCAGGAAAAGATTGAAGAACTTGCAGCCCATCCCGGCTCGCCGCTGCTGCTCGATGGCGACGCGACTGTGGAGGCCGACTTTTCCCGGCAGGACAGAATGGCTCTTCTTTATCTGCTGGAATCATCTTTCTTCGTGCCGCGTCAACGCAATGCCGCCTTGAGTCTGGCTCCGGTCGCGGCTTATGTCTCGCAGCATTACACGCGTGTGGGTACGCTACAGAACGGCATGAGCGTGTGGAAACCGAACCCGTCAACCGTTGCTGCAACTCAAACGCCATCCGCAACCACAGGCTCACGCCGTTGATGCCGACTAGAGCGTTTTCGGAATTAATCTAGACCGAAGCCTCCGCATTCCAGTGGATTTTCCTCAAGAAAATCCACCTTGCATGATCTTCGAAAAGTCTACGTGTATTCCGAAAATGCTCTAGTCTCGGCGTCCCAGGGTTGGGCGGTCGCTGCCGTCCGTGGTGGAGGTTCCGCTGGTGGAGTTGGGGTCGTTGTTGGTGCCCCCGGTACGGCGCAGGGTGGGCGCGTTGGGGTTGCCCTTGTCGTTCAGCTTGCGCCTGTTCTCGATGCGCGCCAGTCGCCCCTTGATGTCGTCGAACTCGCTGGTGGTCACCATGTAGTCCGGCCGCGCGGGCAGGATGGTCGCAATCTCTTCCTCGGAGTGGGCGATCCGGTCCGGCGTCTGCGGGTGGTCGGCGAAGACCTTGGCCAGCGTTCCCGGCTTGTGCTTCTCCAGCGCGTCAAGCTTCTCGAAGATCTGGATGAAGGCCTGCGGATCGTAGCCCGCCCGGTACATGTACTGCACGCCGAGCCAGTCGGCCTCCGCCTCGTACTCGCGCGAGAACTCCAGCAGGCCCATGGGGATAACGAGCTGCGAGGCCTCGTAGACACCGAGGCCGGCGTAGCTTCCCTGGGCAAGGATCATGATCGGGATGGAGGCAATCTCGGCGTAGTAGCCCTTGGTCTGGCCGCGCGCGGCGTGGTGGGCGCAGACGTGGGCGGTCTCGTGCGCCATAACGCCGGCCAGCTCGGCCTCCTCGTCGGCTGCCAGGATCAGCCCGGAGTTGACGTAGAAGAACCCGCCCGGCAGAGCCATGGCGTTGATCTCGTCCGAGTCGATGATTTTGATGGTGAACGGCACCTTGCAGTCGGAGTTCTTCACGATGTTCTGGCCGACGCGGTTGACGTACTCCACCACCACCGGGTCGGTGATGAGGTGGGCGGACTTCTCGATCTCCATGGAGTACTGCTTGCCGGTGCTGATCTCCCAGTTGGTGGAGAGCCAGTTGGTGATGCCGCGCGCGCCGATGTTGCGCGTGCCGATGGCGTCCACGTCGTCCTCGCTGCCCTTCTTGATGTTCGGGTCGAGCGCCTCGCCGGGGGAGGGAAGAACGTCGGTCTTTGCAGCCTCGGCGCTCTTGGCGGCCGGCGGCTTGGATGCGGTGTCAGGCTTGGCAGCGCCGGTGTCGGACTTCGCGCTGGGTTCGTTGGGAACCCCAAACGCGGGCCGGTCCGAGCTGTTGGCGGATGGCTGGGTGGATGCTGCGCCTGGTTGCGTGGAGGCTGCGGGAGTTCCTGTCTGCGGCGTGGGCTGCGCTGCGGTGTCTGCCGGAACTGCTGCCGGAGCGGTTGCCGTCGAATCCGATGGCGTGGTCGTCGATGGCGTGGTCGCTGGGGTCGTCGAGGAGGGCGCGGGTTGCTGCGCAGAGGCTCCGCGGGCAAGCAGGACTGCGGCAAGCAGGACGGCGAGACCGATCTTGGTTTCAGGACGCATAAAATTCTCCGCGGGGCCGGTCTGCCTGCAAACGGACGCACCCACACATTAGTTAGACGTAGTATGCTCCATTTTGTTGTGCCGCGCTTGGGGTTGGCGGGCGCGCGCCCTGCTACCAGGTGTTGTAGGAGCTGCCGTCGGTCGCCGTCACCTGCGCGCCGGAGTGTATGTCGTCGATGCCGCCGGAGTCGGTCTGGTCGATGGAGCTCAGCGTATCCGACTGGGCGGTGATCCAGGTGTCGGTGCGGCCCGTGATGGGGTCTTTGGGGATGGCCTTCAGGTAGCCGCCGCTGACCAGGTCATCGAGCGACTGCGGCGCCTTCTGTTTGTCCACCGTATACGATCCGATGGCCGTGCGCATCACCTGCAGGTCTTCGCGCAGAACAGCCTCCTTGGCGGCCTGCACATTGCGGGTGTAGACGGGGATGGCCATGGTGACCAGGATGCCGATAATCAGCATAACGATCATCAGCTCCATCAGCGTGAAGCCGGAGTCGTGGTACGAGGTTCGAGGGTCGAGGTTCGAGGGCGTCATGCGTTTGGCTGGTGGCACCTTGAACCTTGAACCTTGAACCTCGAACCTGGTGAGCGAGGAGCTGGAGCCGAGTTGTCGAAGGCTTACCATGTGTTGTACTTTGTCCCGTCGAGCGCGGTGCCGTCGCTCTTAGTGTAGACGTCGAAGATGTTCTGCCCGCCCCAGGAAGTGGAGTCGGCGTCGTCCTGGTTGGAGCGCAGGCCCCACTCGGTGGATTTGGTCATGGGATCGACCGGAATCTCGCGCAGGAAGCGCACCTTCTTGTCCTGGATATCCACCCCGTCGACCATGGTCTGCAAGTCGGGCGGATAACCCAGGCTGTCGAGTTTGATCTGGATTCCTCCGCGGTCGGCGGCGTCCTTGTACTTGTCAATGGCGTCACGCATCTCCCACAGGTCGCGCCGCAGTTCGCGCTCCCGCTGCCGCTTCACCTGGAAGCGCGCTACCGGCAGCGCGGCACAGGCCAGAATGCTGATAATGGTCACGCAGATGATCAGTTCGACCAGGGTGAGGCCGGAGTCATGTCCGAGGTTCGTGGTTCGAGGTTCAAGGGATCGGCCTCGCAACCAGCGCCTTAAACCTGGCACCCCGAACCTAGCACCTCGAACTCTCACCAGGCACCTCACAGCTTGCACCTCGAACCTTGAACCTTGAACCTAGCAACTTGAACCTCACTTCACATGGACCACAGCCTGGGAGCCGACCGCGGGCAGGCTGGCCTGTAGGCTGTTCCGGGCTCCGACCTTGACCAGGGCGATATTGCTGTCGCCCGCAGCGAGTGCCTTGAAGGTAAAGATGCACACCTGCCCAGAGCCGTTGACTCCACCGACGCCGGGTGGCCGCGAGGCGGAGACCGTGACGTGGCCGTTGCCTTCGTCGCGGTGCACCAGCGCGACAGCCTGGCCGTCGCCGCCCAGCAGTCCTCCGGTGTCTACGTTCACTAGTTGCAGAATCTTGGGATCAAACTGAATGTCCAGCGGCACGCTGAAGACATCGTGCGCGTTGGAGAGAAATACCGAGGCCTGGAAGGTGCTGCCCACCGTCTGCGTGGAGTTGGCTGGAACCATGGTAAGCGTCACCACCGGGCCGGCGGGGGCGGCGGGGGTCTTCGCGGCTGGCGGATTGCCTCCTGCCCTGGGCGGCATGGCCTGCTGCCTCATCTGCTGCACCATGGCGGTTGCCGCGTTGGCGGCCGTGGTATTCGAGGCAGGAGCGGCGCTGGTCTGTTCCGTGCTCTCCGCCTGGATCTCGTCGATGGGAGCGTGGCGCAGTTCGATGGTGGCTCCTGTGCCCGTGTCGATGGAGCGCGTATTCAGCCGCGTCAGCACCGACTCGCGAACGATGTGCGGGATCAGGATGAAGACCACCTCGTCATCCTGCACCTCCTTGTTGATGGAGCCGAAGAGGTATTTGATCAGGGGAATGCTGGACAGCCCCGGCGTTCCGCTGTTGCTGTAGTTGTCCAGCTTGGTGAGGATCCCGGCCAGCAGGCATGGCTCCCCGTCCTTTAACTGAATCGTAGTCTTGTCAGAGCGCTGCCCGATGATCGGTTCCGTGACGCCCGAGATCGTCACCGAGCCGCTCTCCGTCGACACCTCGACCGAGAGCTTGAGCGAGACCTCACGGTCCAGATGGATGGTCGGCGTCATGTCGATGTTGACCCCGATATCGATGTATGTGAACTGGGTCTGAACGCCAATGCCCGCTGTGATTCCCGTGGCCGCGCCTGCCGAGTAGCTGCCCGTGGCCACCGGTATCTTGGAGCCGATCTTCATCGTGGCCGTCTGCCCGTCGGTGGCGCGGATGCTGGGGTTCTGCAGCACCTTGGTGTCGGTGTCGCTCAGCAGCGCGTTCAGCGTGCCTCCCCCAATGGTCACCGCGAAGTTGGTGGCGTTCATGTTGGCCAGCGTGTTCAACGTGAATGCAGAGTTGCTGGTGCTGCCCGTGGTCGCCGTCGCTGTCGCCGTGGTGCTGTTGTTGGCCTGCGGGGTGATGCCGAACGACTGAGGCAGACTGATGCCCAGGTTGCGCATCTTGTCCTTGTTCACCTCCAGGATGGCCACGTCCACCACCACCTCGGCCTTGGTGCGGTCCAGGTCGTTGAGCAGCTTCTCGGCCAGCACAAGATGCTCCTGCGGAGCGCGCATGATAATCGCATTCTGCGACTGGATCAGATATATCTTGTCGTCGGCGGGTAACAGGTTGCGCAGTGCGGTCACGATCTCGTTGCCATCGTTCTGCTGGCTGACATTGGTCAGGTAGAAGGTCTGCACCGCTAGATCGTCCAGGTCCTTATGCTTGGTGGTGCTGTTCTGCGCAACAAAGATCGTGTCCGAGGTCACCGGCTTATAGAAGGTGCCCGAGACGGTGCCCACGATGCGCAGCGCGTCGGTGAGGCTGACGTTGATCAGATCGACCGGGATGCGCTTGGGGGGCAGGTCGGGATCGAAGATCACGTTGAGCCCGGCCATCTTGCCGATCACCTGGTAGATGTTCTTGATGTCCTCCACCGTGTGCAGCGTGATGGGGTCGTCGGAGACGGGCTTCAGCTCCAGCGGAGCCGAGATGTCGCCGATCTCTTTCAGTTCGGCAATGTCATCGGTGGCTCCCACAGGTGCGTTGGAGGCGCCCGGTGTCTGATCCTGGCGCTGCGTGATCTGCACCTCCTGCGCCGCCGCCTCGTTGCCCGGATCGATCTGCAACGCGCGCGTGAACTGGTTCAGCGCCCCCGCAAGGTCTCCGTTCTGGCGCAGCACGCGGCCGCGATCCACATGCATGGCCGCCGCCTGGAAGCGCATCCGGTCCAGCCGCGCCTGGTAGCGCATGTCGGCGGGGTCCTTCTGGTGGGCGTGCAGGTAGTCCTCGTAGGCCGCGTCGTAGTCCTGGCGCAGTTCGGCTGTCTGGCCGCGCCGGTTCCACGTACTCGCCATCTGGGCCTCGGCCGATGGGCTGAAGACTGAAGCCGCGAAGAGCGCCGTGAACAGGAACGTCAGCGCGGCGGCGCATCCGCGATGCAAGAAGAATGAGAGCCGGGGGAGCAAGAATGGGTGCCTGCGAGTCATGCCGATGCTGTCTGCTTCCTTTGCGCCAATGTTCTGTGTCGAGCCGAAGTTAAGTCTCCGTTGGATCGCCCCGCTGGATGAGGAACTGTGCCAACTGGAGAGACCACTCGCCCCCAACCGCCAAAACTGTAATGCGGCAGGAATAGAGCTGCGCTCTGGGTTGCCGGTTGCCAGACGGTTGCACTCCTTGGACTTGTGGAACTGTGGCGAGTATAACATTCGCATCGCGATGGGCCTCTTCAAGTTGTGCGCCATATCCCCTGTCTTCGGATGGTTCTTCCCCGCCTAAATCCTGCACTACGCCTGCGGGGTGTAGGTTAGACGTTGCCAGTGCGGACAAGTGAGTCGGTTTTCATCCGCATGTTAAACTTAGATGTTTCCCCCATGCCCCGCTCGCTCTCCAATCCGACCGTTGCCGCTCAACCCAAACCCGCCGCGAAGCCGAAGGACCGCGACCCGGTGGCCTCGGGCGTGCGCGATGCCGCCTATAACCGCTCGGCCAGCTTCAACTACATGCTCTTCGATAAATTCGAGGCCGGAGTCGCCCTGCGCGGCACCGAGGTCAAGAGCATCCGAGAGGGCAAGGCCAACCTGAAGGACGCCTACGGCCTGCTGAAGGACGGCGAATGCTTCCTGCTGAACGCGCACATCGGCCCGTTCTCCCACGGCAACGCCATGAACCACGACTCGCTGCGCACACGCAAGCTCCTGCTGCACAAAAGCGAAGTTCGCAAGCTGGAGGTGGCGTCCCGGCAGAAGGGCTTTACCCTCATCCCCACGCGGCTCTACTTCCGCCGCGGACGCGTCAAGTGCGAGCTCGCCCTCGCCAAGGGCAAGCAGGAGTGGGACAAGCGCGCCACCGAGCGCAAGCGAGAGGCAGACAACGAGGCCAAGGCCGCCATCGCCCGCAGCCAGCGCCGTTAGAGCATTTTTTCAATCCAGGCAGTGGGATAAGAATTGTCATTCTGAGCGCAGCGAACGGGGTCCCCGGCCAGCTTGCTGGCTGGGGCAGGAAGAATCCCCGCATTTTGTACGAAGCAAGGCGGAACTTCGCTTATTTTGAGCTTGGCTGTTGCTGCTGCTGTTGCATCTGCTGCAATTGCTGGAATATCTGCTGCGGCGTCAGAACACCGTTCGGCGACTGCGGGTTTGGTATGCCCGTGGAGGGCGGAGCGTTGCTGGGAGCGGCCCCCGTCCCGTTCACTGGCGTCACCACTGGCGCGCCGGCAAACCCGCCTGCTGGCTGCGTCTGCGGAGCAGTCGGCTGCGTCTGTGGAGCGGAAGGCTGCGCTGGGGCCTGGCTCTGCGGGTTGGGCGGAGCGGCCGGCTGCGACGGGCTTACAGCGCTGGCGGGCGCGTCTTCGTCCGAGCCGGACGCGAACGGACCGGGCGGCGTCATTCCCCCTGCGCGCGGTGTCAGAATCAGCTCCTTGGGCGTGTGTGTCGCGCTCTCGCGCAACAGCATATTGCTGCCCGTGCCTTCCAGCAGGCTGGCCAGAATTCCGGCTGGCGCGCCTGGTCCATACTTCCCGAAGACGCGTTGGTCAGCCACTCCGCCCGTGATCTTCATCCCGGTCAGCCGTGACACGTCGCGCAGAATCTGGTTCAGGCTGGAGTTGTCGGCGGTAATCTCAAGCTGGCCGCCGGAGAAGACAACCACGGCGCGGTGTGACACTGGCTGCGCGGGAACGGCTGCTGCGACGGTCGCCGGGACGGAGGCAGGCGCCGCCGTGGGCGGCGTCGCGGGCAGGGCAGGGGATTGCGCGAACGCCAGCCCGCCTCCCGCGAACAGCAGGAGAATGGCGCGACGCATTGCAGAGATGTGTTTCATTGTCTTCTAGGGTATAGGACGCAGCTCCCGCGCGAACGTTTTGTTTACCGCCCGGTCACTCCCCGGCCAGCGGTTCGCGCCTGGGTTCCAACCCCCTCTCCATGCGCAATGTGGGCGTGGAGTGTTATCTTGAGAGTCGTTCCATGTGGCTTTTGAGCTGGTGGCCAGGGCCCTGTCGATGAAGCGGTCTGGACAAGAAAGAGCGATGACAGCAAAGACAGCAAAACACGAAAAACCTTTAAGCCAGGCAATCCGCGAGCGGCGCGCAACGCCCAGCTTCGACGCTGCCCCCATCCCGCCCGAGGATCTGCACCGCATCCTCGAGGCCGGCCTCAGCGCGCCCAGCGGATACAACATGCAGCCCTGGCGTTTCATCGTCGTCCAGAGCCACGAGCAGAAGAAGCGCCTGCGCTCCGCCTCCTACAACCAGGGCAAGGTCGAGGAGGCGTCCGCCGTCATCGTGGCCTGCGGAGACGCCGACGGTTGGCGCAAGGACCTCGAATCCATGCTCGCCCAGGGACTTGAGGGTGGAATGCCTGAGGGCTACGCCGCCCAGGCACGCAACTCTGTTCCCAACTACCTCTCCCACTTCTCCACCGAAGAGATGCACGGCTGGCTCAACAAGAACGTCATGATCGCCCTCACCCACATGATGCTGATGGCCGAGGCGATGGGCTACGACACAGCGCCCATGGAGGGATTCGAGCAGGAGAAGGTGCATGAAGTTCTGCTCCTTCCGCTAAGCTACTGGGTCGTCGCGCTGCTCGCCGTCGGACACCTCAAGGGGCCGGACAAGTTCGACGGCGGCCGCTTCGACATGCGCCGCACCGTCTTCTCCGAGGAGTTCGGCAAGCCCCTGAACTAACTGCTAATGCCGCTTCTGCGACGAGGCCCGCGCAATCAGCACCGCCGTATACGCCGCGCCGAATCCATTGTCGATGTTCACCACCGTCACGTTGGGGCTGCACGAGTTCAGCATTCCAAGCAGCGCCGCCGCTCCGCCGAACGATGCTCCATAGCCCACCGATGTCGGCACCGCGATCACCGGCACCGCCACCAGTCCTCCCACCACCGACGGCAGCGCGCCCTCCATCCCCGCGCACACAATAATCGCGTGCGCCGATTTCAGGTCGTCGCGCACCGCCAGCAGACGGTGCAGTCCCGCCACGCCAACGTCGTAGAGCCGCGTCACCTGCGCCCCGAAGGTCTCGGCGGTCACGGCCGCCTCCTCCGCAATCGGCAGATCGCTGGTGCCCGCGCAGATCACCGCGACGTGTCCCTTCGCCTCACTCGCGCCAGCCTCACTCGCGCCAGCCTCACTCGCGCCAGCCGACTGCCGCAGCGCCACCGTGCGCGCTACCTTGTTGTAAACCGCCGCCGGATGCGCCGCCAGCACAGCCTGCGCCGTGGCCGGCTCCACGCGCGTCGCCAGCACGTCCACGCCGTCGGCCGCCAGGCTGCTGAAGATCGCCACCGTCTGCTCCGCCGTCTTGCCCGCCGCGAAGACCACCTCCGGCAGACCGATGCGAAGGCTGCGGTGATGGTCCACGCGCGCATGTCCCAGGTCCTCGAACGGCAGTGTCGCCAGCCGCTCGGCCGCTGCCTCCGGCGTCAACGTGCCGCGTTCCACCGCGGCCAGAAGTTCCAGCAGAGCGGAGCTTGTCATATCGTTTTTGTCCCGCTTTCGTTCGCCGTCTCCGGTCGCAGGTACGCGGCGATGGCGGCCTGCTGCACCTGCTTGATGGCGACGTGATGTTTGGCCGCCGCCGCGCGGCAGTCCTCATACTCCGGAGCAGCGTTCATCGTCTCGCCGCCCAGCGTGCCCACCTTGATGCGAATCTCCCCGTACTTTGTCGCAACGGGAATATGTCTTCGCTCCAGGCAAGACCGCTTCTCCTGCCGGATGCGCACTCCCAGCGTGCTCGTCTCGGTCAGGATCAGCCGCTCCAGCGCCGCGCTCTGGGCCGGATTGCACAGCACCGTCAGCAGCGTGCCCGGCCGTCCCTTCTTCATGATCACCGGCGTCAGCATCGCGTCCAGCGCGCCCTGGGCCAGCGCAGTCTCCGCAACATACGCCAGAACCTGCGGCGTGAGGTCGTCCAGCGCCGTCTCCATCACGGTCACCGTCTCGCAGTTCGCTGCGTGCGATTGCCCGGCGACTGCGTCAGTCTCGCTCGTCTCGCCGACGCTGATCCGCAGCACATTGGGAAAGTCCTTCGAGTTCCGCGTGCCCGCCCCATATCCGATCCGCTCCACTCTCATCGCCGGCTGCGGGCCAAATTCCGGGTTGATCGCGCGCAGCAGCGCTGCTCCCGTCGGCGTCACCAGCTCCTGCTGGACGTGCGCCGAATAAGTTGGCAGCCCGCGCAGCAGATCGGCGGTCGCCGGCGCCGGCACCGGGAACGTCCCATGCGCGCAAACCACCGTACCGCCTCCGACGTTGATCGCCGACGAGTGCCACGCTGCGACGTTCAAAGAATGAATCCCCGCGCTGGCCGCCACAATGTCCACGATCGCATCCACCGCGCCCACCTCGTGGAAGTGGATCTCCTCCACCGGAACATTGTGGATCTTGGCCTCCGCGTGGCCCAGTAGCTCGAAGGCGCGGATCGCCGTCTGCTTCACCGGCCCGTCCAGCGCCGCCGCCTGAATTAAGCCGCGGATCGCCGTCAACGAACGCCCGTGCGTGTGGGAATGTTCGTGGTCGTGAGAATGTTCGTGGTCGTGCGAATGCGAATGCTCGTCGTGAGTATGTGAAGAATCGTCGTGCGAATGCGCCTCGTGTGAATGCGCGCGCGCCTGCTCCGGCTCCGCGTGGGCCTCCGCCAGATGGCCGTCCACCAGCACATGGACCTTGCTGCACGCAATCCCGCTGCGGTCCACGCGCTCGATCCGCAGGCTTGCCCCCAGGCCCAGCGCGGCGGTCGCGTCGAGCAGCACCTCGGACGGAACTCCGGCATCCACCAGCGCCCCCAGCAGCATATCGCCCGCGATTCCGGCAAAGCAGTCGATGTAAGCAACGCGCATAAAATCTCTCTCTTGGAACTCTATCGTGTCCCTGTGGTTTGTGTCCGTCGCCCCTACCGCGCCGGCCCAATCGCCGAAACCGGAAGCACGTCGTTCATCGACCCCGTCCGGTAGCCCTCGGTGTCCAGCGTGACATACACAAATCCCAGCGGTCGCAGCGCCGCGGTAATCCGGTCGAGCATTGGCAGAGTCAGCGCCCTCGGCAGGTCCTCGCGCGCAATCTCCACCCGCGCCAGCTCGCCGTGGTGGCGCACCCGCACATGCAGAAAGCCCAGCGCGTGCATCGCATCCTCGGCGCGCTCCACCTGGCCCAGGTTCTCCGCCGTCACTGTGCGCCCATACTCGATGCGCGACGACAGGCATGCGCTGGCCGGCTTATCGGCCACCTTCAGCCCGGCCTCGCGCGCCAGAGTGCGAATCTCCTGCTTGCCCAGCTTCGCCTCGGCCAGCGGAGCCAGCGCGTTGTGCATCGCGGCAGCGCGTTGCCCGGGCCGCAGATCGCCGTCGTCGTCCAGGTTCCTGCCGTACGCAATCTGCGCGAACCCCAATTTCACCCGCGCCGCCTCCATCTGGGTGAACAGCTCGTCCTTGCAGTGGAAGCAGCGGTCGCCATCGTTGCGCGCGTACTCCGGGTCGTCCAGCTCGCGCGTCTGCAGAATGTGTACCGGGATCCCGTGCTCGGAGGCAAAGTCGAGCGCCGCGGCAAGCTCTCCGCGCGGCAGCGATGGCGAATCGGCAATCACCGCCAGCATCCGCTCGCCCAGCGCGCGGTGCGCCTCATAAGCCAGAAAAGCCGAGTCCGTGCCGCCGGAGTACGCCACCATCAGCGAATCCAGCGCCCCCAGAGCCCCGCGCAACTCATCGAGTTTTTCCCGTAGTTCCATCGCGTCCAACCAGAATAGCAACTATACCCCACGCGGTGTGTGCTATATGTCACAACGAGATTCTGAACCTTCTATACTGAATTCTCGGGGGCCACTTGCCGGCAGCAGCTCACAACAACTCCATACGCCTCATCGCAATCGACATGGACGGCACTCTGCTCGGCGACGACGGACGCGTCAGCCCGCGCAACCTCAGTGCCCTCCACGCCGCCCACTCCCACGGAGTTCAGCTCGTCATCGCCACCGGACGCCGCCACAGCTTCGCCATGCGCGTTCTGCGCCCGCTCGGTCTCGACCACAACTCCATCCTCATCAGCTCCAACGGCACGGTCACCCGTACACTCGGGGCAGAAAAAATCCCCTCCCAACTCCTCACCCGCACCCACCTTCCCTACGCCACGGCCCTCTGGCTCTGCGCTCATGTAATAGACTTCCGCAACGCCCTCGTCCTCACCTTCGACCGCACCGGCCCCGACGGGGAAGACTCCCGCGGCGCACTGGTCGTCGAGCGGCTCGACCAGCTCACCGCCAGCATCGGGCGCTGGATGGCCGCCAACGAGCCCTACCTCAGCCAGGTCACTCCGATTGAAGACGCCCTCGCCGATCCCTCCGACCCGCCCATCCAGGCCATGCTCTGCGGCACCCTCGAGCGCATGGCCCGCGCCGAGGCCCGCCTGCTGGAGTACCCCGGAGTCACCGCCTCCACCCATGCATCCGAATGCTCGGGTGCCCCATCCATCGCGGTCTCATCGCGATGGGTGGGAAGCAATATGTCCGAACCACAACACCAACTCAGCCTGCACCGCACCGAGTATCCCGCGCGCGACCTCTCCATCATTGACATCCTCCCCGCCAACTGCTCCAAGGGCGCCGCTCTACTCTCGCTCGCCCGCGCGCGCGACATCGACCCCGCGCAAATCCTCGCCATCGGCGACAACTGGAACGACGTCACGATGTTCGAGGCCGCGGGCCGCGCCGTCCTCATGGAAAACGCGCCGGAGGACCTCAAAGCCCTCGCCCGCGCGCGCAACTGGTGCATCGCCCGCTCCAACCGAGACGACGGCGTCGCCCACGCCATCGAATCCGCCCTCACCTGTCAGAGCATCTCTGTATAGCTGTGCTGATCCATCAGAGTTGTCATCCTGAGCGAAGTGACTCACGGTTTCATCGCGAGTCACGCAGTCGAAGGACCCCGAAGCCGCCTGTCGTGCCACGAACCTCGGTCCATTTCCAGCAAGAAATTGCCTAAACTGCATGTCGCAGATGTCGATACAGTTCAACCCAGCGTTGCAATCGCCTTCGGCAGCTTCTCATAGATCCCGCCGAACCCGCCATTCGACAGGATCGCCACCACATCGCCCTTTCGCAGCTCCGGCACAATCGCCGCAACGATAGCGTCCGCATCGGCATAGACCGCAGACTCCAGCCCGCGCGCATGCAACGCCGCCACCACATTTTCGGGATGCAGCCGTTCGCCCGCCGGAATTGCCTCCGACTTGAAAATCTCCGCCAACACGCTGCGGTCGGCCAGCGCAAGGCTCTCCACCAACTCGTGCTCAAAAACATTGCGCCGCAGCGTATTCGACCGCGGCTCCAGCACAGCCCACAACCGCCGCCCCGGATAAGCCGTGCGCAGCGCCCGCAGCGTCTCGCGGATCGCCGTCGGATGGTGCGCGAAGTCCTCGATGATCGTCACCCCGCTCACCTCGGCGCGCACCTCCAGCCGTCGCTTCACCGAGCGGAAGGTCGCCAGCGCCTCCACAATCGCCGCCACAGGAACGCCCTGTCCAGCAGCCAGAGCTGCCGCAGCCGTCGCATTCAGCGCATTGTGCTCGCCCGCCATCGGCAGCCGCAGCTCGGCAAAAACTGTGCCGCCGCGCAGCAGCGTCCAGCGCGACTCCGTGCCCTCATGCCGCAGATCCGTCAGCCGCCAATGCGACTCCGCGCGAAATCCGTACCGCTCCACCGTGCAGAACGCTCGCGCCACGCACTCGCTCACATTCTCGCTGCCGTCGTACGCCACCAGCCGCCCGCGCCGTGGAATCAAATTCACCAGCCGCCTGAACGCTGTCTTCACCGCCGCCAGGTCCACATAGATGTCCGCGTGGTCGAACTCCACATGGGTCAGGATCGCCGCGTCGGGAAAGTAGTGCAGAAACTTCGGCCCCTTGTCGAAGAACGCCGTATCGTACTCATCGCCTTCGAGCAGGAACGGCTGCCTCACCCCGTCGATCTCCGGTCGCACCATGAAGCTCGTGCCAAAGTTCTCCGCCACGCCGCCGATCAAAAATGACGGCGCCAGCTCCGGGCGCGTCCTTGAGACGACCTCATAGATCCACGCCAACATGCTGGTCGTTGTCGTCTTGCCGTGCGTGCCAGCCACCACCAGCGACTCGCGCCCCGCCAGAAACTCGTCGTGCAGCACCGCCGCCATTGACGTAAACGGAATCCGCGTGTCCAGCACAAACTCCAGTTCCACGTTCCCGCGCGAGATGGCGTTGCCCACAATCACCAGATCCGGTCGCGGATCGAGGTTCGCCTCGGCATAAGGCTGCATCAACGGAATCCCCAGCCCAGCCAGCACATCGCTCATCGGCGGATAGGCCGCCGCGTCCGAGCCGGTAATCCTGTGCCCCCGCGCCTGTAGCATCCCCGCCAGCGACGCCATCGCCGTCCCGCAGATCCCAATCAGATGTATGTGCTTTGAACCCTGATTTATCTTTGTCATCGTCTCTTACAAGACTAGACCGCAACCGCAGATTCCAGAAAGTCCATCCGCGGGTTCCCCTCTACGCTCAACTCCAGCCGCACGCGCACGCCCAGCGGCACCGTAACATTCGGTGGTTCCACATGCCCCGAGCGCAGCCCAATCGCCACCGGCCCCGCAAAATCCGCGAGCGCATGAAGGATTGCGGCCTCCAGCCAAATCTCTTCCTCCGCCGCGACGCACTGCCGCATATCGCCGAAGACGATGCCTGTCACATGCTCCAGCATTCCCGCGTAGCGCAGATGCAGCAGCATCCGGTCCCACTGATAGGGCTTTGTCCCAATGTCCTCGAGAAACAGAATTCGCGGCTCCTCCGCATTCGCCGCCAACGCGGCATAAGGCGTGCCCAGGGCCTCCGCGTAAATCGAAAGACATCCACCCGCAAGCGTCCCCTCAGCCAAGCCGGCACGTAGCACACGCAGTCCATCCTCCCCGCCCAGCGACCACTGAGCATCGCCGCGCGTCGCGTGGCCCCAGCTCGACGCGTCCACTCCCTCCGTCCGCGCAAAGTCCGAAGCCACCATCGGCCCATAGAACGTCACCAGCCCCGCCTCGCGCGCCAGCCACACATGCAGCGAGGTGTGGTCGCTGTATCCCACAAAGACCTTCGGGTTGGCGCGAATCAGCTCCGCATCCAGATGCGGCAGCAGCTCCGCCGATCCCCACCCTCCGCGTGTACACACAATCCCATCGATCGCCGCGTCCGCGAACGCCGTGTGCAGATCCGCAACCCTCTGCTCCACCGTCCCCGCATAATAGAGCGGCCCAGGCTTCAGTGCGTTCGGCATCAGTACCGTCTTATAGCCAAGTCCTTCGAGCGCCTGCATTCCAGCCTGCACCTCATCCCGCCTGGGCGTACTCGCAGGCGACACCACAGCCAGCGTAGCCCCAGCCCGCAGTGCCGCCGGCTTTATCAGCGCACTCAAAGTCCCGCCTCCGCAACCGACGCATCCACCTGAAAGGCCTCGCCCTGGCAGACAATCTCCGCCGGCCCGGTCAGCCGCATCGCCGCGTCGTTCGCGGGCCAAACCGTCTTCTGCTCTCCGCCCTCAGCCAGTGCGGTCAACTCACGTGCCGTCCCTCGCAACGCCATCGCCGCCGCGGAAGACGCGCACGTCCCCGTTCCCGAAGACATCGTCGGCCCGCAGCCGCGCTCGTAGATGCGAAACGCAATCTCCCCAGCCGAAAGCACACGCACAAACTCCACGTTCGTCCCCTGCACAAACAGCGGACTCGCGCTGATCTTCGCCCCCAACGCCTGCCACGTCATCCCGTGCGCGCCAAAGTCCTCCCGCTCCACAAACAGAACGAAGTGAGGATTCCCCACGTTCACCACGGCCCCTGCCACCGCGCCCACTCCGGGAATCTCAATCGTCCGCGCCTGCACCTGCGGCACGCCCATCCCGGTCTCAATCCGGTACACGGGATCATTCGTCTCGATCACGCGACAGCTCCGCACTCCGCCCAGCGTACCGATCGCAACCTCGCGCAGCCCTTCGCTATGCGCCAGCCACGCAGCCACGCAGCGCGTCCCATTGCCCGATAGCTCCGCCTCGCTCCCATCCGCGTTGAAGAGTCGCAGAAAAAATTCGCCGCCCGCCCGCCGGGCAGGATCGCGATCCAGAAACTCGATCCCATCCGCGCCAATGCTGCTGTTCCGTGAGCATAGCCTCCGCGCCAGCGCCGCATGAGCGCCCGCCGCAACCGCCTCCTCCAGAATCAGGAAGTCGTTGCCGCACGCATGTGCCTTCACAAACGGGATTGTTGCCTGCCCACTCTGTTTGATCTCAGTCCTCCTCGTCGTCGCTGAACGCAACCACCTTGTCCGCCGCGTCGCCCGCCGCCAGCTCGGCCAGCAGTTGTTTATGTTTCACTTTGCTCGCCGAGATGGTAAACGACACCCGCTCCAACTCGCCCAGCCTGTCCCTCTTCGTAACATTCAGCCGCAGGTGCTCGCGGTCCAGCACCGCCAGGATCGCCGCGAACATCTGCTTCTCGTCGCTCCCTCGAACCTCGTATAGCATCGGATAGCGCTTCCATCCCGATCGCGTCTCCAGCAGTCCAACAAGCCGCAGCGCAACCAGCACAATCGACGTAGCGATCGCCGCCTCCACATACAACCCCGCCCCGCACGCCATCCCGATCGACGCCACCACAAACACCGTCGCCGCGCTGGTCAGCCCCAGCACCCGGTTCCTCGTATGCAGAATCAGTCCCGCGCCCAGGAACCCGATCCCCTGCACAATGTTCGACGCCACCCGGCTCTTGTCCGTGATCCCCGGCCCTGCCAGCACGCCCGAAAGCACTGTAAACAGTGCGCATCCCATGCACAGCAGCATGTTGGTGCGCAGCCCCGAAGCCTTGTGCCGCCACTCGCGTTCCACCCCGATCAGGCCGCCCATCGTGCACGCCATCAGCAGCCGCGTGGTGGCCCCTTGTGAGAACGCCATCTGTTCAATCGTGCTGAAGTGAATCGGTAATGTAGCGATCATGAGCATTTTTTGACTTCGCTGCGATAGTAGCACCACAGCCGCGAAGGATATTACCTCCTCGTTGTCTCGCCCGCCGCAGCATAGCTCTCCGACTGATAAACCCGCGCGCAGGGCTGCCCCGTCCCGCACAGGATCGTCAGCTCCTGCAAGCCCTCGGGATGCTCCTCCACGGCCTTCGCAACCGCGTCTCCCTCCAGCGCAACCACATACGCGGCGTGCTCCGCCGGAGCCTGCAACGCCGCGTGCCAACTGTCGTAGTCGCTCTCGTTGATCGTCTGCCGCAGAGGAATCCCCGCGTCTTCAAGCGCCCCAATGTGGTCCGACTCCTGCATCAGGATCGCTGCGCCCGGCGGAAGGTCCTCCAGCACCAGCGCCAGGTTCTGCTCAAACGGCACCCGCGTCGTCGAGTTCACCAGCGCCTCCTTCAGCACCAGCGGCGTATCGTACCGCGCCAGCAGGTTGCTCGGATGATGCTCGATCAACCCTGCGCATTTCTGCACCAAAGCCGTCCCATAGACCATTGCCAGCGGATTGACCACCGCCAGCGCCAGCGCCGCCAGATAAAGCGGCCGCGCTGAAATACCCGCACCGGTATTGGCCGCGGCCTCATCTCCCGATCGAACGCGGGTCTTCGCAAACCGTCGCTCCCACGCCGCCATGGCCACCGGCGCAAACAGCGCCAGCGCCGGAAGCATCTCCATCCCGTACCGCGCGTTGTAGTACGAGTGCGGATAGAGCTCGGGAATAAAGATCGGCACCGACCCATACGCCACCGAATAAACATAGAAAGCCGGTGGGACCCACAGCAGCAGCGACGCGCGCGCGGTCCCTCGCCGCAGCGCAATCCAAAGCCCCGCCACCGCCGCCGCCATTACTGCAAAGCCAGTCTCCCACGCCGACGCCACCACCTGCGCCGTGCGTGTATAAAACAGCAACGCCCACCCCGCGTTGTGCCATCCGCGATAGTGCTTCGATCCCGGCGGCGAAGTCCGCTTCTCAATCGCCGGTGCCGAGTAGGGCCCGCGCATAAAGTCCAGCGGATCGTGGTAGAAGTGCTGGTTGTACCACAGCCACAGAACCGGCCCCGCCACCGCAAGCAGCGTAAACACCGCAAACGACGGGGCCACACGCCTCCACATCGCACCCGCGTGCCACAACTGCCACGTCACCACGCACCACACCGCCGCGCCCAGCACCCATCCGTCGTAGCGCGTAAACACCGCCGCAAAGATCAGCAGCCCAAGCCAGATCATTCGCCGTGCCACGCGCGATTGCTGCTCCGCGCGGATTGCATCCACGCACTCCACCGTCATCAGCACCATCCAGATCAGCAGCGCCAGAAACAGCGGCTCGGTCATCGCCGTTGTCGAAAGATACAGCAGGTTCGGATTCAGCCCGTAGAACGCCGTCGCCACCAGCGCCCAGCGCGGAGCCAGCATCCGCCGGCACAGCCGGAAGAACCCCGCCACACCCAGCACATAACAGATCAGCGAGGGCCACGCCCCAGCCAGCCCGCTACGCCACCACTCCATCTTCTGCACAAACGGCAGCATTAGCAGGTGCGGCAGCGGCAGCCACACCCCGCCCAGTTGCACCAGACCTGGATTGCGTGTGTCCAGAATCCGCCGCGCAATCCCCAGATGCGCCACCGCATCGCCATACAACAATGCGTACCCGCGCGTGAAGCACACAATCAGCGCCAAGAAGCCCAGCAATACAGCGCCCATCGTAATGGCGTAGATCTCTTCTCCCGTCGCCGGCTGCACCGCGTCCGAATAGAAATCCGTGGCAACCGCCTTGCCTGCGCCAGCCCTCCCAAACCGCAAGGCCAGCGGTCCGCGCGGTGCCGTCATCGTGCGTCCCGAGGGTGCCCGTCCCGATTTAGACCGCTGCGTCAAGATGCGAAATCTCCCGGAACACTTCAAACCGTGCGTCAATTTCCTCGCGCGTCACCGTCTGCAACCGCTCTGTGCCGAAGCGCTCGCACGCAAACGACCCCATCACGCCGCCATAGAACATCGCCCGTCGAAAGACCGCCGGCGTCAGCTCTGGCTGCGACGCAATGTATCCGTAGAATCCACCGGCAAACGAATCGCCCGCGCCGGTCGGATCCACCACCTCGGCCAGAGGCAGCGCAGGCGCTCGGAACGGCCTCGGCACCGCGCCACCCGCAAATGATAGCGTCCCAAAAAAACCCGTCGCGCCGTACTCGCCATGCTTCATCACCAGCGACCGTGGCCCCATCGCCAACACTCGCTCCGCCGCGCGCACCGAGTTCTGTTCGCCCGAAAGCATTCTCGCCTCGCCATCATTAATCAGCAGCACGTCCAGATCGCGCAGCACCTTTGCCAGGTTTTCGGCGTGGGCGCTGATCCAGTAGTTCATCGTATCGCCGCACACCATGCGCACCTTCGGCATCTGGCTGCGCACCCGAGCCTGCAACACCGGGTCGATGTTCGCCAGAAATAAATACTCGCTATCCGTATATGCCTCGGGAATCTTCGGCTCGAATTTCTCAAAAACATTCAGGTCCGTGCCCAGCGTCTCGGCCTCGTTCATCGCTCCCGCGTATGCGCCGGTCCAATGAAAACTCAGCCCCGGCGCGCGCTCGATGCCTTGTATATCAATGCCGCGTGCCGTAAACACAGCCTCATGCTTGGGCAAAAAGTCCTCGCCCACCACCGCGATCACGCGCACATCGGTAAAATAGCTCGCGGCCAGCGAAAAGTACGTCGCCGCGCCGCCCAGACAATGGTCCACCTTGCCATTCGGCGTCTTAATACTGTCGAACGCCACCGATCCAACCACCAGAATCGCCATGTTCCCGCTTTCCAAAAACAACATGTAACTAATGTTGAAATAATTATGTGGACATGTAACTCATTAAGAAGCAATTGATCCAATCAAAGCCATATACGTAACAAATAAAGCTACAAATACTTTCCCAGCAGCAATCCAAGCCGCTCACGAGCCACCTGCGGAATCGTTTTCCGGTCCGTCATCACCGCATACTTCAGCGCGCTGGCACACGCGCAGCCCCGGTCCTTTGGCATTCGTGCCACCGCCATCCTCACCACCTTCGCCGCATTGTCCGAGTTCTGGTGCATCACCGCGACTACCTGCTCGACGGTCACATCGTCATGCCCTAAGCGCCAGCAGTCGTAATCCGTCACCATCGCCACGGTCGCGTAGCATATCTCCGCCTCGCGCGCGAGTTTTGCCTCCTGTAGGTTGGTCATCCCAATCACGTCCGCGCCCCAGCTCCGATACAGGTTCGACTCGGCGCGCGTGGAGAACTGCGGTCCCTCCATGCACACGTACGTTCCGCCGCGCTTGCCCACCACGCCAACCTCCGCACAGGCCTGTTCGATCGCCGAACACACCGTCGCGCACACCGGATCGCCAAACCCGACGTGCGCCACTATCCCCTCGCCGAAAAACGTCCCCACTCGCGCGAACGTCCGGTCGATGAACTGGTCCGGAATCACAAAGTCCGTAGGCTTGTGCTCCTCTTTCAGCGATCCCACGGCCGATACGGACAGGATACGTTCCACGCCCAGCGCCTTCATTGCATAAATGTTCGCGCGAAAGTTCAACTCGCTCGGCAGGATCCTGTGCCCGCGCCCATGCCGCGCCAGAAATGCCACCTTGCGCCCCTCCAACTCTCCCAGGATGAATGCGTCCGACGGGTCGCCGAACGGCGTCTCCACCACGTGTTCGCGCACTCCCGTCAGTCCAGGCATGGCGTACAGTCCGCTGCCGCCGATGATGCCAATCTCCGCTGTCTGCAAGTCTCTCGCTCCTCTTCCGTCCGCTCTGCGCGCACCGTTTCCAGCTACAACTTCACTCCTGCCGACTAAAAGTATATCGTTCCTGCGCGCTACTCTCCGAGTCCGATCGCTGCCTTCATCACTCCCGTCGATGACATCAGCCGCACCAGCGATAGTCCCGGATCCGACAGTCCCGGGCCCGGCAGCCCAGTCTCGAAATGGCCAGTCTGCTTCTGCGTCTTCAGCCCCGCCACCTCCAGAGGCCCATCCGACTGCACGCTCACAACGCTGTCGCGCAGCTTGCGCGCAAGCGCCAGCGGAAATCCTTCGCTGACGAAGACTCCAGTCCCATCGATCGTAAGCAGCACATCGCCCTCGTTGGTCGAGTAGACCTGCTCGCTCCCGTCCGCCTCGTCCTTGGTCCGCCGCACCAGCCCAGAGTACTTGCGCGGCAACTCGTCCGCGTACACGCGCAGGAATGACCGAGCCGAGTCCTCATTCCTCCACTTCGACTCATACAGCAGCCCAATTGATGCCGTCGATGCCTTTGCCTCCGCCGTCACCGCCGACCGCTTCTGCGCCGCATAGTAGACGCCGCCCCTCCACTCCGGCGTCAGTGCCGCCGCAATCGCATCCCCGCCAAACAGCTCCGTCAGGACCTGCACGTCGAACTCGCCCATCACGCCCACGTCGTATGGCGTGTACTCGGCGTCGATCAGCGGATGGATGTCCGGCAGCCGCAGCACGGGAACCGGCGTGTGCGCCACATACGCCTCCGGGTGCAGAATCTCGAACGTCGAACTCGGCGGGTTCGCCAGCACCGCCCCGAACGCAGCCTCCTTTCCGCCCTTCACCAGGATCGCGTCCTCGAAGCTCATCCCTTCGCTGTAGGGAAACAGCAGCGACTGCTGTAGCAGCAGCGGAGCCCGCGCCATCATCGGCGATCCGCTGGTGTCCGACAGCGTCTCCTTCAGCCGCTCCATCATCTCCGGCGAGTTCGCCAGCGTCTTGCCCGTCTGCCGCAGCGAGTAGTCCAGGAACACCACCATCGCCTGCCCTTCGGTCACCGCGTCGCGCGCCGTGTCCGCCTCGTCCGTCTGGATGTGTTGGTTGTCCTGCTGCACGTTCTTCGCAATCTCCTCGGACCCCACCTCCGACCACTTGGTCAGCCCCACCCGCTGGTCCTGCAGCGCATGGGTCAGCTCGTGCGCCAGCACCGGCTTCTGCTCCTCCGGCTCGATCCAGTCCAGCAGGTTCACCGTCTTTGTCTTGTCATCGTAGAATCCAGCCACCTGCTCGGTCAGTAGCCCGATCATGAACGGCTGCAGGTGGAAGTCGCGGTCCAACAGCCCAAACTTCTTCAGCACAATCTCCGCGCGCGCCAGGCGCTTCGCTCCCGCGTCCTCGTCGAATTTCTCGCGCAGATATTTGTTCACCTCGTCGCGCGTAATCAACTTGCGCTTCACGCTATGCACAATCGGCAGGCCCGTGTCCGTGCTGGCAAACGACAGGATCTCGTCCACCGAGCGAAACAACTCGCTGGCCTGCGCCTTGGTCAGCGGAGCGTGCGTCGCGTCACCCGGCGTACTCGTCGCCGCGCCCTGGGCAGCCGTCGCCGCACTCGCTGTAGCCGCCGTTGGCGGCGTGTTCGTCTCTGATGTCGCCGGCGTCTGCGCAACGCACGCGGCGCTCAGCATAGCCGCGACGCACAGCGCAACCGCAACCAACGCCGTCAGCCCGCGCATCCGCGGCCCATCGCAACTCTCCGTCAACCCAATCTCTTGCCGCAGCAAACCCACGCCAGACCTCCGCGCAACCTCGTACACGGTCGCTATAATCAACAGTGTACGCAGTTCCGCGCACCCTCCGAAATGACCACCCCACTCCAATCCGCCGACGCGCCGCTCGCCGCCCTGCTGCGTGCCGCCGCCATCGCCCCGCTCGACGACATTGGCTGGATTCGCATCACCGGCTCCGACCGCGTGCGCTGGCTCAACGGGATGGCCACCAACAACATCCAGGCCCTGAAACCCGGCGAGGGCTGCTACAACTTCTTCCTCAACGCCCAGGGCCGTATTCAGGGCGATGCAACTGCGTGGATGCTCGAAGACTCCATCCTGCTTGAAACCAGCCGCGACCAGATCGCAAAGCTCCTCGCCCACCTCGACCGCTTCATCATCATGGACGACGTCGAGCTCGCCGACCTCGGCACATTCCCAGGACTAACCGTCGCTGGTCCGCAAGCCACCGCGATGCTCGCCCAACTCGGCCTTCATATACAGGAACCTCTCCATGAAGCCGGCCAGATCCTCGGAGACCTCAGGCTGAAAGTACACCGCATTCATAGTCCTCTGGTCCCGCGCTTTGAACTCTGGCCCCAGGGTGAGGACACAGCCTCGCTCGCAACCTCCCTCACCGAGGCCGGCCTTGCCCAGACCACCCCCGAAGCTCTCGACCAGCTCCGCATCCTCGAAGGCACGCCCCGCTACGGCACAGACATCACAGACCGCGACCTCCCGCAGGAGACCAGCCCCATCGGCGTCCAATCCCGCGCCCTGAACTTCACCAAGGGCTGCTACCTCGGCCAGGAGATCGTCGAGCGCATCCACTCGCGCGGCGGCGTCCACCGCGCCTTCTCCGGCTTCGTCCTCACCGGCCCCCTGCCCACCCCCGGCGCTGTACTCGAAGCAGAATCCACACCTGTCGGC
>Ga0302274_10001093_pt1 | contig 26387 bp, 23 predicted proteins | sample III_Bog_N2_1_FD_198755 | JGI IMG/M metagenome (GOLD analysis project Ga0302274, IMG submission 198755) | Peat permafrost microbial communities from Stordalen Mire near Abisko, Sweden - III_Bog_N2_1 | ecosystem: Environmental > Terrestrial > Soil > Wetlands > Peat | place: Sweden: Abisko...
CGGGAGACGGACGCCTTCTGGCGATGGTAAGAGCTGAGCATCCCGCAACCGATGCTGTCGCCATCGACTTCTCTCCGGCAATGCTGGACGCTGCGAAGAAGCGTTTTGGCGATGATCCTTCGGTCACGCTGGTGATTCATAATCTGGACGACCCACTGCCGGAGTTGGGCACGTTTGACGCGGTCGTATCGTGCTTCGCAATTCATCATCTGGTCCATGAACGCAAGCGCGCGCTCTACTCCGAAGTTTACGATCGCCTGAATGCAGGTGGAGTCTTCTGCAATCTGGAACACGTTGCATCGCCGACGCCGCGATTGCACCGAGAATTTCTACATGGGATCGGATATACGGTGGAGACGGAAGATCCGTCCAACAAACTACTTGACTTGGAAACGCAACTCGGGTGGTTGCGCGAGATAGGATTTGTGGACGTCGATTGCCATTGGAAGTGGCGGGAACTGGCGTTGCTGGCGGGGAGCAATAGTTAGAATCAACAGACTCTTAGATTTAGCGCGACAGCCGTGCCGCTACCCACTCCCCCGCTTCGCGCGTTCCCAGCGTTCCGCCAATATCGGACGTGGTTTGTTTCTGGTGCACGGCTTCGAGAACAGCGCCTTCGATTTTTTGCGCTTCGGTGGGCAATCCCAGAAACGCCAACATCATGGCCGCTGCAAGAATGGCGCCGAAAGGATTGGCCATATCCTTCCCGGCAATTGGTGGCGCGGATCCATGCACCGGCTCAAACATTGAAGTGTGTAAAGGACGCAGGTTGCCACTGGCAGCCATGCCGAGACCACCCTGCAATCCAGCGGCGAGATCGGTGATGATGTCACCAAACATGTTGTTCGTTACGATGACATCGAAGGCTCGTGGATCGCGCACCATCTGCATACAGAGGGCGTCCACATACATGTGCTGCGTTTCGATTTGCGGATAATCGGCGGAGACTTCTTTGAAGGTGCGTTGCCACAAGCCGCCAGCGTGGGTCATGGCGTTGGATTTATCGCACATCAGCACGCGGTGCCGCGGCGAACCGTCGAGTTTCTGACTATAGCCGCAATACTCGAAGGCGTAGCGGATGATGCGCTCGACGCCTTTGCGGGTGTTGACATCCTCCTGAATCGCAACTTCGTCGGGAGTTCCCTGTTTGAACACGCCTCCGAGATCGCCATACACGCCTTCGGTGTTTTCGCGAATCACAACGAAATCGAGGTCGTGGGGCTCGACGCCTTTGAGCGGACAAAGCGACGCGTCGAGCAATCGCACTGGGCGGACGTTGGCGAAGAGATCCATTTTGAAGCGCATGCCGAGCAGGATTTCTTTGGCGTGAATGTTGGACGGAATGCGGGGGTCTCCGAAGGCGCCGACAAGAATGGCATCGAAATCGCGAGCCAGCGTCGCGAAACCGTCCGGCGGGACGGTTACGGAGTCCGCGAGATACCGGTCGGCTCCCCAGTCGAAAGCGATCAATTCGAGGGGGGCTTCCACAGCGTCTAGAGCCTTTACGGCTTGTGGAATGACTTCTTTGCCGATTCCGTCGCCGGGAATTACTGCGATACGCTTCATTTTTGTTGCGTTCACGTTGGCTACGTTAGCACAGGCGCGAACCGTTTTTGAACGGACTGGCATCTGTGTAGAGACGAGGCTTGCCTGGGGTGAGGCGAGTGGCAGCGCTTCGTTATAATCAAAGGTTGAAGTTATGGCGTTAACGACACTTCCAGGGACGAATCCTGTCGAGCACGGCGGTGGGACGGCTGCACAAAACTTCGGCGATACTCGCGCGGAGTTTCAGGCGTTGCTTGCCGCGTGCGGCGTTTACGATCTGAGTGGCCGCGCCAAGGTCGCAGTAACCGGAGGGGATCGCGTTCGCTGGCTCAACGGCATGGTTACGAATAATGTTCGCGATCTGGCTGCCGGGCATGGCGTCTATGCTTTTCTGCTGAATGCTCAGGGTCGCATTCAAGGTGACATCTATGCATTTAATCGGGGCGACTCGCTCCTCGTAGATACGGAGCGGCGGCAGCGCGACAACATGTTGCAGATTTTCGATCGCTACATCATTGCTGACGAGGTTGAGGTTTCCGATGTCAGCGACAAACTTGCTACGATCGGCGTGACTGGGCCCGAGACGCGACGCGTTCTGGAACTTGCGGGTTTTGCGGTTCCAGAACTCGCCTACTTGCAGTTTTTCGATGTTGTGTGGCGAGCCAAGAGAGTGACGCTGATGCGTGCAGGCGAAGAAGCGCGCGAGTCGTGGCAAATCTGGGTTGCTCCGGAAGATTTTGCCGACAGTTGGAGTGCGCTGGTGCAAGCGGGCGCAACAACCGTGGGAAGCGATGCGTTGAATCTGTTCCGCATCTCGCGCGGCATTCCGCAATTTGGTGTCGACATTCGTGAGCGGGACTTGCCGCAGGAGACGGGGCAGACGCGGGCGTTGAATTTTACCAAAGGCTGCTATCTCGGCCAGGAGATCGTGGAACGTATCCGCTCGCGAGGCGCGGTGCACCGGCAGTTCGGCGTGTTTAGTGTCGAGGGAGCGCCGCCCGAAGTGGGCGCTAAGATTGTAACCTCCGACGAACAGAAAGAAGTTGGGGAGATTACCAGCGCGGCGGTCTTGCCTTTGGCGAACGGAGATCGTGCAGTTGCTTTGGGCTATGTGCGACGCGAAGCGGCAGGAAAGAGCCTGTTCGCTGGAACGGCGGCCTTGAAGGCCACGACAGTTCCAATCATCTGACACAAAGCTGTGTCTCTACTTTTTTAAAAATAATACTTCGAAGAAGATTGATTTCGAGAATCGGGTAAAACCTATGGCTCAAAGAAGAAAAGAAGAAAGCGAATTCAAAGTTAGCGACAAGCGCTTGTTTACTTTCGATGGAGAGTTGCGATCGGAAGCTCCGGAAGAACACGAACAAGAGGCGGCGCCGGTCGCGACCGCTGCCACGGCCGCGGTGGTTCCAGCGACCGCTCCTATTGCCAGCGCGGCGGCAGTTTCTACGATTACAGAAGCCGCGCCTTCGCCAATATCTGTTCCCGACCCGTTGCCGCAATCGGGACACGAATCAGATATTCCGGAGCCACCGAGCGACTCGGAGCAGAAGGCACAGCACGATGCCTACAAGCAGTCCTCGCGCGATTTGGATACCCGGGTGGAACTGAGCGGACATTCTTCCAAAGAACTGGAAATGAGCTTTGAGCGTTTCATGGCGTCCCTCTACATGACGGCGATGATGCAGCTCGGCTTGATGCACGAACAGGGCGGCCAGCCTGGAGTTGACGTCATCGGGGCCCGGCAGACGATTGACACGCTAGGCATGATTGCCGACAAGACGAAGGGAAATCTCACCCCCAAAGAGCAAGGCTTCCTGCAAAACTGTCTTTACGAACTGCGTATGGCCTACGTGGAAGTAACCAATGCGCTGGCGCGACCTCCGCAAGCACCGGGGCCGATTACGGGTACAAACGGCTGATGCACGCAACTCTGACGGTGTTGGGCAGCGGCACGTCGATGGGAGTTCCAACGATCGGCTGCGACTGCGTCGTCTGCCATTCGGTCAATCCGAAGGACCGGCGCACGCGACCCTCCGTGCTCATCAGCTATAACGGGCGGCACGTCATGATTGACTCGACGCCTGACTTTCGCGAGCAGGCGCTGCGCGAGCACATGACGCAACTTGACGCGGTTCTCTATACACACACGCATGCCGATCACATTCTGGGGATCGACGACCTGCGTCCGCTGACCTATTACCACAAGCCTGGAAAAATGCCTCTTTATGCGGCACCGCACGCGTGCGAATTTCTGCGCCGGATGTTTCCTTACATTTTCCAGCCTACGTATAAATTCGGCGGTTTGCCGCAGGTTGAGTTGTATCCCATTGAAGGGCCGGTGGAGTTGTTTGGCGCGCGGTTTGAATCGCTGACTGTGATTCATGGGGAAACGCCGATCTTAGGCTTTCGTTTTGGATCGGCGGCTTATCTCACCGATCACAGCGAGGTTCCATCCGAGACGCTGGAGAAGCTGCGCGGGCTCGACATCTTGTTTCTCGATGCGCTGCGCTACACACCACATCCGACGCATTCGACGGTGCAGCAATCGTTGAAGATCGTGGAGGAGGTCAAACCGAAACGGGCTGTGTTTACGCATATATGCCACGATCTGCCGCACGAGGCGACGAACGCCCTCTTGCCAGCGGGAGTGCAGTTAGCGTTTGACGGGATGAAGTTGGAATTTGAGATTTAAACGGATCGCGTAGGACGGACGCATGCGCCCGTGCCCGGCGACGCGAAGCCGCCGAGGTTCGTGTTGCTAGGGTAAGACTCGGACGATAAATTCGGGAAAACCTGCGTCGCTGCGCTTCGCGGGACGGACGAATGCGTCCGCCCCTACATGGATGCTATTCGATGCTGACTCTTCGCCAACTCGACGAAATCCCAGGCGACTTCGGTCCGGCCCTGGTTAGCGTGGGGAACTTCGATGGCGTGCATCTGGCGCACCGCCACGTGATCGATGAAATCGTGCGGAGGGCACGGGCTCGAAATGCGAAGTCGGTGGTGGTAACGTTTGAGCCGCATCCAGCAAGAATCTTGCGGCCTGATCAGAGTTTGAAGCTGCTGACGCCGCTGCTGGAAAAGCTTCGGCTGCTCGCAGCGACCGGCATTGATGCGGTCCTGCTGCTTCCCTTCTCACGCGATCTTTCGCTGATGACTCCTCACCAGTTTGCGCATGAGATTTTGAAGAAGCGTTTACATGCCTGCGAAGTTCACGAAGGCTACAACTTCCACTTCGGGCACAAGGCGGCCGGCAACATTGACACGCTGCGCGCGTTTGGGCGCGAGATGGAATTCGAGGTGCATGATTATCCCGAGATGCGGCTGCGCGGGGAGAACGTGTCGAGCAGCCACATCCGTAAGTTGCTAGCTGATGGGCGCGTCAGCCGGGCGCGGCACCTGTTGGGGCGCCCGTTTAGCATTCTTTCTACGCCAGGGCGCGGGCGCGGATATGGGACGAAATATACGGTTCCGACGATTAACCTCGCGCCCTACGACGAGCTCGTGCCCATGCATGGCGTGTACATTACTCGCGCTCGCGTCGGCGGTGGCGAAAAAGGGTCTGTCAAGTCTGAGTGCTTCGATGCGGTCACGAATGTTGGGAACCGTCCTACGTTTGGCGCCGATTCTTTTGCCATAGAAACGCACTTGCTGAATTTCCATCCGATTGAGCTTTCGGCGGAAACTGAAGTCGAACTCCATTTTCTGGATCGTCTTCGCGACGAGATTAAGTTTCCTTCGGTCGAGACGCTGAAAGAGCAGATTGGGCGGGATGTGCGAAAGGCGCAGAAATATTTGCGACGGCTCGGGCAGCCCCCGCCCCCCGCTTCGCCATAGTACGGGCCACCCGGAGCTTTTTTTGCTCTTGTGCAGCCTTGGGGCGAACGATCAAATCCTGGAGGTATTGTGCGTCTAAAGATTGTGCAAACAGGTGAACCTGTTCTGCGGCAGACAGGTCGCTCACTGACCCGCGCTGAAATATTGGGAAGCGAGATCCAACGACTAATTCGCGATATGGAAGAGACGATGCACGACGCTCCTGGCGTCGGATTGGCTGCTCCACAAGTGGGCGTGGGGCTGCAACTCGCAGTGATCGAAGATCGCGAGGAATTCATGGCCGCTCTGCCGCCGGCTGAGCTAGTTGAAAAAGAACGACGTCCAGTTCCCTTCCACGTCATCATTAATCCTGAGATCACCTTCTTGGAAGACGACCGGGTCTCGTTCTACGAAGGCTGCCTGAGCGTCTCCGGATTCACGGCGGTGGTTCCGCGCTCCCGCACCGTGCGTGTCAATTATATGGATGGACAAGCAGAATCGCGTTCCGTCGAAGCCACGGGCTGGTACGCTCGCATTCTTCAGCACGAGATCGATCATTTACGCGGCAGCCTGTACATTGACAACATGCGCGCCAACACTTTCAGTTCGGTAGAAAACTGGAACCGTTACTGGAAAGGTAAGCCCGTCGGCTGACGCGAATGCTGGAGAAAATTGACTAAATTCCACCAAGCATCAGTCAGGCAAAGTGTATCGAAGGTTGTGGAGACATAGCCTACCGGCCAACAGGCTGCTCTGTTTCCTCGGTCTTTATGGGCGTTTCTTCAACCGTGCTTGCGCTGAGCTGACCTTCGCCATAGAAGTAGGCGATGCGCTGGCGGCGCAATTCAGGTTCCAGGGCATGGTCAATTGCGCCCTGTCGCGAATAAATTAGGTCGGCCCAGGGGTACTCCGCAGTTTTTGTCTCAAGCTTCTTGATGAAATCATCGACAGATGCGATACGGCGAGCGGGCGCGCCCACTACTACCGAATTTGGAGGCACGTCACGCGTAACAACAGAACCCGCTCCGATGATGGCGTTGGGGCCGATTGTGACTCCGGGCAAGATGATGCAGCCATAGCCAATAAAAACGTTGTCGCGAAAATCACTTTTCCCAACGGAGTCGAGTTTCACTCCGAAAGCGCGATTCAGCATTTTCACGACGCCATTGTGGCCGAGAACACAGCAAGAACCAAACTGCACATTGTTCCCCAAGCGAACATACGCGGGATCGGTGAAAACTGTGGTCGTGAGGATGCTGCATTTTTGGCCCATGGCATAGAAGCCGCCATGCAGCCGCAAGTACTCGGCATATTCGTCGGGAAGTGGATTGCACAGTTTCCGATACATGCCGGGAAACAGGTTGTAACGAAAAGCCAGAAAACGGAACAGCTTACCCAGTAGCGAACGCATACATCCTCCAGTTCGAAATAAGATTCGGAATCACGGCAGATCTGCCGTTCGATCTTGTGCCCGCGTTGCGTCTCGCTGCTAATGTTCTAAGCATGCTGTCCGCGGAAGACGCCGCCTAAGGTGTGAATCGCCTGTTTACGCAGGTATTCCCGCTCTCCCCAGGGGCAAATTGCGCGGTAAAGGACGGCAGCCACCAGCAATATGTAGATCGTGCCGCTCACGCAAATCGCGCCTGCAATGTGAATCCTGCTCGTGCCCGCCGCAGAGATCATGGGAGAACAACCGAGGGCGACCGCGAACGCGATGGCGTACGGGATCAAGCCGGGAAGCAATACTTGTTTGGCGAAGAGGGACTGCGATACTCCCAGAATGCGATGGGTATAACTTATATAGATCAGGCCGCTGAGAACCATGCCGGAAGCAACTGCCACGGCGATGACCAATGTGGTCTTGCCCACGGTCGAGAATCCGATTGCAGTAAAAAGCAAAACCAGAGCCAGTTGCGAAAGCGGGTAGACCAATTCACGCTTGGGATGACCGACGCCCCGGTGGTAAGCGGAGCCGGGCCCGGTGAGTACGTGAGTTTGATAGGGCAGGCAGAAGATCATAAGAATGGGAACGGCTGGGCTGAACTTATCGGAAGATCCGATCCATAAACGAAGCAGGGGATGAGCAAAAGCGGCGAGAAACGCCAGCAGCGTCCCCGTCATCATGTTCATATAACGCGCGCCCTTCAGATAGAGCTTCACCAGTTCGTCTTTCCAGGTGAGGGAGTTCATATGGGCCAACGCGGGCATGAAGATTCCATTCATTGAACTCGCGAGCTGGCTTCCCATGATTGGGAGCTTCTCTCCCACATCGAATAAGGCCGTGGCCTGCACACCCACGAAGATTCCAGCCATAACTTTCTCTATGGAATAGAGGAAGGTGCAGAGCAGGCCGGTGATCTGGACTACCGAGCCATAAACAAAAAAGATGCGCAGGTTTGCCCGATCGAAGTAGCGCCAACGGAGAGATAGTCCGGGCATGGCTCGATAACAACAGATTGCCATGAGGATCGTAGAAACGATGTAGCGAATTCCGAAGGCCCACGCCAGTGAATAAATGCCGTGTCCGGTGCGAAGTAGAGTAATCGCGATCACAACTTCAAGCGTGACCGTGAAGACCCAGACGAGATTGGTTTGCGCATTTTTCTGCAAGCCAGTTAACGCGTTATTGAACACGCCGAACGATAGGTCGAGCATGAAGCTTCCAGCAGTAGCGAGAACCAGAACCGAGGCGACGTGCGACAACGAGGCCGGAATCTTGAGTAAGTGAAGTAAGACGGGCAGGCCGAGAAGCAGGACGGCAGCGAGAACAACGCAGATCGACGTGGTTAGAATCAGGCCGGTCGAGATGAGACGGTTGATTTTATCCTGCTCGCTCTTCGCGTTATATTCCGCGACATAGCGGATATAGACATTCGCAATGCCCATCGAACTCATCCCCATATAGCTGATGAGGATGAAACAGGCGGCCCAGATGCCGTATTCATCGAGCCCCACATGGCTCAGGGTGATTGGAGTCAGCAGAAATCTGGTAATCAGGTAATAAATTCGAGCGCTGAACTCGAGCGAGAAATTCTTGAACAGCGTGTTTTTGAGAACCTGTTTTGCCTCTTCGGATGCTATAACCATAGGCTAACTTTTCCTTTTCAGGCTCCAGCGCGGGCGCCCAGCGATCGTTCTTCAAATAAAGCAGCCGAGCGAAACGGTGATGCAGCGTGGTCTTTCGTCGAGATGACGGGGTCGCCGCGAAGCTGCCAATCGATCTTGAGGTCGGGATCGTTCCACGCGATCGAACGCTCAAGGCGCGGCTCGTAATAGGTTGTAGTTTTGTAGATAAATTGGGCGGCGTTGGAGCGCACGTAGAAGCCATGGGCGAAGCCCGGCGGGACCCAGAGCTGGCGCGAATTGAAGGCGGAAAGGATGAACGACTTCCACTTGCCGAAGGTTGGCGAATGGCGTCGCAGGTCGACGGCGACGTCGAGCACTTCGCCTTCGACGACGCGAACCAGTTTGCCCTGCGGGTGTTCGACCTGGTAATGCAGTCCGCGCAACACGTGTTCGACTGAGAAGGAAAAGTTATCCTGAACGAATTCATAGTGAATTCCAAGGGCACTCATCGCTTTGCGGTTGTAGCTTTCCAGGAAGAAGCCGCGGTTGTCGCGATAGATCGCGGGCTCGAGCAGTAACACATCCTTGAGCGGTGTTTGTATCGCTTTCATATAAGCTGCCTTCGAAGTATTTGAATTAAATGTTGGCGTTTTGTATTTCTTGAAAATTGGAAAATCAGCGATGTTCGTTTTTCGATAGTGCTGTAGTTGGTTACCGAATTTTCTTTTCTTTATCTGGAATCAGTTCACCGAGCTTCGATGAATCCTGCGTAGTCATCCATTCTCGATAATCGCCGCTAATCACTCCTTCAGTGGATTTTTCAGATGCAGGGGAGAAGACGTGCAAGATTTCTCTGGCGGAAGTGAGCACGCTGTCATCGCGACTTTGATCGCTTATTAGCGTTCGATAAAGAAGAAGAATTTGGTCAATCTTGGCGTTCCAGCTGAATAACTTCTCAGCTTTTTTTCTCCCAGCCAGGCCTTTTTGTTTCCACAGTTCCGGAAACTGCACTACCGATTGCAAGTCGGAAGTCAGTTCATCGATCACGTAGTCCCGGCCCAATGGCTCGATTGCGTGCCCTACCTCATCGGTCACGAGTTCAGCCGGGCCGCCGTGCTTGACCGCAATGACCGGGCGAGCGCTCGCCATGGCCTCGAGGAGAACTGCGCCACCAGATTCCCGAACCGAGGGCAAACAGAAGACGTGGGCGTTTCGCATCGCCGCAGATACTTCGTCCAACTTTAGATTGCCGCGGAAGTGAACCGAACGATGGATTGCAAGAGAAATAGACTGCGCTTCCAAAGACTCGCGTTCTGGTCCATCGCCGATCAGGGTAAGTTCAACGGGAATGGTGATCGAAATCTTCTTCACGGCGTCGAGCAGCATAGAGACGCCCTTGATTGGAATCAGCCGGCCTACGAACAACACTTGCAGCGGATTCTCGGGTGAAGGATTGGCAGGCCACGCTGTCGGACGGAATTGGTCAAGATCGACGCCGTTCTCCAGCATGTGGAAGTTCTTATCCATGTATGCTCTGGGAATCGATTCGACGGTTGCGGCGGTCGCGGTCAAAACCTTCGCGGAGCGCGCGATCCCATGGTTGATGAACTCTGCTATCCGTCCGAGATTTCGAATTGGGTACAGCCAGCCCGAGTCCTGTTTCATAAACTCCGGGAAGGTGGTCGGCGACTTGAGGCCGCCGTTCCACGGACCTAAAACGACCGGAACTCCCAGCCGATGCAGCGTGGGAGACGCGATGGGAGAGACGGGAGTTACGCAATGGACCACATCCCAGACCTGACCGCCTCTTTGCATAGCTCGAAGCATGCGGAACGCTCTGCGATCAAAGGCGAAAAAGTCGAGAGACGAGATCAGAAACACGGCGTGCTGGCTGCGCGGAAAAAGACGAGAAGCGATGCTATACAAAGGACCGGCAAGGGCTTCGGTGTCCACGTAAACGATTTGACTATCGGGCGCGGGAAGGGCCTGACTATCAAGCACGGTTCGATTGCGGACGTGTGTCACCAGCGTGACGGCGGCGTGCTCCGCCAGTCGCGAATACCATTCCCATCCAATCTGGGAAACAGACCCTTGGCCGGGGCCGCACTGGTATGCCGAAAGTAGCACTCGCGGGCGGTTCACTTTGTCACCTCGCGATGAATCGGACGTGCCGGCACGCCTGCCACCACGCAACCGGCTGGAACGTCGCGGACAACTACGGCATTGGCGCCGACTACAGAGTCGTCTCCGATCGTGACGCCGGGCAGGATGGTGACGCCTCGGCCAATCCACACGTTGCGACCGATGTGAATCCCCTGCCCGGTGTGTCCGGAAGTGCGGACGGAAGTGCCGTCTCCGCGGGTGTGATTTGCGTCGCGGATGCTGGTGTACTCCCCGATGCCGGTACCTTCCCCAATGAAGATTTCGTCGTAGGAAACGAGATGGACGCCACGAGAGATGACAACATCGTCTCCTAGTGTGATCGTTCCCGGGCCGCGCGTTTCAAAGTAAAGTCCTGGATATAAGAAAAGATTTTTGCCCAGATAGATCAAGCCCGATCCGTGGACTTCGATCTGACCTTGCACGACGACCGAAGAATCGAGTGGAGAGTTGATGCGGGCCGCAAAACAGGCATGTGACCAGGCGCGTGTAACAGGGACACGCAACTTTTCAGCCACCATCGCGACCGGCTTCAGAAGGGCAATCGAGAGACGTTTTCCGAGGCCGCTCATCGGACTGCCGCCTTGTATTCGATCAACCGATGTTCTCCGTGACGTTCACGGTAGAACTTGATCTGTCCAAATAAGATCGGAATCTGCTGAAAATGCGAGTGCACGGCATAGAGAAATGTAGTCACGGGCTGCCGGGGGGACTTCCAAGAAATGCGCCGGGCCGTGCGAGCGACCAAAAGCAAGAGAAGACATGCAAGCGCAGCGAGTGGCATCCAAGAGCGCAGAAGCAGCGAGAGCAAAGCAGTGATGGGAGGCGCGAGGAGGTACAGACCCCCCTGCAGGAGATTTCGACCCGCCTCGCGGCGCCACAAAGGCGTCGGATTGGAAACAGATCTTTGCGATACCGCCGCATAGGCAAAACCGGCACGGGTGGCGCGCTTCCAGTACTGCTGGAACGAGGTGATGGCCAAGTCATGCGCGGTCATGGGGCAATCTATGTGCAGAATGCGACAGCCGTGATTCGTCATGCGGCGGCACATCTCCGGTTCTTCGCCGGCGATCAGGCTCTCGTCGTAACCTCCTACTTCGAGAAGCACATTTCTCCGCATGACGGCATCTCCCCCGCAGAAATCGGAGTCGCCAGGGGGATAGATCCAATCAAGGTCGAGGATGCGGTTATAAAGCGAGGAGCCGGGAAACAACTCGCGGCGATGTCCCCAAACAACTGCGGTGTGGGGATCGTGAAATTGTGCCAGCGCAGTGTCTACAAATTCCCGCTGCAAAATGGTGTCGCCATCAAGGAACAAAATGAATGAAGCGTTGGTGGAGAACCATCCGGCATTGCGTCCGCGCGCGGCGGTGGTCGGGCCGGGTGGGAGCGCGATCACACGCGCGCCTGCATCTCGAGCGCGAAGAATGCTATCGTCTTCGGAATTCGAATCAACATAGATAACCTCGAAATTCTCGAACGATTCTCGTAACTGCGCGACCGAACGCAAGCACCGGGACAGGCGTTCGCCTTCATTCCTGCCAATGACAACAACCGCGAGAGACTCCGGATGTTTCTGAACGGTCATACAAGTCCTTCTTCCAACAAGACGCGGTAATCGTTGATGCGATCCTTTGGACATAGGTGGACCAAGAGATCAGAAGTTGCGAGTTCGCTTTCAACATCATCGACAAAGCAAGCGAAGTTCACGTTAGGATGCGTTCGCTTCGCGCGTTCGCGGAGAGACTCAAGGCCCCAGCCCGTACCCAATATCCGAATTTGCAGATTGCGCAGAGCGGGTTCGCGGTCGAGCGCATCGAGTAAAAGGTCTACCCGTTTGATGGGATCGATGCGCGATATGACGAGTGCGCGCGTTACGGGGACACCATTGAATGCGGAACGATGCAGGCAGTTTTCCACACGGGCTTCGGGCAAGAAATTTTTGATGACTTGCAGTTTGTCGTTCCGAGTTCCGTTGGCAATCAGTCGTTCTTTAACAAATTGCGAAACAGCGACGAGAATGGCGGAGGATCGATTGAGGTGCTTCTTTCGTCCATAGCTCAGGCGCTCGTCGGTGCCTCCGTGAACAACATGCAGGTGAGACAAGTGGCGCCGGTCGAGCGTGTTCAGTCCAATGGCACAAAAGGAGTGCGCTACACCTGTGGCAATGAAAGCGATGTGCGAGGCACTCGCAAACGCAGGCCGAATCCGCCGCGCAAAGTCAGCCGCGGAGTTGAATGCCTGACCACGCAGACCCATGCGTTCCACTTCGGCGAATACAGGGCCTTCTGGCGCAAGGATCGAGGGGTCAACGCGATCGCTCAGGCCCGCAGCAGTAGCTAAAGCCATACGCTCGGTGCCGTAAAGGTTTCCGCTGTGCAGGGCGTAAATGAGCGGGATGCGATTCATGAATGTTGCTCGCTTCCGGCACGGCTCCGCCGTCTTCTCGACCACGCGGCGCGGATAAATGAGAGTCCAAGTCGTATTTCAGGGAGTGCTGGATCCGGATCATGGCTGGTCACCAAAGCGGCTAACGCCTTGGGATGTATGTTGTCCAGGGTTCGGATCGCGGCTTTCAGCTCTGCGTTCGTCGTTAGCGCCGACTTTAGCGTCAGCACAACCACGTCACAGCAGGAGGCGAGCAACTCGGTTTCAGCATCCGTCGAAAAAGTATTCGCTGGGATCAACACGATGGCACCTGTCCGCATGGTGTCGAGCACACGACGCCGAAACGAGCCGAACCTGACTGAATCATCGGGGACTGGAACAGATATCGTGCTATCCGATCCGGCGCCCGCGGTCGCGGCTTGCGCCATACGCGGGTGAGTTGCAGTTGCGACGACCTCCGGCGCGTGCCCCAGAACTGCGAGTTCGCGAGCGATTCCGCCAACGGCCTCGGCAACGCCCGCATCGGCGTTCACCGGTACAAAAAGGAAGGATCGGCTGCCATTTCTTTCCGAGTCTCGTTCGATGGCGGCAGCGAGTCGGCGCAGACGGTCTTTTTGACCAGCAACAAGTTGATCAGAGACAGATTGATCGAAGACGGGATTGACGTTCTTACTCTCAGTCTCGCTGGGCGCAAGAGTGAAGCCGAGGGGAGCGAAGCCCAACAACTTTTCCACCTCGTTCGGTGAAAGCAGTCGGGGATCGAAGTAATCCAGGGCCAATGGACCGGCCACCGAAAGCGCAGCCGCCAGCACGAGTAAGATGAGAATCGGTTTTTTTCGACCCCCGCTCATGGGCTCAATCGGGTATCGCGCAGCGGAGAACAGACGCGCAAAGCCGGGTGCTCGTCCCTCTTGCTGCACGAAATCCATGCGGTCCTCAACCGCTTCGAGGCGCTTGCGCGCGCGTTCCATTTCGTAACGTATGTTGATTCCCTTCTGGTAATTGTGCGAATACCAGATTGCCTGAGCGGCTTGTTCGCTGACTTGCTTTTCGGTTTCGTCTTCTGCGCGAGCATCCGCGCCCGCCTCAGCCTGACGCTGCGCCAATAGGATTGAAGCGTAGGTGCCCTCGAGATCTTCTCTCTTGGATTGCGAGACCACGTCAATCTGTTTTAGCTCCGCCTCGATTTCAGCACGTCCGGGATGGTTGGGCCGCATCCCGGCAAGTTTGGCGAGCAAGTCATTGCGGCGAAAGTTGAGGTTGGACTGGAGGGATGTGATGTCCGTATCTTTCCTCGCCATCTCGCTGGCATAGGCCTGCAAGCCGTTCGGAGCATCGGTCAACGTAGGACGCTCCAGAGATTTCAGCTGCGCCTCACTTACGATGTGCTTCTGTCGGGCAACTGCCAGCGCCTGCTTGCTTCCGACAAGCAGTTGATCGAAGGGATTAGAGAAACTCTCGCTGAACACACTTACGGCCAGTTCCTGTGCGATGTCGTCCTTGTCCTTCGCTAGGGACGCGATATCCGCTTGTAGACTTCGTTCTTCTTGCTGCAGGCTCGCGAGTCGCAAATCACGCCCGTAAAAATCTTCATCCCGACTCTTTTCCAGAAACACCGTGACCACGGTATTCACCGTCTCAGCGAGGCGTTCCGGTTTATCGTCCTCTAACTGAACAGAAATCTGATAGGTATCGGGGACGGGGAGAATCTTTAACTCGCCTTGCAGTCGTCGCGCGGCCTGTTCCAGTGTTTCGCGATTATGCTGCCACGAATGTCCTTGCTGCGAGAGCCGTCTCACAGACTCTTCCATAATGTCGTAGCGATCCACGGTGCGAACGTTTTGCTGGACAAACTCGCGATACTGGCTGTTCGACTGCAACTCGAATTCTTTATCGTCATCGAGATTCTTGAGGAACCGCGGGGAGACATAAACGACAGCTTGCGCCGCATAAGTGCGTTTGCCCTTTTTCCATGCGATGGGAAAACCAGCCAGCAAGACGACAACTAGGGTCACGAGCGCCAATGGTGCGTGCGCGCGAACGCTGCGCCGGGGATCGATCTTGCGACCCGGGACCGCACATCCATCCCGCGCGCCCGAATCATCCGGATTGTGTGTAGAAGGATTCATGGCACCAGTTCTTGTCCTACGATCGCGAGACCGGCAGAAGATCCAAACTGATCCATGAAGTAGCCGAACTTGGCCAGACCTCGCTTCGGGACATAGATGATGTCGCCGTCAGCCAACACAAAGTTAAGATTGGGATCGGGATGCATCAGGTCGCGCATCGAGATCTGTCGCTTCGAATCGCGCGAAGGGCGAATGAGTTGGATATGGTTCGCAACTCCGTCCTTGGTGACGCCGCCTGCGTCAGCATAGGCTTCCATGAACGTCATATCGGGACGAAGGCGGTATGCTCCCGGATGCAGGACTTCTCCCATTACGTAGACGGATTGATCATCAGAATCCGGAATGTACAACACGTCGTTGCGTTGGAGCTGGAGGTTGTAAGCGAGATTGCCGTCTTTTAGTAACGGCTTCAAGTCAACCCAGACGACGGTATCGCGGCCACGAAAAATCACACAGCGGTTCATGGCAGCTTTGTCGGCGCCGATACCGCCGACGGGCAAGCTTCCGGCACGCGTGATCGCTTCCAAGAGTGTCGGAGCGCTGTCAAAATGTAGGGCTCCTGGCGACGCGACCCGGCCAAGGATAAAGATGCGGTTGGAGGTGTAGCTTTCTACACGCAACTCGACCGAGAGTCCACTGTAGAACTTTCCGTAAGCATCGGCGACGGATTGGTTGGCATCTTCGCGAGATAAGTTCGACAACGTGACCACTCCCGCCACGGGCAGTGTGATCTTTCCGTCGGGACCGATCACGTGTTTCCCAGAAAGTTCAGGATGACCGAAGACGTCGACCACGAGTTCATCGCCCTCTCCGAATACATAGGACGATGGGGCTTGCCGCTCGAATTGTTTGAGAACTTCCAGCGAAGAGAACCGCTGGCTCTTTTGACGAATCGCGTAGCCGCCGTCAGGGGGCGGTGGAGGCGCTTGCGCGGTCACTGTACGAAGCAAGGTCATCACGCCGAGGACCAGGCCCAGCGCGCCCCTTCTGCTTCTGCGATTTGTGGAAGTGATGCACATAGCGAAACGACCAAGACTTAATCGGTAAAAAGCGCAGCCACTTGTTGCTCTGCCACCGGTTGCTCCGTAACTCTTTTGCGTGGGCGAATGGTTGCCGGCACACCAACCGCAATTGAATTAGAGGGAACGTCGGCGAGCACGACGGCATTGGCTCCGATCGCAACATCGTCTCCGATATGGACGGGACCAAGAATTTTGGCGCCAGCCCCGATATCGACGCGGTTGCCAATAATGGGAGCGCCGACAACTCCGGTCCGGCGCAAGCCAAGGGTTACACCATTCCGCACAATCACGTCGTCTCCGATGACGGTGTCGCCGCTGATTACGATTCCTCCGAAGTGGTCGATGCGGAAGCGCCTCCCCACTATGGTTTCGCAGGGAATCTCGACTCCCGTGAGAATTTGAGAGAACACTTTCAAGAAGCGGTAGAGCAAGGAAAAAAGCTGGCGCAGGAAGGGCGGACGCACGCCATATCGCCAGCGTCCAAAGCGATAAACGACCATAACCCACAGGCCTTGCCGGGCCAGGTCCTTTTCGTAAGTGATCCAGTCTTCTCGAATGTTCTCGAACATAATTTCTCCTACCAGGGCCGTTCCGGGGACAACCTTCCCCCGTTGGTTTCGGCCCATGCGCGGTCCAGCAGTTCAACAATTTTTTGCGAATCTTCCGCTTTGCTTCGGCGCATCGGATCGCCGCTTCGTGCATTCTTCCAAGCACGCAGTCCGTGCCACCACTGTTCCTGCTTTTTCACCAGCCATGCGGACGATCCAAGATACTTGCGGTAATAAAGGAACTGGCTGCGCATGCGCCACAGAGTTAACTGCGCTCCCGATTTCGACATGGAAAGGCTAGCGACAGTCTTGGAAGACTCTCCACCGTAATGAATCACTTCAATATCGGGCCAATACCAGAGTTCATATCCGGCATCTTTGATCCGGTGACACAGATCAACTTCTTCGTAGTAGAGGAAAAATGCTTCATCGAAATAGCCAACTTTTTCTAGTGCACTGCGACGAATGATGGAAAAAGCTCCAGGCACCCAATCGATTTGTGCAGGACTGCCGGCACCCGCCCATGTGCGGTCCTGGCGTCCAAAGAATCGGGAGCTCGGGAATTTGACGGACAGACCGCTTAGACTGAGGAACTCGTTGAGCAGGGAGGGAAATTGCCGCGCCGACGGCTGCCAGGATTGATCGCGCCCCGTTAAGCGCGCTCCGCCCAGGCCGGCAGCGGGCCGCGATTCCATATGCCTGACAGCACATTGCAGCGTGCCCGGTTTGAGAAACGCGTCCGAGTTGAGCAGCACCACATATTCTCCCTGACAAAGTGGGAAGGCGCGATTATTGGCGGCGGCAAAGCCGAGGTTTGAAGTGCTTCGAATCAGGTGGACGGCGGGAAATTCGCGTTCGACCATCGCGGGCGAATCGTCCGAAGACTTGTTATCGACTACGAACACTTCCGCATCCATGTCCGCGAGTTCTCTGTACAAAACGTTCAGACAATCTCGCAGTAATCCGCTGGTGTTGAAGGAGATGATCACGATCGAAAGCAATGAATGGTTCGGTCTCAACGTACGCCTGCTTTCGGCGCCGCGCGTTCGGTACGGACCCAGGCAGTTCCCTTGCGAGAACTTCCCAACAACTGAAAAATTACTTTTAATTTCCAGATCACGTAAAAGGGTGCGGAAAACAGAGCGAGCAAATCGCGCCACTTGCCCCCCCCAATGGCAATCGCGGAAAGAAGATGCGCGAGCACCACCACCAACGAGCAGACCGCATATATCCGTACCAATGCGATGGGAGTGGCAAGAGCGAGCGCCAACAGAGTCACGTGAAAGGCCAGAGGCAGTAGCAGCAGTTCCACCAGCGGTTCGAGGAAGCGACCTCGTCCCCGCAGAACTTCGCCTGACAATTGTGGAGCAAACTGCGCCAGCATTCGGAACCGGCCACCTTCCCAACGAGAACGCTGCGTCAAAACGCCTTTTCCTGTGGTCGGCATTTCGCCGTAGACCGTGACCGAATCCACAAATTGAACTTTGATACCCGCCCGGATCAGGCGGAGGTGATATTCCAGGTCTTCTACAACCGAGACCGCCGTATAGGGAACTTTTTCCAAGGTCGATCGAGTCAGCGCGAAACCGTTGCCGAGAATACCCGCCGAGACGCCCAGACGAGTTCTGCCACGCGGGCGCAAAACATTGAAGGCCATCAAAGCAATATTCATCCAGCGAGTTCGCGCTGAGTCGCTCGCATTCCGAACTTTGTAGCGGCATTGCAGGGCGTCGGCGCCGCTCGCGACGGAGAACGCAAATTCTTGAACTAAGTTGGGGGTTACTGTTGTATCCGCATCGACCACGACAAATAGGTCGAAGTTCGGCATCAGGGTCTGGAAGGCAAAATCGAGAGCGTAGCCCTTTCCCCGGCGAGCGACATCGTCGCGAACAAGTGCGGTCGCGCCTGCGGCTCGCGCGTTAACGGCAGTCTGATCGGTGCAATTGTCAGCAACCACGAACACCGAAAATGGATTCCGAGCAGAGTCGCAGAGCGAGACACTGTGCACGCAAGCGGCGATCGAGAGCTCTTCGTTGTGGGCAGGAATCACGATTGCAATTCGTGGAGAGTGAGCCGAATCGCTTTTCAGCAATGGGCGGCGACGGGTTGGAAGCAACCCTCCAATCGTAAGGAAGAGGAGTTCGCAGGCGCCGGGGAGAGTGCATAGGGCAATTATCGAGCCGACCACGCAACCGAAAGTAATTGCGAGCGGGATCATCGTGTTGCTCCAATCAAGCCACGGGAAGCGAGCGCTTCGGGTACCAATACGACAAACGAGTGCGGCGGCACACTGAAAAATGCGGTGCGTCTACCGCCGTCGCTGATCACTCTCGCGTGTCCGTAGACCACAGACGCATCTTGCAAAGCCTGTCTAGGATCGTGCGTCAGGGTGAGAGTCACTCCCGGGAGAGTTTCGTGAGTTGCGGAAGGAAAGGACAATGTGACCTCCGCGCGTGCAGCGCGCGCTGAAACGATGGCTGCCGACCATCCTTGCTTCCCGAAGAACGCAATGGCAGAGAGATCGGATGGCGTATCGGCGGACAAACCGACCGAGTGACCGCTGCTCGGCAACGCGACATGGTGCATCTCTTTCTGAATCGATTGATTCAACATTGATACCGCAAGACCGGTCGCGCGCAATTGGGGAGGGCCCGCGAGATCTCGAACCACTCCCCAGAGTTCGACCAGTTCCTTGTGATCAGCGGTGTAGGCATCGAAGCCCGACAGAGTGTAAACACATTGCCGTCGAATCCCTTGCGACAAGCCGTCGATTAACCTCATGGCAAGTGCTGAGCCCGCCTCCGAGCTGAGAACGAAATGGTCTCGTTCGTCTAGACGAGCGTTCCCGCCCGTGGTGTGCAGATTCACTTCGTAGAAAGCGATTTCCTCGCGATTCTTCGCGGCGGCATTCTGTAACTGGGCGAAGGAGTCGCGAGCAGTTGCAAACAGAGCTGCGTCGGAGTGGGTTGCATCTGTTTCGGACGCAAGATCGTAGGCGAAATAGGGAGCCACCGCGACCACGTCCGATATTCTTTCTCGGAACAGAGCTGCCACTTGCGATTGGTTTGCGAACTGAGCATTCGCCACGGTGATCAGGGGAACTTTGGGCCCAGCGCCTTTCCGTACGTAGAAAAAGGCGCGGGCAGCGGCTTCGCCGTGACGTTTGACATCCTGGATACCCGCGGCACCGAAGAGCGGATTCCAATTCTCATTGCCAAACTCAATCAGGATTTCCCCGAAGTGCAGTTGCTTTTCACGACCTGCCAGATAAGATCCGAGCACTGCGTACTCGTTGTCGGAGGCGGTCGTCGGCAGCACGAGCCAGGGATTCGCTCCCACGCGATGACACAGTTCGAGAAATTCTGGAATGGAATATTCGAATTTCGCGTCTTCCGGTTGCTCCGATCGATAGCGGGTGGGTCGACGGGCGAACGGCGGAGCTAGACGATTGCCAATCGTGTCGCCCAACTGTCCTTGCCAATCCCGCAGGTATCCGGGGCGCAGCACGTCAAGAGCTGCTACCACTTCATGGCGAAAAGGAAACCTGCCATCGTCGGAGCGCGACAGTGAAACGTCATCGATCGCGATTTCGCCCGGTCCCGTCGATGAAAATTTCAACTGCAAAGGTCCGGCGGGACCGTTGTCGGTAGCGTCAAAGTCTGTGACGACTTCTCCCCACGTATTTGTGGCATTCACTCCTTGAGCAAAGAAGGGTTTGGAGCCGGTACGCGTGAATGAAACTCTGAGTTGTGGAACGCCTTGCACTGTTCTCACCCAGAAAGAGAATCTCCACTGGCCACGAACGGGCAGCATCTTTCCGCTACGAGATGTCGTTTCGTCCAGATAGGAATTCGCCTCTGCGCTCTTGCCGCCGTTGGAACAGAGAACCAGCGAACGTCGGCCCAGACTGCCGGGACGAGGCGCTCCCGGCGCACAGTTTTGCTGATTCCCCGAGAGCCACCAATTCGTCGGTGCCGCCGCATCGTCCAGTTTCGTGAGCGCTACGATGTCTCCCGAAGCTGCGACTAGGCTGGAGTCGAGCAACGCGCGGATCGAAGCATCCCCACACGTGCTGCGGTAGAACTCTTCGATGGTGGCGCTGTGCCCTGCGGACAATCCTGTACGGAAGTTGACGGTCGCGCCATTCCAGAATCCATTTGGGCGATGCACCGAAGGTCCGTCGAGCGTTAGGGTAGTTCCGTCGGCTGACTTGACGCTCGCGAGAGACCCGTCCACCGTACCTTCGAAGCCTGGGTTCTTGATGATGTTCGCACCTAACTGCTCGGCACCCCATGAAGTCCAGATTCCAAGGTTCATTCCGATACGCTGCACGCCGTGCATTTGTGCCTGCGGAGAAACAACCAACACAACACGCTCCGCCGGCGAAACGGCAGGAGTGGTCTCAGCTTTCCGAATATCCGCTGGAGCTTGCCCTGCCGGAAGAAGGGCCAGTAGCAAGAGTTGGAGGAGCAGCATCATTAAGCTTGCAACCTCCTGCGGAACACTTCCGCCAGGTGCCGAATGTTGGTGCGCAAATCGTAATTGGAGAGAACGCGCCTGCGACCTGCCTCGCCCAACTCCCGGCAGAGTGCAGGCGCGCAGATGAGGCGCTTGATCGCTGAAGCCAATTCATCGTCATCCGAGGCCGTGACCAGAAGGCCATCAACACCGTCACGGATCAACTCAGGAATGCCGGTGATCCGAGTGGTGATGCAGGGGACTTGCATCGACATGGCCTCCATCAAGACAATGGGAATTCCTTCAGCGAAGCTGGGAAGCACAAACGCGTCCGCTTGGTGATAGAGAGCTTGAATCTTGTCCTGATTCACGGCGCCTTCAAAAATTGTTTTGGGCGCGAGGCCGAGGCGCTCGACCATGGACTCCAATGACTTCCGATCAGGTCCGTCCCCGACGAACCGCAGCTTCACATTCTGGCCGTCTTTTACCAAGTGATCGAGAGCTTGAATCAAGACGTGCTGTCCTTTGGAGGGAACGAGCCTCCCGACGCATAAAATTTCGAAACATTCGTTGCGCACTTTTGCAGGACGCGCTTGAAAGCTCTCGGGATACACGCCCAGGGGAGTTACTTCGAATTTGTCCCACTGTTCGACCGGCGATAATTTCATCAGCTGGCTACGGGCAAACTTTCCGATCGTGCACAAGAACTGGCAGCTTTCGATCTTCTCGGTCAAGTGATAGCGGCTCACGTCGTAAAATTCGTCGGGGCCGTGCACGGTGATCGAAAGCGAAGTCCCGATCAATTTCGAGACAATTGTGCCCACCGTGGACGCCGGAGTCGCGAAGTGCACGTGCAGGTGCGCCAGTTGGTGCCGTTGCATCCAATTCGCAATCACGCCCGCCTCAGCAAAATAGAAAAAGCCCAGGAGCTTGCGCTTCCTGTCTACGCGCCCCAACCGCAAAGCGAAACGCAGCGCCCTGACATAACGCAGGGGTGCGGAGAGTGCGAGGCGCAGATGCGCCCAAAGTGCGCGCGTCGGTGCCGTTCGCTTTACGTAGAGCGTCCTGTCGTACTCCGCGCGTTCGATCCCGGTAAGGTTGCTCAGGTCTCGATCAGGGCTGTTGATGGAAGCCACTTGGATCTCGAACCCCATCTCTCGCAGCGCCAGCACTTCGCGAAGGATGAATGTTTCCGAGATTCCCGGGTATTGACTCACCAGATAAGCAATTCGTATCAGCTGGGCCATTTACGTCGTATCCCTGGCGATTTTCTGGGGGGAGGGCATTGCTGAAAAATCTGCGCCGACGCCGGTCCGAGTCGAACAAAGGCTTCTGATGGTCCGGACAGCGAGAGCCGAGCGCTTGACGTATTTCTCCCGCCGCCTACACTCGCGAGCGGAGTTGAGCCTGGCCTGCTTCGGTCTGAGCGCTGCCATCATTGATCTCGTTTAGGCGGACAACTATCGTGCCGGTTTGAAATACCAACCCCTCGTGAGCATTCGATCTGCCAACGAAGGCGCTGAAAACTCAAGGGAAACGCAAGCGAACAACGGCGCGCGCGTCTGGATTCCAGAATGTGTCCAACAATCGGACACCGACGGCAGGTCCCAAGCCGACGCTCCGTGTTGAGGCGATTCGCCTTAGGGGATGGAAGGCCGACTGCATGATTGCCGAGGGTCAGCGCTGGAAGATGGGAAGCTATTTGTCCGAGCGCGCTAGAAGGCAACTGAACTTTGGTACAAGAAAAGTGGAGCGATTCTGTGCCGCGCGGTCGAGGTGACCGTCGATCCCGTGATTGGAGAGACCGTCGAACGAAAACCGAACGCGGCAGCGCAGGAAAGACCGAAAGAGTCGTTTCGACTTTCGATAACGCGGCATCTCGACAGCCTCTTAACGCTGCGGGAATGGCTGGCGCAGACGATGCAGTCGCATCCGTCCGAGCGACAAAAGAACGATCTCATTTTTCATTTGCAGCTGGCGGTTCAGGAGGCCGCGGCCAACATCATTTTGCATACCGCCTTGTCAGGGTCTGGCGGAGAGATCGACGTAACGATTTGTATATACGAGAGTGCCGTCGAGATCCAATTCATATATGACGGACCGGCATTCGATTCAACAATGGTTGCGCCGCCTGATTTCGACGGCTCGCGCACGTCTGGTTTCGGATTGTTCATCATCCAGGAACTTATGGACGAAGTGGAATACCGCAGGACAGCAGATCACAAGAATTTTGTTCGTCTCAAGAGATTCGTCGACGAAAGAAGCAGGAAACTCATGATCGCGATCGAAGAAGATGTTAGCGGTGCGACGGTAGTACAACTGACAGCCGGTGCCCTGGACGCCAAAACGAGCAAGGCTTTTCGGGACGAGATCAAAGAAACTCTCCAGGGGAAGAAACAAGTTGTGTTGGACCTGTCGCAAACCACCTTTGTGGACAGTTCGGGATTGGGAATACTGATCGCCTGCCTGAAAAAAGTTAGCGCCACTGGGGGAGACATGAAGCTATGCGGGCTGAACGATCAGGTGCGAGCACTCTTCGAGCTGGTGCGGATGCACCGGATCTTCAGTATCTACAACAGCCGCGACGAGGCCGTTCGTGCTTTCCGGTAAACCCTCTCTTGCCGAAATCGGGGGGCGGTGAGTGTTCACCGTGCCCATCCATCCGGCGCAGGTTGCGGCGAAAACTCGCGTCGACCTGACGGAAGAACTTGCGCGACTCTACAATGCCGAGTGCATTGGCAGCGCTTCCTGGCGTCGCTTCCGTCTGCTTCGTAAGCAATACGCCTGGCTGCTGGTGGTCCAGGGCGCTGTCGTTGCCAAGCGGGTTTTTGACATCCTGATTGCGCTCGAGTTGCTGGTCCTTCTCTGTCCACTGTTCCTCGCGGTAGCCGCCCTGATCAAGCTCACAGATCAAGGGCCGGTGCTGTTTTGGCAAAAGCGTGTTGGTAAATGGGGTCGCGAGTTTCCGTTTCCCAAATTTCGCTCGATGGTCGCTAACGCAGAGCAGTTGAAAGACGTCTTGCTGCAGCAGAGTCATCACTCCGACGAAAAGACATTCAAGATGAAACACGATCCGCGGGTTACAGGGGTCGGCCGCATTATCCGCAGGCTGAGTATCGACGAGTTGCCGCAACTGTGGTGCGTTCTCAAGGGAGATATGTCGGTGGTGGGGCCGCGTCCTCCAGTTCCGCGAGAAGTGGCGCTCTACAGCTTGGCTGACCGTCGTCGCCTGGACGTGACACCCGGCCTCACCTGTACATGGCAGGTGAGTGGGCGCGGGGATATCCCCTTTCCCAAACAAGTGGAGTTAGATGTCGAGTATATCCAGAGCCGCAGTCTCCTTACCGATCTGCGAATCCTGCTGCTCACAGTACCCGCCGTGCTGCTGGGAAAGGGTGCCTACTAAGCGCCGCGCCATGCCTGTCGAAGCTACGCCCGCGAAAGCAAAGACGCCGACGATGAGTCAGCACGAGTTCGACGGAATGTGCGAGCAGTTTTCGCCTGCCGGGCTATTGCAAAGAAAAATCCGCCGTAACGCATTGACGGGCTGGTGGCAGATTACCCTCTCTGTTTCCGCATGCGGAAAGCGCTTATCAGACGTGATGGTGGCGTCCCTTCTCTTGATCGTTCTATCCCCCTTCTTGATACCCCTCGTCCTGGCGCTTGCCCTCGATGGACGGCCCCTCCTCACTTCAACGCTTGTGGTCGGGCGCTGGGGCGTGCCTTTCCGGCTGTTTGAATTGAATACGAAGCGAAAGTTCGGAGGACTGTTGCGGCGGCTGCGACTCCATCGCTTTCCAGTATTGATTCACGTGCTGCGCGGCGAGATGTCATTGGTCGGCCCCCGTCCGGTCGACCCGAAAGAGATGGATCTGCGCCAACAGGCGGCTCGGCAACGTTCCGGCGTCCGGCCCGGACTGGTCTCGCTCTGGTGGTTGCGACAGAAGGCCAACATTAATTTCGGCACGGAACTTGATATTGACTTGGAGTACATCAATCATCAGACGACTAAAGGGGATTTCGGCATCGCCCTGCGCGCGATTCCATCTCTGTTATATGGCGTTTCCGCTGCCACGGCTCCTGACCGCGTGGATATTCTTGGCATACGGGTTGACAACTTCACCATGGATGAGGCGCTGCAGTTCATTCTTGATTCGGCGGTCGGCTCGGCTGCGCGCCAGTTGTGTTTTGTGAATACCGACTGCATTAACAAATCGGTTCGTGAGGAGAAATATCGCAACCTGCTTCACAAGTCCGACGCCGTGTTGGCAGACGGGATCGGCATACGCATCGCAGGCAAGATCACACGCCGCGAGATCCGCCAAAATGTAAATGGCACCGACCTGTTCCCTCTTCTCTGTCAGAGACTGCAAAGATCGGAGCTAGGGCTATTTCTGCTTGGAGCGCGGCCCGAGGTGGTTGGGGCAATTGCGGAATGGGTCAACAAAACTCATCCCGGAGTGCGCATAAAGGGATATCGAGACGGCTACTTTGATGCGACTCAAGAAGCAGCCGTACTCCAAGAGATCGACGACTCGGGAGCGGAAATCCTTCTGGTAGCTTTCGGGTCACCCCGCCAGGACCTGTGGATCGCGGAGCACCTGCCGCAACTCGCCCAGGTACGAATCGCAATGGGAGTGGGCGGACTTTTCGATTTCTATTCCGGTCGAATTCCTCGCGCGCCCCAGTGGATGCGGGAACTCAGCCTGGAGTGGGTTTACCGACTCTACCAAGAGCCCGGTCGGATGTGGCGACGCTACCTGCTGGGAAACGTGGTTTTTCTTTCGCGAGTAGTTATAGGCGCTGTTTTTCGCAAATCCAGCAATACAAAAAATGTTCACGCGTGAGGTGAAGAAAAAATGCGAGCTCTAGTTGTGGTCGCTGGAACCTTCCCGGCGTTGCGGGAACTGACGCCGAGATCGCCCGCTCCGTTAGTGCAATGCGTCGACCGGCCTGTGCTGCAGCACGTGGTGGAATATCTCGTGGAACGCGGCGTGAGCACCTTCGACTTTGTGCTGCATGAATCGGCGCGCGAGATTGAGAAATTTCTAGGTGACGGGGCACGTTGGGGAAGTCGGTTCCGGTTTCACCTGGTATGCGATCCGAACTACCCCTACGAGCCGCTCAAACTACTGCCGGACAATGGTGAGGCAATTCTCCTGGTACATGCCGACCGCCTTCCCCTGTTGCCGGATCGCAGCGTCCTCGAGCAACAGTCCACCCCGGATGTATTGTTTTACCAACTAACGGCA
>Ga0302274_10001108_pt1 | contig 26239 bp, 26 predicted proteins | sample III_Bog_N2_1_FD_198755 | JGI IMG/M metagenome (GOLD analysis project Ga0302274, IMG submission 198755) | Peat permafrost microbial communities from Stordalen Mire near Abisko, Sweden - III_Bog_N2_1 | ecosystem: Environmental > Terrestrial > Soil > Wetlands > Peat | place: Sweden: Abisko...
CATGCACCGGCAGTCTGCCCGGTCAGGCCTACGGCCCGACCAGAAAAACCACCAGTGCTTCCCCGGACACGGGGAGTTTTAGTTGTCGTCAGCGGGAAGTTTAGTTGTCGCTACAGGCTTCCCGTGGTTCCGTGGTTGTGACATGAATGAAGATGGCTAAAAATCAGCAGCAATTCCATCAGAAATGACCCCAATCAGCGCACGGAAAGACGTTGAATTATTTTCCCGTTACCCAAATCAAATACTGGCAACGCTTTAACCCGATTTTGACCTGAAATATCCACATATTCTGAAGAATTCGTGTTGCCTGGGGTGAACCGTTCTAGGACCAGTCCAGTATGCGAACGAAAGCTTTTTCATATTTGAGAGTCAGCGGGAAGGGGCAAATTGAAGGTGACGGATTTCCCCGTCAACGAGACACAATCGCCCGATATGCCAAACGTCATCAGATTGAAATCGAGCGGGAATTCTGTGAAATGGGTGTCAGTGGAACGAAGGACGCCTTTGACCGTGAAGCCCTCACGGAATTGTTTATTGCGATAAAAGCCAATGGTGTTCGGCTGGTTCTCGCCGAGCGTGCAGACCGCATCGCCCGGGATTTAATGATTTCGGAAATTCTTTTGGGGGAGTTCCGAAAAATTGGCGTCAGGGTAATATCAGCCGAATGTGGCACAGAATTGACGGTGGAAGGCAACGACCCTACAAAAATATTGATTAGGCAAGTCTTGGGCGCCATCAGTGAATGGGAAAAATCTGTGGTGGTACAGAAACTTCGGGCCGCTCGAATGAGAATCAGGAAGACCGATGGTCGTTGTGAAGGCCGGAAGCCATACGGATTCACCGAATATGAAAAATCGGTCATTGCCAAGATGCTGGCCTTTCGTTTAGAGGGACTTTCCCTTTCCGACATTGCCAATCGGTTGAATTTGGAAGGCGTCAAACCACGAACAATCAATCGTCTTGGAATTCAGGCGAAGTGGCATACGACAACGGTTCAACGAATTTTGAAAAATACCCAATAATTACATATGAAATACACGCTTATTCGCAAAGTCCCGTTCAAATTGCCGACTTCCAAAAATCGGATTTTATGGGCCAATGTTGTTGCCGAGAGTCAGGGACTGGTGTTGGTCATCGTGCCCAAACCCGACACGAATCAATCTCATTCCCTATTCATCGCAATTGAGAATGTCGAAGACCACGTCTTCGAGGCCGTAACCGAACATCAATTCAATCTGGAATCAGCCGACGTGGAGAGCGCCGGTGACAAACTTCGGTTGTTGGGCAAGCAATTCACCGATGATGATTTTTTTAATCGTTTGCACCGCAAACGCCACGACGACGAATTTTAACAACCACAACACATGATGGAACAAATAATATTTGAACGACCGGACATGGATTCACGCTGCGAAGGCTGGGTGGTTTTTGAGAATGGCGACGTGACATTTTTAATGATTCCGTCGGCACTTGACGGGATAACACCGGTAATCATAGTGGCAAGGGACATTGACGAAGACGGTGTTTTCCATCAGGCGGAAAACTTTTGGTTGAACGACGCAGACGAAGCCACCCTGCGGTATTTGTCGGACTTGATGAAAGGGGCGTCACTGTATTGAAATGGAGAAAACATGAACGCCATTCAAATTGGAGACAGGGTTAAATTTCAATCGACTGAGGGATTTCTAATCCGTGACGCTTCGGTTGCTTGGGTTGCCGGTGACTTGGCATTTCTTCACGTTTCGACGATGGCAAATGGCCAACTTGTTTGGGTTGATGTTGAAGTGGCAATGAAAGATGAAGACCGTGTTTTCAAACGAGCCGAGAATTTTAAATTGGAAAAGATGGATGAAGACGTGCTTGCCAACCTTCGTAAATCGGCTGAGGAAATTAACCACTGTTGAATTATGAACTACATCAAAGACAGAACTGGAAAAATCATTGGCCGGATTGACGGGAATTGGCTGCGTGACGGAACGGGGAAATTGCTGAGTCGCTACGACAAATCAGATGACCGAACACGAAGTGCCAGTGGAAAAATCATTGGGCCGGGTGACCAGAGGCTCCGGTCTTTGGGCAACAAACCCAGATAAATCACGCTATATTCCCGTGTTGATATTCTGTGTGGCCCTGTCCACACGATGCCGCCATGTGTGTTTGTGCTTACCATCCGGCAGCCAATCTTCGGGTTGAAGAATGTCTGATTGCAATATTTCCGTTTTGAACTCGTCGGAATTGTAATAGCCCTTTTTGGCCTTAGACTCTTGGCCCAACGCCTTGAAAAAGCCGGTCTTTAATTTCCCGTAGTTGTCACGAGATTCGTTAGCCATGACAGGTTAAGCAAATTCCGCAATGCTCCGGCTGTTTTTTCCTGTAACGTGATAGCCACGGCTGGTCAAGGCTCTCATGGCCGCTCCTACTTGTCCCGCCGTGCCGCCGTTCTTCTGAACAAATTCAACAGCCAAGTCTCGAACTCGCCGGATGCCCGCAGAGTTTTCTTTGCTTGGCAAATTCCATTCACCACGTTGACCTGATTGAAATTCCAAAATTAGTTTGTTGTCTTCCACCTTTTGATACATGGCAACTTCGGCACGACGCTCCTTCCATCCGAATGCTCGGCTGCTTTGCACCACGCTTGGGGATTTAATAATTGCCGAGGTGACTGCATTCTGGTTCGACTTTCCAATTCCAAAAACTCGGCAAAGCACATCATCCTCTGTTTCGCCAAATTTTCCTTTCGCTGCAATTGCACTCCACACTTCGTCAGATATTCGGATTGTTTTCATAATTGTTGCCGCATGACGCAACAACTAAAGCACTAAAGTTAGTCATTGTCAACAGGCAACTGAAAATAGTGTTCAGCCGCAGCAGTGACGCAGAGACGACGGTTTGACAAGTTTTCAACTGGTTCTACGGCCGAATTTCACACTCCCGCAACGCTGCATCGTTCGTCAGCTACATCGGCAAAACAAACGCATGCCCCATTGACTGCGCCGGATTGTTCAACACCTCTAAAAACGACATTGTGTCGTATTTGACACCATAAAATGAAAACTCCACCGGATTTGACCGGTGGAGTTTTGCTGGCCACACAATCGATGTGCTACCTCGTTGGACTATTTTCGTGAGAGTTCAATCTGATACGAATCCATGTCAAACAGGGTGACAGAGTCTTTTGGCTGCCCATTTGAGAGTGAAATCCCGTCAACGGCAACAAACCAATTCGGTTCACTGTCGCTGAAACCGGCTTCGGCCTTCAAATCATACAGGTCGTTGGCTGCCCCTTTGAAGACTTTGACATCGGCGGTGGCCGTGGAAGGATTTCCCCATCCGTTTTCTTCATCCTGAAGGCGCAGGGTGCATTTGCATTTCAAAGCACCTCTGTCATCTTGAAAAAACGTGGCCGTCCAAACCCCGGTCATCATAGCCCCCATGATTCGCTGGGCGTGTGCTTTCCCTTCATACGTTCCGAGCGACTTTACCAGTTGGGCGGTTTGACTTTGGTTCAATGACAGGCTCCCGTCCGAATTGCCGCAGCCAGAAGTAAGGATGGCAATTGCTGACAACAATGAAGCGAACGCGGTGATACTTTTGATAATTCTCATTTGTCAGAATGTCATTCCCATCCAAAGATGTTGAAGGCGTTGAACGTGAACTTATCCGTTGTTGAGTAGCTTGATTTTGGCCATGTAGCTGTAAACGGAAGTGAGCCGATGAATTTACCGATGGTTCGTTTGACTGTGACCGTCTCGGTTGCCTGCCCGTTGAACTGCAATTCAAATCTCCGTGTAAATAATCCATAGGAAATCAATTTTGCATTATCAGTGGAGTGTGGATTGCCTGTGTCTATCGCCTGCTCTTTTGACGAGTAGAAATCACAAAGCAGAACCACCAAAACCACGCTGACGGCAATTGTCAGGCACTGGCTATTCAGACGGTTCTGACCGGTTTTGTTTGTCAAGAAGTAGTGAGCAAAGAATGCAGCCGCCAAAACCAACGGCAAAACAAAAATATAAACCGGCAATCCTGCCAAGTAATTTGCTCCGTGTTTGCAGCGGATAGCGGCGCACAAAATAGTTAACAGTGAAGAGATAATGACCAATGTGGTTAGGGCGGTTCCAACGAGGCGAGACTTGCCCGCTGGCATGTTCGTTTGTTCTGTAGCTTTCGTGTTCATATTTGATTTCGTTTTGAATTCGTTGAATTTCCTCAATCAATCTGTTTGGTTTCCCAAGATGTTATCTCTTGATTTGCCTCGTCCACGGTGACGGTAATCGTATAATTGTGAAAGTGTTCGTTGTCTGCGACCGTAACTTGATATGCACCGCCTGCGTATCCACTGTCAATCGTCACATCCACTTTTGAGCCGTATAGTTCTACGACTCTGTCTCGAATCAGTTGCCGAGCGGATTTATGAGAACTGCCGTGCGATGAACTTGAACCGCCGCTGCCACTATCGCCGCCAGATTCCTTGTCAGCCGCCGTTGAAATCAAACCAAGAATACAGACTGCGGCGAAAATTCCCCAAGCCACTTTGGGTTTTGGATTTTGGTAAACGACGCCGGTTGAACTTTTGAATTTGCCCAACAGGATGACGATGACATCAACAAATGACCAAATCCCCAATCCGCCGCAGGTCAAAAGTTGAAATACTCCCGATTTGAATTTTCGGGCGTAGAATCGATGGGCACCGAAAACGCCGAGGAATAGGCCCAATAAAAAGACCGTCCAGAAATCAGACGGTTTCGAGATTGCAGGGGTTGTTTCGGTTTGGTTCTGTGATGTGTTCATATTTGTTCCGTGGTTATTGATGTTTGTTGACGTTTCCATATCGTCAGGAGGCAACAGGTTTCAATCCATCCCGGCAAGCCCCGACTCACCCACCCGGATTTGAATGCCATTTCAAACAGAAAGGCAATCAACGGCAATCTTTGTATCTTTTCTGAAAAAATCCCACAAGTCAAAACTAGGCGTTAACGACATGGCGACTTTTTGCCGTTCGTGTTTTCTAAACCGGTCATGTCTGCCGTTCAGAAATACCGCCGCCTTTTGGGTGAAGCCGTTCGGGCCAAACGCAAAGAGGCAGAGTTCAGTCAGGAGAAATTGGCCGAAAAGGCCGGTCTTTCCACGGTTTTTATTAGCCGAATCGAGCGTGGTGTTGAATCACCCACTGTGGACAATCTTTTTAAAATCGCAAAGGCTCTTGGGGTTCGGGTTTCAGTTTTGGTTGATGGATTCTAAACCGTCACGCCGACGGATTTCACTCGCCCTTGAAAACATTGTCGCCTTCAATGTGGTGGTGACAGCGACCAGAGGCAATGAGACATAAAATTATGAATGACAACTTTTCAATCACACGTTTCCCCAACTCGGCTGGTTTGAAACGCGGGCCAAACATGATACGAAAGGTGTGTCGGAAATGCCTTGAGGAAAAAACGCACGGCTTTTGGTTGTTTGACGGTGAATCAATTAAGGAATCCGTTTTTATCTGTGATGACTGTTTAGCAAGAGCCAAGAAGGAAGTGAACTGAATAAGATTGCCACTGCCCCAAAAAACTGAACATGGTAATTTATGAAGCCGGTAAAACCCACAACGCAATTTCAGATAAAAATAAAACGACAACGTTCGGAATTTGACTGTGGAACGGCGGTGGTATCCATGCTGACCGGATATTCAATGCCCAAGTGTCGAGAATTACTGGCACCTGTCAGCGGGCTTGGGTGCTTTCTTTCAGACATCGCTCGTGTTCTAAAAGCCAATGGGTTTATCTGCAAATCATCCAAGACGATGACTTCCCGATGCGTTTTACGACTTCAAGTTAATGGCGGTTCGCATTTTGTTCTTCGTTGGGATGGCAAAACCTACGACCCGGCAAGAGGAACGTCACATGAAATCCCCGCAAATGTGAGTGAAGTGCTAAGCATTGATTTCATTAGGATTTGATGGAATGGCTTTGAGCCGGTCGGGACAGCCTGTTGCTCGTTACGTTATGCAGTGACGGATTTCACTCGCCCTTGAAAACGCTGTCGCCTTCAATGTCGTGGTGAGCCGCAGCCCATACATTTCCAAATCGAAATATCTTCACGGCCTGCAATGTTCAAAATTGTTGTGGTCTGACTACAACGCCAAACACCTTTTCCCCGAAGTTGACGATGCCCTTCAAGCGGTTTTTGACCAAGGCCACGATGTCGGTTCGTTTGCCAAGAAAATGTTCCCCAATGGCGTTGAAATCGACACCGACCCCGCCGATTTCGAGGGGGCAATTCAATTGACCCAAAAACTCCTTCCGTCTCGACGGCCGATTTTCGAGGCCACACTGTCAGCCAACGGTGGATACGCCCGTGCTGATATTTTGAATCCGGTTGGTAAAAACGAATGGGATTTGATTGAAGTGAAATCCACCACCAGATTGAAGGATGTTCATATTCCCGACTTGGCATTCCAGACGTGGGTTTTCACCGAGGCCGGAATCAAAATCCGGCGTTGTTTCCTCTGCCACATCAACAACCAGTTTGTTCGGCGCGGTGAAATTGACCCAAAGGAATTCTTTACGCTCCGTGACGTGACGGCGGAAGTCCGCCAGGTGTCCGGTGAAATCGAAGGGCAAATCAGTGAAATGGGAAAAGCAATCCGTTTGGCGAAATGTCCCGACGTTCAGATTGGCAAACAGTGTGATTCCCCATACACCTGTCCACTCCATGACCACTGCTGGTCATTCTTGCCACCACAGAACGTCTTGGAGCTTTATTTCGACTCGAAAGGCCGTGGTTGGGATTTGTTAAAACGTGGTGTGTTGAAAATTGCTGAAATCCCCACTGACTACCCACTATCCCCCAAACAAGCGATACAACGCAATGTGGCGCAATCTGGCACCCCTCACGTTGAACGAACCAAGATTCAGACATTCCTGAAGAATTTGGAATATCCACTTCATTTCTTGGACTTCGAGACATTCAGCACGGCGATACCGATTTTTGACGGAACGAGGCCATACGAACAAATTCCATTTCAATTCTCGCTCCACATCGTCCACAAGGCCGGAACGAAGCCGGAACACCGGAAGTTTCTGGCCGATGGACGGAGTGACCCAAGGGCAGAGTTTATGCGCCGGTTGAAATCGTCAATTGAGCCGTCTGGTTCCATAGTGGTTTTCAATGCACCGTTTGAAAAGAGCCGGATGAAGGAATGTGCGGAACTGTTGCCGGAATACAAATCCTGGGTGACTGCGGTGAATGGCCGGATTGTGGATTTGCTGAATCCGTTCAAGGCATTCAATTTTTATCATCCCGACCAGTGCGGCAGTGCATCAATGAAATTGGTTTTGCCAGCGTTGACGGGCAAAGATTATTCAAAATTGGAAATTCAAGAGGGTGGAGCGGCCAGTCGTGAATTCATTCGGGTGACGTTTGGTGAGGTCACCGAGCCGGAACGGAAACGAGTCCGAAAGGCGTTGGAACTGTATTGCGGTCAGGACACCGAAGGCATGGTTTGGATTCTGGATGCTATGAGGGGCGTCATGGAAAGTGCTTGATTTGGCACCACTTCTGGAGCACAACTTTCTTAGAAAAAAACTCAATATTTATGAAACAGATTTATTTTTGGGTGTTCACTATTCTTGCTCTTTGCATTGCAACATTAGCATCAGCACAAAACGCACAAATTGTTACCCTGACAAGTAACACCAATCTGATTGTTCAACCCAACCAAATTATTTCTTTGGTTGGATACGATTGGTCAGATGCTTATGTCAATGTGAGTTTAAGCAATAAAGGTTTATGGGCTGATATGCCGAACGGGAATTCACTTAGAATCAACCCTTATGGGTTTTCAATTTATTCCAGCAGCAGCTCTCAAGTGACATCACAAATGGCATCGTCTTCTCAGATTCCACAAGTTTTCACTGGCGTTACAAACATTTATTTTCTCGGTATTCAAAATGCATGGGCCACATTCAAAATAGAAACGCCATCAACAGCAACCACCGTTTCAAATTATGTTCCTGCCGATGCGATTGTGATTCCGGCCAGTGCGACAGGAAATGTTCAAATCATTTTGGAATCCAGTCCGGATTTGGTGAATTGGACAGCTGCCAGTCCCGGAACCTATGGGGAATCAGCCGGAACAAACAGATTTTTCAGGGTTCGTGCTGCGGCAAATTGAGTCTCCCTTAGATATGATGAGTGATTTGATTGATTTTACACTGTTACCTTATAATCGGGGTGGATGGAGACCATTTCAATCCAGTCATTCAAGTCGGGTTTTAAGCAGGATTATTTTTAAAATATGTTGTTGCACCGATATTTTGGTTCGCACGCTTTTGAAACTCTTAAAGAGGCGAAATTAAAAACTACTCGAATCACGAGTTTTAACGACCCTTTTGAGTTTTTATTTGTTGTCGAAGGAAAACTCAACGTGAAGGCGGCTCGGGAATATGTTATATCGAGGCGAAATGACCCGGAGTTTCTTCAAATTGTAGCCCATAATTTCCCCGAATTACGCATGTCCAAAGACCCAAGGAAGTATTTTGAACAAATCACCCCGCTGATAATCGCCAATCTTGTCAAACACTCAGATGACATAGTGCAGCTTCCTTTTAAAATGCGGGAAGAAATGGCTGATGGGAGCACTCGCATCGTGTGTTTTTCAAATTCCACAATCAACCCGCAAGACGAAATTCTTCTTTGGTCACATTACGCTAATATGCACAGGGGAGTTCGTGTCGGATTTGAATTTCCAACGGATATTAAATTCCCGTTCAAAATCATCAAGGTTGATTACAGAGAGAAGCGAATGGTTATTGATGTTTCACGGGGATTGGCGGAACAGACTCTTGGAGATGCGATTGTTGAAAGTGCCCAAATAAAAAGTATTGCATGGAAATACGAAGATGAATACAGGCTTATGACGCATCCAGATTTTTGCGAGCACAGAACGATGCCCGATTCCAAACAAGAATGTTTTCTGGACTTTAAGCGTGAATGGGTCAAATCAATTGACTTTGGAGTTCGTTGCCAGCAACCGGAAATTGAATTGATGCTCAAACTGCTAAACAATGACTATCCCAAAGTCGACAAGCGAAGAGCGTTTTTTCATAAAACTGAATACGCCCTCGCATACGAGGTGATTTAGAAAATGCGACGCGGGCTTCTGGCTGGCTAAGCCGGTATGTTAAACCATGTCGAGTGGTCGGAGCCGTCGAGGGTCATTGCCGTCTGCGCCGATGTGCTGCGGATATACCTTGGAATACTGCCATGCGTTCTCCATTTTCCGCGCCGTAAAATTTCCATACAGCCGACACGGGCCAAGATACATGGGGCTTAACGTGCGTTCGTTTTCATCGCCGCGAATACAGCAAAAGACGTAAAGACCGTTTGGGTCGGGCTGGTCTTTCTTCCGCAGAACGGGAATCACGCGGATTCGTGCGTCCCGACCACCGAACGCCCACATGGGATTGACCTGATTTCTGGCTGGCTGGCCGGTGTCAAACCAAGTGGATGTGATGTCGTCGGTTGTCATTTGTGCTTAACCCTAGCAGCATCCAAAGATGCGAACTAAAATCACCCAAAGTGAGCAATGACCTCATCAAGAATCTGCGTATGATACGCTTCGGCAATTGGGGCAGAAATCTTGCGTCCGCTCGGATGTGCAAAAGAGTTGCGTTGGTCTAGCAATGCTATGAGTTGCTTGTGCTGCTCCTTCGTGATTACCGATGCGGTTTTGGCAGAATTGATTACAACGGCCTCGCCCAAGTCTTGAAAATCTTCAATCTTGGAAATTCTCTGCGGGGTTTTCCAAGTTGCCATTTGTGCATTCAATGCCACAAGGTGTTTTGCAAAGAGCCACTCTCTAAAAATGGCATAAGCGGCGCACCACGCCAGAACGATGCTTGCTCTGTAAAATTTGCTGTCGAAGCAATTGATAACCTCCGTCAGGTATTCTTTCAACTGGTCGTTTTTGAGACTGACCAAGTGCTTTGACAAATCGGACTTGATTGAAACTGCTACCGGACGTTGTCCGTATTGTTTAGCAAGCCGTTCAAAGGTCTCTCTTTCAAGAAAGTATCCACCAATCTTCGCCTTCACGAGTTGTGGTCGGACACTACCTATTTTTGCCGTGGCTATTGAGAATTGTGAGGCGGTAGTGTATTCGGGTAGCAACAAATGTTCCCTCAGCGAATTTATCTCTGAAACTGCTATTGGCTGTTTGCCATTTGCCGAAGGGTCCCGGACAGCCTGAACATAATACGCCAAGATTAAATTTTGCTGTGCGTCAGGTAGTGACGTGAAGTTTTCTACCCGAGACAGGAATTTATCTAGTTCGCCGGTGTCAGCCATTGAAAGTAGTTTTCTAGCCTCAAGCAGCAGCCCCATCTAAATCTTTGAGGATGCCTTCCGCTTTTTCCACGCCGGGAACTGTGAGGGTGCATGTTTGCGCTGGCGAACCCTTGGTTCCATCAACAACAATCCAAGCAATGGCCTTTTTGAGTGTGGTTGAAAAATTGGCTGGGTCTAAACAGCCGTGCTGTTCGCACACGTCTCGCAATTCTGTAAATGGAACTTTATCAACGCCTGATTGTCGCTTTGCCCAAAGATAAACCAGACACGTATTTACGGCCTTTTTCGATTTGGTCGTGCCATCCAGACTTTTGAGAATTTGGACTTTTTCGCCGTCAATGTGCAAAATCTTTGGGTATGATTTTTTCTCGGCAGGATTCTGATGCGGGGCGATTGGGGGATGAGCAGATTCGACATGCAGCGTGGGGATTGGCGTCGTCGCTGCATCCTCAAAGGTTTTTTTGATTGTATCTCGGAAGGCTTCAATCTGAGCGGTGACAAAAGTTTCTGGCCCAGAAATTTCAAATGTGTTGCCTCGAACCGTTAGTAAAATGCGTGCTTGTTCGCTCATGGAGTTTCAGCAAAGCAGATTTGCCAGTTGCTGTAAAGATGAAGTCCTCATAGTTCTCCGTTGAAGGCGCGGTGAAGCATGGATTGAAACAGAGATTCGAGGCGTTGACGACTGGCTGCTTGCTTGGCTTCCAACTCGCGGATTTCCGTCACACGTTTGGCGAATTCCTTTTGTGTAGGTAGGGGCGGACATAGAACTTGAAGCCGTTTCAAGGCGTCGGTTTCAAGATTTTGGACAGTTGCGCCAACCCTGACCGTTCCAAGAATTCTCGGTGCTAAAACACGCAAATGTGCGGCGATAAATTTTGATTCACATTCGCTGTTTGGAATAAACGCCTTGATGTCTTGATTGATTGTGACCGGGACGGAATTGATAGCGACGGGCAGCGTATGTTTGAGAATGCCGCTTCGTGTAACGACTAAAATCGAGCCAGCAGGAATCAGGCTGGTTGCGCTTTGCTCTATGGCCTGTTCCGAAATATGGTCTTCCGAATCGTGGACTTCATCACCCGACATATCCTTCGGTGAAACCCAAGGAATTTTTCCAGTCCAAAACGCAGGCTGGTTCTTTGAAGGTGTTCCGCCGCCGACAACTTTACATAGAGAACCGAGTTCTTTCACCGGTAACTTCAACCGATTTGTTGACGGGTCGCCGAACATTTCGTTGAATAGCGCAGGGAGAAGTTCGGTGGTGCGGCTGTCGGCTTGGGCGCGGAACTTCCGCAACTCGTCCGCTTCATCTAGCAGCTTCACAATCCGCTCCTGCTCTGCCAACCGTGGAACGGGAACTTGGAGATTCTCTAAATCCGTTCGGCGGAGATTTTGGATGTTCGCACCTTTGGCGTTACTGTCTCGCCATTGTAAAAATGCCGGACTACGAAACCAAAACGAACCGAAGCGGTGATGAAAAGATGCGTTGAATCTGACAATAGCGCAGAACGCACCTACTGAACCACGCCAGTCCGAAGTCAAGTGTGCCGTCTTGCCGACTATGGCGGGACTCCCCGACGACATACAGATGGCAAGGTCGCCATGCTTCATTCGCTGTTCCTCGCTCACCAATTCTTCTGGGACATAAACCAAATCGGTATCCGTAAGAAGTGAACCTTGAATGTTCCCAGCGCGGAGAATTGGAATCGTATGCTCACGCGGCACGTCACTAACCTGTGACTTGTCAAAGGATACTCCGCGAACTACGGTCGCAACTTCCGCAAGCGGCTTTATGGGCCAGTGTTTCATTTCTTGCTGCTGATTTGTGTGAGCAGAGCCTTACCGAGTTTAATGATTTCGTTTTCCAATTTCAGCACGTCGCCAAGAATATCCGCCGCGTTGTCATGGTTCACCGCTTCCGTCGTCACCGGCTTGTAACGGCCCGCCGCAAGAGTCCAATCGTTCGCTTTGATTTTCTCAATCGGCACACGGTAACTGTTTGGGCCTTCGTCACGGTTCGGCCATTTCGCCAGCACGTCGGGAATGTCGTTGGCTTCAATCGGCGTCCGCTTGTCGTCAAGGCTGAAACCATCGGCGGTCATATCATAGAACCAGACGGATTGCGTCGGTTTGCCCTTTTGAAAAATGAGCGCAGCAGTGCCGACGCCTGAATAGGGTTTGAACACCCCGCTCGGCAGACTGATGACAGCCTGTAATTCACATTCGGTCAAAAGCATTTCCCGCAATTTGGTCGCGGCGTTGGTTGAGCCAAATAGAACGCCATTTGGCACGATGACGCCCGCCCGTCCAGTCGGCGCAAGGTGGTCAACGAACCATTTCAAAAAAAGCAGTTCGGTGGCACGGGTATCCAACTTGTAATTCAGGTCGGCCAGAATGCTTTCGTCCTGAACCTTGCCGGAGAAGGGCGGGTTCGCGAGGATACAATCATACATCTTGCCGGGATAATTGCCGCCAAAGCCGGTGGTCAACGCATTGAAATGGTCAATCTTGGCACGCTCCAACTGGTGAAGGTAGAGATTGAGAATGGCAATCTTGACCATGTTGGCGTCATTGTCGAAGCCGGTGAACGCCTGTTCTTCCAGAAATTTCCACTGTGCCGGTTTGAGCATGGAACCGTCCGCAAGGCCACGCTTGAGGTCGGCGGGTTTGGTGTTCTGCCGTAGAATGTGAGACAGTGCTGAAATCAAAAACCCAGCCGTGCCACAAGCCGGGTCGCAGATACGCTGGACGGGCTGCGGATTCACCAACTCGACAATCATGTCAATGATGTGGCGTGGCGTGCGGAATTGGCCGTTCGTGCCAGACGCCGCGAGTTTCGAGAGCAGATATTCATACATATCGCCCTTGAAATCGTGTCCATCGTGTGCGGCCAAATCCATTTCGTGAATGCCTTGAATGACCGCACGGAGCGTAGGCCGGTCATAAATTTTCAGCGTGGCACGGCTGAACAAGAGTTTGCCGGTGTCGGTGAGGCCGGGGAGTTCGTGAAGTTTTTCAATGGCATCGCGGACGGCGTTGAAAAGATTGTCGCCCGCGAGCGTGACGAAATTCCCCCAAGCATACCGCGACCAGTTGCCGGAAAAGATACGGGTGTATTTTTTGTCGAGCCGTGCCAGCGTATCGTCTTTCTCCGTCAACAGGCGCAGAAACAGCAGGTAGGAACATTGCTCGATGGAATCCATCGGGTTGTTCACGCCGCCCGCATAAAGAATGTCCATCAACTGGTCAACCTTTTGCCGCAGGCCGGAAGAAAAGAAGTTGGACGGAATGGGGTCAGGCATAGTCAGGAGTTGAGCATGGATTGACGGACAAGGGTTGACTGGCGCAGTGCTTCAAATACTTCATCGCGGTGGTCAAACCGTGCCAAGGCATCCAGCCCGCCGAGTGTGCGAAATTGATTGGCCGTAAAAACGGTGATGTCGCCCGTCATAAAACGACGCAACGCCGTGGAATCCTCGGCAATCAATTGGGCGGTGGTGTCCACCCACTTCTGTTCGTTGTATCGCAGATTGAACCGAGCGGCGATGCTGTCCACGGTGTCAGTCACAATCGCATCACGGGTCGGCAGCGGTTTCCGTCCGACGGCGTTATACACGAATGCCGGTGTGCTCGCCGGAACACCGTAGGACTGGACGAGTTTGTCCGGCGAATAATACATTTTTGGCCGGTGATAAAATTGCTCGTTGACGATGGTTTCAACCGTGTCGTCGTCCTCGGCTTCAATGGCGGCTTTCAAATCCGGTGTGCGGTCAACGAAATCGCGGATGTCACGTTCGTAGCCGCCACGGAATGTCATCACGTCCACTTTTTCACCGTCCGGCCCGACAATCGTTATTTCACGGCTGACCAGTGTGTCCACGCCTTCCCATGTCGGAATGATTCGCGGCGGCGGTGGCGGCGGTTCAGTGGTGCCACCCAGCTCGTGAATCGGTTCACCGCCACCAGTGAGCGGTGGATATGGAATTGGCGGCGGCAGTTCTTTTTTCTCGCGAGGGATTTTTAGCGGCAGCGTGTAATCGTATTTTTCCTCGAAGTATTCGGCGACGGCGCAGAAATCGAGGATGAAGAAATTCTTCTTTTCGTATTCGGTGTTGCCGACCTTGAACGTAAAAAGCCGCGTGCCACGCCCTTTGATTTGAATGTATTCCGTCGGCGAGAAAATCGGACGCATCAGCCCGATGTTAAGGGCATCACGGCAATTGTAGCCGGTGGAAAGCATATCCACGGATACCGCGATACGTTCGCTGCGTTTGCCGTCACGGAATTCCTTGGCGATGGATGAAGCATCTTGAACCCGACTGGTGATGGTGACGGCGATGCCTGGCTGAATGTCGTTGAAGATTTTGGTGAGTGCGGTGGCGTGCTTCTGGTTCACCGCGAACACAATGGATTTGCCGATTTTGTCGGTCGGGTCACGCTGCGCCTCTTTCAAGAACGCCTCACACATGACACGATTGCGGGTCGGCGTGAAAATCTTCCGTTCAAGGTCTTGGATTTTGAAACTTTCCTCCTGCTCATTCACCACGACGGCCCAACCTGATTCTTCAAGGGCTTTGGTGGTGATGTCAGAACGCAGGTCTAAAATCTTTGGCAGACACAAGAACGGGCCTTCGGGGTCTTTGACCGCATCAATGATGTCGTAGCGGAACGTCGGAAAGCCGGGTTCGCAGCCGAAGTAATGGTAGGTGTCACGCAGGAACCGTGCTTCCAGTGCCTTCGGGTTTTCCTCCTGTAACGCCGCCACGTTGATGTTTTTCAGATACGCCTTGGGCGTGGCCGTCAGGCCGATACGGGTCGCCTGAAAGAATTGAACCACTTCGCGGGCATCGCCGTAAATGGAACGGTGGGCCTCGTCGTTGACCACGAGGTCAAAAAAGAACGGCGTGAATTCCTCACGGTAGCGGCGGTCAACCATCAGCGATTGAATCGTAGCAACCACGACACTTGAGCCAAGCAACTCGGCAGGCTTACGGCGGGCCGTCTTGAACAACACCGGCTTGAACTCGGCAAGGACGACGTTGAAATCTTCCAGCGTTTGCTTCGCCAGTTCAATCCGGTCAACGATGAACAAGACACGTTCGGCGTTTCGTGTCTGGAGAAAACGACGAATCAACGCCGCACACAACATCGTCTTGCCGGTGCCAGTCGCCATTTCGAGCAGAAATTTTCGTTTGCGCTGTTCGTCATACTGCGACGATACCGTATCCAAGGCATTGATTTGATAACGGCGCACCTTGAAATCTGATTTGAACGCCCGCAGATAATCCGGCGTAATGATTTCGCTCATCAATGGGCGCGGCGGCTGGAGATTTTTGAGAAGCAACCGTTCCAAATCCGCCCGCGACGGCAATCGTTCAATGCGGTAGGCGTCTTGGTCTTTACGGGTGAAGTTCCAAAACCAATGCTCCTTGCCGTTGGAAAGAATGATGAACGGCGCGTGTAAATTTTCGGTGTAGCCGCGAGCCTGCTCCTTGGCATCGTAAGGGTCAACGTCCTCGCGTTTGGCTTCCAGAACGCACAACGGCATTCCACGTTGGGCCATCAAAACGTAATCAGCACGGCCTGATTCGCTATTGAGTTCAAAACGCACCTCGTGCGGGTCGAGCAGGTTCCACCCGCTAAACTCCAATGCCTTGTCAATCAAGACGCGAGAGAAGGCTTCGTTTTGGCCGTTCGGCATTCGCAAAGCGTAGCAATGCAACAGACGCGGAGCAAGACGGGTCGCAAAACCACAAATAATCGGCTCTTTCGAGCCACGAGGCCCGGCCACGTTTAGAATTTGGATGAGCAAGTCTTTGAGATTGAATGTGAAAAAGTTTGAGAGATTTCCCCAAATGCTTAATGTGTCACAAAACTGATGCTCACGATTCCACATTGCAAAGAAAGTTTGAGTCGTGCTTACGTTACGGCTGTTGTTGGGCGTTCACGGCACAAACTCAATTGGAATTCTGAACACGATTACGGCGTTGACGGTTATGTGCGGATGATTGAAAAACGTGGCACACGTCACTACGAGTCCGGGTTTGGGTTTGATTTTCAAAGCAAAACAACTACCAAATGGGTGCAGGAAGGTGGCGAAATTGTTTATGACCTTGAAGCTGACGCCTACAACGACTTGGTGGGCCGGGCTGGCACTGGCGTTTTGCCCTTTCTCTTGGTCTTGCTTTGCATACCCAAAGAGGAAGCTGTTTGGCTGGACGTTTCTGCGGACAGGTTGATTCTTCAGAAATGTGCTTACTGGTTGCAATTGGACGGAGTGCTTACGAACAACGAGGCAACAAAACGAGTTCGGATACCGGTGGCTAACGTGTTTACGCCAACATCCGTTGCGGCAATTTTACAGGCTGTCAAATCAGGAGCGATGCAGCCATGAATATTCTCCCTCCATCCGAAGCCGTCCTCAAAAATCTGAGACGTTATCTTTTGTCTCGTGGTTGGTTCACGGTTGACCAAGCCAACAAGCGCATGGAGATTCTCCAAACAAAACCAGATGAAAGTGGCGGTTATGCTTCGGTTGCGATTCCAAGCTCAACGGAATATCGAGATTCAGGCGGACTCATCAACGAAGCTGTGCGTTTGGTAGCCAATTACGAATCTTCCACATTGGAAAAAATTGTTGACCACGTTTTGCGATGGGACAGGGATATTTTACGTTCACGCTTTTTCAAAATGCTTGGCCATGAAGATTCCCTTCCACTTGGCATCGCGGCAGAAGCCGTCTCAGGTCTAAAAGAATTTCTTGGTTATGCGGCTTACACGCACAGCAACCCACGTCCGTTTTTCGATAAGGCTGGCGCAATCAGTGGAGAATTCGCAGACCATTGTTTGTTTGGACACACGTTCAAGGGAAGTTTTGGGCTAACGGTTGAATGCCCTCTTGCTGTTACGCCAGTTCTGCCGATGGATGGCAATGAACCGGCTGTGCCAATTGAACGACAGGTTTTTGAGCGTGTAGCAAACGGACTTGTCACCTTACATGAATCAATCGCAAAAGATTCCATAGACCCGATGCTGGCGGGTTATCTCACTGGTTTTAGTGCGAATATGTGCAGAAAGTTGGCTGATATTTACGAAAAAGCTGATGGCCGTCGAATCGAGTATGACATCTCTTGGAGTCCACAAATTAAGAGTGCCTGTGAGCATGTTTGGAAACCGATGGTGTTTGATGGACGGGCTTACGAAATCGCTCGAATTGCTGCCGGTGAGTTGGAAAAAGCCGAAACATTTACTGATTCGTTGATTGAGGGACGAATCGTTGTTTTGAAATCCGAAATGCCGCCGGGTTTAGACGAACAGGCCGAGTTCGAGCACATTATCACAATGTTTTGGGAACGTGAAAAAGGTCAAACCGTTAAAATTCGAGTGGCACTTTCGCCTGACCAATACAAAGAGGCGTGTGACGCACACAAAGAAGGGCGGGCAATTCGGATTTTTGGTGTCCCAGAAAAGGCTGGCAAATTTTGGACTTTGACGAAAGCCCATGATTTTTCAGTTCTAGGGAAAAAATAGATTCGTTCAGTCGTAACGAATCCAAATTTACGCCGCCATCGTATTCCGGCACGAAACCGCTGACCATTCACCCCATTGAGCCAGTCAGTTCGGTCAAAATCCGATGAAGAATGGAAGGCCCGTCCAAGACCGTTGAACCGTTCATGGGTCATCATGGGGCCGGATTGACAGGTAGGGGGTCTGGCTTTGCGTCTGGCCGTTCCGTGTCGTCCGTGGGGGTGTCGTTACGTCTGGAATCCACAGAGCCCTTGGAAACAAAGGGGAATTATATTATTGTCACTATAGTATTACACATTACAACGTGTGAAAACATGATGCCGAATTGAACCAGCTAAGTTCGGCGGTTCAAAGAATTTTTTCTTTCGTGTGTTTCGAGGATTTCGTGGTTAAATTTTTCCGATACAAAATTTATGAGCAAAACCGCACTTCTCTTTGCCGGTCAAGGCGCGCAGGTCGTCGGCATGGGCAAAGACCTGGCTGAAAAGTTCCCCAGCGCGCAGGCGTGGTTCGACCGCGCCAACGCCGCGCTCGGCTACGATCTCGCCGGCATCTGTTTCAACGGACCGGAAGCGGATTTGACGAAAACGGAGAACGCGCAGCCGGGCATTTTTCTCGTGAGCTGGGTCTGCTTTCAATTGCTCAAGGAAAAGGCGCCGAATTTGAAGTTTGACGCAACGGCCGGTTTGTCGCTCGGCGAGTTTACGGCGCTGACGGCGGCCGGCGCGCTGAGTTTTGAGGACGGCCTGCGGGTGGTGCGGCAGCGGGGCAAATTCATGCAGGAGGCCTGCGAGGTGACCCAGGGCGGCATGGCGGCGATCATCGGCCTAGACGAAGCTTCCACTCGCGAAGTCTGCGCGGCCGCCGGCGTGGTGCTGGCGAACCTGAACTGTCCCGGCCAGCTGGTGATTTCCGGCGAGGCGGAAAAAATCACGAAGGCGTGCGAACTGGCCAAGGCCAAAGGTGCGAAGCGCGCGCTGCCGCTGACGGTGGCCGGCGCGTATCATTCGCCGCTGATGGCCAGCGCGCAGCCGAAGCTCGGCGCGGAACTGGCGAAGGTTAATCTGGTTTTGCCGGTCATCCCGGTGATTTCCAACGTCACGGCGGCGACGCACGGCACACCGGCGGAAATTTCCGCGAAGCTCGTCGAGCAGGTCTGCGCCTCGGTGCGCTGGGAGGGATCCATACGCGCGCTGCTGGCGCAGGGTTTTACGCGGTTCATCGAACTCGGACCGGGCACGGCCCTGAGCGGCTTCATGAAGCGCATTGATAAAACGGCGACGATGCTGAACGTCGCGGATGCGGCGAGCCTGGAAGCCACGGTGAAAGCAATTTCAATTTAGCCACAGATTTTCACACATGAAACACAGATGTGAAAAATACGGCTTTGAATCTGGGTTCAATCTGTGTTTCATCTGTGGCTGAAAAATAATTTATGAGTTCACTTGCCAATCAAATTGCCGTCGTCACCGGCGCGGGTCGTGGAATCGGGCGCGCCATCGCGTTGAAATTCGCCCAGGAAGGCGCGGATGTGGTCGTCGTCTCGCGCACGCCGGAAAATTCCGAGAAGGTCGCGGCGGAAATCCGCGCGCTTGGCCGCAAAGCGTGGGCGTTCGCCGTGGACGTGGCGGACGCCGCCGCCGTCAGCGCCGCCGCCGAGAAAATTCTGGCCGAAGCCGGCAAGGTGGACATTCTCGTCAATAACGCCGGCGTGACGCGCGACGGCTTGCTGATGCGCCTGAGCGATGCGGACTGGGACACGGTGCTGGACACGAATTTGAAGGGCGCATTTCTCGTCACGAAGGCGTTCAGCCGCGCAATGATCAAGGCGCGCACCGGCCGCATCATCAACATTTCGTCGGTCATCGGCCTGATCGGCAACGCGGGCCAAAGCAATTACGCGGCGAGCAAGGCGGGCTTGATCGGCTTCACGCAGTCATGCGCGCGGGAGTTCGCGGGCCGCGGCATCACGGTCAACGCGATCGCGCCGGGCTTCATCGAGACGGACATGACGGCGGAGCTGAACGAGGCGTTGAAGGCGGACATCTTGAAGAAGATTCCGCTGGGCACACTCGGCCAGGCGGACGACATCGCGGCGGCGGCGCTGCATCTCGCCGGCGCGTCCGGACGCTACGTCACGGGCCAGGTTTTGACGGTGGACGGCGGGATGGTGATGTGATTTAATCCGGTCCAGTCGCCCGCCTAATTCCCGGAATAATCCGGGGTTTTGGGCGCATGGCGATGACCCGGCGGGTCGGCCTCCGGAAAAAATGGATTCGAGGCTTGACGCGGCTAGCGATTGTAAGCTAGAAAACAGCATCATTATTTATGTCAGACAAACCTATTGAACAGCGTGTAAAAGACATCATCGTCGAGCAGCTCGGCGTCAAACCCGACCAGGTCGTGCCCGCGGCCAAGTTTATCGAGGATCTCGGCGCGGATTCGCTCGACACCGTCGAGCTGGTCATGGCCTTGGAAGAGGAGTTTGGCATCGAAGTGCCCGATGAACAGGCCGAAAAGCTCCAGAGCGTCGGCGACGTCATCAAATACGTCGAGGAATCCGCCAAGTAATTTTAATTTGAACGGCGGGGCAGTTTAGGCTAGCCACAGCCCGAACTGCCCCGTTTGATTTTGCCATGGCAAACAACTCTATCGACCGCCGCGTGGTTGTCACGGGCATGGGCGTCGTTTCCCCGCTCGGCAACGACCTCAACTCCTTCTGGCAAAATCTCATCACCGGCCAGTGCGGCATTGACCGGATCACGGCGTTTGACGCGACGGCGTTTGACACGCAGATCGCCGGCGAGGTGAAGAATTTCGACCCGTTGCCCGCCTTCCCGTCGCCCAAGGAAATCCGCCGCACGGACCGCTATACGCAATTTGGCGTCTATGCGGCGTGGAGCGCGTTGAAGGATTCCGGCCTGGACCTCGCCACGGAAAATTGCGACGAAATCGGCGTGTTCCTCGGCTCCGGCATCGGCGGCCTGCAGACCACCAGCGAGCAGTTGAAGGTGTTGCTGGAGCGTGGGCCGGGCCGGCTGTCGCCGTTCATGATCCCGATGCTGATCTCGAACATGGCGTCCGGCGTGGTCTCGATGTATTTCAATTTGCGCGGCCCCAATTTTGCCACCTGCTCCGCCTGCGCCACCGCCAACCACGCCATCGGCGAGGCCTGGCGCACCATCAAGATGGGCGACGCCCAGGTGATGCTCGCCGGCGGCGCCGAGGCCACGGTGGTGCCCATCGGCATCGGCGGCTTCTGCGCCATGCGCGCCATGAGCACGCGCAACGACGATCCCAAGCGCGCGTCCCGTCCGTTCGACAAGGACCGCGACGGCTTCGTCATGGGCGAAGGCTCCGGCGTCATCGTGCTGGAAGAACTGGAGCACGCCAAAAAGCGCGGCGCGCAGATTTATTGCGAGATTGCCGGCTACGGCAACACCGCCGACGCGCATCACCTAACCGCACCGTCCCCCGGCGGCGAAGGCGCGGCGCGCTGCATGAAAATGGCGTTGCGCTCCGGCGGGCTGAACCTGACCGACGTGAATTACATCAACGCCCACGGCACCTCCACCCCACAGGGCGACATCTGCGAAACGCAGGCCATCAAATCCGTTTTCGGCGACTACGCCAAGCGGCTGGTCGTAAGCTCCACCAAAGGCGCCACCGGCCACATGCTCGGCGCCGCCGGCGCGGTGGAAATGGCCGCGTGCGCGCTGGCCATCAAACACGGCATCGTTCCCCCGACCATCAACCTGCAAAATCCCGATCCCGAATGCGACCTGGATTACGTGCCGAACACCGCGCGGGAAATGCCGGTGAACGTGATCGTCAACAACTCCTTCGGCTTCGGCGGCCACAACTCGACCATTGCGGCGAAGAAGTTCGTCGGCTGAGTTTCAGGCGATCCGTTCCCAGGTCCGGATTTCGGGAAACGCCAGGCAGAGTTCATCCACGCGCGGCAGGAGCGCGGCAATGTGGGCGGATTTCAGATGGGCGTCCAGGTGCGCCTGGCTCGTCCAATTTTCATGAAAGAGAAATTTCGCCGGGCTTTCCGGCGACGCATGCAGATCGTAATTCAGGCAGCCCGCTTCCCGGCGGGTCAGCGCGACCAGGTCGATCAAGGCATCTTTCAATTCCGTTTCCTTGCCCGGCCGGGCCTGAAACGCGGCAATGACGGTGACAGTTTTCATTTCGTGATTCCTTTCAGATTGGCGGGGTCAGGCGAGGGAGGCCAGAATTTTCTCCGCCGCCGCGCGCGGATCGGCCGCCGCGTAAATCGGTCGCCCGATCACCAGCCAGCTCGCGCCGGCCGCCATCGCTTCGCGCGGCGTCAGCGTGCGCTTCTGGTCGTCAGCTTTCTCCGCGCCGGTGCGGATGCCGGGCGTCACGAGCTGGATCTCCGCGGGCAGGAACTCCCGGAGGTCGGCGATTTCGAGCGGCGAGCAGACGAGGCCGCGCAAACCGGACTTGACGGCCAGCGACGCCAGTTTTTCCACCTGCTGACCCAGGTTCGCCGGGCAGCCGGTTTCCGTGAGCGTTTCCTGGCTGAAACTCGTCAGCACCGTCACACCGAGCACGAGCGGCGCGGGGCGGCCCAGCGCTTTCGCGGTATCTTGCGCGGATTTTTCCGCCGCGCGCATCATCTCGCCGCCGCCGCTGGTGTGGATGGTGAGCATCTGCACATCGAGCCGCACGGCGGCGGCGACGGCCTTGGCGACGGTGTTCGGGATGTCGTGAAATTTCAGGTCCAGGAACACGCTCGCGCCGGTCGCGCGCACGCGGCGCACGATGTCCGGCCCGGCGGCGACGAACAATTCCTTGCCGATCTTGAACGCGCCGACGGCCGGCGCGATCTGTTCCGCGAGTTTCAGCGCCAGTTCCGCCGACGGCACATCCAGCGCGGCGATGATGGGGTTTTTCTTGGGGTCAGCCACAGCGAACACAGCTAAACACAGATTCGGCAAAAGTGCAGCCGCGAATTTTGACTTGGCCGCCGATTTCTCCTATTGTTCGCAGATGAAGATCGCCCGCCACACCGACCCGAATTTCTCCACCAAACTGCGCGAAGCCGCCACCGCCGAAAGCCTGTTTGACGTGGCCATCGAGGAGCGCACGCGCAAGATCCTTGATGCGATCTACACCTGCGGCGACGACGGCCTGCTGGAATGCACCGGGCGCTTCGACGGGGCGAAGCTCACCGCCGACCAGCTCGCCGTCACCCAGGCGGAACTGTTCAACGCCTCGCTCGCCGCCGATGAACCGTTGCGCGCGGCGGTGGCGGAGGCGGAAAAAAATATCGCCTTCTTCGCCAAAAAATCTTTGCGCCATGGCTGGCAGGCGAAAAATTCCCACGGCGCTAGCGTCGGCGAAAAATTCGACCCGTTCACACGCGTCGGCGTTTACGTCCCCGGTGGCACCGCGCCGCTCGTCTCAACCGCGCTGATGACCATCACGCTCGCCAAGGCGGCGGGCTGCCCGGAAATCGTCGTGACCACGCCGTGCGGCAAGGACGGATCAATCAATCCGGCGATCCTCTTCGCGGCGCGGGCGGCGGGAGCCACGGAGATTTACCGCGTCGGCGGCGCGCAGGCAATCGCGGCGCTGGCCTACGGCACCAAGACGATCCGCCGCGTGCAGAAAATTTTCGGCCCCGGCAATGCCTACGTCAGCATGGCCAAGCGCCTGCTCTTCGGGCGCGTGGCGATCGACCTGCTGGCGGGGCCGAGCGACCTGCTGGTGCTGGCCGACGACACCGCCAACCCGCGGTTCATCGCCGCCGACCTGCTCGCGCAGGCCGAACACGGCTCCGGCCACGAACGCATCTGGCTCGTAACCACCTCCGCGAAAGTCCACCGGGCGGTGCAACAAGAGCTGGCCCGGCAGCTCCCCAAACTGCCGCGCCGCGAACTCATCCAGCGCGTACTCGACCGCAACGCCTGGCTTATCCACGTCGCCACGCTGGCGGATGCGGTGGCGCTGGCCAACCGGCTCGCGCCGGAACATTGCGAGGTCATCACGCGCAACGCCCGGCGCGTGAGCGGCGGCATCGTGACGGCGGGCGCGATTTTCCTGGGCAACTGGTCGCCGACGGTGCTGGGCGATTACATTGCCGGGCCGAGCCACGTGCTGCCGACGGACGGCGCGGGCGCGTCCTTCGCCGGCCTGACGGTGGACCAGTTCCAGCGCCGCACGAGCGTGGTGGAGTATAACCGCGCGTCGCTGAAAAAGGCGTTGAAGTCGGTGAAAAAATTCGCGGAGCTCGAGGGCCTCGGCGCGCACGGCCAAAGCGCGGAGATCAGAAAGTGAAGTGAAAAAAATTTAACGACGACCGGAATGGTTTGGACGGGTTCAGCGCGTGATCCAAAATTCCTGGGTCACGGGGCCGGCGGACGGCACCGGCGGCGCCATGCTGCGGCCCCACTGGAACGCGGACACGATGACGCGCACGGGAAATTTGGCGCGGGCGGGAATCGCCGTGAACTTCAGCGTGTCGCCGTCCACCACGGCCGGTCCGGACACGACGAAAAATTCCACGGGCAGACCGGAACTCGCCTTGGCCGAAAGCTTCAGGGATTTCACACCGACCGGCTGGTTGGTCAGCTGGGCGAAGTCGAGCGTCTGGGTTTCGCCGGCGCGGTTGATGATATCGATGTTCACGTGGGCCGGATGTTCCGTCGGCCGGAAGGTTTGGTCGCCCGGATTGTAGGCGACGATGACGGGCTCCCACGGATTGCCCTGCGGCCCAATGGGTCCGCCGTGCGGACAGACGCGGAAGGTGTTGCTGCCGACCTGCACGAGCGCGCCGCTGTTGACGCGGAATTGGATCGGCGAGTCGCTATGGCTCAACTTGCGGTCCGGCGGCACGAGATCGGAATCGGTCAGGTGCTCCAGGAATTTCGCGTCGAGCGCGAATGTCTCGCCGTCGGCCCGAAATCGAGGGGAGAAGTGGTATATCCCGCCGCTGGTGTAAACCTCGTCGTCTTGCACAAAGCCGATGAACTGCGACTGCTTGGCCCGCTGTTCGGCCATATGCGATTGCACGGCGGCGGCCAGCTCGCGGCTCGGATACCAGAGGGCTTGCCGGGGATCGCCCGGCCAATCGGCATAGGCGATGGGTTTGCCCTGCGGCAGGCCGAGCATGGCCGGGTCGAGCAGCCAGCCGGCTTCCGGCTTGATGGCGTTGAGCGTCACCGGGGCGGCGGGCGGCGGGTTCGTGGGAATGCGCGCGGCGACCACCGTCTTGAGGAACTGCGCAATGATCGGGATGGAGTCGTCGCTGACGTTGCAGTGACCGGAGCCGAGGTCGATGTAATAACCAAACTGCGAGTTGGTGCCGTTGGCCCGCACCTGCATCGTCGTCGCGATGGCCGCCGGGCGGGACGAGCAGTCGTTTGCGTTGTTCCCGTAGTCAAACCATTCGGAGTTCACGAAGAGAATCGGGATGCCCTGCGGCCCGTCGTTCTGCGATGGCGTCTTGAGCGGCAGCATGGCGAAAATCCGGGCCGGGTCCCACCGGTAAAGATGCCACACGAAACTGCCCGCCGAAGAATGGCCGACAGGCATGAGGGGCGCGCGGGCGATCTCCGGATAACCGGATTCCTGCGCGAGGGCGTCGAGGACTTTCTGCAGGTCTTCGCCCGCCCGCCTGGGATTTTCCTCGGCCGCCGTGGATTTGCCCCATTGAAAATCCGGGTTGAGGAAAATATCGAGATAGCTCCGCGGCGGATGATCCGGGTTCTGGTCGTCCGACAGCAGATGGTCGTGCCCGGAAAAGATCATCACAATGCCCAGGTCGTTCTCCGCGCAGGCCGCGCGGAATGCCGGGCGCTCGAACAGCGGTTTTTCCAGCATATTCTGGCAGGCGACCACGAGGCCGCGCACGTGCCGGCAATCGGGGGGCACCCACAGGAACGCGCGCCGGTCGGGAATCGTCGGCGCGGGCACCGACCATTGCCAGACCGCCGCCCCACGGCTCGGGGTGGACAGCAGCAGCCAGCCGGCGATGAGGACGAGAGCGAGGCGGTTCATTCTATGTTTCATGGCGTTATGGCTTTATGGCGGCATTGCCGCGGCAACCCCAGCCAGTTGAAGACGACCGTGGAAAGCGGAAAATTCATAACAGTTCCCGCCCTTCAATCAAGGGATTTCCGCGCAGGCGAAACCCGCGGGCACGAACCGACGTCAGTCTACTCCGTGGCGAGGCCCATTTTGGTGATGTCGAGCTGGCGAAGGGTGTCCATGACGTTCACCATGACCTGGTAATCCACCTCGTCCGAGCCTTTGACCACCACGCCCAGTTTCGGATCCTCCGTCTTGAGCCGGGTCAGCCGGTCTTTCAACTCCGGCACCGTCACCACCTCGTCGTTGAGCGTGA
>Ga0302274_10001118_pt1 | contig 26164 bp, 31 predicted proteins | sample III_Bog_N2_1_FD_198755 | JGI IMG/M metagenome (GOLD analysis project Ga0302274, IMG submission 198755) | Peat permafrost microbial communities from Stordalen Mire near Abisko, Sweden - III_Bog_N2_1 | ecosystem: Environmental > Terrestrial > Soil > Wetlands > Peat | place: Sweden: Abisko...
TGTGGCTGCAAATCACGAATGTTTCCGGCGGACTGGTGTTTGCGAACCTGATGAACGCCACCGATTACGTCTATGCCATTTTGAGCACGACCAATTTGGCGATCCCGTCCACCAACTGGAGCGTGGCTACGGAACTGTTTCCGACGGGAGATCAAACCAATGTCATGCCGTTCACGGTGCCGACATTGAGCCAGCCCATTTTATTTTTGAAGGCGGAGGACTGGACGGGCGTAACGGAGAACGGGAACACCACACCGGACTGGTGGTTTTGGGAATACTACGGAACCACGGCCTTGTCCGACACCAATCTGGACAGCCAAGGCTACCCGCTCGTTTATGATTACACTAACAGTTATGACCCGAACATCATCAGTTTTTCCATTTCCCTGTCTTACAAATATGTCAACACAAACCATCCCACCCTGCCGCTCGACATTTTTGCTGGCGTTCCAAGCTCTGTGGCTGTCTTGGTCAATGATACCAATTTGGCCGATGCCGTCTGGCAGCCCTACACAAGTTCAAATGTCGTGGCGACATTGGGGGCGGACGGCAATTACAATGTCACCGTAGGCTTGCGTGGATTGCCGACCAACGCCACGGCAAGCTGGCAGAGCGTGGCGCTCATCAAGGACACCGTTGCGCCAACGCTTGCCATCACCAATCCCACGACCGGCAGCGTCTCCCAATCCACAGTTCAATTTCAGGGTTATGCCAGCAAACCGTTGAGCAACCTGACGTTTGATGTCAGTAATGCCATCGGCGATCTCACCAATCAGCAGGGCTTTTTGACGGGACAATTCTTCGACACAAACCTGCTGGCATACACGACCAATTATTTTCAATGCCCGGATGTTGGTCTGGGGGACGGGACAAACACCATTACGCTTCACGCTGTAGATTGGGCGGGGAACCGAACGGATGCCAGTTACACGCTGAATTATACCGCCAGCACCAATCCGCCCGCCTTGACAATCATCTGGCCGCCAGCAGGGACGGCCATCAGCGGAAGCAGTTTTACCGTGCAGGCGCAAGTGGACAACCCGGCGGCGACCATTACGGCATCCATCGCGGATTCCAGCGGCGACACCAACACAGTTCAGGGCTTGGTTGAAAAGAGCGGTTTGGCATGGGTGCAAAACCTGCCCCTGAATGCCGGAACCAACAGCGTGACCGTGACGGCCACCGGCTTGAACGGCAGCACAAGCGTCACCAGTTTCAATGTCATTAAAAATGACGTTGGGCTGATAATCAATCCTTTGGAAAGTGATCAGCTAAACCAATCCTCTGTCAGCGTGTTTGGTGAAGTGGGCGACCCAAGCCTTTGCGTATGGGTCAATGGCATTCAGGCCAGCGTTGATGACTATGGTAATTGGGAAGCCGACAACGTGCCGGTCAGTCCCGTTGGAACAGCGAGTTTGAGCGTGCAAGTTTATGTCGGCGATCCCGTGCTCGTGGCCTCGCAAAATCAGTATCAGCCGCAGCCGGTGACGGTGGGAATGATGAGCTATTCAGGCCACCATGACCTTTCCTTTTACGGCAGCGGCACGGAAACCATAAACTGGTTTTATCAGTCCGGCGGAAACTATGTGACGGCGGATGAGGGCGGGGGCAACTTCGAGATTTCATCCAATGAAAACGGGGTGGCAAACATTGATTTAGATGGATTCGTCACTCCCTTTGATATGCCGTGGGAATATGCGTCTTTGACCATCCCGCAATTTTATGGCTCTGACACCTATCCGTATGGGAACTACACGCAAACGCGGGTAATGGTCGAGCCGGGCGGTCAGACGGTGGCCGGAACCACGAATCTTTATCTCGTCCGGGCGTATGCCATCGAGTTTTCGACCGACGAAATGGAATTGGGGGCATATATTGGCACCTACGGATGGGACTACGAACACCTGCTTGCAGGTGTTGGCAGCACACCAGATTACAATGGCTATTTTGGCGACACGCCGCTACCGCCGGAGTGGCTGAAAATCCAAGACCATGCTTTGATCAACAGCGGAATCACTAACACCTACAGCTTTTACGATGCCGGCGGGTATAAGACGTTCAATGCGGCTTGGGGCGAAACCGTGGTGGCGGCACCGGCGGGTGTGAATTGGGATGTCACGCCGGTGGCCTCACAGGTTTACCAGAATCAGGCTTATACCTTCAACGTGCAGGCGTTTGATGCCACCCCGCAAATGCTGGTGGATAGCAGCCGCCAAGGCAGTTTGGACAGCCTTACCACGCCCGGCAGCCCCTGCCGCTTTTGGGTCAATGATTCGCAAGAACATGGCGATGATGAATCCAGTGAAGGTGCGGCCAATGACCAGATTCCTGGCTCCAGTTCGCCTAATTACAGTTGGAACCATCCCCAAGGCCGGTCAGATTATATTAATTTCTTCCCGGTGGCCTTGTGTTTGAGCAACACCCTACAAATGCTGCCGCTGACCAACGGCTATATCTACCACCTATCCCAGGCCGACGGTGCGGTGAAGTTTCTTTACACCGACCTGACGCCAAGCAACGCCTTTGACTACCTGACAAATTCTGTCGGCTCCACGGATTATGGCACTATCGCGGGTTATGACCCCTCGTTTAGTCCCGACAGTTCCGGCGTCATTTCCTACACCAATCTGGATGCCGCCGACCTTGTCCATGTGGTGTCTTCCTCTGCTTCCGGCATGGCTTTGAACACCAACTGGCTGAACCAGATTCAGGCCAACGGCGGCACGGGGGTAATCCTGATGGAGGGATGCGCTACCAGCACCGCGCCGGTGGTGCTGGAAATCTGGCATAAAGATCAATTTGGCAATACCAACTTGCTGGGCGGCGTGCCGCTCTACTTGAACATCAACGGCGTGGAGCAGATGTTCCGGCACGCGAACTTTTCCTATGTCACCGGTGCCAACACGGTTGATCCCCGTGCCGACGCCCCCAATGAGCCTTTGACCAATGGCAAGAATCTCGTGTTTTTGCATGGCTACAACGTCAACCAGCAACAGGCGCGTGGCGTGGAAAGTGAAATGTTCAAACGCTTTTATTGGTCTGGATCGAAGGCAAAGTTTTATGGCGTGACGTGGAACGGGGCGGTATCGCAATCAACTACTTTTGGTTTTACGCCAGATTTTCATACGAATGTAGTCAATGCTTTGCTGACGGCTTCACCGCTAGCAAGCTTTCTCGGTTCATTGTCTGGAGAAACGACTGTGGCCGCCCATAGTCTCGGCAACATGGTGTTGTTGAGTGCCATCAGTGACTATGGCGCAACGCCAAACCATTACTTCATGATTGACGCGGCCGTGCCTGTCGAATCGGTTCAAGGCAACGCAGCAACAGAGCCGGCCATGACTTATTCTACATGGCAAAACTATTCCAACCGGCTTTACGCCAGCGATTGGTGGCAATTATTTACCAATGGCGACGCCCGCAGCACTTTGACATGGAGCAACCGTTTGGGCAATTTGGGCAGCGTGGACATTTACAACTTCTATTCCAGCGGCGAGGAAGTTTTGCGCGAAGATATTGACGATCCGCCTTCCACCATAATCGGCAGCGGCGCGCAGGAAGTTGTCAATGCCATCAGTTTTTGGGGTGCGGGAGCAGGCCTACCCTTTGGCACCTATGCCTGGGTTTGGCAGGAGAAAGGCAAAGGCACTGACACCAGCGACACCTTTATCGGCAGCACGCACGGCGGCTGGGGCTTAAACATCAATTATGAAACTGTGTCATTTGGCGGGGTTTTGATTCCCATGGCGGCGGATCAAGCGGCATTATTGACCAATGACCAGTTGCAAACCAATGCGCTCTTCAACATGAGTGTGGACACCGCTCTATTCACCACAGACACCAGTGGTAGCACTTATGCCGCAGCTCACCACGACCGCATTCTATCAGATGCGATTCCAGCGCTGACGCTGCCGGTGGGGGCTAACTATGTAACTCGTTTTGGGCTAGATAGAAGTTTCAATATGTCAGACGAATTTGAAAATGGCTGGCCTTCGACACGGTCAACAGGTTTTGAAGCATATAAATGGCATCATTCAGATTTTGATTATGTGGCCTATCCTTTCACCTATAAATTGTTCAGCCAAATCGTAACGTCAGGAAACCTCAAATGATTATGAAAAAAACACTCTGTCTAATTGTTGTTGGAATTGCAATTAGTGCTTGCGCGCAAACCGAAACACCAAAACATGACTGGAATGTAACTCTCAAAGTGGTGGATGAGACCGGTCAGCCAGTAGAAGGAGCAAAGGCGCACGTATATTATATGCTAACAAATGAAATTGCCGGCCTTACAGACGCGAATGGCGTCTTCGCGGCATCACATCATGACGGTTCGGAGAACCTTGCTTTTCAAGTTGAAAAACCCAGTTATTACTCGTCTTCGCGACCATATCATATGGGACGCAACTACAAGCCAGAAACATGGAATCCTATGCAGACAATAGTTCTGCGTAGAATTGGCAAACCAATCCCCATGTATGCACAACGAGCGCGGATTGAACTTCCTGAGCTTGGAAAGCCTATTGGATTCGATCTTATGGAAGGAGATTGGGTTGCACCATACGGACATGGCAAAACAAGTGACTTTATTTTCCAAGCCCAACGGCGTCTTAATAGCTGGCAAGATTTTGACTCATCGTTCTCATTAACATTTCATTCACAAGACGACGGGTTGTTTGCAATCTCAATGCCACTCGACCAAGGAAGCACGCTTCGCCTTCCTGCGGTTGCTCCAAAAAGCGGCTATGCAACTGAACTCTCGGAGCAATTAAGCGACACGCCTTCCAAAGCTTGGGAAACGAGCGAAAATAAGGATCAAAATTATTATTTCCGCGTGAGAACAGTCAAAGACGATGGGGGAAACATTGTGAGCGCTCATTACGGAAAAATATATGGCGACTTCAAAATTGACGCGATTAACTCCAAAACGCTTTTAATTTTCTTTCAATACTACCTCAATCCAACTCCAAATTCTCAAAATGTTGAATTCAATCCGAAACAAAACCTGTTCCATCAGTTGTCTAATCGTCAGTTAGTCAATGCACCTTGAGTCGCAAATGAAAAAAGCACTTTGTCTAATTGTTGTTGGAATTGCAATCTATGCTCGTGCTCAAGTTGAACATGATTGGGAAATAACACTTAAAGTTGTTGATGAAAACCAACTGAAACAAATCGAGACTTATACCGTAATTATTATTTTCGCGTCCGAACAAAAGTGGATTATAGCGGCAACATCGTGAGCGCCCATTACGGCAAGATTTACGGCGATTTCATGACATTCAAATATTACCTAAATCCCACGCCCAAATCGCGTAATGTCGAATTTGACCCAAAGCAGAATTTGCTCGGCGGCTTGCAATCCTTTGAGCAAGTCAGCGCACCTTAAATCTCGCCGCAAAAGCCCCCACCCGACGACTTCTGTGCAATTGCATCGAAGTCCGTTTTTATCGTGTAAGTGTGGCGCTTGCAACAACCGCCAGTTCCACCGCATCAAAGATGTCCATGCGGGCATTTTCACTCGTCCATGCCTTCCGCTTTGTCGGTATGCGTGATGCAAGCTCGTCAGGAAATCGCTGTGCCAGCAGTTCAGCCATTTCTTGTTTGGTTCCTTTTGGGTCGCCGAGCAGGGTTCTCCGCAACTCCGTTCCAGAAATCTTCACCACCTTCAGTTTGAGCCGCTTCGCCAGCGCAACGACTTTCCGATGAAGTTCCTTGATGCGCGGTGCGCGATAGGTTCCTTTGGCGTTCACATCATGCAGCACCAGCATGTCCGGTTGAAAACGGACGATCAGTTTTTTAATGTGGGTAAATGAATTGGCGCTTTTATCGGCGAGGAACACCTTGTTGCGATATTCAAGCAGCGCGCCACCTTCCATGATGGCATAGCAGTATTGGCAATTTGTTGAAGAATCGGCTCATCAAAAATCCTCCTTCAGAAACCGTTCCTTCGTTTTCGTCGTATTCAGCGACATCCGCAGCCACTTGCTTCCCTCGCGCATGGTTTTGGGCGGATGGGTTCGCGGCGCGGGTTGGCTGCTGGTTTATGCGTTGAGATGGATCGGCCGGGGGCGGCGTTTGGCTGCGCCTGATTCATTAGCGCTCGTGTTTGTGCCCGATGCCGGCGAACCTGAAATCGTGACTGGCAAAGACTTGATTTTTCTTCTTAAAGCTGACGCGGGCAGGGTTGAAACAGGAGCCAACTTGAATTCAGAACGGGAAAATGCAGCGAAAAAGTTCGCCCAGCAAGTTTTACGAGATTCCGTCGCCACCCGCGGCGGACAATCTCGTGGAACAGCCGGTCTTTCATTGTTGATGGCTGTCAGGATTGACGAATAAAACTCGCCAATGAAAACCCTGTTGTTTTGCCAGCCGATATCATTGGCATTCAAAATTTTCCGTGCGTTGCATGGCATTGTTTCGCATCCTGCGTCGATACGATTGGGGATTAGCTATTTTCCATGAAAATAGAAGGCGTTCATCATTGTTACTTTTTTGGCGACCCGATTTTATTCGGGCCACCCCCCCTGTTTTCTCAGGATGCTTTTGCAGTTTTGGGACGTATCAATCTCGCGAAACTCGTGAAATTCTTCAGCCTGCGCATTCAGTTGAATCAAAAATATTCAGATGCTGTGCGTGGTCTTTTCGCCGTCCGGGAAATTCAAATTCTGCCCCCACTGTCGCTATGGACGTCCTAGCCTTGCACCGCCGCGCGGTTGAACGCTACCAAGGCTACATCCGTAGCTTCATCGATATTCGTGACGATGACATCCGGCAGGAAGTTATTGCCCAGTTGGACTCCGGCAAGCTGTGGCCGGAGCCTTTGATTCAATTCAATCCCGCATACAAAATTGGGAAATCCATCGAGACGCTCGTTAAAGAAAATGTTCTCCGTTCGGAGTTGGCGAAAGTCTTCGCAAATTATCAACTTTACTGGCACCAGGAGCAGGCTCTCCGCTTGGGGGCAAAAAAGCAGAGTTTTGTGGTCACCTCCGGCACCGGTTCAGGAAAAAGTCTCACCTATCTGGGAACCGTCTTCAACAGCCTTTTCTCAACCGGCTATGGAAAAGGAGTCAAGGCGCTGATCGTTTATCCGATGAATGCGCTCATCAACTCCCAGATGGAAGAGTTGAAAAAATACGCCGAGACCTACCAGAAATCAACCAGCTCAGCTTTCCCAATCACATTCAATGCCTACACCGGCCAGACCGCCAACGAGGTTCGTCAGGAAATTATTGCCGCTCCGCCCGACATTCTGCTGACCAACTACATGATGTTGGAGTTGCTGCTCACGCGAGCTGGGGAAGAACAGCTTCGTCATTCCATCTTCAAGACGCTGGAGTTTCTCGCCTTCGACGAACTCCACACATATCGGGGCCGCCAAGGGGCTGATGTCAGCTATTTGATCAGGCGGATCAAGGCCCTGACGCAGAGTCCCGTTGTGTGCATGGGAACTTCGGCAACAATGTCCACCCGGGGCACTTTTGATGCGCAAAAAAAAGCCGTCGCCGAGGTCGCCACCAAAATCTTCGGGGAACCCATCACCAGTGGACAAATTATTGGCGAACAATTAGAGCGCTCGCTTGATTGGAGTGGAACCGTCCCCACTGGTAACGCGCTGGCCACCCCGATTCCCTCAGAACAGGGACTCGAAGTTCTCAAGTCACATCCTCTGGCCATCTGGCTTGAGAATTCAGCCGCCATCATTGAAACCGAGCATGGGCTGCGGCGGCGCAAGCCGTCCACGGCGGGAGATTTGATCGCGGCGTTGATGGAAACTTCCATCATACCCAAGGAGCAGGCCACCACTCAGATTCTCGACCTGCTCAGATGGATCGCCGCAGTGAACAAACGGCAAACAGATCAAGGGGAGCGTTATACTTGCTTGCCGTTCAAACTTCACCAGTTTTTTGCTCAGACCGGTAGCGTTTATGCCACGTTGGGTCTGCCAAAATCACGCAAGGTGACGCTGGAGCCGGGCATCTACGAAGGTGCGGATAACGATTTTGTTTTTCCCCATGTGTTCAGCCGGGCATCTGGTCGCACTTTCATTTGCGTCCATGTGGATCAGAAAAATGCACGGTTCCTTCCCAGGGAATTCAATGATACGGATGCACGAGATGGAAATGATTTCGGTTATATCCTTCCCGAATACTCGCAGCAGGAAGAGGACGTTTTCTGGACCGGATCTCAGGACGATTTGGCGGCTCTCCCTGCATCCTGGACGAATATCTCAGCGGCGGGTCTCAAGTTAAAGCAAGACTTTCAGGCCCGGGCACCAAGGGAAATTTATTACAACCGCCACGGAAACTATTCCATCGCTGCCTCGGAAGAATGCCCGCTCAAGGGATGGTTCATGTCCGCCGTCAAGGCGGGCCTGCTGTTTGACCCAACGGCAGGATTGTTTTTCGAAGGAAATACGAATGAACGAACCAAACTCACCACCCTCGGTAATGAAGGACGTAGCACCTCCACCACCATCACATCTTTCATCCTGCTTTCGCAGTTGGCGGAAGCCGGGTTCCCCATCCAGGATCAAAAACTTTTAAGTTTTACTGACAACCGTCAGGATGCTGCGCTCCAGTCCGGTCATTTCAACGACTTCATTCGTATCGTCCGGATTCGCTCCGCCATTTTTTATGCACTGAAAGATGCCCCGAACCAAACGCTTAAATCTTCTCAACTCGGCCAAAACATCCGTCAGAGCCTGAATCTGGCATTGTCGGTTTATTCGGACAATCCATCGGCCTTCCCATCGGAACACAAAGCGATTGACGATTGTCTGGAGAAATACCTCACCTACCAAGCGGTTCACGATCTGCGTCGCGGTTGGCGGGTGGTTCTGCCCAACCTGGAAAAGTGCGCCTTGCTGGAAATTGATTATGAGGATCGCGTGGAGAACGCCGCCTTTGAAGAAGGATGGAAGTCGGTTCCGCTTTTCAACGAGTTGAGCAAGGAGCAGCGCGCCGAACTGCTCCGCGACGTTCTCGACTATTTCCGCTTGGAATACGCGATCACTTCCAAGACCTGGCTCGTGCCGGGGGCGATCTCGGAGAACATCCAGACCATTCGCTCGAAGCTACGCCCCGAATGCACCGAACCCAAGGAATTGCTAGGTATTACAGTCTAATTGCTGGTCTAGCCTACGAAAAGAAGGATTTTGTCAAATCAGTAAGAATGCTTCACAAAGCTATTAAGATTCAAAAGTCTCTGAAAAGATTGGAGGGATTGGCTGACGATTGGTATAGCTTGGGAGATAGTCTCAAACAACTCAATCGTCCGAGCGACGCAAAGGACGCATACAAAAAAAGTAAAGACTGTTACAACAGCCTCGGAAATATCAAAAGAGTCATGGCAGCGAATAATATTATCAAAGCATTACATGCAACCTAGAGACTTAGGCCTGTTGTTATGAAAGAAGTAATTACACGTTTGAATAAAGGAAAGATCAGCAGCCGAGAGTTGCGTAAGCGACGCGGTTGTTTTTAGGTTATGCTGTGACTATTTGCGTTTGAGGTAAAACACCGGGCCGTTGACTTTGAACCGTGAATACGCTTCGATCATTCGCATCCGCAGCTTGACCAGTGCTTGCTCCGGCATTTCCTCCGCTTGAAAGATGGAGGTTTGCGACACCCCCATCTGTGGCCGTGTCTAAACATCCTGCCAGGCCCCGTTGTCTGAGGTCCAGAACACGAGCGTATTGCCCTTGTCCAAACCGAGGTCGTGGAGTTTGTTCATGACATCACCAATGCGGGTGTCGTTCTCGACGATGGAATCGGCGTATTTGGACTTGGACATGGATTTGTGGATGAAGTCAGGATGCGGGAGGTTGGGCTGATGCACCTTCATCCAATTGATGTTGATGAAAAACGGCTTGTCCGGCGTCTTGGCGGCATCATCCAAGAATTCCAGCGCCGCCTTCTCAATGTAGGCGTCCAGATAAGGAATGCCGACGACGCCGTTGGAGTAGGTCACACCGTCCATCGTGACGGGAGCGCCCGGCTTGTCCACATACTCGCCGTTGACTTTGAAGTCTTCCTTGGCCGTCTCACCGGCATTGCCGCTCAAGACACCCTTGGTCACCTGGTTGAACATGGTGCGCAGTTCATCCGGCATGTCCGGGAACCATTCCGGGTCGCCATAGGTGTAGGCGTTCAAGTGGTAAATCCCCATATACTTCATCACGTCAAAGCCGTGGGCATTGGGCAGCGCCCAGTCGGCCTCGCCGAGATGCCACTTGCCGGTGAAGTAGGTCTTGTAGCCGGCGGTCTTCAACTGCGCGGCGATGGTCCATTCCGCCTTGGGCAAACCGCCGCCCTGGCCCTGAAAGGCCACGGTGGTCATGCCGCTGCGGTTCGGGAACCGGCCGGTCATCATCGCGGCGCGACCGGGCGTGCAGCTTGGCTGCGCGTAGAAGTCGAAGAAGGTCATGCCTTCCTGCGCCATCTTGTCGAGCGCGGGCGTGGGCATGCCGCGGCCAATGCCGCCGCCATAGACGCCGGCATCGCCGTAGCCGAAATCGTCCGAGACGATCAGGATGATGTTGGGTTTGCTGCCGGCCGTGCCAGTGGTCTGCGCCGTGGCGCATTGAGTCAGTCCGAGCGCCGCCGAGGCGGACAGCGCAGTCAGGCCGTATTTATACAATGAGTTTCGTTTCATAGTTGTTTGCTTGTTGTTGAGTCAAACCGTGAAGGGCACAGTAAGAATCTCCTAAAGATGCCTTCTGATTGCAGCGCGCGGTTTGTGCGGCTGACTTAAACACCGAACGCGCAGGGTGTAAAGAGAAAAGGATTAACTTTGCCAACTAATCGCCCGCCTCCGGCCATCAATGGCCGATGAGTTCGAGCGCCTTGAGCAGCGGCGCGCTGGAGACCTTGATGAGGCCGTCGAGCGGATGGCTCATTTCCAAAATCAGGAACACGGCGGAAGACACGGATACCGCGCAGACCAACAGCACGGCGAAGACCGTGACGTTGCGCGGCGCGAACAGGCCGAAGCTCACGAACAGCAGCGTGAGCCAGAAGACCAGCAGCACGAGAAACACCGGCGGCACCGGCTCCTGCTGCTCCTCGATGATAAGCAGGCGGCTCTGCCAGATGTCCGAGCTGACCTGGACGCACTGGTTGAGCAGGGATTTCTGCGCCTCGGTCGCCGGCGTTAGTTTCTGGAGGGAGGTTTGGAAGTCCAGCAGGGTTGTGGATTTTTCAATGGCTTGCAGGCCGGTGCCGCCCGGCACGGATTTGCCCCAGATTTTTTGCACACGCTCGGCGACGGAGGCCTTGAGTCCGTCGCGGAAGGGGCGCGTCTCCGGCCCGTATTCCGCGAGCAGATGGTCGAGTTGGATGATGCGCGCGCCGTTCTGGGCGATGGAGACGTTCACGGCGTCGAAGGAGCTTTTGGCGGAACTGACGAGCAGGCCGAGAATCAATGCGGACATGGTGGCGACCATGCCGGCGCCGAGCTTGACGGTGTCCTGCGATTCCTTGGAGAGATGATGCTCCGGCAACAGATACTGCAGCCACATCCCCAGCAGGAACCCGGCGACCAGACACAGCAGGGCGATCAAACTAATTTCGAGACTGCTCATGGCCGACGGTTCGCGCGCTTCAAATCATTTCGGCACGAGGTGCAGCGCGATGGTTTGCGTGGCGCGCATCACCACGTCGTCGCCGACCGCGACATGTTCAAGCGTGAACGGCAGGGGCACCTTGAAAGTTTTCACCTGGCCGTTGGCGTATTTCAACGTGAGCATCCGGTAGCTGCGGTCGGCCATGATGACGCGCGCGCTCATGTCAATGGTCGTGACCATCACGCCGGCGGGGTTCGCGCCCTTGGCCGCGCCATGGATGACGACGCCGGTGTCGGTGGCGGGCAGCGGGCCGTTCTTGACGAGAAAAATGCCGATCTCCTCGGCGACGGTTCCCTTGACGACGTCGCCGGCCTTGATCTTGTCGAAGTTGATGACTTCCGGCCCGGCGATGTTCGTGGTGCTGCTGCCGTCGGTGTATTTGAGGATAATCTGGCGCGAGGCGGCGTCCACGGATTCCACCGTGGCCACGGCGGAATGCGAGTCCACGACGACCATGCCGCCCTTGAACGCGGGGCTGCCGGTGGCGGGCTCGATGGTGTAAGGGTTGGTCCAGCAGCCGGCGAGCAGCAGGATGGCTGGCAGCAGCAGCAGCAGCGGGGCGAGGCGGGCGATTTTATTTTTCATGGCTAATTTATTCGGAGGGTGCTTCCGGCGGGGTTGATTGTTTCCCAACGCGTGGGAGATTCAAGTTTTTTCAAACGGAATCGTCCACGCGGCAAACGTCGTGCAGGGCGTCCGTTTGGCCGTTCCATTATTATGTTCAATCTACCAAGCAAGAACCAGTTGGATTTGAAACACCGTCGCCTGGTTGGCGTCCTTGTGAAAGACCGGATCCCAAATCATCTGGAAGTCGGGCTGGATTTTGATTGTGGGCGTCAGTTGCAGGGCATAGACCGTTTCCAAAACATATTCGTTCTCATGATAGACCGTCTTGCTCGTGGCCGAAGGCTGGCTCCAGACAAAACCGACGCCGAGAAAATCATTGCTCTTCCGCTGCAACAGGAAATGCTCGAATGGCCCTTGCAGGACGAACCCGGTGCCCACCTGTCTGTCGGCCCCGCCGGTCACTTTGGAACCGCCAAAGCCGGCCCGCCCAAACCAGCCCAGTGGCGACTCCGACCCCATTTGCTGCTGGAGGTCGCAGCACAATCCGCCGCCGCTGCTGCCATCCACGGCGGCGGCAAAGGGCTGGAGACGATAGACGCCGGGACCGAGACCGACAAAGTCGCGCGGCGCGTAGCCGAGTTCCATCGGCACCGACCAGTTGGCACTGCTGAAATCCGTCCACGGGGAATTGCCGGACGGGGCGTTGCCCATTGAGGCGCCGGCCATGGCATACCATTCATCCAGCGGCTGCCATTGAAGGTTCGCGCCAAAATTATTCTGCGCCAGCGGCAGCACCTGCGAATGGATGAGGGCGGAATTAATGAACTTGCTGCGCCCACTGGCGGCGTAGGCGTTGCCATCAATATAATTCTGCTGGCTGACCATGCCCGCCACCAGAACAATCTCGCCGTGCCGCGCGGACTGCTGCCACGCCAGTTCCGGAATCCGGAAGCCGTTCACGGATGACCAGATGCCGGTGGGATCGGTCAACGTGCCGAGATTGGACTTGGCGGACTGCGATCCGCCGCTGGCATCGAGGCCGTTCTTGGCTTCAATCTGGGAACTGATCCAGCCGGCGGTGCCGGCATCGGGCGCATCGAAGACGGCCAGCTTGGACTTGAGATCCAAGGTGTAAAAGCTCAAATCGCTATCGCCTTTCTTCACGCCGGTCAGGCTGGCATACGTCAGCGTCTGATCCAGCGAATAGCGGAAGCCCCAATCCGAAAGCCGGTATTTGCCGCCCTGCATCAGCCCTTCCAGCGGGGTGAAGAAAAAAAGAGCGCCGGGGCGGATGGCCGTGTTGCCGTAATCGTCCTGGCTCGCGAGATAGGGCCTGAGCCGGGGCGGCATGGCGGGAAAAAACTGAAACCCGTTTGTGCCCGCGTGCGCCCGTTTCAAAATCTCCTCCGGCAGGCTGGCTCCCGCCGTTGGGTTGGGCAACTGCCGTTGCAACCCGCTGGCCGTTGCGGGCTGCAAGGACGCCGGCACCTCATTCGTGGCCACCCGCACCACGCGCCCCAAATTGTCGAGCAGCAGCAGGTTGTCCGTTGGCGCACTGGATTTCGGTGTGGCTGCGGACAATGAAAACGCCACCAAAAAAAACGTGGCGGGCGAGACCAATCCGCAAACCAAATGTTTCAAACCTTGCCCATAGTTTATCATCGTATTCCATTATCTCGGACGATAATCGTTCACACGGGCGCTATCGTTCGCAGTTTTTGACATGCAAAAAAACTAAACCACTCTGATTGTGGATGCGAGTGAAATGGTTGGCAATCGGCAGTTTGTCGCACTGGCGGCAACCGGTGGGAGGCTAAAACATGGAGAGTGTGTTATTGAAGCTGTAGCGGGTGAAAGAAATTAAGCGCTCGTTGAAAACCGTGAAAACCCAACATACTACTCTGGCGTTGGAACTAGATCTGTTGAAAATCGGGAATCCATACCCAAAATCAAGACCAGTGCTTGCCAATGATCTTTGGTAAGACACGCATGCCCGTGTTCCCATTTTCGCACCGCCGAGTTGAAACCCCGGCCGTTGCAATACCCATTTTCCCCGCCAAGTGGTAGGCTGATAGATTTCTCTCAGTTCGTTCGTTCCAAATCCAATTGCCAATCGTTTTTATGCACTCTGGCAATGGTTTAGACATGGGGCTTTTCTTTTGAACTTGGGTGAATTTCATGGAAACCTGCTTTTGTGCAATACCCAACAGAGCTACTCTCCTCGTTTTGGCGAGGAGAGGGAGAAACGTTCGCGTGGTTTGCGTATTTCGCGGTTCAAAAGCGCCAGCCCGGGGTTCAATCCGGCAGGAGGTTGCCGTCCTTTTCCTCGACGTAGCGCAGGCCGGGCAGGCGGCGTTTGCCGGCGAGCAGGATGGCAAATCCAATCCATGAGGTCGCGGCCAGCACGAGCGTCACCGGCCGCATGGTGTGGGAATCAAATATGCCGATGCTGGCGGAGGCGAGGCCGGCGACGCCAATCTGCAAAAAGCCGAGCATGGCGGACGCGCTGCCGATGTTGCGGTCGAACGGCACGAGCGCGAGCGCGGCGGCGTTCGGGTAGGCGAGGCCGAGGCTGGAGAGCGAGATGAACAACAGCGCCAACGTGGCCGGCAGGCCGAACCAGCCGGCGACGGTTCCCACCAGCAACAGCGTGGCCACAGGACATTCCACGAGCAGCGTGGCGCGGAAGATCTGTTCGCTGGAAAATTTGCGCAGCAGCAGGATGTTGATCTGGTTGCTGCCGATGAAACCGGTGGCCAGTCCGGCAAAGATGGCGCCGAACTGTTGCGGGCTGACGTGAAACACTTCCATGAAAATAATCGGTGAACTGGCGACATAGACGAGCAGGCCGGAGAAGGCGAACGCGCCGGCGAGCGCATAGGTGAGAAATTGTGGCTCTTTCAGGACGAGGGCGTAGTTGTGAAAAATGGGACGCAACCGCAACGAGACGGTGCGGTCGGGCGGGTGTCCTTGCGGCAACCGCCACCAGCAGACGAACAGCATCAAGGCCACAAACGCGGAGAGGACGATGAACACCCATTGCCAGCCAAGATGCACGGCCACAAACACGCCCACGCTCGGCGCGAGCAGCGGCGAGGCGCTGATGATCAGGATGAGCAGCGAGATGATTTTGGCGGTTTCGCGCGCGGGAAAAAAATCCCGCACCATGGCCATGGCCGCCACCTGCGCACCGCAGCCGCCGAGTCCCTGCACGAAGCGCAGGGCGATGAGCCATTCCACGGTGCGCGAGCAGAGGCAGAGCAGGGAGGCGGCGATGAAGAGAACCAGTCCGCCATACAACGGCAGCTTGCGCCCAAAGCGGTCGAGCAGCGGGCCGTAAAAAAGCTGGCCGGCCGCCATGCCCGCAAAGTAGCTGGCGAGCGAGAGAGAAATCCGGGCGGTGGACGTGTGCAGGGCGGCGGCCACCTGGGGAAACGCCGGGAGATACATGTCAATGGCGAACGGGCTGATGGTGGACAGCGCGCCAAGGATGACGATGATCAGGGTGCGGTTGTGGGACTGGGACATAAAATCAAGGCGACGGACTCTCCTTTCATTCATGTTGGAAGCGGGCGAGACTGAATTCAATGATTTTCTCGCCGGGGGCAGTCCGTTCGTGTGTTTTGCGTTTTTCGCGGCGGCAGACACGGCCAGCTTCAAATTGACTTCTCCCAAAATCCGCGTCTAATACCAGCCTATTAATCTGCTCGAATACATCGCGCTGGCGGCCAGTTCGCTGTTTGTGATTGTGGATCCGCTGGCGGTGGTGCCGGCGTTCCTGGCCATGACGCCCAACGACACACCGGAACAGCGCATCCGCACGGCGCGGCTGGCGTGCTGTGTGACGGCTGGCGTGATGCTGGCGTTTTCCATCGCCGGCCAGCTGATTTTCAAGTTCATGGGCATCACCATGCCGGCGTTCCAGATCGCCGCGAGCATCCTGCTGCTGATCGTGGCGCTGGACATGGTGCGCGCCCAGCGCTCACGCGTGCAGGAAACGCATGAGGAAACGCGGGCGGGGACGGAGAAGACGGACATCGCCGTGACGCCGCTGGCGATTCCTATGCTGGCCGGCCCGGGCGCCATCTCCACCACCGTGCTGCTCCAGAACGAGGCCAAAACCATTCCCCAACACATCGCGCTTTACGGCTGCATCCTGGCGGTGTCGTTCGTGAGCTATCTGGTTTTGCGCGTGGCCGCGCGGGGCACGCGCTGGCTGAACCCAATCATGATGAGCATCGCCATCCGCATCATGGGACTGTTGCTGGCGGCGGTCGCCATCCAATTCATGCTCAATGCCATCAAGGCGTTCCGGCTGGAATTGATTGCGCCGGCGATGGGCTGAAACGCGTCAGCCAATTATCGGGCGAAGATTGTCGCCGGGAAAAATCTCCGCGCCGGAAATTCGCGCAAAAAAAACGCCGGCGGTTGCCCGCCGGCGGCGTGAGGGAGGTTGGTTTTTAAAATGCGAAACGCAGGCCGGCCCGGCCAACGCCGTAGTATTTGGTTTCGTTCGGCCACACGCAGCGGGCGTCAATGAACACGCCGATGTTGTGGCAGAAGCGGTATTCCATGCCGGCACCCGCCTGACCAAAGGTCAGCTTGGCCGCATCGAACTGCTGACCACCGCCGCCGAAGGCGTAGGGGGCAAAGCCGCTCTCGCCCAGCGGCAGGCGCAGGAGCAGGTTGCCGGAGGCGTTGTCAATGAACGTGCCGGTGGTGTTTTCCGAGTAGGCGTCGGCCCCGATGCCGACATACCGGGTGATGAAGTAATTGACGCCCACGCCTGCACCGCCGTGGGTGTTTTGGCGGACGCGCTGGTTGGAGATGTGGTCAATCGTGTAGCTGCCTTCGGAGCCGGTGGCGAAGCCGTCCAGGGATAATTCGTTGCAACGGTAAATGGGCGCCAGGTTATTGGTCTGTCCCAAGTCGCTGCTGTTGGACGCAGCCAAGGCGGGCTGAGTGGTGGTCGTCGTGGTCGTGCTGCTGTCCGCATCGGCGGCGCGCAGTGAACTGCCGGTGGCCAGGATGGCGCCGGCGGCCAGGGTGATGGCGAGTTGATAGTTTGATTTCATGTTTTTTTGTTTTGGTTGATGAATTGTTTTTAACACAGGTGACAGGTTGACGGATGCGCCGGTGTCCGGCCATGGGGTGTAACCCGACCAGGGCGAGGGCGGGCATTCCCCGAAAACGGCACCAGCCGCCCACGTGAATGGGCGGCTGGCTTTTACCGGTGGCAACCGGGTGGACTATTTGCAGCCGCAGGCTGAACTGGAATCCTTGATGGCGTTTTCGACCATTTCCCGGGTTTCACCGGTAAGCTTTTGAATCCGGCCAACCAGCTCTTCTTCCTTGCCTTCGGTGTAGCGGAGATCGTTGTCCGTGAGCTTGGCCCATTTCTGTTTCAGCTTGCCCTTGGTGATGTTCCAGTCGCCTTTGATTTCGAGGGTTGTCATAACTTTGTTTTTTTCGTTTTGGTTGTTGGTTTTGATCTGCCTTCAATTTGAAGGCAAAAGTTTAACCGCACCTGGTTTTGAAATATGGTGGGGGCGGTTCACGGCTTGATCTTGTCGCTCACCCACTGGCGGGCGTCGTCGCAACCGGCGGCCATCGCGTCGTAGGCTTTTTGGGTGCCGGCCTTGACGCTGTCCCAGGTGGAGGCGGTGGCGTTCGAGTCGTCGGCGAGCTGCTGGTTCAGTTTCGCGGCCTGGTCGCGCAGGGCCTGCAACTTGGGCTTGGCCTCGGCCTTGATGGCGTCGCTGGAGCTGTCAATCTTGGCGGAGAGCGTGTCGAGGTCTGCATTGAGCGTGGCCAACTGGCCTTGCATGTATTTCACGAATTCATCCTTTTCCGCAAAGGTGTAATCCTTCATGTCCGACGCGGCCTGCTTGGTTTCAGTTTTGACCTGGTCCATCTGTTGGGACGCGGTTTTGTCCTGATCGCAGCCCACGACAAAGGCGGCGGCGGAAAGGAGCGAGACGAGCAATGTTATTTTTTTCATGGCAGCAAGTATCCTCCGATCCGCCAACAGATGCCATGGGGTGTAACCCTACCGTTGAAGTGTGAGGTCGTGCCCAAACCAATCCTTCTCCCTTGGAGCGGTGAAAAAGCCGGTGGGTCTCCATGGGGTGTTCACCCCATATACAGGGTTAGGCTTTTGACTGATGCTTGCATTGAATCAGCGGGCAAAGTTCAGCAGTAATGACTTTTGAACCACCGCACCGCAGGCATGAAACTATGAAGCAAAAATTAGCCCGGTTGTCGCAGCGCTATCTTACGGCGTTGCGCAAACATGTGCAGCCGGGAGCGCGCGACGGTTTGCAGCCGGCCTTGCGGCTGGGGCGGCAGGCAGTCGCCCTCGGTCTGGAAACGCTGGGCCTGGCGCGGATTCACGAGCGGGCGGTCACCAAGCTGGAACTGGCCGCCAGTAAAAACGGGTTTATCAAGAAAGCGGAGATTTTTTTTACGGAGGCGCTCGTCCCGATTGTGCAGAAGCACCGCACCGCCCGGCAGACACAGGTTCAGTTGGACCGACTGACGGCCATACTGGGTCGGCGCACGGAGGAGTTGGCCACCTCCAACCGCCAGCTCGCGCAAGGCGTCGTCCGGCGCAAGGTCTTGGAAGATGCCTCCGCCAAACGCGGTCAGCACCATCAAAAAGCGCTGGAGGAATCGCTCGCGCTGCAAAAGCATCTGCGGCAGTTGACGCACCGCGTGATCGTGGTGCAGGAAAATGAGCGCAAGAAAATCAGCCTGGAACTGCAGGACGAAATCGCCCAGACGCTCCTGGGCATCAATGTCCGGCTGCTCTCGTTGAAGCAGCAGTCCCGGAACAGCACCAAGGGTTTCAAGAATGAAATCGCCAGCACCCGGCGTTTGGTGGTAGAATCGGCCAAGTCCGTGCGCCGGGTCGCACGCGAGATTGGCTATCGTCCGCAATCGTAAAGCGATTCTTCAAACCGCTCATTGCCCACCTATCCATGAAGAAAAAATTAAATCCGAAACGCCCGCTCGCGGAGGCCGATGCCCGGCTGAGGAGCGTGGACGCGTTTCGTGCGAGCGAAATCCGCTACCGCCGGCTGTTTGAAACGGCGCATGACGGCGTCCTCCTGCTCGACCCCGGCACCCGCAAAATCACCGACGCCAATCCCTTCATGACCAAGCTGCTGGGCTACTCGCACGCCCAGTTGGTTGGCAAAGAGCTGTTTGAGATCGGCCTGCTCAAGGATGAAGTCGCGAGCAAAGAAATGTTCCGGAAGCTTAAACGGAAGCACGAGGTCCGCTACGAGGATCTGCCGTTGGAAAGCCGGGGCGGCCGGCATCAGGAAGTTGAAGTGGTGGCCAATCTGTATCAGGAAGACGGCCACGCCGTCATCCAATGCAACATCCGCGACATCACGGAACGCAAGGCGGCGGAGGCCCGCTTGCGCGCGAGCGAGGAGCGCTATCGCATCCTGTTCGAGCTGGGCCCGGTGGCCGTTTATGCCTGCGATGCCGACGGTGTGATCCAGGATTTCAACCAGCGCGCCGTGGAGTTGTGGGGGCGCAAGCCGGTGGCAGGCACCGCCAGCAACCGATATACCGGCGCCTTCAAGCTGTTCCGTCCTGACGGCAGTTTCCTGCGCCACGCACAGAGTCCCATGGCCGAAGTGTTGCGCGGAAAAAAGGCGGCGGAGCGCGACCGGGAAGTGATCATTGAACGGCCCGACAAAACGCGGATCCATGTCATCGTGAACATCCGCGCGCTGAAAAACGAACGCGGAGAAATCACCGGCGCGATCAATTGCTTTTACGACATCACCGAGCGCCAATTGGCGGCGGAGGCGCAGAGCCGCATCGAGGTGCTGGCCGCCTCCAATCAGGAGTTGAGCCTGGAGATCGCCCAGCGCAAGGCGGTGGAGGCGGCGCTCAAGAAGAGCGAGCGTCATTACACGCAGTTGCTAGAGAAGTCGGATCTCATGCAGGAACAGTTGCGGCAGTTGTCCCGCCAGATTCTCTCCACCCAGGAGGAGGAACGGCGCGAGATCAGCCGCGAGCTGCACGATGTCATCGCCCAGACCCTCACCGGCATCAATGTCCGGCTGGCCGCGCTGGCCAAGGAGGCTTCGATCAATACCACCGGCCTCGACCGCAACATCGCGCGCACGCAGAAGCTGGTGGAACATTCCGTGGACATCGTCCACCGCTTCGCCCGTGAACTGCGCCCGGCGGTGCTGGACGATCTCGGCCTGATCCCCGCGCTGCACACTTTTGTGAAGGACTTCTCCCAGCGGACGCGCATCCACGTCGCATTGAAGGCGTTTGCCGGCGTGGAACAACTGGACATCGCCCGGCGCACGGTGCTCTTTCGCGTGGCGCAGGAGGCGCTCACCAATGTGGACCGCCACGCCAAGGCCAGCCGGGTGGAACTGAACATACTGGAAATGCCCAAGGGCATCGGCATGAACATCCGCGACAATGGCAAATCGTTTCAGGTGGACCGCACCTTGAATGCCAATGCCGGCAAACGCCTCGGCCTGCTCGGCATGAGGGAGCGCGTCGAGATGGTCGGCGGCACCTTCTGCGTGGAATCCACCCCCGGCCATGGCACCACCGTCCAGGTGACCATGCCCTCCGCAAAATCTCGGGGGGGGGCGGAAACGCCGATAAAAAGGCCCGCTGAAACCAAAAATTCATAACATGAAAAAAATAACCGTGCTGCTGGCGGACGACCACACCATCGTCCGCGAAGGTTTCCGCAAAATGCTGGAACTCGAAACCGACCTCGAAGTGGTCGGCGAGGCCAAGGACGGCCGTCAGGCCGTCGTGCTGGCCAAGAAACTCCGCCCCGCCGTCGTGCTGATGGACATCGCCATGCCGCTGCTCAACGGCCTCGAAGCCGCCCGGCAGTTGCACAAGGAGCTTCCCGCCACCAAGGTGCTCATGCTCTCCGCCCACAGCGATGACGCCTATGTCAACAACTCCACCGAGGCCGGCGCCGTGGGTTTTCTGCTCAAGCAAACCTCCGCGCACGAAGTCTGCCGGGCCATCCGGGAAGTGAACAGCGGCAAAAAGTTTTTCAGCCCCGCCATCGCCAAGCGTCTTGATAACCAGAAAACCACCAGCCGCAACGGCCGGTCCAAACCGTCGGCCGTCCAACTGACGTCGCGCGAGATGGAAGTGCTCCAGCTCATTGCCGAGGGCAAGGCCAACAAGGAGACCGCCGGCGAACTCGGCATCGGCATCAAGACCGTCGAGAAGCACCGCGAACATCTCATGGAGAAGCTGGATATTCACGACACCGCCGGCCTCACGCGCTATGCCATCAGTGCGGGCGTCATCGAAAGCAGCGTGCAGTTGACCATCGTTTAACATGGCCTGGTCACCGTTGAATCTGACCGTGCGCGTGGGCTGCCACCTCGCCTACGATACCACCGTGCCGACGCCCGTGCTGTTTGTGCTCAAGCCGCGGCTGGAAGGCCGGGTGTTGGTGATGCAGGAACGCCTTTCGTTCGGCATCGGGCTGCCGGCGTATGAGTTTCAGGATTCCCACGGCAACATCACCTACCGCTCCACGTTCATGCCGGGGCGGAATGAAATCCGGCACGACGCGCTGGTGGCGGTTTCGTCGCTGCCGGACAGCCGGGAAATTTATGGCAACCTGCTTTCCGTGGGGCAACTGCCGCATGAACTGTTGCGCTACACGCTGCCCAGCCGTTATTGCGATTCCGACAAGCTGCTGAATTTTGCGTGGAACCAGTTCGGCCAGATTCAACACGGCCTGCCGCGCGTGCAGGCCATCTGCGACTGGGTGCACAACAATATCGAATACCGCTTCGGCTCCGGGCGGGCGGATTTGTCCGCGTCGGAAGTCATCGCGCGCCGCCACGGCGTCTGCCGCGATTTTGCGCACGCGGCGATTGCCTTGTGCCGCGCCTTCAATCTGCCGGCGCGCTACGTCACCGGCCATCTGCCGGACATCGGCTTCATTGATCCGGGCACGCCGATGGATTTTCACGCCTATTGCGAAGTTTATCTGGGCAACGAATGGCTCACGTTCGACCCGCGCTTCAACGTCCCGCGCATCGGCCGTGTCAAAGTCGCGCACGGGGCGGATGCGGTGGACGGCGCGTTTGCGACCATTTACGGCGAAGCGGCGCTGACCCATTTTGAAATCTGGGCGTATCAGGTGAACCCGCTGCAAGTTTCCGTCGGCGATGCCATTGACTTGTCCAAGCGGCTGGATGGCAATCAAACCCTGCGGTTCAGTTAGGCCATGACGGAAAACGGCCTCGCCTTCTGGATGACCGTGGTGGGCACGATTTGTTGGGGCTTTTGTTTTTGGTGGATGCGCCAGCTTTCCCGCCAGCAGAATGATCTGCTAACCCAATTGCGCGAGCAGGGCAAACGCATCGAAAAACTTTCCCAAATCGAACACGACCTCATCAAGGAGGTCTATCCGCAGGTCAATGAAATCAAGGAGGGGATGGATGCGATGATCGCCGTGGTGACGGATAATTTGGAGCACCAGCCGCCGGTCATCAAAAGGAAGTAGCCGCCGCCATCAGTCGGCCAGCAGAAAGCGCATCAGGATCAGCAGGCCGGCGGACAGGCCGACCACCATCACCCCGCCCCAGGCATCCGACCGGTTATCGGGTGCCGTTTTGAAGGGCAGCGCCAAGGCCAAGAGATTGTGCAGGACGCTGTGGCCGGTTTTGGCGGCGGTTTTCAACAGTTCAGGAGCGGAGCTAAGCACAGGCCTGACCATGCCACCGGCACCGGAGAATGACCATGGGGTGTTCTCCCCATGCTGCGCCGCGCGAACGTCCGGCGGAGTTAGGGTAACACCCCATGGCGAAGTTCCTGCCCGGCGCATAGTCTGCTCTCCCATGCAAATTCCAATCCGGAAAATTATTCTGCTGCTGGTCTGCGTCAGCACCCTCCTCGCGACCGGCGGCTGTCTGGTTTCGGACGGCGGCCGCTATCATGATCGCGGTTACGGGCACCGCGACGCCATCATCGTTGGGCCGCCGGTGCTGGAGGTGCGCCCGCCGGAAGTCATCGTGAGATAATCATGTTCGGGTTACACCCCATGGCGGCCATCTGCCCGGCCGTCTAAAATCACGGTGTGAACTGCAAAAAACTTTACCAAACTAAAAATATTTTATGCCGCTGATAAATCTCATTGTCACCCTCATCGTCGTGGGCGTGCTGCTCTGGCTGATCAACGCCTATATCCCGATGGACGGGAAGATCAAAAAAATTCTCAACGTCGTCGTGGTAATTTGCGTCGTCGTCTGGCTGTTGAACGTCTTTGGCGTCATTGGTCATGCGGGCGACATCCGGGTGCCGCAGGTCCGGTAGCCCGTCAACCGCATCTTAAGTCATGAACGCACCAGCCGAAACTTCCGGGCGCCGATTCCAGCCCCGCCCGCTGGTGGCCGGCCAGGTGCAAGCCACCGCCTTTTCGTGGCAGCCGATCCTGAACCTGCCCAACCGGGAAACCGTTCGCGCCCGGAGCGCCCGCCGTGGCTGGCGTTCCCTGCTGCTGGATCGCCATCCATGAAAGCCAAAGTCTTTGAAGTCATGCTGCACAAGCTGCCCTCCGGCCGGTCGCCGGCGAGCGAGCTGGAGGATCAGCTCAACGCGTTTCTGGCGCAGGGCCCCGGCCTGCAAGTGGTGGCGACGCACATGAACACTGTCGTCGCGCCGGCGGAACCGAACGCCATGCCCAGTTCGGAAGAATCCACCATCATTATTTTCTGCACCGTGTTTTATACGGGCTAGCCAATGGGCGCGCGGATGGGGAGAACACCCCATAGCCAAGGCCGGAACCTCCGGCGCATGATGACGGCGTGACAGCGGACAACTTTAAATTTTAATACCAACGACCAATCCCCCGATCTAACACCGACCATGAAACACAATCACCACCACGACAATATGCCCAGCCAGCAGCGCATGCTGGTCCGCTTCGAATTCGCCAGCCCGACGGCCAAGACCGTCTGCATCGCGGGAAGTTTTAACCACTGGCAGCCCGAGGCCAAGACGCTGCACTCCTCCGGCGCCGGCAACTGGTGGAAGGAAACCAACCTCGCCCCCGGCACCTACGAATATTGCCTCATCGTGGACGGCCAATGGATGCCCGACCCGCGCGCGACCGAGTCCGTGCCGAACCCGTTCGGCGGGCGAAACTCAATTTTGACGGTGGCGGATTCGCTGGAAGCCAAACATCTCGCCGACGCGGAAAATCTGCCGTTGAAAAACATTAACCAAAACAAAACACAAAAAATATGAACCAAGAAATCAAAGCTGTCACTGACGACCTCGGCACCCTCGCGGCGGACGCCCGCGAATTATTGTCCGCCACCGCCGATGTGGCCGGTGAAAAAGTCGGGGTCGCCCGCAAGCGCCTCACCGCCGCGCTCGAACGCGCCAAGGAAATCGGCGGCTGCGTCCGCGACAAGGCGGTCGCCGGCGCGAAAGCGACCGACGAAGCCATCCATGAACATCCCTATCAGGCCATCGCCATCGGCGTCGGCGTCGGGGCCATCCTCGGCTTCCTCCTGGCCCGCCGCTGTTCCGCGCGCAACTGCGACTGATAACATTATGGGAATCACCACCGCCCGGCTGGGCCAGCTCGCCACCACCTCGAAAAAAATCGTGCGCCGGCTGGCCACCATCGGCGAAAACCGGCTGGAACTCCTGGCGGTGGAAGTGCAGGAGGAGCGCGAACGCCTCCTGCACGCTTTTTTATTGGCGCTGGGCGTGGCCGTGTTCGGCCTGCTCGCCGGGATGACGCTCACCGCGCTCATCATTGTCTGGCTCTGGGTGTGGTCACCGGTGGGGGCGCTGCTGATCTTGACCGGGGTTTATGGCGCGGTCGGGATTTTTCTCTATCGCCGGCTGACCGGGCTGATGCGCGACTGGCAGACGCTGGCCGCCTCGCTGGAGCAGCTCCGCAAAGACCGCCTCTGTCTGGAAAATCTCCTCGCATGAATCCGCCGACGTGGCCGAAGCCTGTAACGATGACAAATTCACCAACCCGCCGGCGCGGCGAAGGCCCGCTGCAATCCCGAAAAAAACTCCTGCTCGCCGAGAGCGAACTCAACCGCGCCCAGCTCGTCCAGGAATGCCGGACGCTGGCGGACGAAGGCCGCGCGCTGAAGGAATCGGCCCGGGACATCAGCGCCATTGCCACCGCCGTGGCCACGCTGGTGGCCGGGCTGGCCGCCCTGCGCCGCAAAAAATGCCCGCCCGCCGCCGCCAAACCTTCCTGGCTGCAAACCATCTTGCAGGGCGCGGGCGTGGTCAGCGCCCTCTGGTCGGAATTTCGCGCCGGACCCAAGGCGTAGCCGGCGCTGGCCGGCACCATCGAGCGGTGCCACCGGGCAGAAACTTTATCCCATTAAAAAACCAACCGCGCCGGCCACCGAACCGATGAAGCAAGAGGCGAAAGTCTGCGAAACGATTGCGGCAGACTTTGACCAGGAAACGCTGACCGGCGAATCCAGCGACCACGCCGTGAACGAGCAGGCGGCCAAGGCGTGGCGGCTCAAATCCTAGGTTTGGACCGAAGCCGAAGCCCTCGTGCGGGCGACTCCGCCCAAACCCGGCCCGCCCGCCAAGTAGGACTGCATTTTCCAATCGGAATTTCCGGTGCAAGGTTGCCGGCGCCAAATCAACGGCGCGGAGGCGTGAGTTTTTTTCGAAAATAGCCCGGCCATTTATGGCTGGGCATGGGGTCATAAATATTCCCAGTCCCGGCAGGGACGGAAGCAACCGGCGGATGTGCGGACATTCCTTTCGTCCCTGACGGGACTGGGGAGGGCGTTTCCGAACCGGGAACCCAGCCATAAATGGCTGGGCTATTTTCAAAGCCGTTTCCAACGGCGCCTACTGCCTGAAGCACAAAATCAATGTGGGCGCGCCGCTGGTGAGTTGAAGCATCTGACTGCCCGAGCTTTGCAGCCTATCAGCATATTAGGCCAC
>Ga0302274_10001131_pt1 | contig 25898 bp, 18 predicted proteins | sample III_Bog_N2_1_FD_198755 | JGI IMG/M metagenome (GOLD analysis project Ga0302274, IMG submission 198755) | Peat permafrost microbial communities from Stordalen Mire near Abisko, Sweden - III_Bog_N2_1 | ecosystem: Environmental > Terrestrial > Soil > Wetlands > Peat | place: Sweden: Abisko...
GTCTTGGTCCGGGGGGTGGAGAGCCGGGGTCCCCGCGGACAGGTCTTGGTCCGGGGGGTGGAGAGCCGGGGTCCCCGCGGACAGGTCTTGGTTCGGGGGGTGGAGAGCCGGGGTCCCGATGGACGGGCCTAGGTCCATGGGGTGGAGAGCCTATCCTGAGCCCGTCGAAGGATCTCGATTTTGAGCAGTAGACCTGTTTTGGCCGATGGAGATCCTAAGCAACTTACAGAGAGTTGCTTAGTACAACAGTTGTGGTTCGGAGATTCCGGAGGGAGCAGAGAGTTTTACCCCCCTCAGACTGCTGAAAAACCCCGAATCTGAGCTAGGCGTGCGAAAGGGCACGACTTCAGTCGTGCCACAAACCTCCTTAAATGAGAGAGATGGGGCTTTAGCCCCATGCACGATTTCCCCATGCCCGTTCACAGCGAGACCTTTGTCAACAGTCTGCAGGGGGTTTCAACCCTGAAAGAGAGCAAGATTACGCCGCCTTTAGGCCCGGGCATTTGCCGGCCTTCCTGCAATGGACTGCACCCCGAAAGTGAGACAAATAGTAAATTGACAGTTTGCAGGGAATGGAGGGACTGCAAATGAGTCATGAATCGCAGTATCGCAAGTTCAGCAAGGAATTCCGCGAGTCGGCGCTTCGCCGATTGGCGCTGACGCCCAACGTATCCGAGCTGTGCCGGGAGCTGGGTATCTCTCGCCAGCTTTTGTACCTTTGGCGGGACACTCGGCAGCGGGAGCAACAAAAGCAAGCCCAGGACGCCGGCCAGCGTCTGCGCCAGGAAAATACCCGACTCCAGAAAGCGCTGCTGAAAAAGACTCTGGAAGTGGATTTTTTGAAGGCTGCCTGCGAAAAGGTCGAGGCTCTGCGCCCGGGCGTTACCGGCTCTGGCGCAATGGCATCTGGGAAGTTGTCCGGGAACTGATGCCGACGCAGGGCAGCCTGGGTATCGAGCCGATGTGCCGGCTGGCGGGAGTGAGCCGCGCCGGGTTCTATCGTTTTCTCCAACAGCGCCACCCCGGCGAGGAAGACATGGAAGTGCGCAACGCCATCCACGAGATCGTCCTCGAGCATCGCCGCCGCTATGGCTACCGGCGCGTCGCCGTCGAGCTTCGCCGTCGCGGCATGGCGGTCAACCATAAGCGTGTCCTGCGGCTGATGCGCGAAGACAACCTGCTGGGCATCGAGCCCAGGGCCTTCATCGCCACCACCGAGTCGGACCACGACCTGGAGGTCTGCCTGAACCTGGCCAGCCGCATGAATCTGAACGCCATCAACCAGTTATGGGTGGCCGACATCACCTACATCCGGCTGCGCCAGGAGTTCGTCTACCTGGCCGTGGTGCTGGATGTGTTCTCGCGCAAAGTGGTCGGATGGGCGCTGGACCGCAACCTCACCGCCCGCCTGGCGCTGGGGGCCCTGCAACGCGCCATCACCGTGCGCCAACCCGCTCCCGGCCTGGTGCACCACTCCGATCGCGGCGTCCAGTACGCCTCCGGGCAGTACACGCGCCTGCTCCACATCCATGGCATCCTGCCCAGCATGAGCCGCCCTGGCAATCCCTACGACAACGCCTTCTGCGAGAGCTTTATCAAGACTCTCAAGCGGGAGCAGATCTATGCCAGCAAGTATGAATACATCGATGAGCTGAGCGCCCAGTTGGAAGACTTCATCGACGTCTATTACAATCGGCTCCGGCTCCACTCGGCACTGGGCTACAAAACCCCGGAGCAGTTCGAAGCCGCCCGCCTACCCGAGGCTGCCGTGCTGGCGCCGACGGTGAGTTTTCCAAGGCATGGGGAAATCTATCGATCCTGGAAACGGCGCAGGGGCCGGCCGAGCAAAGCAAGCGGGGAGCCAGTTCAGCCCGGCTCCCCGGCTCATCGGATCGATGAGTCTCCAGTTGGCTATTCCTTGACAGGTTGGTCTCCACCAGAGCCTGTCTCCGCTTCACCAACCGAAACCTACAATGACGAAGAGTCAACAAAATGAACACGCTTTTTCAGCAAACGGCGAACTGTCAATTTACAATCTGTCTCACCCGAGGGGTGCACCCCAACAAAGTGTCAAGAGGTCAATTCTCGTTGGATGTTATAAGTTGTTGGTTTTATAGAGAATATTCTGCTCTCAGATTTGCCGAATGTATTGTGCGGATTGGCTATCCTTATAGATAACCAGACAAAGTTAAGAGATGCTGCGCCGGGCGAATGAGTACGCGCTCCTCAAGCGGGAGTGCGCCGGGGCGCGGGACTGGCTGTGTCTGTTTGCTCCCGGTGTTGATGCTCGCTTCGGTGGGCTCTGGCTGCAACCACGGCCGGAGCTCACGGAGGTGTTCACGGGAAGTCTATGGCAAATTCAAAAAACTGTGGCGGCTCCTGCCGCCCTTTGCACTTCAAAAGGAGCTATCCGCATGAATCAAATCTCGAATTTATGGAATCATCCGAAGACGTCGATTGCCGGGGTGCTGATTGCGCTTGTAACTGTGGCCGGCGTGCTTTCACAACAGGGGATCAGCCTGGGATCGGCTGGCACGGGCACGGTGGTGACGCTGGTGGGCGCACTGGCGACCGCGCTGCTGGGTTTGCTGGCAAAGGACCCGGATACGAGTGCGTCGTCGAGCGGGAACACGGTGAAGCTGGGGGTGTGGATGCTGATTGCGCTGCTGCTGACTTTGCCAATGACGGCATGCTCGGGTGCAACGGTGGCGCAGGACATTGTGAACTGGACGCCGGCGTTGCAGAGCGCGGTGGCGACGGTGGATTCAACAGCGGCACTGTTGGCGCCAGTGGATGCGCCGGTGTTTGCGGCGGCGACTGTGGGGTTCGACGCTGCTACAAATCTGCTGGTGGGGCAGGCGAAAGCTTATCTTGCGAATCCCTCGGCTGGTTTGCTGGCGCAGTTGCAGACGCAGGTGGTGACGCTGCAGCAGCAGGTGAATTCAGCACTATTGAAGGCGGGTAGAATTGTGGACCCGGCGAGCCAGCAGCATGCGCTTTCGGCGATTCAGGTTGTGGGGAGCGTGGTGAGCGCGATGCTGGCGCTGGTCGAGTCGGTCAGCAGCAAGGCGGCGGTGGCGCAGATGGCTGAGCAGTCGACGATCAAGCTGGCGGAGGTAAGGCCTTATCTGGATGAAGAGAGGACCGCGGGGATTGTGGCGGCTCATTATGGTGAGCCTGTGGCCATGGGGCGGATGCAGGTGGAGTTGGCGGAAAAGAACGCGGTGTCGGCGGGATTCTGAGACTCGCAGGAGTTTGTTCGCAACGAACAGGCGTCCAAATGAAAGGGAGGCAGGCGAGTGCAAGCGATTGAAAGGCGATTGAAGCCGGCGCAGGATGAGGTTCACCGGACGGCGCGTGACCAGGACCTGATTGAGGTTCCTAAACGAGCGCGTCTCGACAGGGAAGCTGAGTATAACGGTGGGTTGTCGGGGCCGCGCGCTGTTGAGCCGACGATTTGAAGTTGTATTTAACAAGACGCATGTGAAACGGGCCGCTCCAGAAATGGAGCGGCCCGTTTTGCATTTTGATAGAAGAGTCGATATTTCGATCAGGTGTTCGAGTCGCGGGCTTCGCCGAGGATCAGCTTAAGGGTGATCTGGCGCCGGCCGCGGTAGAACGTGACGCTGATGGTGTCGCCGGCCTGGTGCTTGCTCATGATGGCGCTGATGTCCTGGGGATCGTTGACTTGCTGGCCGTCAATGGCAACGATGAGGTCGCCACCCAGTAGGATAGGCGTGTTGCCAACATAGGCCTGCTCATTGCCGCCGCGCAGGCCGGCACGTTCGGCTGCGCCACCGGGGATGACGCGCTGGATGAGGATGCCGGAGTCGACGGCCAGACCCATTTGCGAGGCGAGATCGGGACCGATGGCGTAAGACGAGATGCCCAGTGACGGGCGCTTGACGCGGCCATAGCGGGTGAGGTCGGCGAGCACGGCCTTGGCGGTGTTGATTGGGATAGCGAAGCCGATGCCGGAGCTTTGATTGGCGCCGTTGGAAGCGATCATGGTGTTGATGCCGATGACCTCGCCGCGCGAGTTGAGTAAGGGACCGCCGGAGTTGCCAGGGTTGATGGCGGCGTCGGTCTGAATGGCGTCTTCAATGGAACCGCTCTCGGAGTCACGGGCGGCGGGCAGGGTGCGAATGGAGCTGATGATGCCGCGGGTCATGGTGCCGCTGAGGCCGAATGGATTGCCGATGGCGTAGACCTTCTGGCCGACTGAGAGTTCGGTTGAATCAGCCAGAGTGACGGGCTGGAGGTCGGGCGCGCTGATCTGCAGGAGGGCGAGATCGTGGACCTTGTCAGTGCCGACGATTTTGGCTGGATAGCGGCGCTTGTTGCTGAGCGTGACTTCAATGCCGCGATTGGCGCCATCAACCACGTGAAAGTTGGTGAGGATGTGGCCCGCTCTGTCGAGGACGAAGCCGGAGCCCTGGCCTTCCTGCGGCACGGTGCCGTAAAAGAAGTTGTAGACCAGCGCTTTGGACGTAATGTTGACCACGGAGGGCAACACGCGCTTATAGACAGCGATATTGTTCTGCTCTTCCGCGTCATAAGCGGGGGCGGCCTCAGCTTCAGTGAGCTGGAGCGGGGAGCCGGAGCCGTGGGCTCCGAAGAGCGAGAGATTGCCCAGAGACGGGCCGTCGGGACCTGCCGTGATATGCGTGGTGATGAACCAGAATCCACCCACCATGAGGACAATCAGAATGACGCTGCGCAGTCTCATTGTTTGTCGACCTTTGAAAACAGATGACAGATGACAGATTACAGATGACAGGAAAAGCAAAGCCCGCTTCAGGATGGCCGCAGATTAGCGAGTGAACTGTGAGGGAACCTTTTCGTTCACTGTCATCTGTAATCTGTCATCTGTAACCTTTCCACTGCTTCTATTCTAAAGACAAGTTTTGGAGAGAATTGTTGCTCTCGGCGGTCAGGCGCGGCCAGAGCGCGGCGACCTGGGCGTGGAGGCTGGCTCGATCTCCCGTATTTTCGAGGATATAGTCGGCACGGGCTGCTTTTTCCTGGTCAGGGATCTGATGGGCCAGGCGGACACGGGCGTCTGCTTCGGCGGCGAGGCGGGCCGGGCCGGATGAGGCGATGCGTGCGGCGTAGCGGGCGATTTTGAGCTCGTCAGGCGCGGTGATGACGATGACGCGGTCGATGCGGCGACGCCAGTTGGCCAGAACGGTCTCGCTTTCGCCGCGAGCGCGGGCGTCGCGCTCGACTTCAAAGATCAGCGCCGATTCGATAACGGCAACGGCGGCAGGATTGCCGGCGAAGATCGACTCCATCCAGACACGCTGGGCTGCAATGACGGCGGGGTGAACGATGGCGTTGAGCTGATTGAGGCGTCCGCCCTGGAAGGCCAGTTCGGCGATGCGCGGGCGGTTGAGGGTGCCGTCGGTAGAGACGACTTCCGGGCCGAACCCGCGCACGATTTGGTCGTAGACCTGATGGCCGGGCTTCATCAGCGCGCGGCCCAGCTCGTCGGCCTCAATGACCTGGGCGCCGAGCTCGCGGAGGTAGCCGGCGACGGTGCTCTTGCCGCTGCCAAGGCCGCCGGTGAGTCCTACGCGAAGCATCGATCAGAGCCCTCGCCGCATTTTGGCTGCGCGCACGGTGTTGGCCATGAGCATGGCGATGGTGAGCGGGCCGACGCCGCCGGGGACGGGTGTGTAGGCGCCGGCCAGCTCGAAGGCTTTGGGATGAACGTCGCCTACGACGGTGGACCCGCGCTTGGCGAAGGCCGCTTCGCGTTTGGCGTTGCCGGCAAAGTAGAGATCGAATTCTTCACGGGTAGTAATGCGGTTGATGCCGACGTCGATGATGGTTGCTCCGGGCTTGACCATCTCCGGGGTGATGAAGCCGGGGCGGCCGATGGCGGCAACGAGGATGTCGGCCTGGCGGGTGACTTCTCCGAGGTCTCGCGTCTTGGAATGACAAATCGTTACCGTGGCATTCTGGTGAAGGAGCAGCATGGCGGCGGGCTTGCCGACGATGTCGCTGCGCCCGACGATGACAGCATGCTGGCCGGCGATGGGAAGGCTGCTGCGCTTGAGGATTTCAATGACGCCGGCGGGCGTGCAGGGCGCGAGCGCGGGACGGCCAGCGAGCAAGCGGCCGGCGTTGACGGGGTGAAAGCCGTCAACATCCTTGGCGGGAGTGACGGCGTCGAGGAGGACTTTGGCATCGACCTGCGGCGGGAGCGGGAGCTGGATGAGGATGCCGTCGATGTCGTCGCGGTCATTGAGACTGGCGACTAGATCGAGCATGTCCTCAGTGGTGACGGAGTCGGGCGGGGTGATGAGGTCGCTGAAGATGCCGAGCTCGGCGCAGGTTTGAACCTTGCTCCGGACGTAAATCTCGGAAGCGGGGACATGGCCCACAAGCACCGCGGCCAGGCCGGGACGGATGCCCTGGTTGGCGAGCAGTTTCACTTCTTCGGCGACTTCCTGCTTGATGGCGGCGGCGATGGCGGTGCCGTGGAGAATCCTGGGCATCATTGGCTCCAAAGATTCATCGTACCGCTTCGCGCCGCCGATCTGCGACATCGCTGGCTGGGTTCGGCTGGCGTTGCCACCTCGCTGAAGTTATTAACGGTAGACAGGGCCTCGCGGAGGTTGGGGTCGCGGAACGAAACGACTCTCTTCCGTCCTGAGGCTGAGCTTGCTGATGTGGACGTCGTAGCCGGTTCCGGGCAATAACGATTCGAGCACAAAGGTCTCTGTGCCGCCGGTGTGGATTTCGCGATAGCGATAAACGCCGACGTCGCCTTCGCTGGTTTCAGTTCCGCCGGAGGGCGCATCGAGAAACGACTGTGCATCGGACCCGTTAGGGGCGGAGTGGGTTTGCCCGGCGGTGAGGCTTTCGGCGGCATAGGAGCGGACCAGCTTGGTCCAGTAGCGGGAGAGAAGCTCAGTGTCGGCGAAGAGGTCGGCCCAGACGATTTCGCCGCGGACGGCGACAACAACGCCGATGGCGTGTTCCTGGCGAAGCTGGGCGAGGACCTGGTCGCGGGATTTCATGACCGGGGCAGCGGCTTCGTCCACCTTTTCACTGACGGCGCTGTTCTGCATGACCTTGGCGTAACTGGTTGTGGCCAACGCGTTGGGGCTGAGGGACTGGGCTTCCACGGTTACGGTTTGTGACGCGCCCGCGACGGAGACAGTGGGGGCAGCGACGACTTCAATCTGAGAGATGGCTCCGTGTACGGAGTCCCATACCTGCTGCTGGTTCTTTGCAACCATGGCTTGCTCGCGGACGGAGGGCTGGACCATAAAGCTGCGAACGGAAGATTTGGCCGCGCCGCCAAAGGTTGAGGAACTCTCAGTCCAGCGGCCCGGCTCAATGCAGAAGACGGACAGGTCGATGGGATCGCTGCCGGCGGGAACGATGCGGTCTTTGGCAATGACGCGGTCCTGCTTGCCGCCAGTGACGATTTCGCCAGCCAGCAAAAGGAGAGGCTGCTTTGAGTTATTGACGAGAACGAGCGTATTGACCTGGTCGCCGCGCACGGGGCTTTCGGGATAGTTGCGGTGACGATCATCGTGATAGATGGGCGCGACATTGCCAGGAGGGAGAGATGCCCTTGGGCGCACCAGGCCACGCACTTTTCCTGCTTCGGTAACTTCGACCTCACCGCTCTTGATTCCCTCGTCGAGGGTTAGGAACGGAGTTGCCGATCGGGACGGGCCAGTGACGCGGACTACGGGAAAGAGCAGCAAATTGCCGCTCTCGATAGGCGCAAGCACCCGGTAGGGATCGTTTGCCTGTTCGAGCGGCCCACCGGCCGCATGGACTACCGTTTGCCGCTCAAACGCGGTGAGCGCCATAAGCAGCGCTGCTATGAGCGCGAATCTGCCCGGATTCTTCATAAGCCTCCTTTGCCGGCGGATTGGTGAGCCGGCTTCTGATTCGTGGAACGGCACGGCGCGGATTTCTTGCGTTTTTAGTTAGATTTTGGTGCGCGTGGAGATTTGAGGATCAGGCATCTCAATTCGCTGCCGGCAAGCGGGGCGGGGAGTTCTGTTCGGGTGGTCGGATTCGGCTTCTCGACTCTAGAAAAGCGTCCCTTTGCCGAAAAAGGAGTTAGGCCGACGCAAATGTGCTGACGAGTGCGGCGAACGAACCGGGCGGAACGGGTTCGTTGGGCGTGCTTCAGGACTATTTGCATCGCAGAATGGGGGTGCTGGCGGTGCGGATTGAGCGGAGAAGAGACGAAGCCTGTATGCCGTGGGCTCAATTGCGGCTTCCGCCGTTTCCTCAAGTAGCGATCCGGGTACTGCAACTGGTGAGCAACGAGAATGTGCAGTTGCATGAACTGGGCGACTTGATCTCGTCGGATGCGGCGTTTGCCAGCGAGGTGCTCACTATCGCGAATTCACTGCTCTATGCTCCGCGGTTTCCGGCGAGCAGCATCCTGCAGGCGATCGCCGTGTTAGGCGCGAACCATTTGCAGGGGCTGTGCCTGACGGTTGCTGTGAGGGCATATCTGGGGAGGTCGCTGAACCATCCCATGATGCGGCTTCTTTGGCGGCACAGTCTGGCATGCGCGCTGATTGCCGAACAACTGGCTTCAACAGGCTTCATGGATAAGGATGCAGCGTACACGTCCGGCGTGTTGCACGATATCGGGCGGTTTGCGCTGGCGGTTGTCAAGCCGAAGGAGTATGCCGATTTGCTGGCGAATCATGTGGGGACGCCAGGCAGCATTCTCAACGGTGAGCAGGAGTTGCTTGGCTGGGATCACTGCGCCGTCGGCCGGCACCTGGTTGCGGATTGGAAGCTGCCCTGCGAATTGGAGGCAGTCGTCTCCGATCATCATTGTCCGCGACTGTTGGATGGCTTTTGGGGAATGGGCGAGTTGATCAAAGTGAGTTGCAGAATGGCCGATACGGCGGGGTTTGCGGCGTTTCCTGGATGCGAGGTGATCGCCTATCCAGATTTGCTTGAGGAAATTCCGGAGCGGGAGCGCAGGCTGTTCCCTTCCGAGGTGGAGGCCCTGGCTCATGAGGTCACCGACAGGATCCATGCGATCGAGTCGGTTTGACTTGAGGACGGCAAGGAAGTGCGAGGAAGCAACGGTAGGGATGACGAGAAGCTTTCCCCGGAAGCGCTGCGTTTCAGCGGCGTCATACGCGCAGGATTCGGGTGCCATGCCGTTCGAAGGGGGTGAGGGATTCGTCTGTGGCTGCGGCATCTGTGATCAGGGTGTGAATTTCATTGGCTGGGCAGATGAAGGCGGGGCTGACTTTGCCCAGCTTGCTTGAATCGGCGACCACGATTACCTGCTTCGACTGCTTCAGCATTTTGCGGTAGACGAGCGCTTCATCTGCCTCGAGGGTTGTGGCTCCACGATCCGCATCGAGGCCGGTGACGCTGAGAAAGACCTTGTCCATATATACGTCATCGAGAAAGGTGAGTGCGGCGTTGCCGGTGAGGGAAAACGACCACGCCCAGGGAACCACGCCGCCGGTAAGGTAGGTACGAATGCCAGGCTGGTTGCACAGCTCCATCCCGATGTTGATGGCGTTTGTGATGACCTGAATTTTGTCGCGGTGACGGAGGCTGCGGCCTATATGCGTGGTGGTGGTTCCGGCGGTGAGACCGATGGTCTCGTTGGCCAGGACGAGCTCGGCGGCTGCGAGGCCGATGCGGCGCTTTTCCTCGGCATAGCGTTGTTCGCGCGCCAGGAACATGCTGTCGTAGCGGAAGGGTTCGTAAAGCAAAGGTTCCACGAGGGTTGCGCCACCATGGGTGCGGCGGATGAGGCCGCGACTTTCGAGCCGCGCGAGGTCGCGCCTGATGCTGGGCGCGGAGGAACCGGCGACTGCAAGCAGTTCCTCGATGGTTGCGGTTCCAGCGCGCAGGAGGAATTTGATAATTTGCTCGGAACGGTGATTCAACGAATCTGGCATCGCACCGATTCTATCCTTTTGAGTGCGCAAAAGCGGAATTTGGCGATGAGTTTCCGAGATTTGCAGCAAATATGTTGGTAAATTGTTCAACAAATTGATCATATAGAAGATGTATGATCAATGTTGGTGCTAGCCTTCCGTAGAAGGAAAATCGACGCCGGGGTGGGGACATGCAGACGTTTGCCCATGAGATGTTGTGTGAGATATACGAACAGCCGGAGGCGATCCGGCGCACTCTGGCTCTTTACCTCAAGGACGGGGAGCTGAAGCCGGATGTGGCTGCGTTGCTGGTGGGCTGGTCGATACCGGAGGGCGAGATTTTGATCGCCGCCTCGGGGTCAAGCCGGCATAGCGGGCTGGCTGGCGAGATTTTGCTGGAGGATCTGTGCGGTCTGGCGGTGGATGTGGAGTATGCCAGCGAATACAGTGGCCGCGGCGATGATTATCAGCAGAACGTACGGCATCCGAGCGTGCTGGTTCTTTCGCAATCGGGTGAGACGTCGGATACGCTGGCGGCTTTGCGCGAGGCGCGGCTGCGCGGCCAGAAGACGTTGGCGATCACGAATGCCGCAGGGTCTTCAATGGAGCGCGAGGCCGATGTTTCCATGCCGTTGGCGGCTGGCGTGGAGCGAGCGATTCCGGCGACCAAAAGCTTTACATGTCAGCTCGCGGTGCTTTATCTGCTGGCGCTTTACGAAGGCAAGCGGGTTGGGCGGATGGATGCAGGTGCGCTGGCGCAGCACATTGCTGATTTGATCTCGTTGCCGGACAGCATTGAAACACAACTTGATGGATGGCGAGAACAGATGGCCGGCCTGGCGCGCAAGTATCAGTCGGCTTCGACTTTTTTGTACCTGGGACGCGGTGTTCACTATGCGATTGCGCGCGAGGGTGCGCTGAAACTGAAGGAAGCGTCCTACGTGCACGCCGAGGGCTACCCTGCCGGCGAACTGAAGCATGGACCGAATGCGCTGGTGAGCGATCGCGTGCCGCTGGTGGTGCTGGCGACGGTCGACCGGACGCTGGAGGGCTCGGTGCTGCGCTACGAAAAGACGCTGCAACTGCTGCGCGACATGAAGGAGCAGGGAGCGAAGGTAATCGCAATTGCCAACGCGGGAGACATGGACGTGGCGGAACTGGTGATCGATTGCGTGCCAGTGAAACCGGCGCCGGAGTACCTGCTGCCGATTGCGGAGGTGATTCCGCTGCAGATGTTCGCCTATTTCATGGCGCTGGAGCGCGGCGTGGATGTGGACCGGCCGAGGAATCTGTCGAAGGCAGTGGTGGAGCAGGCGGCATCTTAATTCGAGTTAGTTGGACGGGTCTCGATTTTATAACTCTGCATAACTCGAATTAGCGTCCGGAGCGGGATTCAAAGTGGGTTTCGATCTCCTCGAGCGTCTTGCCCTTCGTTTCGGGCAGCAGGAATGCCGCAACGAGGAAGTAGACCACTGTGAATCCGACAAATAGAAAGAACATCGATGAGTAGCCGTGCTTGCTGACAAAAGGCAGGAAGATGCCGGCTAGCGTGGTGGAGACTAGCTGGTTGATTACCAGCGCGATGCTCATACCATTGGAGCGGATGCGGGTGGGCATCAATTCTGAAAGGGCGAGCCACACGCAGACGCCGGGGCCGAGAGCATAGAACGCGATGAATGAATAGAGTCCGATGGCCACATGCCAGCCGTGGGCGGCATCGGGAACGCTTCCGATGAGAGCTTTCTGGATCTTCAAGGGCGCGGTGCGTGCCGCGTCGAGATTGGCGAAGGGATTCTTGAAAAAGGCTTCCACCTTGTTGGCGGGAATACAGCTTTCGCGGTTGACATGAATGGGCGCGGGAGCCGTATCGTCCGATCGCACAAAGCTGGTGGATGCGGTGAAGTCACCGTAGGAATAGATGATGCCGAGGGATGCGCGTCTGCTCTTGATGGCGTCACCGGTGTAGCTGTTGGCTGCGAGGAGTTTGCCGGCCTCGGCGGGATCGAAGCGCAGAGTGATCTCCTGGTTTGGGTCGACCATGGTTTGAATCTGGCCGCTGCAATTGAGATTCAGTTTCTCAGTGGTGAGGAACATGAAGCCAACGGCGGTGAGGGAGAGGATGATTCCGCTGGTGCCGAGAATGAGCAGGAACTTGCGGCCGAGCCGGTCAACAAGCGCGACGCCGACCATGGTCATAGTGAAGTTGACGACCGTGAGGAGCACGTAGCCCCAGTGCGCCTGGAGATCGGAGAGTCCGCTCTGGAGAAGGATGCCGGTGTTATAGAGGATGACGGAGTTGATGCCTGTGGCAGTGTTGCAAAAAAGGATGGTACAAGCGAGCAGGAAGGGAATGATGTACTTGCGGCGCAGGAGGGATTCCTGGAGCTTGAGGCCCAAGTTCTGATTCGAAGAGCGCGACGCGGCGGCGATGTGCGCGGTGTCTTTCATCTCCTGTAACTCGAGGTTCGCCTGTTGCGGAGTGCGAGAGCGAAGCAGGGCGGCGAGGGCAAGCTGCTCTTTGCCGCGCCGGAAGAGCCATCGCGGAGACTCGGTGACTAACAAGCTGCCGATGACAAAAAGAATGCCGGGAGGAAGCGATACCCAAAAGATGCGGCGCCACGCCAGGTTTTTATAACTCAAGAGGGCCGCGGCGTTTCCGGTGGCGGCGACCGCGTCAACGCGATAGCTGTAATACATGCCGATCAGAGCTGCCCCGACGATGCCGAGGGTGAGCAACCACTGGAAGATGCCTGTTCCTTTGCCCCGATTGGATGCGGCGAGGCATTCGGCCAGATAGAGCGGAACGACGATGCCGATGAATCCGCCACTCATGCCCTGGAGAAGACGCCCGCAAAACAACGGGCCATAGCCATGAGAGAGCGCAATGACCGGGATGCTGACGACAAACGTGAGGCCGCTCAGGACCATAAGCGGCTTGCGGCCCATCCAGTCGGCGAGCATGCCCGCAAATAGAGTGGAGAAAACGCTGCCGAGGAGCACGGCCGCCACGATGACCGATAGTTGCGCGTTGGTGAGCCCGGAAGTCGCTTCCAAATAAGGATACGCGCCGCCAATGATGCCGACGTCGACTCCGTAAAGCAACCCGCCGAGGCCCGAGACCAGCAGGAGAAAGAGATTGTAGCCGCGCTTAGAATTGGAATCGGCGACCGTGCCAGGGAAGTCGTGCATCGTCATGGATTGAGCCTTTGCCTGAATTCTGGTTCCACGCGCGGCGCCGGGAATGGCTGCGACCGGCAGGAGATTGTCTTCCCTAATTCATTCTCGCTTGTCGGCGCGGGAGCAGCGCAAGTTTAGTCTACAATGATCGAATCGAAATGAAACGCTCAAATTTGTGAACTGAAGGGGATAATGATGGCGAGTCTCATGCAGAAGAAGTCAGCCTCACATGAGTGGCGAGGGGTGTGGGGGACTGTAACGCTTTTGTGCGCTTTTTCGACGCTGGTGGCGAGTCAGGTGAGACTGCTCCCGGCTCCGCGCGAGGCGCATGTTGCGGGCGAGACTGCGATGTTGGCGTCGATTACGGTGCGTGTGCCCGGTCGTGACGCAGAGGACGAGTTTGCGGCGCGCGATCTGGAAGAGGCGGTGAAGGCTGCGGGTCTGAGTGTTGCGAGCGGCGGTGGGGCGGCCTATCGCGTGACGCTGCTGCGGACGGGGTCGGCGGATGCGGCAGCAGTGTTGGCCAGGCACATTATCAGCTTTGACGCGGCGATGGAAGCGGAGGGGTATGTGCTGGCGGTCGAGCCGCATGACGCGTTTGTGGTCGCGGCTTCCGCTTCCGGCATCTTCTATGGGGTGCAGACGCTGAAGCAGATGCTTCCGCTACCGGGCGCAAGAGCCGTGCTGCCGACGAGCACAATTCGCGACTGGCCGGCGATGAAGTATCGCGGGATCGACGATGACTTATCCCGCGGACCGTTCCCGACGCTCGAATATCAGAAACACCAGATTCAGGTGTTCGCGTCGTACAAGATCAATGTCTATTCGCCTTACATCGAGCACACGCTTCTGTATACCGATCAACCGCTGGCGGCTCCTCCGGGGAGTTCGCTGACTCCGACGGAAGTGGCCGAACTGGTGGCGTTCGCGAAGCAGTATCACGTGATGGTTTTGCCGGAACAGGAGGCCTTCGGGCATCTTCACCAAGTGCTGAAGTACGACCTCTATCAGGATGTTGCTGAGACGCCACATGGCCACGTGCTGGCGCCGGGACAGCCCGGAACATTGGCGCTGATCCATGATTGGTTCACGCAGATTGCCGCGGAGTTCCCGGCGCCTTTTATTCACATTGGGGCGGATGAGACGTTCGATCTGGGCATGGGCCGGACGCATGAAGCGGTGCAGGCGCGGGGCTACGGGCCGGCTTATGTCGACTTTCTGAAGCAGATTCACGACGATTTGGCGCCGTTGCACAAGCGGCTTCTGTTTTGGGGGGATATTGGCGGGGCTGATCCTGCGGCCGTGGCACGGCTGCCCAAGGACATGATCGCCGTGCCGTGGGATTATTGGGACACCAAGGGGTTCGACAAGATGATCGAGCCTTTCTCGAAAGCTGGGATTGAAACCTGGGTATCGCCGGGCGATTCGAATTGGAACCAGGTGTATCCGAATGCGAATACGGCGTTCGGCAACATCCAGGGATTCATTCGCGACGGGCAGCGGCTGGGCTCGACGGGCGCGCTGACGACGGTCTGGAACGATGACGGCGAGGGGCTGTTCAACATGGATTGGTATGGCGTGCTGTTTGGCGCGGTGGCGGCATGGCAACCGGGCGAGAGTTCGATTCCCGCGTACCAGGCGGGCTATGGGTTGGATTTCCATGGCGATGCGAGCGGAAAGATTGACGAGGCCGAGAAGGAATTGATGGCCGCGCAGGCGGCTCTGGAACAGACGCGCACGGGGTTGAATAGCGATCAGGTGTTCTGGCTGGACCCGTGGAGCGCGGAAGGGCAAGAGGTGTCAACGAAGGTTTTGCCGGTGGCGATAGATGTGCGAATGCATGCCGAGCGGGCCATTGTGCTGATTGCTGAGGCGCGCGAGGGGAACCCGCATTTGCGCGAAGGCGATGCGCTGACGGCGATGGACCTGGGAGCGCGACGCCTGGATCTGATTGGCTTGAAGTTTGAGATGAGCCAGGAGATGGTGGACGCGTATGCGCAGGCGCTGACACAACAGCACGACAAGGCACACAGGTCGGATACGCGCAACCTTGTGGATGAGATCAGCAGCATGTTTGGACGATGCCAGGATTTGCGCGACGCCTACTCGGCGGTCAAGGGCGAGTACAACCAGGTGTGGCTGAGCGAGAATCGGCCGTATTGGCTGAACAATGTGACCGTTCGCTACGACCTTGCAATCGAAAAATGGCAATACCGTGGCGACTTGCTCCAGGCGGGAATTCGCGACTGGGATAACGGCAAGGATCTGCCGACGGCTGCTGCACTTGGGCTTCCTGCTGCTCCGACGGCGAGTGTGCCGAGCGGCGGGCGGTGACCCTTCCGCTACTTCAGTTGATTGGCGCCGATGTGCGCCGGCGTTTCTTTGGCTGGGGGGGCCCAGGCTTGATAGCTGTTGAAGAGAAACTGTCCTCGGAGGATCAAGAGCCAAACCCAAAGCGCAGCCCACCTGGCCGAACATTTCTCTTGACAGTCTTGAAACTGCCGGTGTACAACCCGTTCATCTCATAGCGAGCGAGCGCTCGTTTTGGGATTACTCGAACCGGATATCACATCGCCTAATGACGCCGCGGCTTCCCCAAAGCGCTATCGCGAAGAACAGGGTCAAGATCCAGAGCGCTGCTCTGTACCTGTTTACCCGCAAGGGCTTTCACGGCACAACCGTCCGTGAAATTGCCATCAGGGCGGGTGTCTCCATGGGCAATCTCTACACCTATTACGACACCAAAGAAGAGATTTTTATCGATCTTGTGCATCTTCTGGGGCGCAAGATGGAGACCCTTCGCCAGCGGGAGCTTATTCCGCTCATGGAAACTCTCGATTCGAACTCGCTGAGGACACTCGCGAAAGCAATCGGGCGCATTGTCTCGGAGAACCTTGACTACTGGCGGCTTATGTACATCGATGTGGTTGAGTTTCGTCATAAGCACTTCATTCATAGTTTTCGCGAGATCGCCGGAGGCCTGCGCACATATGCAGGGGCGGTGATTCGCAACTCGAAAGTCAAGTTTCCTCCGGGGGTTGATCCCTCTCTTGCCTACACGGCCATTTATCTGCAATTTTTCACGTACTTCCTCACTGAGGAGCTTTTTGGAGCAAAGCGGCATCTCGGCATGAGCGATGACGAGGTGATCGAGCAGCTCATTCTCCTCTACACGGGAGGACGCATGATTCCAGATACAAAGGCAACAGCCGTCAGGCAAAGGAGAAAGAAATGAAAGGTACGAGGGGCGCTGCGTTTTTGTTCGTGGGAGCAGTGGTCTGTTTAACATGCATCTCAGGTGCACAAACACCGACAACAGGTGCAATCGCGGGTCTCGTAAAAGACCCAAGCGGCGCCGTGGTGAATGGAGCGACTATCAGTCTCTCTAACGCCGCCGGCGTCCAGCGCGACACAACGGCTGACGCCAGAGGGCATTATGCATTCCTGCTTCTTCCGCCAGGAAAATATAGCCTCAGGACGAAGAAGTCCGGCTTCGGCGAAACAGTCGAAGACGTCGACGTGGGCATTACAGAGACGACCAGCGTCGACATCAGCCTCCAAATTGCCGTGCAGAAGGCTGTTGTTGAAGTGCATGCCGAGCAGGAAGTCACTCCAGCGCAGGGCACGGTCATCCAGCAGGACCAGATCCGACAACTACCGCTGCCGACCAGGAATTTCCAGCAGCTGTTGACGCTTACACCCGGCACATCCGGCCCGGTACAAAACTCGGCGGAATTGGGCCGCGGCGCTGCGCCCATTTATGTGAATGGAAACCGCTCCACTTCGAATTCCGTGGTCATCAACGGTGTTGACAGCAATTCGATCGGAACTGGTTCGACGCCGAATCTTGCTGTGCCGGCAACCGACTCGTTGCAGGAGTTCATCGTTCAGACCAGCCAGTATGATGCGTCGCAGGGACGCGTTTCCGGAGGCATCGTCGCCGCGGTGACCAAGTCGGGGACAAATCAAATCCATGGCAACGTCTACGAGTTTTTCCGCAATGACGATTTAAATGCGAATAATTTTTTCTTGAAAGGCGCCGGCGTTCGACGGCCCCCATACAAGCGCAATCAATTCGGCGGCACACTCGGCGGCCCGATCGTGAAAGACCGCGTCTGGTTTTTCGTCTCGTACCAAGGGAGCCGGGAGGTCAACGGCACTTCACTGCTCAATTCGGTCGGCACCGTCTTTGTGCCGCAGAATCTGACAAACGACCGCTCGGTTTCAGGTCTCGATACTTTTGCGGCCTCCTACGGCCTGGCCCCGTGCGCCGGTACACCCACGGGCTTGACTTTCCCACCGTGCTTCGATCCGACCGCGCAGTTTTTCCTGCAGGCGAAGTTGCCGAATGGTTCGTACGTCATTCCTTCAGCGCCGAATCCGACCGGCGTCGCTCCGGGCACGGCGCCTGCCCCGGTGGCCGTGCCTGTCGTCGCCATTTCCCGGTTTCGCGAGAATCAGTTTAACGCCAATCTCGATTTTCAACTTTCAACCAACAACCGATTCTCCGGAAAATACTTCGATGCGACCAACCCCACAGAACAAGGCATGTTTGATCTGTTCGGACTTGCCAATGCGCTTCCCGTGCCTGGCTTTGGCGGCTCGGCCGACCTGAACCAGCGCGTGCTGGCGCTGGACGACATTCACGTGCTGTCCTCGTCTATGGTCAACGACGCGCGGTTTGGTATCTCGACCATTACAACTGCCTCCTCGCCGCAGGAGCCTTTCAGCGCGGCGCAGATCGGCATCGCATCACCACTCGGCGGCCTGTTTCCCGGTATGCCGGAGATCTCCGTCGCAAACTACTTCGATCTCGGAGCCAACCCGTTCTCTGACAACAGCGGCGTAGAAAAAACCTATACAGCCGGGGACACGTTGACTTGGCACAAGGGCATACACAGTTTGAAATTCGGCGCCGAATACAAGCACCACGAGCTCAATGCCGCATTCAACCTCTATACCCGCGGCCAGATCTTTTTCCTCGGACTTGCACCCCCGCCGAACCCCTTTGCCGGGAACGGCTTCTTCGATTTTATGGGCGGCTTGTACGACCTGACGGGCCTTACGATCATGGGCTCCGGTGTGAACAATCGCGATGTGTTGGCGCACGATTGGAGCGGATTCGCCAATGACGATATTCGCATGACCAACCAGTTCACGCTCACGCTCGGGTTGCGCTACGACTTTTTTGGCCCCTTCAGCGATTCGCAGGGCCGCTTTGTGGCATTCGATCCGGCGCGCATGACCACGGCAACCATTCCGGGCTTTCCTGCCGGCGACAACACGGCCATTACCGGCGGTTTTGTGCAGGCTTCGAATGCCAAAACGCCGCTGCCGGGAGTTACAGAGATTCAGCCCTCCCTCGTTTCCCCCAACGACGCGGATTTCGCTCCGCGCGTCGGCTTCGTGTGGCAGCCTCTTCCGAATTCAACCCGTGTGATGGTGCGCGGCGGCTATGGCATCTACTTTGATCGCGCGAATTCGCGTCTCCTGAACAACCAGATTCTCGACTTTCCGTATTACACGCTGGCCCAGGCGCTTGAGACACCGATAGCGACACCTTTTGTGGATGTGCCCCAACCGAGCAGCTTTCCACTCACCTTCAACAATCCAGCGGTCTTTCCTTTCGGCGGACCACCGGCTCTTATGCCGCAGGCGCCCAGCCCGGTATCGCCCACGGGCATCGCCGTAGTTTCGGCCAACGGCATCTATCCTGACATCCACAACTTCCGGACACCGTACACAGAACAACTCAGCCTCGGGACGCAAACCACGTTCGCGAACAACTGGCTGTTCAATCTCAACTATGTCGGTTCACTGGGACGAAGGCTTTACCGCCTTGTCGATTTCAATCAAGAGTACGGCCCAATTCCCTTCGAGCCGGGGCCGTTGAGTCCGGGCCTGTCGAGCCTGGCTGTGCAGGGCTTTGGCGTGCACGCCATGCAGAGCTCCGCTATCTCGAGTTATAACTCCCTGCAAGCGAGCCTGACCAAGCAGCTGAGTCACGGATTGCAATTCATGGCAGCGTACACCTGGAGCCATACGTTGGATGAGTACTCCGGAGATGCCACAGGAACGAGCGATGTCACCGTCGTCCCTGGCAACCAAGTCACGCTGAACAATTACGCGAGCTCCGATTTCGACCGCCGCAATCGTATTGTCTTCAGCGGCATTTACGACCTTCCCGGAGTCAAGCACGGCTCAGCCTTTGCGCGGCAGATGACGGACAACTGGGAGCTGGCCACGGTGTTGACCTTGCAGGGCGGCACGCCATTCTCCGTCCTCAGCAACGCGAACGCCTTTGTGCAGGCCCGTGCCGACCTGGTTGCCGGGTGTAATCCCACGAAGAGCGGTAGCGTGAAGTCGCGTTTGAACAGCTACTTCAACACCGCCTGCTTCACGCCTGCAGCCACCCTCGGCGATTTCGGGAACAGTGGGCGCAATATCCTTCGCGGGCCCGACCAGCGAAACGTAGACATCTCGATCGTGAAATTCTTCCCGCTTGGCGAGCGGAAGGTCGAATTCCGCAGCGAGTTCTTCAATATCTCGAACACGGCGAGCTTTGCAAATCCACTCAACCTTCTGGAGGCGGGCACAGCCGGCCAGATTGTTTCCACCTCAACCGGGCCGCGGGTAATTCAGTTTGCCCTCAAATTCAACTTCTGACCGACGAGGGAGAACTGTGATGACCGATGTTTTAAAAACAACCCACCCTGCGCAAGGGCGTGTTTCGGGAGATGGCATCGAACTGGCTTTTGGCTATTGGCCGGGCCGGGGCGCACCGCTCGTGGCCCTCCACGGCCTGACGGCATCCTATGTCAGCTTTACCGGGATTGCCGAGTGTCTCGCGGGAAGAAGACCGCTGTTTGCGCTCGACCTGCGCGGACGCGGTGATTCTGACAAGCCGGCCGGCCCTTACGGAATGGCGCAGCACGCATCCGACGTCGCAGCAGCGATGCGGGCGATGGGCTTGGGCGCGAGCGTTATCGTGGGACACTCGATGGGCGCCTTCGTGGCCACGGCGCTTGCTGCACAATATCCGGAGCTTGTATCCGGTCTGGTGCTGCTTGATGGCGGGTATGCTCCGGCCATCTCGGCGCCGAATTCGCAGCAGGGCCTGGATGCTGCGCTGGCCTTGCGCATTGCGCAGTTGCGTCAGGCCTATCCCTCGCGCGAGGCATACCGCCAATTTTGGCGGACGCAGCCGCATTTTCCGCCTGAAGACTGGAGCCCATGGGTTGAGGCATTCCTCGACTATGAAATCGGTGGAGAAGCGCCGGAACTGCGGCCCAAAGCTGCCGAGGATGCGGTGAAAGCGGACCTCATCGAGGGTCTGCAGAGCGAACAGATCGCGGCTCGGCTCCGCTCCATCCATGTCCCTGTCCTCATGCTCCGGGCGCCGGCTGGATTCGTGCCCGGCCAGCCTCCGCTCTTTCCTGACGCGATGATCGAGAAGATGCGAGAGTTCGTTCCCGCCATGAAAGATCAGATCATTCCTGGCACCACGCATTACACACTTGTTATGGGAAGGCGGGGAGCATCGAAGATCGCAGACCTGGTGGATGACTTTGCCAATCTCTGCCACTCCTCGTAATAGGTCGACTCACAACCGCACTAAGGAAGAAAGGATAATCGTGCTTCGGGATTGCACAGCCGTCATTACCGGCTCAACCTCGGGAATTGGTCTGGGCATTGCCGAGGCGTTCGCTACTGCGGGTTGCCGGCTCGTAATCAACGGCATCGCAACACCCGCGGAAGCGGACATTCTGTCAAAGCGCCTGCAGGAGGAACACGGTGTCGACGTATTCTTTCACCCGGCCGATCTTGCCCATCCCGGTCAGTGCGAGTCGCTGATCCGGGATGCCGAGGCGCACTTTGGATCGGTCGACGTTCTTGTCAACAACGCCGGCATCCAGTATGTCGCACCCACCGAGAGCTTTCCTGTAGACCGGTGGGACACCGTTCTGGCCATCAACCTCTCCGCCGTGTTCCACACCATCCGCGCCGTGCTTCCCGGCATGCAGCGGCGCAGGCATGGACGCATCCTCAATATCGCATCGGTGCACGGCCTGGTCGCGTCGATCAATAAGGCCGCCTACGTCGCCGCCAAACACGGCGTCATCGGCCTCACCAAGGTGGTCGCGCTTGAGAACGCCACCAACGGCATTACCTGCAACGCCATCTGTCCGGGATTTGTTCTCACTCCCTTGGTCCAGAAGCAGATCGACGATCGCGCGGCGCACAGTCATCTTTCAATCGAGGAAGCCGAGCGGGAGATGCTCCGCGAAAAACAGCCCACAGGCCGTTTCACCTCAGTTGAGGATGTAGCGGCGCTTGCGCTCTTCCTCTGCTCCCCCGCCGCTTCGAATGTCACCGGCGCGTCCTTCCCAGTGGACGGCGGCTGGACTGCGCAGTGAGGTTTTCCGGTGCGCGGGGCTGGACGTGTCCCTTGGGCTCCAACTCTGAGATTGCCAGCAGAGGTTGGAAACACACCCTGAAGAACGGCGGGCGTGACAAGTATGGCTTGTTTTGGTGATCGTGTGATCGAACGCACTCGGGCGCTTGAACACCCGCTCTGCGCCGGATTAGACCCCGTACCTCGACTACATCCCCTCGAAGTTTCGTCGTGGATCCATGCTGCCTCCACAACCCGAAACGGCATTGACTATAGAGGAATTCTGCCGCCGTGTCATTGATTTAGTCGCCTCACAAGTGGCGGTCGTCAAGCAGCAGGCGTCACTCTTCGAACGCCTAAAAGGCAGAATCGAGTCCGTTCAGCTTGGCTGTTCCGATAATGCTATAGAGCGACGCGGGACGTTGGCCGCCGGACTCAGCTCCCATGAAAAGGTAATTCTCCCGTCCGATGGCAACAGCTCGCAGCGCCCTTTCGGCTGAGTTGTTCTGTGTGGCTTGATAAGGTGCATTTTTCTCCCCGGTGCAAATCCGAGCCGGCAAATTCTCGCTCCAACCGGAAACACTCTGGGCGGGTCAAGAGGCGGCGAATGACCTGAAGCGCTTGGAGAAAGGGTCCTTTGGGGGATAAGTGGTCCAGGCGGGCTGCAACGCGAATAAACATCGAGCAAGCCTCGAAACAGCCAATGTGGAAGTCGCCCCACCATAATCTTGGTGAAGACCGATGTCACCGGTGAAGCGAGAGAGAAATGCAGCCGACAGTTCTACCGGGGTAGTGACGGCGGCACGCGGGTATGTTTGGCATTCAAATCGCCATACACGCTGTTCATGGCTTGCGATGAGAGGCGCAACGATGAAGGAGATTCGGGAAACGGCAGGCCGCAATACTATCACTACGTCAGCTAAGTGCTCCCATCTGTCTCCGGAGCACAACAAAGGCATCGTCGATTGGATTACCGGTATCGCACAATCGCGCGCATCCACAGATTAGACCAACAGCCATCAAAACAGCGACCATGTGGAGATTCCTATGGCAACTATGGCGAAAGTCGTTTAAGTGATTGATTCTATGTGGTGCCGGGAGGGGGGGTCGAACCCCCACGACCTTGCGATCGGCGGATTTTGAGTCCGCTGCGTCTGCCAGTTCCGCCATCCCGGCATGGATGCGGGCGGTGCTTTCAAAGTATCGCACAGGGTTTGGCTGGTGCGCCACCCGGAAACAGCGTGCCGCGGCCACACAACGAAAGGGCAACGGCGGGCCGGCGTGCAGGGATTTGATGGGTCATTTTGAGTACCGTCCCGGGTTTCCACACTCTTCCTCCGGTCCCTAATCGTGAATACCGTGCGACAATGGAGGCAACGTGATGACTACCGCCTCCTCTGGACAGGCTATTCCCTCGCCGGGTGCGGTAACGCCGCAATTGCTGGCGCAGCACAGCATTACCGCGGAGGAGTACAGCCGCATTCTGGCAGCTCTGGGCCGCGTTCCGTCGCTCACCGAGCTCGGCATTTACAGCGTCATGTGGAGCGAACACTGCTCTTACAAGTCCAGCCGCGTTCACCTGAAGCGTTTGCCCACCAAGAGCGACCGCGTGGTGCAGGGGCCCGGTGAAAATGCAGGGATCATCGACGTTGGCGACGGCTGGGCCTGCGCCTTCAAGATCGAATCGCACAACCACCCCAGCTACATTGAACCCTTCCAGGGAGCGGCTACCGGGGTCGGCGGCATTTTGCGCGACATTTTTACGATGGGCGCGCGGCCGCTGGCGGTGATGGACTCGCTGCGCTTTGGGCCGATCACCGAAGAGCCCGGGCAAAGCGCGGAGGAGCGGCAACTTACAGTTAAGAATCACTCCATTGTCGAAGGTGTGGTGAGCGGGATTGCCGGTTACGGAAATTGCTTTGGCGTACCGAATCTGGGCGGCGAGACAAAGTTTGAGCCTTGCTACAGCGGAAATCCGCTGGTGAATGCGTTTGCGCTGGGGCTGGTTCGGATTGACGAGATTTTTTACGGCAAGGCTACCGGGGTTGGGAACCCGGTCATCTACGTGGGCGCAAAGACCGGACGGGACGGTATCCACGGGGCGACTATGGCCTCCGAAGAGTTCAAAGAGGGGTCAGAACAGAAAAGACCCAATGTGCAAGTGGGCGACCCGTTCATGGAAAAGCTGCTGCTGGAAGCCTGTCTTGAAGCCATGCGCACGGGGGCGATTGTCGGCATTCAGGATATGGGCGCGGCGGGGCTGACTTGTTCGACCTGCGAGATGGGCGCGCGGGGGGGCGTGGGCCTGGATGTCGAGCTCGACTTTGTACCCCAGCGCGAAACGGGTATGTCGGCTTACGAGATCATGCTCTCGGAGAGCCAGGAGCGCATGCTGCTGGTAGCCAGCAAAGGGCGCGAAGACGAAGTGCTGAGAGTGTTTGCGAAGTGGGGACTGGACGCGGTGATTGTTGGCACGGTGCAGCCTGAGCCGCGGCTGCGCATCCGCCATCATGGCGAGCTGGTAGCAGACATCCCGAACCTGTCGCTTACCGACGACGCTCCGCTCTATCATCGCCCGGTCGGTGTATGGAATTCACCGGTACCGCTTGATCCGCCCGAAGAGATCCTGGCCGAACTTGCGAAGGACCGCGATTTTACTGCCGATTTGAAGAAGCTGCTGGCGAGCGCCAATGTCTGCTCGAAGCGCTGGGTGCACGAGCAGTACGACACCATGGTGCAGACGAATACCGTGATCGGCCCTGGCGGTGAGGCCGGCGTGATGCGGATTAAAGGGACAGGGATCAGAGATCAGGAGTCAGGGATCAAAGAACGCGGTCTTGCGATGGCGCTGGACGGCAACGGGCGCTGGGCGTGGCTCGACCCGAAACTCGGCGCGATGCATGCTGTGGCGGAAGCTGCGCGCAAGGTTGCGATGACCGGAGCAACGCCGGTGGCGGCGACGAATTGCCTCAACTTCGGTAATCCTGAAAAGCCGGAGATCATGGCGCAGCTTTCGGCGGCGATTGACGGCATCGCCGAAGCCTGCACAGCGCTGTCGACACCGATTACGGGTGGCAACGTTTCGCTGTATAACGAAACGCGCGGTGAAGGAATTTATCCCACACCGGTGTTGGGGATTGTCGGCATTCTTGATGACGTGACAAAGGCCGTGCCGGCGGACTTTCAGCGCGGGGGCGATGCAATTGTCATGCTCTGGCCGGTTCCGCGCGGAGTTGAGCCCGATCCGAATCTCAAGGTGCCGTTCGAGCCGGAGCCGATGAAGTATTACCCGGTCGAGGTTGTGGAGCAGAAACCTGTCGTGCTTGAAGACACGGGAGCTCCAGACGAGACTGCCAACGCAGCTCTTTCGCAGTTTGGTTCGTCCGAGTACGCCAAGGCGGTTCTGGGCGGGGTCTGGGGCCAGCCTCCGTCGCTCGACCTTGAGGCTGAAGCCGATCTTCATATCCTGCTTCGGGTTCTGGCCGAGCGTAAGCTGGTTCACTCTGCGCGCGACATCTCGGATGGTGGCATTGCTGTATCTGTGGCGCAGGCAGCATTCGCACACTCGATAGGCGCGACGGTCGAGCAGGATCCGTCGCTGATGATTTATCCGCTGTTCGGTCTTTTCGCCGAGCCTGCGACAACGATGCTGGTAACGGCCAACCCCGACAACGTCTCCAAAATTGAAGGGCTGGCGGACGAATACAGTTTCTTCGCCGCCCGCATCGGAACCACGGGCGGCCACCGCCTTGAAATCACCGTGGATCGCCAAACCTTCATCTCCGCGCCGCTCGCCGCCCTGCGCAAGCCATGGGCCTCGGCGCTTGAGGCCACTCTCCATGACGAGGTATCCGCATGAAGCAGCGCCTGTACCAAGGGGTCGAAGGCGAAGTCGATACATCGCAATTGCTGGCTTCGGCGCGGAACGCGTGTCATGTCCCATACACTCATGGCCCGCACATTCAGCGGCCAGGAGAAGAAGACCCCAAGCTCCGCGAGGAATGCGGGGTCGTGGCTATTCACGGCCATCCCGACGCGGCGCGCCAGGTCTATCTCGGGCTCTACGCTCTGCAGCATCGCGGGCAGGAATCGGCCGGCATTGCCTCGGCGGACGGGCAGCGCCTGGCGAACATCAAAGGCATGGGGCTGGTTTCGGAGATCTTTACCGACGACGTTCTTGCCAAGCTTCCGGGGCCGATGGCGATTGGCCATACACGCTATTCAACCACTGGCGACTCGGCGCTGCTGAACGCGCAGCCGATCCGTGTGGACTCGATCAAGGGGCTGATTGCGATTGCGCACAATGGCAACCTGGTGAACCTGGGCAATGTTCGCGCAAGGCTTGAACGCGATGGCGCTTACTTTCAAACTACTTCCGATTCCGAGATCATCGTCCAGCTGATTGCGCACTCCAAGGCCAACTCGCT
>Ga0302274_10001135_pt1 | contig 25869 bp, 26 predicted proteins | sample III_Bog_N2_1_FD_198755 | JGI IMG/M metagenome (GOLD analysis project Ga0302274, IMG submission 198755) | Peat permafrost microbial communities from Stordalen Mire near Abisko, Sweden - III_Bog_N2_1 | ecosystem: Environmental > Terrestrial > Soil > Wetlands > Peat | place: Sweden: Abisko...
GCTAACTGTACTTTGATCGTCAGCGGCTGGCCATCGCGGCTGATACCGAGACTCACCGTCCGGCCCGGCGGTGTTTCTTTGATGATCCGCCGCAACTGCGCCGAACCTTCAACCGCTGTGCCGTTCACACTGAGGATGACGTCGTGCTCATGCAAGCCCGCTTTCCCCGCCGGGGCATCCTGGTCAACCATCGTAATCTCGGCGCCGCGTTCTTCCTTAAGCTTCAAGTCTGCGAGGCGATCGCCCGAGACATCCGTAATGTCGACTCCCATGTATGAGGATCCACCGCCGCCTTCGTCCGAACTCGAACTCCAGCTCCAACTGTCATCGGATCGATCGTAGTTTTCCGCCGGTTGCGCCATCGTGGCGACAGATCCGAGCAGCGAGAACAAAGACGCGCAAACCAGAAAACGATGAATCATAGCCCTCTCCCAAGAAAACTTTCCGTTTGTCCTGCGTCGTTGGCCGCTCGCCATATCGAGCCCTTCGGATGCGATCGCAACCAACAAACGGCTTACCACCATACCGCTTCTAGAGACCGTTTCTACTGACTAACGCGGCGGAAATTGACGTTGCCAGAGTTTGTACGGACCTTCAATACCGGTCCCCCGCCGTTCAGTTGCCCCTCCGCCGTCACCGTCTTCGGCCCCCAGTCACCTTGGGTCGAGACATGTATATCCGGGAAGTCGCTGCGAATCGTATGCCCGTTCGCGATTTCGATCTCCGCCCGTATGGAAATCGCAAGATCGCTCGCGAGATAAACCGTGATATCCCCGGCCGACGTTTCCAAACTCGAGTCGGTCCGGTGATCCGCGCCGCTCAGCAACTTCACAATAATGCCGCCGGCTGGAGTTTCAGCATGGACAGAAGTTGCGCCATCCAACTGGATCGTGCCTCCCCCCGTCTGCGCACGCACTGACCCTTTGGAAGAAGCCATCCGAATACTGCCCGCGCCAGTCTCAATCTGGGCCGGTCCTCCGATATCGCCGAGGTCGACGCTACCGCCGCCCGTCGTGGCCTTCACCGTTCCACTGCATTTTTCCACGCGGATGCTCCCCGCTCCCGTTTCCAGCACCGCCCCCTGCAATCCTGAAAGGACAACTAAACTTCCACCGCCACTTTCGGCCTTGATCGAGCCCTTCGCGGATTTAATCTTGATACTTCCACCGCCGGTCCGAAGGCTAACGTCGCCGCCTGCGCTCCCAACTTCAATGGACCCGCCGCCCGTCTCCGCCGCGATCTCGCCGCCGATATCATCCAACTGCAAACTGCCCCCCCCACTCTCGAACTCGACCCTTCCCGCAATGCCGGTGGCACTGATGCTTCCGCCCCCAGTCTCGATTTTGGCGTTCTCAAGATTTCGCGGCACGTTGACTACGAGGTCGTCCGAGCATCTGCGGTCGCCGCCGCCCGTCTCTGCCACGATCCAGGCCGTGTCTCCTTTAACTAAAGCGCTGACCCGATAGGACTCAAATTGGCGTCGCGCCTGCTCCTCCGTGGATGTATAAGCCCTTCGATGCATAACGTACGTGATCCCGGATTGCGATCCTCCCTGGACCTTGACCGACCCCGCCGCCAGTTTGACTCGAAGATTCTTGCCGGAAGCCAGGCTCCCACTCATTTCCTGAACCCAGTTGCTGCCTTCGCGATAGACCCGAGTTTCCTGGCCGACAGCCAGGGATGCCAGCGCAGTGACCGCAATCGCAATGCTGGCGAGTTTAATTGCTTGCTTCAATGAATGCTCTCCTTTTAAGTAATCCGTCGTTCGTCGCTAGTCGTTCGCCAATCGTCGTTCGCGAATCCCCATCGCCGCCGCGCGAATAGCGAGCGGCGAACGGACGTTCCTCAATCCATCTCTGGCATCTGTGCCAACATCGAGCGCGCCTGCGAACGAATCGACGGATTCTGATCTGTCTGCGCCAAACGTGTCAGCACCGAGCGCACGTTGCTGTCCGTCTTCATCGGTTCGACCAGACGCAGAGCCTGCATGCGGACCCCCGAATTCTCGTCGCTGATCAGAGCCCGCAATACCCCGTCTCTCACCGTCGTGTCCTGCCGCACAAAACCACTGAGTCCGTCCAACGCTTTCAGGCGTACACCAGGATTCGTGTCGTTCTGCAACGCATACAGCAAAGCCTCCCGCACCCGCGAATCGTCCGGCGCCTGCGTCAGCAAGTCCACTGAATCCATGCGCACTCCCGAGTTGTAATTGTTGTGCGCCGCAAATAACAGCAGTTGCTGGATGCGCTGGTCATTCAGCGATCCCTGCGCCTCTTGCGTCGAAACCGTGTCGTACTTAATGCTCACCTGATTGGAGCCCGGTTCTTGCGTTACCGAACGAATACCCGTAATCGTAGAGGATTCCAGCGGCTGATTGTTCGAGACGTTGCCGCCAGGACCCAGCGAACCTGTGACTGCCCCGCCGCCGTCGCGTCCGGCCCCCAAAAAGTTGTAGGTCGCGCCGATCCCTCCGCCAAATCCAACGATGAAAATCACCGCTGCCAGCGCGGGAGACAGGCGAATCTGCCGCAACCAACTTGCCGGCTCCAGAATTAGACGATGCCACAGTCCACCCTGCCGCGTCGTTTCGAGCGCTTCCTGCAAACGCATGCGTGAGGATGCCAGCAGATTCGGACTTGGCTCCTCGATATTATCCGAGAGCGTCGCGTGAAACTTGCGAGTCGCCTTCAGTTCGGTCGCGCACTCCGGACAGCGTGCCAGGTGCTGTTCAACCTCGTACCGGGCGTCGTCTTCCAATTCGTTGTAGACGTAAAACAGAATATTTTGCCGTACCCAATCACATTTCATGTTCGTAGCCCTTCACCGGAACGAATGCATCGCTCATAAGGATTCTCTGAATGTGCCGCTCGGCGCTGTTTTGGGAAGGGCACGAGTTTCAATCGTGCCGTAACTCGCCGAAAGTACGTGGCGCTTCCAGCGTCTAAGGTCGCTCTTAGCCTTGTCACGACTTTTCCCAAAACCTCCGAAAGGAACTCTCATCGCATCTCCGCCAGCGCCGCGCGTAATTTCTGCGTCGCGCGAAACAAAGTGTTCTTCGCCGTCTCTTCCGTCGTATTCAACATCTCGCCCACCGTCCGCAGCTTGAGCCCGTGATAATGCTTCAGCTCAAACACCATGCGCTCGCGCGGCGTAAGTTGCGTCAGTGCCGATCCAATCTTCCGGCCCAACTCCCGCCGCATCAAATCGCGCTCCGGATTCGCCCCGGACCGCGCATCGGCGAACTGTTCGATCCGGCTGTACTCTTCGCCCGACGAATCCACCGCGACCGGAGCGTCTTCTTTCCGCACATTCCGTTTTCGCAGATGATCTAGACAGAGATTTGTCACGATCCGGTAGATCCACGTATAGAAAGAACATTCAAACCGGAAACTCCCGAGATTCTTGTAGGCCTTGAGGAAGGCTTCCTGATAGACGTCCTGCGCGTCCGACTCCGATCCCGTAAGGTGCAGCGCGAGCCGCAGCACGGACTGATCGTAATGGCGCACCAAGACCTCGAAGGCCGCACGGTTGCCCTGCTGCGCCTCCCGGATCAGACCCGTATCATCAATGCGGTTGCCCTGTGCTGCCAAACAGCCCCTCAAATTCCCGTTCGACGTGGGGTTCCGGTCACCGCTACCCTGTTGCGCCCGTCTCCGACGGTAATGGTCGCCAACCGGAATTGCTACTGCGAATGAATCGGCCGGCATGCTCTGTCTCTGTCCCCTACAAGCGTTTCATCCCTCTACTTGCCTTGCGAGGAAATAGACGAGCCAGCCCCCTAAACGTTAGCAAATTATAAGGAGTTGGCCCTTCATTTGCTCAACAGTGGGAAACAACGGCTGTGCACGGGTCATGTGGTGACGGGGCTCTGCCCCGTGCGAAGAATCATCGGCTCAAAACTTCAGTCGCATTTCATTGGTCGGCTCAAATCCCAACTTCTCATACAGTCCGCGACCTTCCGCGCTGGCGTGCAAATTGACGCCTCGCAGGCCCTGCGCCTTGATCCATTCCAGAATCGTCAGCATGACTTGTCGAGCAATGCCGCGCTTGCGAAATTCGATTTCTGTATAGACGTTCAAGATCACTGCCCGCTGCGTGCAAGCATCGTGCGGATTCGCCGGCCATGGACACAACAGCACTCCGCCACCACCGGCAACACGGCCCGATTCATCGACGGCCAGCCAATGGTGGTACGAACCGTCGGCCATCGCACGCGCCAGCCACGGTGCTGCGACTTCGACCATGCGATCGAGCTCCTCGATCGTCCCTTCTCCCATATCGCGAAACATCGACCGCCGATGATGGAGAATAATCGCCGCCTCGCTGGCCAAGGCCTCTCGAATCGTGATCCCAGCTTGCATACCACTCATCACTTGCACCCACTTATGAATTGTCATCCCAAGCGGAGCGAGGGATCTGCAGTGCCCAGACCAGTTAGCCCAAGACGACCGTGCTGTGTCCGCCGCGCTCTCAAAATGTACAATAACCCAAGACCGAGGCCATCCGATTTCATGTACGAAGTAACCGTAGAAGACACATTCGCCGCCGGACACTACCTCCGCAACTACAAAGGCAAGTGCGAGAATCCGCACGGCCACAACTACAAGATCCGCGTGACCCTGGCGGGAGCGGAGCTCGACAAAGCCGGCTTGCTGCTCGATTTCAAAGACCTGAAAGATGTGATGAAGCACGCCATCGAACGTCTCGATCACCAGATGATCAACGAAATCGAGCCCTTCACGGTAATTAATCCGTCCGCGGAAAATCTGGCGAAGTATTTCTACGACGAAACCAACCAGCATCTGGCCGCCGTAACCAATGGCAGGGTGAAAGTAAAAGATGCCACTGTCTTCGAAACCGATATCACGACAGCTCGCTACAGCGAGCCTTAACATCGAATCACTCAATGATTTAATACACTTTTCTGTGCAGATCTCTGAGATCTACAAATCGCTGCAAGGCGAGTCGACGCACGCTGGGCTGGCCTGCGTCTTCATACGCCTGACCGGATGCAATCTGCGCTGCTCCTGGTGCGACAGCGAATTTAGTTTTCACGGTGGCCGCAAGATGACGCTTCAGCAGGTTTTGAGCGAAGTGGCGCGGCTCAGTCCAATGGGCGGATTGGTCGAAATCACCGGCGGCGAGCCCATGTTGCAGGAGCGCGAAGTCATCCCCTTGATGGAGCAACTTCTGGAAGCCGACTACCCAGTGTTGTTGGAAACTAGCGGCGAACGCATCCTGTCCCACGTCCCAAAACAGGTGATCAAGATCGTCGACGTGAAATGCCCACACTCTGGCGAGGCGGAGACCTTCGCCATCGAGAATCTGAAGGCGCTACATCCTCACGATGAACTGAAGTTCGTGCTCTCCGATCGTGTCGATTATGAATTCGCCAGAGACTTTGTCGCAAAGCACGAATTAGCCGAACGCGTACACGCGATCTTATTTTCACCAGCCTTCGAGAAGACGGCGACCGGTTCACGTGACACAACTCATTGCCTGTTAGATCCGCAAGAACTTGCTCAGTGGATACTAGAAGATGAAGTCCCCGCCAGGCTTAGCCTGCAAATCCACAAATTAATTTGGGACCCCGCCGCCAAAGGCGTGTGAACCAACCTCGCATTTGTCAACCCAGCGATCTGTCAACCCAGCGATTTGTCAACCCAGCGATCTGTCAACCCAGCGATCTGTCAACCCAGGGGAAATTTGTCATCCCGAGTAGTTTGTCATCCCGAGCGCAGCGAGGGACCCCTACTCCCAGCACACATTTTCGGGCGAATGCCACTTTTGATGACTAACACACTCCGCTGTCACATTGACCCTACGCCGTTTTGGCTGCGATCCGGTTCTCCGCCCGCAGATGCGCCACGACCAACCGTATGTCCTCGAAACTTACGTACGCTGGAAGCGTGTCCTTAATATCGCGCAGCCGTTCAACTCCCAGCTTCAGACAAGCGGCCTCGATCAGCGGCTGTGCGTCGGGAGAAATCCACTTCGGATCCAGTTTCACCTGCGCGGTTTCCACCAGGCTCGCCACCGTGCAGACCACGGTCGAAACTTGCCGTGCCCGAATGCGCGCGATCTCTTCGAAGTTGCGACCTTCGTTCAGCAGCCGTAGCGTCTGCTCCCCAGGAGCGGGCTCTTTTGCTGCAACCGGAGCGGCCCGCGCTCCGGAGTCAAAGTTCCGTAGCGCCTGCAAAATCTCGCCGCCGTAAATTTCTGCCTTCTTCTCGCCGATCCCCGCAACCTGCCTCAGTTGTCCCAGGTTCATCGGCTTTCTGCGGCACAACTCTTCCAGCGTGCTGTCATGCAAAATTATGTAGGCGGGAACTTTGTTTTCCCGCGCCAGGTTGCGCCGCCATTCCCGCAGATACTCCGCCAGCAGCGGATCGGCCTCTTCGACGGCCTCGCGACCACGCCGCCGCGACGACGCACCCGATGCGGGCGAATCGAAAATGTCTGAATCCGATTGCGGCACATACCGTTTCCGAGCAGCGACCTCAGGCCGGCGCCCACTGACAATTTCTCTGCTCAGCCACTCTGGCTTGCTCGCGCAGTTGTCGCAACTACCGCAACTCTCCCATTTGGGTGTCTCGCCAAAATGCATACAGATCTGCCGGTGCCTGCAACCATGCGAATCCACAAAGCGGCTGATCACGCGTTTGCGCTGCACGGAGCGCTCACGCTCGGCGTCATCTGTAATCTGCCCAATGAAATAATCGAGCAGAATGTGATCGCGCTTCTGCCAGAGCAAGACGCAATCGGCGGGAAGTCCATCTCTCCCAGCGCGACCCGCCTCCTGGTAATACTGCTCAATGGACTTCGGCAAAGATAGATGAATCACCGCCCGCACTGCCGGCTTATTGATCCCGAGCCCGAATGCGATTGTCCCGACCAGCGCGCGGACTTCGTCCGACATCCAGCGTTCCTGGTTCTGCTGGCGTATCGACGACTCCATCTTTGCGTGATAAGGAACGGCCGCGATTCCGCTCTCTTCAAGATATTCAACCGTTTCTTCGACGCGCTTAATGGTAGGCGAGTACACGATCACGCTCGCGCCGGAGTACTGTCGCAAAGCGCGCACTAATAGCTCCAGTTGCGTACGCGCCTCGCATTCATGCACCACGTAATTCAAATTCTTGCGATGGAAGCTCGCAATATAAAGATCCGGTTCTCGCATCTGTAGTTGCTTCAAGATGTCATGCCGCACCTGGCGCGTCGCGCTCGCCGTAAACGCAGCAATCGGAAGCCCTGGGAAGCTGGAGCGCAAACGGCTCAGTTGCCTGTACTCCGGTCGAAACTCATGGCCCCACTCCGAAATACAGTGCGCCTCGTCGACCGCAAAGAAGCCCACCGGAACGCGGTTCAACCATTCGAAAGTGTTTCCCACGGCCAGGCGTTCGGGAGAAAGATAGAGCAGCCTGTATTCGCCTCGAGCCGCCTTGTCCATTACGATTCGTCGTTCCGCCGAAGTCTGCGAACTGTTGATCACGGCCGCCGGAATTCCCATCTGCGCTAATTGCGCCGCCTGGTCTTGCATCAACGCAATCAACGGAGAGACCACCACCGCCGTCTTCCCCGAAATCACCGCCGGAAGCTGGTAGCACAGCGACTTCCCGCCACCAGTCGGCATGACGACGCACGTGTCGTGGGCCGCCAGCACGCTGCGGATCACATTCTCCTGCTTGGGACGAAACTCGTGGTAACCCCAATAGCGCCGCAACGCCTCCGACAAATCTGAAGTGACTTCCAGCATTGTCTTCGTCCCTCGTGGGCAGTATAGCGGTAGACCCATTGTCAAAGTCAGTGAGCACCCACCAGCCAAGCTGTGATGAATCGCAACCCACACGTAGCGGCGGACGCATTCGTCCGCCCGGAAGCCGGGAATTCCTCCGTGGGAATCTTGTCTCGCGGTTTTGCCGTGGACGTATGATCAAAACATGGAGCAACGCGTCATCGGTGTAATCTCCGACACCCACGGCCTGCTCCGTCCGGAAGCCATCGAAGCACTTCGTGGATCGGATCTCATTCTCCATGCCGGCGACGTCGGCGATCCGGGGATTCTAGAAGCGTTAGCAGAGATCGCGCCCGTAACCGCCATTCGCGGAAACATCGATACCGACCCGTGGGCGCGCACTTTACCCGAGACCGAGGTTGTCGAAGCCGGAAGTATTTCGATCTACATGTTGCACAATCTCGGCCAGCTCGATTTGAAGCCAGAGGCCGCCGGCTTCGGCGCTGTCATGCACGGACACAGCCATAAGCCAAGTATCGAAAAGAAGAACGGCGTCTTGTACTTCAATCCCGGCAGCGCCGGACCGCGGCGCTTTCACTTGCCAGTGAGCGTCGGACGGCTGGTTATCGCATCCGGAGAAGTACGAGCCGAATTGATACAGTTGATGCCGTAGTTTGAATCAGACAATCTCATCTGCAAACCGAGGCACGTCGTGCTCAAAAAAATCAAACTTCTGCCCGAGAGAGTCGAGGATTGGAAGAGTTATCCATTCTCGGTACCCGCCATAGGAAGTCTTGACGAACTCACGCTGCAGTCGCGAGTCTGCTTTTTCGCCGGTGAGAATGGAACCGGAAAATCGACGCTGATCGAGGCCATCGCGGTCCACTATGGCTTCGGACGGGAAGGCGGCACGCGGAACTTCCAAAACGACAGCACCGAAAGCAATCACTCGGTCGATCCGCTCGTCCGAGCACTGCGTTTGTCTTTCGACAAGCGCAGTGGAGCAGGATTCTTCCTGCGCGCGGAAAGCTTCTTCAATACCGCTTCCTACATGGACCAACTCGACAAAGAGGACGCCCCTCATTCCGCAGCAATCAACACCTATTACGGTGGTCGCAGCCTTCACACTCGCTCCCACGGTGAGACCTTTTTCAAGCTCCTTGAGCTCAAGTTCCAGCGCGATGGTCTGTTTCTGCTCGATGAGCCAGAGGCTGCCCTCTCGCCGCAGCGTCAGCTCGCCTTCCTAGTATTGCTCCACGATGTGTTGAAGAAATACAAAGACGCCCAGTTCATCGTCTCGACCCACTCACCGGTGCTGCTCGGATATCCGAACGCTCAGATCGTCTCGTTCGACAGCGATTCTCTGCAGGAAATCGACTATGAAGAAACAGCGCCTTTGCAGATCGTGCGGCATTTCGTAAATCAGCGAGAGACCTTTCTTGAAGAGCTATTTGACGATCCGCCTTCGCTCTTCAACAATGAATCAAAATAAAAAAGGCCGGCTCGTAGCCGGCCTTTTCTCATCGCTAACTTCTCGCGGACCAAAGCGTCCGCGCACATCCGAACTATGCTTTCTTGGGCGCGATTGCATCCTTCGCAGCCTTCGCCACGCGGAACTTTACAACCGTCTTCGCCTTGATCTGAATCGGTTCGCCGGTCTGCGGATTGCGTCCCATGCGGGCCTTGCGATGGGCCTTCACCAGGCGTCCGAGCCCCGGCACTACGAACACGCCGTTCTTCTTCGTCTCTTTAATTGCCGTTTCGGCCAGGTGCTCCAAAAAAGCTGCGGCCGTCTTGTTGTTGAGTTCAAGCTCCTCGGCCAGGTGCCGAGTCAGTTGCGTTTTGGTCATACCAGAAGCCATGAATTCCTCCTTCAGGAACCTACTATTTTGCTTGTATCGAGCGAATACTAACGCACTGCGCTGTGGAAAAGAAGCATTTTGTGTAGATTTTATGCGGTTCTCAGTAAGGTACCCCCCACTAAATCGGCATAAAACAAGCCTTTCCCCGCTCGGGGACGCAAAAATCGCCCAAAATGAACCGAAAATTGTGATCCTGGTTACAATTTCGCCGTGGCACCTGGGCGGAGCCCAAGTCGAAATGCGAATTTCGGATTGCACCGAGAACTGAGAACTGAGACCTGAGAACCGAGAACCGCACCGACCACCGAGAACTAGACCGTGCTTTGTCTTCCGGTCACCTACTAGAAAAAAGCAAGGTTGGCACTGGCCTCGCGCGCTGTTCGTTGGGTACACTGATCACCATTTCGAAGCGACCAAGAAAGATTCTGAGGAGGATTTCTTCAATGCCAGACGCCGCTCTCACCGGTTCCGAATTCAAAAAGCAATTGCGCGCAGGGGCGCCGAAGATGGGCTTATTCCTGAACTCGCACAGCCCGACCGTCGCCGAGCAACTCGCGCATAGCGGATACGACTGGCTACTCGTCGACTCCCAGCACGGGCCCATGAACTACGAAAAACTCTCGGCCATGTTAAGCGGCATATCCAATGGGGGCGCCAAATCGCTGGTTCGCGTTGGCGGATACGATGACCGTCCCGGAATTCAGCAAGCTCTAGACTTGGGCGCCGATGGAGTTCTCGTGCCTTACATCAACACCGCCGAAGAGGCCCGCGAGGCGATCAGTTGCATGAAATATCCAACCGTCGGCACCCGTTCCGTTTACTTCCCGCAGCGCAGCATGAATAAAGGCGGGCTGCTCGGCTACGCCGGAAGTTGGAACAACGAGGGCATCGTAGCGCTTCAGGTTGAAACCGCGTCGTGCATCGAACACATTGAAGAAATCGCCGCCGTCCCCGGCGTCGATATTCTTTTTCTTGGACAGAACGATCTCTGCATGTCGATGGGCCTTTATAACAAGTATGAGTTCCCGCACATGTACACTTCGCCCGAACTCAACGCCGCAACGCAAAAACTAGTCGACCACGCTCGCAAGAACAACGTGATTCTCGGCATCTTCCTGTTCGGCACAGCGCGAGTCGGAGAATTCCTCGACAAAGGTTTCACCTTCGTCAGCGTGGGCAATGATCTGCACCACATCCTCACGCAGACCGGTGCGTACGTGAACGACATCGAAAATGTTTCAAAGGAAAAAGGCAAGAGCTGGAAGAGAAGACCGACTGCTTTGTTCTAGGAAAGGCTCTGCCCGTGTGGGGACGGGCGTCTCGCCCGTCCACCTCGAGCCAAGCTCGGCGATGCCACAACAAACCAGTGAAAAGTCAGCGTGGCTGCAGCCTGCACGAGCGCGAGAACCAATATCGATTCCGCGCAAACCATCGATACCCGCGATGAATCAACCAGTTGAACCCCGGTAAACTGAATACCGCATAAATCGGCCAAGCCCACCAGATCCGCCGGGCTACGTACAAATAAACGTCCGCGCCAGAAATCAAGCTTCCCTCAGCCGTCAACAGCCGTATATTGGGGACCAGCTCTTCATACGGCATCTCTAGTTTTTGTACAACCCATGGCTCCTCGAGCGAGCCAATCTCGAATCCATGCTGCCTGAGGGTAGCCAACCAATAATTCACCCACCGGGAGCAGAACCCGCACTGCCCGTCATAAAGAATGACGCCGCGAGTCGCGCCGTGATCAAGTCCTCCGCTCACAATCTGCGCCCTCGCATCACCGACACGGCCGATCCTTCCGCAAGAAACGCGGAGGCGGGCTGCCCCTGCACCACCGCTGCAAGTTCTTTTCCGTAGAGCTGTTCGGTAGCACCCTTAAACACCGCATTCCGCACCTGCCAGACCTTCCATGACGGATGCGCCACACGATATTCAACACAACCGCCGTTGGGCTGAGCCGCGTATCCCCAGTAGTGCTCGGTAATAAATTGCTCCGCCGAACCCTCACTCGGCAATGTACAGTCGCCGTTCGTTTCAACTCGGATCCCGCTCCAGTCCTGGCCGCATCGCCAGCGGTATTCCACCTGCAAGCGATTGTCTTCGCTTGCGCGGATCTCGTGCGCCATCGGCATGCAAACATAATTTTCGTTGTAAAACGTGCGCGCCACAAAGGCAATTGCCAGTCGCGGAACAATCTCACGAATGAAAACCACTCCTCGACGAACTTCGTTTCCCTCATTGCGGCGAACATAAAAACGCAGATTTACCTCGTCGAAATTCGAGTGCATTGGAACCGAAGCCAAGCCGAAAATGCGGGTGTTGAGAAATCGAAATCCTACGAGACTCATGTAGGTTTTCTCGCGCCAGCAATCGAGTTCCGTACCCGGCGGAACAAAGGGAAGAAGTAGACGGGCGTCCACTTCATAATTCAGCATGGCCAGGTGTTGCCAATCCGCAGTAAGAAAGACGCGCTCACCCACACCTTTAGGATGGTCGCACCGATCGGTCTGATTCATTTAGAAGCGGATTTCAACGATCGTATTCTGAATTCATCCAGCCACAAAGGAAAGCCGGCGGCTGCGCGCTGCCAGCTTTTAGGGATCGTATACGGCTGAGTGCAGGCCCGCCCGCCGCGCTGCCTCCTGCATCTGATCGAGTTTGATGCGCTGCACCTCAAGCTGTTGCCGAATCTGTTCGACCTGCAGTACTTGCCGCGCGTGCGATCGATCGTAGGGCTGGTCATACTGCACGTTTCCGGACCACGCGCGGATAGACGCCTGAATCTCCTCGATCCGCGACTGCAACATTGCCATCTTTTCTTTCTGCGCCGCAATCTGTCTCTTCCACTGGTCGGCGACTCGCTGCTCCGCCATCCGTTGCTGCAAGGAACGATGTGCCGCGCGATTATCGGCGGCGCGACCGTCCGCGAGTTTCTTGCTCGCCGCAGGATCGGTGGTTCCAGCGTCACTCTGCGCCGCATCACTGGCCGGCGATTCTGAGGTGTCCTCGGCGGCCGCCGGATCCTTACCCAGGTCTTTATTCGTGATTACCTTCGAGGGAACCGCAGCGGCGTCCTCGGCCTTCTTTTCCCGATTCTCGCGCGCCACGTCGCCCAGGGACTGCCCGTAAGACAACGAACCGAGCAACAGTGCAATCGCCACACTTCTCAAGAGCATGCGCTGCATGAAGCCTCACTTACCTGCCTGTGCTGAAGTTGTTTTTTCTTGCCCCTTGATGCCGACTATCGCCGACTATCGCCGACTGTCGCCGACTATCAATGCTAACCCTGTTCTGCAGGATTCGTTGTAGCGTTTGTAACCTTCATCGCAAACCAAAGTGCCTGTCGATCATGGCCAACCGGCCATCTTCAAAACCTCCGCCGGCGTCATTCCGCTGTCGCGCAAATGCCGTATGCTCAGCGCGTCGTGACGTTTCGCCAGGCGCAATCCCGCGGAATCGCGCACCAGTTCGCAATGAAAATATTGCGGAGCGTCATATCCAAGCGCGCGCATCAGCAGGAGCTGACGTGCCGTCGACTTCAGTAAATCCGCGCCCCGTACTACTTCGGTAATTCGCATCGACGCGTCATCGACGACCACTGCGAGCTGGTAGGCGGGAATACCATCTCTCCGCCAAACCAGAAAATCCCCGAAATCCTCCCCCGCGACATACCCTTGAGTGCCCAGATTCAGATCCTGAAACTCGATCGCTTCACCGTCGGGAACACGAAATCGCCAGTTCACACCCGCAGGTTCGCGAAGCTCTGCTGCATCAGGCCGCTCACGCCGACTCCCTGGGCGGCACGTCCCAGGATAAACCGGCTCATCGTCCCCATCATTCGGAGCGCTCACCGACTGCGCCAGGTCTTTTCGAGAGCAGGTACACGGATACAAGAAACCGCCAGCCCGCAGCCGCCGCCACGCCTCCAGATAGTGCTCCCGGCGCTCGCTCTGCGCGTAAGGGCCGTACGGACCGCCGCAGCCCGGCCCCTCGCTCCAACAAATTCCAAGCCAGCGCAAATCCTCAATCATGGCGCGAGCAAATTCGGCACGTGAGCGCTGCGAATCCAAATCCTCATTCCGCAAGATGAGGACGCCATGTTTCTCCAGAGCGCGCTGATGAGCGGTCCAAAACGTCCGCGCATGACCCAGATGCAGAAGTCCTGTCGGCGACGGCGCGAGACGGCCGCGATAACCAGACGTTAAATTCGTGGGACCGATGAGCGAAGGCTGATTCACTTGACCATTCTAAGATGTGCAAGACCAGCGTTCTCGCGCGTCTTCCCCAGCAACATGCTGTGCGAAAGGCGCTCCCAGCCGTGTTGTTGCCCACACAGTGTGTGCCGGGCCGCACACGGTTCCATGCGCGTCCAGCTCCTAAGTCCAGTTCCATCAATAGTCATCGCAATGGCTGCTCTCCTGCGATATCAACTGCAACTGCGCCAGCCGCAGAGGAGGTGACACAATGACCACTACTTCGAAATCCAGTGACAGGAAATCCACCGCTCAAACATCAACCGACGAACCAATCTCAGGGACCACGCTTTCGTCCTGGTCGCGCCAACAGAAAATTGCTATGGTCGCGAGCTTCGCAATTCTCGCGCTCTTTCTCGCGTTCTGCGCGTGCTCGAAGCAATCCGCAAGACCGGCGCTGGTCGGGGTTTCTGGACCCGTGCCAGATCCTCCAGCGCAAGCCGCCACGCCAGCGCCAGTGAATGTTTCGACCGTCATAACGCCAGCCGCCGCCGAGAAAGCTAACAAGAAAGTTAAGAATTCTCCGAAGAAGCGTCCCGCGGAGGTCACTTACAGCGATGCCAACTCGGGCGTTTCGTTCCTCTATCCTCGAAAATTTTCCGTGCTCTCGGGCGATAGCGCACGGGGCGACTTGGCTGCGGTGGGAGATGTGCCTATGAACTTTGTGCAACCGGGAGGCGTCGCCGTTGCGACCGTAGCGTTGCCCGCACATTCCTATCCTGGGACCGACTTTGCCTCCGGCTTCTTCAACGTGAGCGTCAATCGCAGTGTCTCTGAGGAGCAGTGCTCCCACTTTGCATTTGTCGATACTCGTAATGCGGATGGCGAGCCGGTCGACGCCGAGAAAGTTAAAATCGGCAACTACGATATGGAAATGACCTCCGAATTTGACGCCAGCGCCCTTAAGCAGATTGAGACGCAGTATTACCACAACTACGCGAGCGGCGCTTGCTACGAGTACAGCTTAGGTCTAACCACCGAGGGTTTCCCGACAGAAGGCGGCATCCAACATGTCGACCGCGACGCAGTCTTCGCCAAGTTGGAGAAGATTCTGGCCACGGTCACAGTGAATCCAGCGGAACCTGCGCCAGTCACGCAACAAACCGCGAATGGTGTTTCCGGCGGCAAAGAATAAAGAAGGGAATAGAGAAACATATCTATTTCAAACTCAGCCGGGCCGCGCGATCGGATTGCGCGGCCTTTTTCCGTTGAACCGCTCCCTGCCAGAAATCGCGTACAATTTTGCGAGTAGAAAGTTTGTGGTTGAAAAGCCAGGGAGAAGGAAGACTGCATGACTCAGAAAATCATCGAAGTAATTGGAACTTCCACGGAAAGCTTTGCGAAAGCCGCCGAGCACGGGGTTGAGGAAGCGGCTAAGACAGTTCGTGGCATCAAATGGGCCCACGTCGATTCCCTCGACATGCAACTGGATGGCGCAAAGGTTTTACAGTTCCGCGCCACCACCAAGATCTTTTTCGACGTCGAAAATTAGACCGCTGAACATTAACGGGCCGCGCGCTCCGGCCGAACGATATCGTGGCTGAGGCCAAGCCCGGTGAACCCAGCTACAATTCCATCAAAGGACACTGCCTGACATGTCAAATACCGCGAAACGCATCGCTGCCATATTTGCGATCTGCCTCATGGCAACCCTCTCGGCAATCGCTCAAACCGCTACCTGGAACATCGATCCGGCGCATTCAACCGCGCAGTTCACCGTGCGTCACCTCGGAATTTCAAATGTTACGGGAAGCTTTACAAAAGTGACCGGAACCGTCGTTCTAAACGACAAAGACATCACCCAATCGCAGATCTCGGCCACCATCGACGTCAATTCCGTCGACACGCGTGTTGAAATGCGCGATAAAGATCTCAAGAGCCCGAACTTTTTTGATGTCGAAAAATATCCCACCATCGAGTTCAAGTCCAAACGGATCGTGAGCAACAATGGCAAGCTGCAAGTGATTGGCGATCTCACCATCCACGGGACGACGCACGAAGTCACGCTTGATGTCGATGGTCCGACCCCGGAGATTAGCGACCCCTGGGGCAACTCGCGTCGCGGAATTTCCGCCACCACCACCATCAACCGCAAAGATTTTAATCTCGTCTACAACAACCTCCTCAAGACCGGCGAGGCAGTTGTTGGCGACATCGTCAAGATTCAGATCGACGCGGAGATGGTGAAGAAAAAGTAGATCGATCGCATCGATCAAGGCTTGCGCTTTGTCCAGTATGATCGAACCGTGGTGAACAAGAACGTCACATCCAACAAATTACAACTCTTCTACTCTGAGAAACTCGGCAAGTTGTCATGGCTCGCTCACGGCTTCTCGACCCGCCGTGGCGGAGTTTCCCGCGTGTACGGCGGGCATGCGCTGAATCTCGGCTTCACCAGGCAGGATTCGCGAAAGTCCGTCGAGCGCAATCGTGAGCTCCTTCTAGCGGAACTTGGCGTCGCAAATACGCGCAAGAATTGGCCGTTGGTTTCTTTGCGCCAGATTCATTCTGACCTGATTCATCGCGTCGACCATTTACCAGAGGAACCTCTCGCCGCGGATGGCCTGATCACGGATACGCCCGGCCTGGTCATCGCGGTGCAGACCGCCGATTGCCTGCCCATCATTCTGGCGGACCCGAAACGGCGCGCTGTGGGCGTCTTCCACGCCGGTTGGCGGGGCACTGCGAAACGCATCATTGAAAAGGGTGTAGGCGAGATGCGCATGCACTTCAAATGCGATCCCCGAAATCTCGTAGCGGTGATCGGACCCGGCATCCAAAAATGTTGCTATGACGTGGGAGAAGAAATACGCACGAATTTCGAATCTCAGTTCGCCTATGCCGCCAGTTTGTTCCATGAGGTTAAAGAATCGGACCCGGTTCGTGAAAAGTATCCGCTATTGTTTCTGACCGCCCGCGCTCCCGGACACAGCGAGTTACCAGTCAAACTTTTTCTGGATCTGGTCGCCGCAAACCGTCGGCAATTGCTGGACGCAGGAGTGCTCGTAAAAAATATCGATGCGACGGCAGCATGCACCGCATGTCACACGGACCAATATTTTAGTTACCGCGCGGAGAACGGCATCACAGGACGAATGATGGCGGCAGCCGCGATCAAGCCTGAGTAGACCTTCGTTTGTTGCGCGGATGAGGCGGACGCGTCGTCCGCCCCTACACGGCCTCTCTTACGCGAGATCGAAGAGCAGGACTTCGGCGTCTTCCGTGGCTTTAACAACCAACGTTGGTTCGTCGCTGATGGCCGCCCCGTCGCCTTGACTCAGTTTCTTGCCGTTCAGTTCGATTGCGCCCTTCGCTACCTGCAGCCACGCGCTGCGTTTTGCTCCCAGCGATTGTGTGACTGCTTCCCCCGGTGACAGCAGCGTTACAAACAGTTTCGCGTCCTGATTGATCTTTACCGAGCCGTCCGTACCATCGTTCGATGCGATCAGACGAAACTTGCCGCGTTTCTCGGATTCGGGAAAACTCTTCTGTTCGTACCCTGGCTCGTGTCCGTGTTTATCGGGCAGAATCCAAATCTGCAGCAAGTGTACGGTCTCGTTTGTCGATGCATTCGCCTCGCTGTGCCGTATGCCACGGCCAGCCGTCATGCGCTGCCCGTCGCCCGGCAAGATCACCGAACCCGTGCCCAGACTGTCTTTGTGCTCCAATTTGCCCGACAGAACGTAAGTGATGATCTCCATGTCGCGATGCGGATGCGTCGGAAAGCCGCCCCCCGGCGCAACCCAATCCTCATTGATTACACGCAGCGAACGGAAGCCCATCCATTTGGGGTCGGAGTAGTCGTTGAAGCTAAAAGTGTGGCGCGTCTTCAGCCATCCATAATCCCCACCGCCGCGTTCGTTGCTGCTCCGGATCGTAATCATAGTGTCGTCTCCTATTAGTTGTTATAACGACTATTTAGATGTGGGCGAGCTTCAAAAGATTCAGGAGAGGAGGACCCTGGTCGGTGGATCCCTGGAACGCCGTTGGGCGTTTGCCCCGTGGCGGAACTGATATGCTTCGTCTTTGTCCCGAAGATGCGGCCGTCGTCCTCTGCCGCCCATCCGGACTCAAGCTATGCCTTATCACGTGATCGCATATACGATGGCGGAGGTTCGACAAGGAGCGCTCAACTTCCAGCGCGATTTGAGCGCCGTCCTCCGCGAAAATCCGGAGATCAAAGTTTATTCCGCGAGCCCCTTCGATCTCGAAGAGCGCCGCCGCCTGAAAGATCGCTTTGGAGGAGACATCGTGTACTTCTTCAACCAGACGGCATATCTGGCAAGCGAAAGCCTCGGCTTAAACCTGCAATTTCGGGCCGAGATTACCGACGCCGAATTACCTCGCCGGCGCACGGTGGTTGTAGGCGCGCCCGAGAGCGCACTCCGAAAGTGAAGACCTGAAATTCTTGATCAGAGCGAGCCCGGCTAGTTTTTCTTTTGTTTCTTGGAAGAACTCTCCGACTTTGGCTTGTCGTCTTTCTTGCTTTCTTTCGAATCCTTGGATTCTTTGGAGTCCTTCGATTCCTTCCCGTCTTTGCCGCCGCTGTCCCCGTCCGAGGTGGACGAAGACTGGGAAGAGCCCGAAGAGCCCGAGCCCTTCTTCGCGTAATCGGTGACGTACCAGCCCGATCCCTTGAACTGCACCGAGGGAGCCGAGATTACCTGCTCGATGACGCCGCCGCATTCGGGGCACTTCTTGGGTTGCTTGTCCGAGAACTTCTTGATTTCTTCAAAACGGTGGCCGCACTTCTTGCACAAGTATTCGTAGAGTGGCATGTCTAAGCTTGATTCTAGAGGCGAAGATTCATCGCCGTCAATTTGACGAAGCCATGACTACTCCTCGCGCGTTCAGCGTTTCAGCAAATCCACGGGCTCCCGCACATCATGCACACGAAAATACTTCGCCATCCCCGGATGCTTAGCGGCGACCGCTTCGTACATGGCATACGCCACGTTGCGATAAGAACTGTGCCCGGCGGGCGTAGTGCGCAACTCAGAGATGTAAAGCGCCTCGGCGAAATCCATCTTAAACAAGGTGCGTTTTCGGAAGGCTAGTGGAATGGCGTACTGCGCATTTTGCGCGGATTCTTCGCCGCAGGCCGCGGAGAGCTTCTCCACGGCGGCTTCCGTCCGCCGCATCGCGGACTCGTATTCGTCGCGTACTCCAGCCGCCTCGACCTCAGGCGGAGTATCGAAGCCATGCACCGTCGTAAAGTCCTGCATGATCTGGACACAGCGTCGATGGCGGTGCATGTCGCGGAAGCCTCCAATATCCATCAGAATGTCGAAGCGAAACTGCTGTCCCGCCGAAAAGGCACGTGGCAGTTCGTCATGCTTGCCGCGATGACGCAAGCCGAGGTCGATGATTTCGCGCCTCCGCGCTTCGCCCGCCGCACCCATCGTCTCCCGCAATTGACGATAGGAATAATGACAGTGGCCGTAAATCAGCGTCGCTGCCAATTCGATCTCAAGTGAGTCACCGCTCGACTTGCCGTGCTGCGAATCGCTTTCGATTAGATCCACTAACGGCGCGGGTTCGATCGCAGCTCCCGCCATCAACTGGGCCGCTGCCTGCTGCAGTTCGCGCCGCGTCTCGATCTCATACACATTCGAATCCGCATATTTAACCAGTGTGGGTGCTACCCGTATCTCGCGCAACAACTCACGCTCGGCGCGGTCTGCGATTTCTGGCGACACCGCGCGAATCTCGGCCACCAGCGCACGCAACGACTCTTCGCTCGCGTTGTAGGCAGGAGAAACGGCGGCACGTTTCAGCAGCGCTCCCAGATCGCGAACTTCTTTATGTGGCTGAGCCAGCAGATGCGCGACCTGCGTTTCCAGCGTCCGCGCGTTCACGATCTCTCCCAATGAAGTGTTAGTCGAGAGCGGCAACAGATAGCGCGAAATATCGAAAGCGCGGGCGCGCAGGGTGCGCTCGTATGCATCCTGCTTCATTTCCACGGGGCGCGGCGTGATGCTCACGAGATACTCGAAGGTCCGTTGCGAAATTGCTTCGTAGGTAGCGAACAACGACGCAATCGTCTGGCAATAGAGGGTTTCCGCCGAAGCGTCCTCAAAAGCCGGCGTGTAGTAGCCACTCTTGCGAAAATCCTGGTAGCGCGTCGATCGTTCCTGCCCATCCCAACGCTGTTCGTCGGCCACGACGATGGCCGCGAGAATCGAGAGCCGCTCGATGGCCAGCGCAATATGCGCGAGATCGGCGATCGAACGGTGTCCGTATTGAAAATAGAAAGTGTTAAGAAACTTCTCCGCCTTCTGCAGCGTGATTTCTTTCAGCGACTCTTTCATCGAAAGCGATGACCGCGAATACTTAGCCATCGCATACGCTTGAATCTCGGGCTCGACACCGTAAACGGCAAACACCTCGACGGAAGGTTGAGCGGCTTTCGTGGAATCGGAGAGGATCGTAGCGGGCTCGGTAGAAATGACTTCAGACATGGGAGTGCTGAAATCTTAACCGTCCCTCGCCCCAACCGCAATCGAAGACACGGCGCTACTATCGATAGAGACTCAAGAGCAGAACCGGTGCGATCATGACGAATACGACTAAGGACAAAAGTGGCCATCTCCCTTCACGCGATCCATCCCAGCATAGGCAAAACGATCAATCGCCTCGAATGCATTCGGCAAGCCCTCAGCCACCAGACCCTCCGGACCTCGGCGATGAAAGCCCAATCGATGTGATTGAGGCGACCACCCCAGAACAAATTGAGCAGGTTCGCCAGCTCTTTCTGGAATACGGGGAATCGCTCGACTTCAGCCTCTGTTTTCAAAGTTTCGACGAAGAATTGAAGAGCCTTCCCGGCGTCTACGGCCCTCCTGCCGGAAGGCTATTACTCGCCCGATCCGGCGGTCATGCCGCTGGCTGCATCGCCGTGCGAAAACTCGATACCGGAATCTGCGAGATGAAACGCCTTTATGTGCGGCCCGCCAATCGCGGCCAAGGCCTCGGCCGCCTGCTGGTCGAACGCCTCATCGATGACGCGCGTGTAATCGGTTACGAACGCATGCGCCTCGACACTATTGGACCCGCAATGCAAGACGCCGTCGCACTTTATCGCTGCGTGGGATTCAGAGAAATTGCGCCATACTCATCCGTCCCAATCGAAGGGGCCCTGTGGATGGAACTATCGTTGTAATCCACTTTGCGTAGTTGGAATTGGCCTCGAGACGGGAGCGATCGTCGCGGATGGTTTCGTGTTCCTGTCGCCGGACAGGTTGACTCCCGGCTGGACTCTCGACGCTTTGAGTCCGGGCGCCGCGCGTACCTGGTTTTCATCCCGCGTACCACCTTCGACTGTATCCGCAACAGTGTGTCCTAGAATGACGATATCGACGCGCCGATTCATGCCGCGCCCTTCGAGGGTGCGATTCGTTGCCACCGGATGATATTCAGCGTACCCTGCGGCACTCAAACGGTCTGGACTGAATCCATCGCGCACGATGAGCAGCCGCACAATTTCGGTGGCGCGCGATGCGGAGAGCTCCCAATTCGAGGGAAATTGCGCATTGTGAATCGGAGTATTATCCGTATGGCCTTCGATCCGCAAGCGGTAATCCCCTTGCCGAAGCATGGTGGCGATGCGGTCGAACGCGGACTGCGAAGTAGGTTTTAACTGCGCCGCGCCACTCTCGAAAAATCCAACCTCGCGCAGGCTGATCACAAGGCCGTCCGGCTCGCGATGCAGGGCGATTTCCTTGTGCTTGATTTCTTCCGCCAGCGCGTTTTCCAGTTCGCCCTGCAACTTGGCAAGGTCGCCGTTCTCCACGCCCGTGCCCAGCGCTCCCTCGGGGTGAGAAACAATTCGCCCCAGACTCGCCGTTCGCTCGGTGTTTTCGATGGCCTGTGCCGTGGCGAAGGGCATCGGCTGTGCAATGTCGATCGGCACTTCCGTAGTAGAAGCTTGGAAAACTCCCATCTCCTGAAATGCCACTTGAATGGCTAAAGCCAGCATTCCAACTTTTCGTTTATCGACCTGCGAAGAGGCGTACAGCACCACGAAGAACGCGAATAATAGCGTGATGAAGTCGGCATACGAAACCAGCCAGCGTTCGTGGCTCACCTTGCTGGCGCGTCGCCGCCGCCGTCTCATACGTAAGACTCCGCTGCCAGCCGGTCATCGGAATGCGCTTCGGTCAGAAAGCCCAGCAGCTTTTCCTCCAGTATCCGGGGATTCATCCCTTCGAGAATCGAGACCACTCCTTCAATCGTCATCTCGCGGATGATCTGCTCGTCGCGAATCCGAATCTTTAATTTCCCCGCCACGGGCAGCAACAGAATGTTCGCCGCTCCGACTCCGTACAGCGTGGCCACGAAGGCGACCGCAATCCCTTTTCCGACCTCGTCGATCTTATCGAGATGTTGCATCACTTGGATCAACCCGAGCACGGCTCCAATGATGCCGATCGTCGGCGAAAATCCGCCCGCTGACTCAAACAACTGAGGAATCTTTTCTTCTTGCTCCTCTTTGTTATCCAGTTCCAGCTCCATGATCTTGCGCAACTCTTCCGGATCGGTCCCATCGACTGCCAGCATCAACGCTCGATGCAGGAAGGGTTCGCGGATGCCGGCCAGTTCTTTGTCGAGCGAGATAATGCCCTCGCGTCGCGCCTGGTTCGCGTATTTCACCAGCACTTCGATCGTTGCCTGAGCATTCGTCGCGGGCTCAACAAAAACTTGCGCCAGCCGCCGAAACGCATTCACTACCACCGGCAACGGATACTGAATCAGGATTGCTCCCAACGTTCCGCCAAAGACAATCATCGCCGCCGTCGGTTGCAGCACCTGGCCCAGATTCCCGCCTTCCAACATCAGCCCGAGCAGGATCCCGCCGATCGCCAGCACCAGTCCGCCGACGGTTGCCTTATCCACGATGGCTCCTATCTCTCGTCGTTCTCATCCGCTTTCTCATCTGCGGGAAGTTCCCTCAACCGAGGGACGCCGATTCTTACGTCCGGCACCACTCCCTGGCTGCTGCTGGGAAAGAATGTCATTCCCTGCAGTACCGCGCGCCGAAACTGCACCACTCGCTCCAGCACTTCCTGCGCACTCTCGCGAACGACAATTTTTTCGCCATTGAGCAGCGTGAGGACAGTGTCGGGAGCCTGCTCCACAAGTTTGATCAGGTCCGAATTCACGACCAGGGGATGCTGGTTGAGTCGAGTGAGCTGAATCATGTTGGCTCCACAACGATGGCGTTGGCGTACAAACGCCACCCCGTCAAGTTTTTACTAAGCACTTACAAGGCTTCATTAATAAAGATCGGCAACAGTTCGAAGAGAGGGCGGAGAGGTTGATTAGGTCCTGGTTACCGCAGGGCTATGTCGTTTGGTACTTGTGGAAATAAAGCCGGAACGCCGCATGCCGATGAACCAAAGTGAAACACAATTGGGTTCCGCAGGACAAACGGAACGAGCTCCGGGAAGGTTTCGGGGACGGATCCCAAAATCGGAACCATCAAGGAGCAATTCAATGGCACTTACTATTCTGAACAATATTGCTGCTCTAGCTGCGGAAAACCAGCTGAACATCACGAGCAACAGTCTCAACTCAACCCTGGAGCAGTTGTCTTCAGGTTCACGCATCAATAGCGGCGCGGACGATCCGGCTGGTCTGGCCATCGCCAACGGCCTGGAAGCAAATATCGCAGCCTTGACGCAGTCCTCGAGCAACGCCACCGACGGCGTCGGCGAACTGCAGGTAGCAGACGGCGCTCTGTCTCAGGTCACCACGCTGCTGGATCGCGCGGTCACGCTGGCCACCGAATCCGCCACCGGCACGGTTTCCGATTCGCAACGCGGCGCGATCGATACTGAATATCAATCTATCAAAGCTGAGATCAACAGCATCGGTTCCACCACCAATTTCAACGGCGGGCAGGTATTCACCAATAACACTCTTAATGTCTTCTTGAGTGACGGCAGCACAGCCGGCAGCAGCACCATCGGCGTCTCCACCGGCCTTCTGTCCTCTACCAGTCTGAACTTAGGTGGAACTCCGGCCACGGCCACCTTGGGCGAGGCAACTGCTTCAAGCTCCGCTAACGCCACTAACGTTCTTACCGGCGGCACGTTCGTTGGATCAACCCAGGCCAACACCTTGCTCACTGCCAGCACTCAGTTCAACGCCCTGACCAGTGCGACCGCCACCCTGAATGGAGGTGCTTTCACCAACTCCGTTCAAGCCAGCGACACGATCCTCGGAAGCACAACAGCCGCGTTCGTAGGTTCCACCAATGCGACCAGCGTTCTAACTACCACTGGAACCATTACTGCCGGAGACACGGTAAACGTCGGCGGCACAACCTATACCTTCGAAACCGCAGCCTCAGTCGGTTCGGGAGCCTTAAATCAGGTTGTTGCAGCCAACCTCACAACTGGCGGTTTCGCGGCTCTGCAGGCTGCGGTCAACGGCACGGGCACCAACGGATACACCGGCGCCGCGTTTACCGCAAACTCTGAAGTCGCTGCTAGCGCTTCCGGCAACGCCACCATCACCTTTACTTCAAAAAATGCGGGCGCTGGCGGGAACGCGCAGGTATCGTCTACCTACGTAGGAGCTGGAGATGGCACGGCCGCCGCTGGCGTTACCGCGGTCACAGGCAACACCATCAACGTCGCCGGCCAAACCTACCAACTGGTTGCCGCTCTCAGCACGACTGCGACGGCAGGTGAAGTAGTCGTCGGCACCGGCGCCGCTACCGGAAACAACGAGACCACGCTCACGAATCTTGAGGCTGCCATTAACAACGGACCGGCAGGAACCGGAAGCAATTCGCTTTACGCTACCGGCACGACCGCCAACACGAGTGTCACCGCTGGCGGATCTCCGGCCAGCGGAACTCTCACGCTGACCGCTAAGGTCAATGGCACTGGCGGAAACTCCCTCGCCGCCACGACCAACGCCGGAGCTGGTGTCGGCGCCGCCTTCCCCAACGCCTTCACTGGCGGCATAAACGGCAGCACCGTAACCCTCGGCACGCAAACTTACACCTTCGTGACTGCGCTCAGCAGCAACTCGGGTGGCACCGCGAACGAAATCCTGGGCGGCACCGAAGCCAATGACTTGACCTATCTTGCCCAAGCCGTTAACAACGTCACCACGGCTGGCACCATCGGAACTACCTACAGCACCGGAACCGCTATCAACTCTTTCGTCACCGCCGGAACACCCACCGCAAGCACCCTGGGCTTTACGTCAAAGGTCGCCGGAGCGGGTACTGGCAGTGGAGGCTCGGCCACAGGCAACAACATTGCCGTGTCCACCAGCGGCGTAGGCAACTTCGCTACAGCTAGCTTAACCGGCGGCACCGCTGCCAGTTCGGTGACGGTCGGAACCCAAACCTATACCTTTGCCACAGCAGCTCAACTCAATAGTTCGGCTTTTAACGTGCTCATCAACACCACAGGTGGCACCACAGCCGCCCAGATCCTCGGCAGCCTGCAGAACCTTGCGGATGCCGTCAACGGAACAGGCGCCGGAGTAAACTACTCTTCGGGCGCGGCCAATGGTCTGGCCACGGCTGCGGCACCTGTGGCGGGATCTGGCAACACCTCCACCCTGGCTCTCACCGCGCAGGTCAACGGCCTTGGAACTCTCGGAGCCGCGACCGGCAACTTCACGGTTGCGTCGACCGCGTATACAGCAAACGGGTTCGGCGGCAACTCGAACGGGTTCGGCGCCGGCACTTCCACAACCTTCGCTAACGGCTCGGTCGGCGATAGCGTCAACATTGGAGGCCAGGTCTATAACTACGTGGCTGCGCTCAGCACCAACACCGGTGGGACGGCCAATGAAGTTCTGGTCGGCGGCTCGGTACAGTCCGACCTGACCAACCTCGTGGCTGCAGTGAACGGCGGGGCCGGGGCGGGCACAACCTACGGAACGCCAACTGTCACCAACGCCTCCGCGAGCGCGGTAGCGGGCACCACCACGGCTACTTTCACGGCCAGAACGGCCGGTACCGCCGGCAACAACATCGTGGCCAGCACCA
>Ga0302274_10001138_pt1 | contig 25836 bp, 24 predicted proteins | sample III_Bog_N2_1_FD_198755 | JGI IMG/M metagenome (GOLD analysis project Ga0302274, IMG submission 198755) | Peat permafrost microbial communities from Stordalen Mire near Abisko, Sweden - III_Bog_N2_1 | ecosystem: Environmental > Terrestrial > Soil > Wetlands > Peat | place: Sweden: Abisko...
GGTGAGACGGCGGCGCGTCGTCATGATCAGGCGAACCGGGCCGGGATGATGATGGGTGACTGCCTGCCAGGAGGCGTGATCGAAGGGATCCCAGATCAGCAGGCGGAGTTCATCGGGATCGTGAGAGCCATTTTCGGAGGGAGCCCAATTTCCTGCCTCCGGGAGAATCTGGAAGCCGAGTGCAAGCCGCGCAGGGAAGGTCGTCCGGACATTCTCCTTCGGCACGACACCGGTCTCTTCACGCCATTCCATGGAAAGCAGGGAGGAGAGCTCTTTCAGGAAATCATTCTCCGGGACGGCTCCCGAAGCGATCACCGCCCCCACCAGCGATTGCTGGGAGAAGGAAGCTCTCGCAAGGACCTCCTCAATGGCGGCCACATCGCGGCAGCCCGCCTTCAGAGCCGCCGAGAGCAACAGCTCGGAGAGGACTGCCGGTGGTGATGGGGAAAGAGTGGCTGATGCCATCCATCAACTATCTCCGGGAACAATTCCTCCGCAAGAATGCTCTTTGGAGAAAACGGGGGATATTATCCTTGAAGAATACTCCGAATTACAGAGGGATTGCCCGATGCTTTGCATTTCAAAACTTTCCTTTTCTTTGGTTGTGCTGGTTTCCCTGCTTGGACTTCCTGAGGGCAAGTCCCAGGTGCAGGATTCCACGGCGAGGCCAAGTCCCACTCCCCAGTCGCTCTCGACTTCACCTGATGGCAGGTTTCTTTTGCGCCGCGAGCAGGCCGAGTCGGACGATCTGGGAAGAGTGAGGAAGAGCATTGAAATCTGTTCCGTGGATGGAAAGGTGCTCTATTCCTGGACGAGCGGATTGGGATCGACCACACCGCTCTGGAGTCCCGACGGACACTATCTCGCAGTGAATGACATGCCGGGTGACGGTGGCGATCTGCTGCGGATTTTTTATCTCGATCCTGAGAAGCCTGCGGTCATTGCCGTTCGGAATGCCGATGGCGGGAAGCTGCTGGAGTTGGTTTCCTCAAGGCAGGGGAATTTTTTTACCGCCGTGGAAAAAATTCATCTCCGGGCCGAAGAATGGAAAGAGGGGCGGCTTTGGTGTCTTCTGACAGGAGTCTCTCATGCCAAGAGGCAATCCTCCCTTCATGCTCGGTTTCACCACCTCTGGGTGCTGGAGATGAAGGGAGCGGAGGAACCAGCCCTGGTCGAGGACTGGACACGCACCGATCCCAAAGAGAAGCCCTCGAACGATCAGCAGTAAGAGAGAGGGGTGTGGCTAAAAATTATCAATCTTCTTGATTGGAAAGAGTTCGAATTTCTTTTTCTTCGGAGTTGGTGTGGGTGTCGGCTGGAGATGATTCTGAAACTCGGTTGCCTTCTTTCCGAGATCCGAAGCGGCTCCCTCGGCATCATTCGCTCTCTGGATCATAGCATCGGAATCGACAACGATTGGTTGGATCATGACAACCAGTTCGCTTCGTTTTCTCGACTTGCTGTTGTGCCCCCCCAGCAGGGCCCCGAGGATCGGAATCCTGTTGATGTAGGGAATGCCGGCATCGTTGAGTGACTTGTCATCGGTGATGAGACCTCCCAGGACGATGGTCGATCCGTTGGGCACGCGGACGGTCGTGGTGAGTTCCTGGGTGTCGATGGTGGGAACTTCGTTCCCACCAATGTTGTTGGAGGCACCGATGGTGTCATTGTGCTGGTTGATCTGCAGGTTGATTTCCCGATCGGAATTGATCAGGGGGATGACCTCCAGTTTCAGCAAAACTTGCTGGTATTGGATGGTCGAGATGACGGAGTTGAGGGAATTCGTCCCCACGGAGCCGACCGTGTTTGCCTGGCTGGTTCCGGGAATGGGAACATTCTGTCCGGAGAAGATGACCGCTTTTTTATTGTTGCTGGTATAAACCACCGGGCGGGAGATGGTGCGAAACTTGCCCGTTGATTCGAGGAAGTTGGCATAGGTGGCGATGCCTTGAGCGACGGTACCAAAGACGGTCAGGCCGGCGAGTGAGGAAGGGAAGCTGCTGACGATGTTGGTGAGCGCGGTGGAAGCCAGGTTCGTCAAACTGCTGTTCAGGGAATTTTGCACCGCGGCACCGACAAGGTTGTTTCCCCCGTTGTTGATCTTGGCAAACCAGCTCGCCCCGTAATCGACCCCTTCGGTGAGCTGAAGTTCTCCGATGACTGCGGCCAGATAGACCTGCTTGGGTCGCTGGTCGAGAAGGTCGATGATCTCTCCGGCCTTCATCTTCGTATCGGGAGGGCCATAAACGATGATGCTGTTGGCATTCGGATCGGAGATAATGCTGGCGGAGCCGATGGTGATCGACTGGGGAGAGCTTTGCTCCGGATCCTGAAGTTTGTCGCCAGGATTGGAAACAGCCCCCCCCGCTGTGCCGTTGTTGCCCGAGGAGTTGTTATTGTTCTGATTCTGGCTCTGACGATTCTGCTGGTTTGTGTTTTGATTCAATCCGGTTGTTTCGTTGGTCTCACCCTTGGCTTGGAGCATGGTGACAAGAACGGGGAAGATGTCGGAAACCGGCAGGTAGTTCAGGGGACGAACCAGCGGCCGGGCAGCGTCGACGGGTTGATCGAGCTTCGCGATGAGTTCCCGGAGGTATTTGTAATTTTCGGCCTTCACGACAATCAGGACGCGGTTGGTGCGTTTGTCGGCGATAAACTGGGGCTTTCCGCTCAGCAGATGAAGTTCGCCCCCCGAAGAAACAACAGCTCCCTGGTTTCCCTGGGGAACGCCTCCGATGGAATGAGAGCCGCTGCCGGTGCCAAACATGGTATTCAGGGTGTCGACGACACTCTCCGCATTCGCTCGTTCGAGAGGGATGAACTCGGTGATGATCTGGGTAGGCTCTTTGTCCACGACGGCAAGCAGTTCCAAAATTTTGCGAATGACAGGGGTTTTCTCGGTGATGATGATGGCCCCCGTGTTCGGAACGCCGATGATGGAAGTGTAGGCGGGATTCACCTGAATGACGCCTTGGATAATGGTCGCAGCCTCGTCGGCTCCAAGAAAACTGAGCGGTTTGTAGAAGCTCACGATCTTGTCACCATTCTCGGGCAGTTCGGATTCATCCTGATAGAGGGGGAGGGCTTCCATGCGGGCGGGATGGCTTGGCCCCAGAATCTTCACTGTTTTTTCATCGACCGGCACCAGGGTGTATCCGTTGAGCAGCAGGGAACTTTCGATGATGCCGATGGCCTCGTGCTTGGGAATCTCATGGGCCACCATGATGGAGAGTTCGGGCCCCGTGAGATTGGAGTCGCGGATGATATGTTTCCCGGTGAGTTCCTCATAATAAGTGAGCACGTCGGCAATATTGGTGTGGGGGAATTGGACAGAGACTGTTTGCTCCGGAGGCAAACCTTGCAGGGGGGCGGAGGGGGATCGCGAAGCCGGTGCTCCGGTTGCAACCGGAACGGAAGGCTGAAACTGCTGGGCGGCGAGGCGTTCCGAAGCGAGCAGATTTGCAAAGATCAGCAGGAGGAGTGACATGGAGGTGAGCGGTGACATGGGTGGGACAGGAGTGAGAATTGATTTCATTGGGTCGGAGCTTGCGGAGGGGCCACCATTGGGCGACGGATGATGCGCCGCGTGCGAGGATTGAACATGCCTGGCTGGGGTGGGCCCGCGTAGCCGGGCTGCTGGGGGAATTGAGGGAGGGGAGGGAGTCGTAACCCGGGATTCATGGAAGCGGCCAGGGGCATCGGATTGGCCTGCTGCGGGGCCGCCTCAAGGTAGCTGATGGTGCCTGTGTTGCCCCCCACGCGGATCGTGGCTTTCTGCGGCGGATTATCCCCGTCGCGAATCAGGGAGACAAGTGACATGTTGTTGGAATTCGGGGTGTGGGTTAGCAGATTCCTGCTTTGATCCGTGCGATCAAACACAAAGATCTGCTCTTCTCCGCCGATGCTCACGATCCCTGTGAGCGCATACCGGTCGGAGAGAGGGGAGCTTTCCTCGGCTGTCGGAAGGGAGAACGGGGAGTGCTGAAGCAGCGAGTTGAAGGCCGAGAGATCGCGTGGTTTTTCCCATGGTGCGGGTGAACCTGCCAGCATGGAGATTCCAGCCAGCAACATGGTTGAGCAAACCAATGTTCGTATGGTGACATTCGGAGCACGGTTCATGGTGCGGCGGGCGGAGAAGAGGAAGGTATTGGCGTGGAGGATCGGAAATATTGCCGAAGCACCAGATTGGCGATGACATTGGGGGGCTGGGTATCGCTCTGCAATGTCAATTTGTCCACGGAACGCCATGCCGTGGGGGTTTGCAGCGCAAAGAGCATCCGGACGATCCCCTCGAAGGGACCGGAGAATTTCGCATCGACGGCCACGGTAGAGCCCAAGGGGGTGTTCTGGGGAGGAAGCAGATTTTCCTCCGTCACTTTGAGGCCCGCTTTTGCGGCCTCATCCCGTTCCTCCTTGAGGAGATCGGCACTGGCATCGTCAGGGGCTGACTGAGCCAAGGGATGGGCATTGATCCAGGCGACGGCTGGCTGGAGGCTTTCGGCAAGATCAACCCAGCTTTTATCCGAAGCAAGCTCTGTTCTGGCGCTCTCCATGGAAAGCCGCACCGCGTTCCTTTCCTGAAGGAATGCTCGGAGGCCGAACAGATTCAGCGCAATGAAGAGCGCTCCGCAAAAGATCAGGAGCAGGGTTTTTTCACTCGGTGCCAGCGGTCTCATGGGTTGCGTCGGGTCGGGTTCCTGAAATGTCAAACTTGACACTGTTTTTACCGGCAAGCTGTGGCTGGCCGGCAGTCCAGTCGTATTCCTGGAGTTGCGGATTTTTTTTGAGTTGTTCGATGAAGTTGTAGGCCTCCGTCACATCTGTTGCTTCGCCGGAGATTTGCAGCCGTCCCTGTTCCAGGGAGAAGAGGGTCAGGCGAACCTTTCCCTGCCCGGTAGGGGCAGCCACGGCTGCGAGAAGATCGAGAGCGTAGGTGCCCGGATCCATGCAGGATCTGAATTGATGCCAGCGATCGGACTCCCCCTGTGCCGCAAGCGCGGCGGGGCTGACAAGGGCAATCTGATGGCGGAGTTTTTTGAGGGCATTCTGCCTGATGAAAAGATCTCCGGCTCCCCAAATCAGAAGCAGAAGATAGAGAAGAGCCGCCGTGGTCGCGAAGGTGAGAACGCGTTCGCGCTTTTTGAGTTGCAGGCGTTTGTCGCGTGCCTCACGGGGGGGGAGGTCGAAAGCGTCTTCCCGGAGATAGGGTGGCGGTGCCTCAGTATCAGAATCTAAGGGAAGTTGATGCAGACGGGCCCGGGGGAACGTGCGAGAGAGTTCGGCGGCAAATTTTTCCGCACGGGGAGCTTCGATTCCCTGAAGGGAAATCGTTTCCGGAAGATGATCGAGAACTCCCTCGGCCAGCAAGCGAAGGGCGATACGGTGGATGAGGCTTGCAAGTTCCTCCTCCCTGATCCCGCAGAACCAGACCGGTTCTCCTGCGCGATAAAAGGAGATGGTCAGTCCTCCCCACTCCTCCCAGAGAATGAGGTCACTCTCGCGGGATTCCTGGCGAAGGCGTGCGGGAAGTTCGAACCGGGTGGCACTCTCCCATCCCTCCGGCAGGGATTCACCCGGGAAGGGCTCTTCACACGCCACGGCGAGAAAAAGCTGGCGTTCCTCCCTCCGAAGAATCGGTAGGATGGCCAACGACTCGTCCATGCCCCGCTTGAGCAGGTGACGGCCTGCGAGTTCCATGCGGACGAGTTCAAGGCTTTCCCCCTCGGCGGCGATCCAGAGCGGCCAGGCAAAGAGGGTGGACGAGGGAAGAACCACGAGACGCTCGGCTCGCTGGGGAATCGGCGTTCCCGGAGGGAGAAGCTCCGCTTCGATCCCTGGCACGATGAGCCACTGTTCCCAGGAACCTGCGATGAAACCGGGGCGCTCCACGACAATCCCATTGCCTCGTCGGTTTACAGGAAGAGGTTTTTCAACTGTTGCAGCCACTGCGGATTCCTCCGCATTTTCAGGAGCCGGGATCATTGTTCCGACCACCCTAGCAGATTGCCCGATGCTTGGGCATTATCTGTTGAGCCTCCTGATGTGATGATCGTGATGCGGTGACTGACGCCGTTAAAAATCCCCGTGCTTTCAATCCGTCGAACACTCCCGGCGACACCGCAGACGGAGAGCAGGAGGGATCGTTGCGCTGCACTGGCTCCCATGAGATCGGCCGCATGGTCGATGGTATCGACGACCAGGTCATCGCTGGTGCCCTCGATGCCATCCTTGCCGTTGCGAAGCTGAATCCATTGATCCGCCTGCACCGGGGTGAGTCCTATCAGGTCGGTAAGAACGCCTTTCGGAGCATGGAGGACATTGATTTTGCCGTTATAATACGTGGTGAAATAGGAAATCCAGTCCGGCTTGGCCTGCATGACCGGATCGAATCCGATCACCAGCGCCATCTCGTCCGGTGAATTGAACGGAGCATCTGGAGGGAGCCCCCCTCTGCCGAGAGAAGCGTAATCGGACTGTTTGGCTCCGTGCAGGGAGCGGAAAGGACTGGTGCTTTGCCAGTCATAGAGACCGTCTGCGGCGGTATCGCTCTGATCTTTGGAGAGGCCCCAGGCGGTGAATAGATGAGCTAGGAGAGCCCGTTGATCCGGGGCGACAGCCAAAAGGGCATTCGGATTGATGAGTCCCGACTCATCCTTGATGAGGACGGTATAGCCTTCGCTCCGGTCGTGAGAGTGGTATCTCAGCAAAGGATCCCCAGGCTGCACGGCGGAGTTCAAGGCGATGGCAATGCCGGAAAGCGCCTGCTGCCGCGCCTTGAACTGCTTCCCTTCGCGGGTTTCTTCCGTGATCCATCCCTCGATGATGCCGGCCAGCAGGATGGTGACGGCGGCAAGAAGAGCGATCGTCCAGAGTACCATGGGAAGAGCCATGCCCGACTGACGGCGGCGAGTCCTGGTCATGCAAGAGGAGAAGGGGTTCATCGAGTCGGGGCAGGCGATGGAGGGGTGGAACCTGCGGGTGCTGAGATAAGCGTTGGGACAACTGCTGCAAGCGGAGGGACATAAAATATCGCCTCCACAGGATTGGGAAGGTCGTCGATCTGCAGTTGGAGACGCACCAGGAGAGGACGCGGGCTTCCCGCCGGCAATTCTTCCTGCCAGTCGTCCTGACCGGGAATACGGAATGTCCAATGCGGCTTTCGGAGTCCCGGAAGAAGAGGAATGCCGGGGGATGCAAGGGATTTTGCCCTTTCCTGATCCGTGGCATTTGGAGAAATCCTGAGGAGGTTGATACTCCGGGTGCCGTCGGATTGTGCCTGGGAGGCGAGTACAAGGGAGCCGCCCCCAAGACTTGGCAGCCCGAAGAGTCGTTGCGCTTTTGCAAGAATCAGCTGCTGTTCCGCCTGGCCGTCCCGGCCCCTGCCGATTTCGAGCGTGATCGTCCCCGCCGGAGGGAGGTTGAGGAAGGCCCCGCGAGTGACTCTGAGGAAGGCATCAAGTCTCCGGAGAGTCAGTTGCTGGTCCATGGCGGTGCGTGATGCCCCGATGACCGAGGTGACGATGGCATAGACCGAGGCAGCAAGGAGGGCCATGATCGAGAGGGAAATCATGACTTCCACAAGGGTAAAACCCTTTCGTGAATTTTGGCCAAAGCCTTTGCGTGCCGATCTCATGATATCGCGTGATGGCGTCATGGGCTGTTCACCAGGATGGAGGCACTATCGCTCTCACTCCCCATCACGGCCAGAATTGTCAGCTTTTTGACGTTCTGAATCTCGTTACCCTGTTGATTTTTCAGCGGGTACGGAGTGAGCGTCTCCTCGATGCGGATGCCATGATTATCCTTGGCCTCCAGGATCAATTTTTCCTGACCGAGAGGGAATGCCATGCGGTAGGCGAGCTGCGATTCCAGTTCGGCACGGAGCGTCGAGCGCTGGCGCACTTCAAGGCCGGACTCAAGAGCCGTGTCCAAGGCTTTGGCTAGTCCCACGACCGCCATCGCAAAGACAGCCAGGGCAAGCAGCACCTCAACAAGGGTGAAGCCGTGGTGCCCGGTTCGGATTAGCAGCCTGTCGCTATTCATGATCGGGGAGTTGCTGGGCTGTCAGTGCATCGAAGAACAGGATGATCGTCCGCTGCTGATCGCTGAGGCGGAGTGCCAGCGGTTCGCAGATTCCGCCGGGATTGAATTCCCAGACTTGGTTGCGGAGGGGAGCGTGGAATTTGGAATCATTGAATCCCTTGACTTCCAGCTGCCAGCCCGGTGGAAGATCGACGCTGTCGATTCCTCCCGGCTTGATGGAAAGCCGCTGGGCCAGCCCCGATTCCAAGGCCTTGCTTCTGGCTTCCTGCGCCTTGGTAACGATGGCATCGGCGGCACGATCCCCTGCCGAGGAGGCATAGGCATCGAAGAGATAAGGAAGCGAGGCGGCGACCATAATCGCGATCAGTGCGAGCGCGATGATAATCTCCAGAAGAGTGAATCCGCTCCTGCCTCTCCCAGAGTGGAGGAAGGGATTATCTGCCGATGTTATTTGTATCGCCATCCTTGCCGTTCGGCCCCAGCGAGTAGAGATCGTATCCGTCGGTTTTGTATTTGCCGGGATTGCGATAGATGTAGGGTTGGCCCCAAGGATCAAGCGGAAGGGTATCCATGAGCTTTTTCCAGTGCTGCGGCTTGGGGTCGGCCGAGGGTATATTGACCAGGGCATCCAGCCCCTGCTCGGTGGTCGGCTTGCGATAGTTCAGCATCTCATAGGTGCGTAATTGCATCGAGATGGCTTGAACATCACTCTGGACTCGCTGTTCCCTGGCGACATCCAGATTGCCGGCCAGCATGTAGATCGCGGAACCGACCAAGACGGCGATAATGCTGAGCACGAGCATGATCTCGACAAGGGTGTATCCGGATTCCTGGCAGAGTGGAGAGCGGCCAAGCGTTGGGCGTTGGGAGGGAGAGAAAAATTGCAACATCAGGGAAAATGGTTGGTGGTGAGCTTTCAGTATCTCGGTGAGTATTGTTCGCAGGTCAAGTATCACGCGCATTATTTATCCAAAGCAGGCGGAGGGGGAAGCGTCGTGCGAAAGAGCGACGGAGAGGGATTTCCATAGAGGGAGCCTGTCGAGAGAGTTTGGGTCGAGGGTGCTGAAAATGTCGGCGGAGCGATGGGTGACACAGAGGGCAGAGGGATCCCAGAAATTGGGGTTGATGTTGCCGCTGGAAGTGTTCCCCCGGGTGCGAAGAGAAAGTCGATTCCCGCCTTTCGTAGAAAAAGAGGATTTCCCTCATCTCCGGCGACACGGCGCAGGGTAAGAATCACGGAATTATCACCATCCTTCCAGAGTCTTGAAGGCAGAAAGAGGGAGGCCTGACGCCATCCGGCTATCTGTAGTCGACCTGAAGACGACGAGAGAACGGCTGGGGAATTGAGCGCGAAGGGTGCCATTCCCAGGGCTCCAAGCGATTCCCCGTTCACGGTGATTTCGATCCATGATTCGGGATCAAGCCCCCCCACCTCGACATGAAGCAACCCCCCTTTGATCTTCGGTGGGGCAGGGGAAACCGGCACGATGAATTCCACCGTGTTTTCGGAATCCGGGAGATCAAGCCGCCTGGGAAGAGTCGAGAGTTCGGCATGAACGACATTCCCCTCCGTGGTGTCGCCGAGGACGGGGGGGGCATCAGCTCCGGAGACATCGGCTTCCGTGAGGACGGGCTCATTCTCTCCCACAAGCGCGGGATTGAATGTGGAGCCAAGGGTGGCGATGCCGAGTTCACGGGCAGGCCTTAAGGTAACGGAAATCAGCCTCGCAAATCTGCCAGTGAATGAAACGCGGAGGGTTCCTCCATCGAGAGCCAGGGACTGGGAAATCAGCAGGGTGCGGGCATTCAATCCAAGGGCCACGCCTGTCTCACCAAGACCGGCACTGAGCAGAACGCTTTCCCCCTCTTTGGGCTGCCACTCCACCTCGGGGCCGCCATCCCCGTTATCCTGAAAAACAACGGTCAGGGCAAAGCTCCCGATCTCATCCTGGGAGGCAAGTGCAGGCACCGGAATCGAAACGTCATCGGCGTTCGTGTCGATCACGACACTCCCCGTTTCCCAGGACGGAAGGGGGCCCTTCACGATCTGCGGACGAAGCGTGACAGAGAGTTGCTGGAACCCCTCCCCGGCTGCATTCAAGAAGTTTGGGAACAGAAAGCACGCTGACACGACGAGACTAGCTCCGAGCCCACGGGTTGCGGAAATCGGTCTTCGGAAGAAGGTGCGAATGAAATACGGGAAACGCATCGCGATCCCTCTCCTATCCTGTGGCAATCCTGGGGAGAAGGCCAAAAAACATCCGCCCGCAAATTCAGTGCTTTCCGAAGCCCTCACTTCATCCTATCTCCCATGAAGCCCCCATCAAGAAACCGCTGATTGATTCTCATGCCAAATTTTTCTTATCGGGCACATGATGCAGCCGGACGGAGTGAAAACGGCCGGATCGAGGCTCTTTCGAGTTCCGATGCCTATCGGAAGCTGAGGGAACGCGGGCTTCAGCCTGCCCAGGTGACGCTGGATGGAGCGGCCCCCACAGCCTCGCAATCCTCCGGACGGAAATCCAAATCCAACCCCTCATCCAGCGGAACGGAAGCTTCCGGTGCAGCTGGCCCCCTGCAAAAACTCACCACCCCCCAGTTGCTTTTCTTCACCGAGGAGCTCGCCGAACTTCTGGACGCGGGTTTGCAGCTTGAGGGGGCTCTCAAGGTGATCGAGCAGCGGCAGGAGCGCTCACCCGTTAAGGGGGTCGCCGCTTATCTCCGCCAGCAGGTGCGCGAGGGGGTCGGTTTTTCGAAGGCTCTTCGCAACTGCGGCAAGTCCTTTGATCCCCTCTACTGCAATTTGGTGGCGGCGGGTGAGGCGGGCGGTGTGCTGCCCCAGATTCTGCGACGGCAGTGTGCCCATCTGGAGATGGTGGGGGAGCTGGGCAAGAAGGTTACTTCCGCGCTTGTGTATCCAGCCATTGTTTTTTCCTCGGCCATCCTGCTGATGTTTATCTTTCTCACCTTTCTGGTGCCGCAGCTCTCCGTGCTGCTGGGTAAATCGGGACAGAAGCTCCCGCCGATCACCCAAGCTCTGATTTCGGTCAGTCTTTTTTGCGGTCACTGGTGGTGGGCGATTCTGGCATTGATCGGGGCAGTTGTGACCGGAGTCCGGCTTTTTGTCGCCTCGCCGGAGGGGAAGGCGTGGTGGCACCGCTCCCAATTGGACCTTCCGGTGGTAGGCCCTGTCCTCAAAGCGCGATTCTACGCCGAGGTAATGCAGAATCTCTCAACCCTTGTCTCCAATGGGGTGCCGATGCTCTCAGCGATGGAATTGATGCTGGGCGCGACCGGAAATGTTTTCCTCCGGGGTCTGCTCGATCGGCTCACGGCGCTGATTCGGGAGGGGAGTTCCCTGGCTTCGGCCATGCGGCGCACCGGATTTTTCCCTCCGGTGCTGCTCGACATCCTTGGCGTGGGTGAACAGACGGGGGATCTGGCCGGCTCCCTGGCCCGGGCCGCAAAACGGTATGACCGCGAACTCACCACCCGGATTCAGATCCTGACCACCCTCATCCAGCCTGCTGTGATAGTCATTGTGGCTCTCTTTGTGGGGATTGTTGCTTATTCGATGATCTCCGGCATCCTTTCCAGTGTTAATTCCCTAAGATCAAGATAATGAGAGAGGCCGAAGTACCGCAAAGCACATAACGACTTGAATGATCGTTTAAATGAATATATTAAGTTCATCGAACCATGAAATTTTTGCATTCAAGACCGACTCTGAAAGAGAGTACTCGCACAGGCTTTCTTTCAGCGAATGTTACGGAATTGTCACAATTAAAGATTATTCATGTCCAGTGGGCCTGATACCACTATTAACCATTTTTCTCAGATAACCCTTCAGGTTCCGTTGATTGATCGTGATAAAAACACCCGTCATTTTAAAAGGCAGACCTTTCCCCCTGTTTTCACAGGGTTACGGAAAGACTGGCTTTTCATCTCTACAGCTAGCATCCCGGATGCTTGCAGTCATGACGGCTTCGAACCTTTCCGCTGCTTTGCCGATGCCTCCTGATGATGGCCCCCCGCCTGTTCCTGCCGTGGCATCCTCGACGGATTCCACGGCAACAAACGCCACGACCCAAAAACTCTATATCAAGGAGTTCCGTGTACTCGGAGCCCACCAACTTCTGGGACGCGAGGAGATCGAAAAGGCGGTCTATCCCTTCATGGGGCCGGAACGCACACCCGACGATGTGGAGGAGGCGCGTGCGGCGCTCGAAAAGGTATTTCAGGACAAGGGGTACCAGACGGTCAGTGTCCAGATCCCGCAGCAGACGGGCAAACGAGGGATCGTTTTTCTCCAGGTCATCGAGGAAAAGGTGGGGCGGTTGAATGTTGAAGGATCTCGTTTTTTCTCTCTCGACGCCATCAAGAAAAAAGTGCCCTCCCTGGCTCCTGGAACCGTGCCGAATTTCAATCAGGTTGCCTCTGAAATCATGTCACTGAATCAATGGAGCGACCGCCAGATCACCCCGACACTCTCACCGGGATTCGAGCCGGGAACCGTCGATGTCGATCTGAATGTGAAAGATACACTTCCCTGGCATGGGAGTGCCGAGTTCAACAACCGGTATAGCCCCTACACCGTTCCCTACCGCATCGATTTGGCATCCAGCTATGACAATCTTTGGCAGCTTGGCCATTCGATAGGAGGTTCGTTCCAGGTTGCACCGCAAGCCCCTTCCGAGGCTCTCAACTGGAACGTCTTTTACACGGCCCGTTTTCCAAGACTGGATTGGCTGAAACTGAATCTCTCTTATTCCCAGCAGAACAGCGATGTTTCCACGCTGGGCGGCAGTGCTGTCAACGGTGCCGGTCAGACGGCCGCCTTCCGTTTCCTGTTCGCCCTGCCGTCGGAGAGGAATTTCAGCCAATCCCTCAGCGCGGGAATCGATTTCAAACACCTCGACCAGGCAATCAATCCGGCTGTGGGTGGGGCTGCCATTCCTCCGACCCCGCTGAACTATTGGCCGATCAGGATCAACTACAACGCACTCTGGGATCCCAAAGACTCCACCACGATTTTTGATGCCGGTCTCTCCTTTGGCATCCGTGGGGCGATTCTTCCAGTTTGGGATCTGACCTCCTATGGAAATGAAAATGATTTTGCCAATCTCCGCTATGAATCCGATGGAGGATTCATCGTCTTCAAGGCAGACCTATCCCACACCCACGAACTGCCTGGCGGATTTCAACTCTTTGGCAAGGTGCAGGGGCAGATCTCGCCAGACCCCCTTGTGTATAGCGAGCAGTTTTCCGGAGGGGGACTTGACACCGCCCGGGGGTATTTGGAGGGAACCGAGGCCGGAGACAACGCAGTCTTTGGAAGTGTGGAATTACGAAGCCCCTCGCTGCTGGCTGGTCATCTGAGCGTGAATGAATGGAGGGTATACGGCTTCTATGATGTGGGGCGACTGACCATCAATGATCCTCTCCCGGGCCAGACTTCCGAATGGAACATGGCCAGCTATGGAGCGGGTACCCGCGTGAGACTCTGCAACGATCTGAACGGCTCCCTGGATCTCGGCATCCCTCTGATTTCCCAGAGCCCGGTGATGGCCAATACGCTGATGGCCACCTTTCGGATTTTCGGGGAATTTTAATCTGATTTTCTCAACACCCTTTAACTTATCCCATGAATACCTTCCCGCTTGCCAGGCTGCGAAATTCCCGATTCCTCATCCTGTCCTTTGTTTTCGGTGCACTGTGGTTGCTTCTCCCTGGTGCCGTTCAAGCCAGAACCTGGTGGAGCGATGCCTGGAGAGAGCGGACAAAATTTACCATCGACACGACGGACAACGGCCTTCCGATCAACGGTCCGATCGGAACGGCTACGATTCTCGTGCGCCTTCATGACGGGAATTTCAATTTCGACTCGGCCAAGGAGGATGGAACCGATCTGCGATTTGTCGCCGCCGATGACAAGACCCTGCTCGCCTCCCAGATTGAAAAATTCGATCCGGTGATGAACGAGGCTTTTGTCTGGGTGAAAATCCCCGACCTCAAGCCGGGTGCCACCACCGACATCTACCTCTACTCGGCAAGGGATGAGAAAAGAAAGCCGGACAAGGAGCTCAAAACCGATCTTCCAAGGAGTGCCTATGACGGGGACACGGTGACCGTCTATCACTTCAACGAACACGGCACTCCGCCGGGGGATTCCTCGGGTCAGGGTAACAGCGCCCAGACACCGGGTATCCCCGTCGATGGATCGATCATCGGCAGCGGCATCAAGTTGGATCCGAAGAAGCCGGTCAGCATCCAGCCGACTCCCACGGCAGCAATTCTGGAGGCGGCTCCCTATACCTGGATGAGCTGGGTGAAATATACCAAGCCCACACCCAATACGGCCATCTACAGTCGCAAGGACGGTGGCAATGCCCTCCGTATCGGCCTCGATAACGGCGTCCCCTTCCTGGAGATCTCGAGTGCTGCCGGCACGCAACGTACCGCCCCCGTCTCCCCGCTGCCTGCCGGAACATGGGCCCACCTTGCCGTTGTCTCCGACGGCAGCCGCACGACACTTTATGTCGATGGAGCGGCTGTGGCCAATCTTCCCGTGCCGATCCCTGCAATCAACGGCCCGGCTTTCATTGGAGGCGATGGCGATGGCAAGCCCGGCTTTTCAGGCGAAATCGATGAGCTGGAGATTTCCAAGGCCGCGCACACCGCCGGATTCATCAAACTCGCGGCTCTCGGCCAGGGCCAGCAGAACGCCAGGCTGCTCGTTGCCGGGAAGGAAGAGCCCGCTGCCGTCAGCCTCCTGGACAATCTGGGCATCTTCGGATTCCTTATCAAAGCGGTCACGATCGACGCCTGGGTGGTCATTGGCATTCTCGCCATCATGTCGGCTCTCAGTTGGATCGTGATGATTGCAAAATTCAACTACATCAAGGGGCTCAGCCGGGGTTCGAAAGAGTTCATCAATGAATGGCACCATCTCTCGGGCAATATCACGGAACTCGATACGGATGACCCCGAGGTCATCGAATCCCTGGGCGGGCGGGCCGATCCCGAGCATATCGAGTTCATTCATGCCTCCCCAATCTACAGGGTCTATCATCTCGGCTGCGTGGAAATCAGGAAGAGGGGAGGAAGGGGGAAAGGACTGAGCCAACGTTCGATCGAGGCGATCAAGTCCGCCCTTGATGCGCAGGTGACCAGGGAAAACGTCCGACTGAACAACAGCATGGTGCTTCTCACGATCTGCATCGCGGGCGGGCCCTATGTCGGGCTTCTCGGCACGATTATCGGCGTCATGATCACCTTCGGAGAGATCGCCATGCTGGGAGAAGTTGATATCAATGCCATAGCCCCCGGTATCGCCGCCGCATTGCTTGCAACGGTTTGCGGCCTGATCGTCGCTATTCCAGCACTCTTCGGATACAATTACCTGAGTGTTCAAGTGAAGGAGATCACCACGGACCTCCATCTTTTCCAGGAAGAGTTCATTACCAAGATGGCGGAGAGGCATGCTGAAGAGTCTCATCCGGTCTCATCCCGTTAGCCCTTTCTTCACGACACGCCATGCAAGCCGACTCCGAAGGAAAAGCCATCGATGACATCAATGTCACTCCGATGGTCGACCTCTACCTCGTGCTGCTGCTGATCTTCATCATCATGACGACGGCGGGTGTGCAGGGGGTGAAGGTCAACCTTCCCCACGGCAGTTCCGCTCCGAAGCTCGGCGGGCCGAAGGTTCAGGCGATCACGATCAATACCGAGGGAAATGTTTTCCTGAACACGCTCCCGGTCTCCCTGACCGAGCTGGAACAAAAACTCGGGGCAGCCAAATCGGAAAATGCCGATGTCCCGGTGATCGTTCGCGGGGACAGCGCCACCCAGTATCAGATGATCATGGATGTGCTTGATGTGATCGGCAGACTGAGCATTGAAAAAGTCGGCCTTGTCACCCAGAAAAAACCGTAATTTTCCGATCGCACCATGGCTTCCACCAAGAAAAATCCTCCGAAAAAAAAGAATCGGCTCCCGCTGATCCTGGGTGGAGCCGCATTTGTCGTGATCGTTACTGCCATCGTTATTTTTCATCCGAGCAGTGAGGATTCCGGGCCTCCCGCCAAACACGAAATCATGATTTCCCTTCCGCCGCCTCCCCCACCACCGCCACCACCACCCCCGAAGGTCGAACCACCCAAACCGGAAGAACAAAAATTCGAGCAGGAGAAAGCCCCCACGGAAAAGCCCCCTGAGAAGGCTCCCGAGGCCGCACCCATCACGACCAGCATCAAGGGGGACGGTGACTCGGGTCTCGGTATCGGCAATGGTGGTGGGACGGGTGGATTCGGAGGGGGGGGGAGTGGTGGGAGCAAATACGGTTACTATGCCGGACAGGTGCAGCGCAGCGTTGCCGAGGTACTGCGAACCAACAAGAAGACCCGGAGTGCCGTGATGAATGTCCAGGTGCGACTCTGGGCCGACTCCACCGGCAAAGTCACCCGGATTTCCCTGGCTCAGTCCACGGGCGATCCGGCTCTCGACGATGCGATCAAAAACGAAGTCTTTGCCGACACGCTTTTACCCGAGCCTCCCCCGGAAGGAATGCCGATGCCGATTGTCATGCACTTCAGCGCCAGGAGACCGAATTAAGACCCGATAGAAAGACCAGCAATTTCCCATTTGAAGATTTCAAGACCATGAAAATACCCTTATTTCCGCTGCTTCTCCTGAGCACAATCCTTCCCTTGCAGCTCAGGGCGGAGGATTCGACTACGGCCTCCGCTGGCAATGCTCCAACCGCAGCGGGGGGAATTCCCGACACGCAGTCGCTTCTCGCCGCCGCCAGTTCGGTGGCCGCTTCCACCGGGGCGGCGCTTTCTTCTCCGGCAACCTCCGCCCCGGCAACGAATGCCTCGAAGGTCTCGAATGCTTCCACCGCACCCGTGACAGCCACCCCCGCCCCCCCGGCTGTATCGTCCAGTTTAAAACCCCTGCCAATCCCTCCCGTGGATGAACCTCCAAATCTCGACCAACCAGCTGACAAGATGGCGTCAACAGCTCCCGCGCCGGTGACACCCACCGAAAATGTCACCCTGAATCTTCTGAACCGCCTCGTGCAGCGGGGTGTTCTCAGCAAGGAGGATGCAGCCGATCTGATCTCCCAGGCCAAGAAAGACGCACAGATTGCGGCTCAACAGGCGGTGGCCACACAACAGGCGGCCCAGCAGGCGGCAGCAGCCCAGCAGGCGGCGGTCGAGGCAGCCGCACCCCCGGCTTCCGACGATGCCGTCAGCGTTTCCTATGTCCCCGAAATCGTGAAAACTGAAATGAGGGATGAAATCAAACGCGATGTCATGGCTGCGGCTCAGAGCGAAGGTTGGGCGACACCAAACTATCCCTCCTGGCTTGCCAATTTCCGACCCTTCTCGGATTTTCGTTTCAGATATCAGGGGAACTATTTCCCCTCCGGGAATAATACGGATCCCCTTCAGACACTTAATTTCAACTCCATCAACACCGGCGCTCCTATTAATATCTCCCAGGCGAACGGCAATCAGTCGCCTCCCATCGGCTATCCCACCTATAATACTACGGCAAACAGGGATCTCCTCAGAATTCGATTCCGCTTTGGTGCAGACATGAACCTCGGGGAAAATTTCACTTCCGGATTCCGCATTGGCACGGGACAGAATGGATCACCGGTCTCTGAGAATCAAACACTGGGCGCACCGGGAACGACCACTCAGGGAGGAAATTTCAGCAGCTATGCGCTATGGCTCGACCGTGCTTTCCTGAAATACGAAGTCGGGGATAATCCCAATAAATTGGGTGCCATCACCTTTGGTCGATTTGACAACCCCTTCTTCACGCCCACCACCATCATGTGGGCCAATGACATTGGATTCGACGGCATCGCCCTGCAGGGGCGTTACGAAATTTTCAAAGGCTTTACCCCCTTCGTCACCGGGGGCCTCTTTCCTGTCTATAATACCGACCTGAACTACTCCACCACCCAACAACCCAAGAATTCCAGCTATGACAAATATCTCTATGCGGGACAGTTGGGGATTGATTGGAAGATCACCAAGGACATCGCCTTCAAGAGTGCAGTCGCTTACTACTACTTTCAGAATGTTCAGGGACAGGTTTCCGCACCTCAGGTGGCTTACAGTGCCTCGGATCAGTTCAGCACGGACAACAGCCGTCCCTCCTTTGCCCAGCAGGGCAACACCTATATTGCGCTCCGCAATATTCCGGCAACGGCTGATAACAACTACGGCACCATCAATCAGTACCAATACTTCGGTCTGGCCACACCGTTCCATGTCCTCTCGGCCAATGCCCGTTTGGAATATCGTCACTGGGAGCCCTTTGTCGTAGCCCTCTCAGGCGAGTGGGATGACAACCTTGCCTGGAATCAAAATAGTATCGAGAACAACGGCCCCCCGAATCTCCAGGGACCGATTAACAACACCGGTGCCAACGGTTCGTACGCCGGGGGTAACATGGCTTGGATTGTCCAGCTGAAGGTGGGTTCCGGCGCCCTCCAAAAACGATGGGACTGGGACTTCGGGGTCAGCTACCGGTATGTCGAGTCGGATGCCGTGATCGACGGCTTTTGCGATTCCGATTTCGGAGGCGGCGGCACCAACCTGAAAGGTTACGCCATTGGCGGAGATCTGTCCCTTTCCCGAAATGTCTTCATCGCCGCCCGATGGCTCAATGCCGACGCGATTGCCGGGCCGCAATACAAATCAAACATTCTTCAAATCGACCTCAATTCCCGCTTCTAGTCAAATTCCAGGCCCCTGCTGATCAACCCAACCATGAAACTTGTGAGACCCATTTTTCTGACCCTGCTTGCCTTGCTGCTGGCAGCCCCCATCCTCCATGCCTCCGACAAGCTCACTCCCACCGAGCAAAAGCTGCGCGAACTGCTTCGCAACTCCATGATCCAGCTCCGGGACGCGAATACAAAACTCTCGGCTGCCCAGGCCGCCCAGGCGGACGACGAGGATCAGATCAAGGATCTTCAGGGCAAACTCGATGATCTGACAAAAACGACCACGGCCCAGAAAAAAGCCGATGACCAGACCATCGAGGACCAGAAGTCCCGCCTCGCGGCCAATGACATCCAGATCGCTCACCTGAGCGATTCGCTTGGCAAATGGAAATTCGGATACGCAAAGCTGGCCGAATATGCCAAGGCGACCGAGGGTAAACGGGCGGAGCTTGCCTCCAAGATCGTCCTGCTGGATCGCCGCATCGAGGATCAGCAGGTCAAGAACAGCGAGATGTACCGCCTTGCCAATGAGATTCTGGATCGCTATGCCAATTTTGGACTGGGCACGGCCATCGCCGCCCGCGAACCCTTCGTCGGGATTATGAAAGTCAAATTTCAGAATTTGGTGCAGGATTACCAGAACAAGCTCACGGACCAGACGATCCGTCACGATGCTGCCGTCAGTGAGAAAAAATCCGATTGATCCTTTTCCTAAGGAACCGCTGATTTAATCCCATGATGACTGCTGTAGGACAAAAGCTTAATTTTGACCGGCACCTTGCTCCCGCAAGGCAGTGCCGTCCCTTCGGGATCATGCCTTCGGCATGCTTCTTCGCATCCCCTCCCAGGGATTTGATTCAAGGCGTGAAGCGCATTTGGAATACCCCTGCGGTCTTGTCCAAGCGAACAACGCAAAAAATCAGGCTTTTGTTCCCAGCCCCAAAGGGTTGCGGCGATAACAGGGCAGGAGGCTGCGTTGGCTTCGCGATTACGGCCCGCAAGGGGATGCTCACGCGAAACCGCCTTGCCTGCAGCCCATTCTTACCGCAACAGTCTCTATGCGATTAAATCAGCGTTTCCCTAGCACATTCTCTCATCATTCTAACACCCACGACCCCACACCTCTTATGAAATCCAAACTCCGCCTCCTGCCCTCCCTCACCCTCCTTGCCTTTGCCGGACTCTCCAATCTTTCCCGTGCCGACGATACCGCCGTGATTGCACAGGTTGGCGGAAGCGAGGTGAAGGCCGAGGACATCAAGCCCCTGCTTGAAAAACTTCCCGTGCGTGACCAGCTCGCCCTGGCTCATGACCCGGCCCAACTCAATGAACTCGTCCGTGGCTATATCTTGCAGCAGCTTGTGTACAAGGAGGCCGTTGCCAAAAAATGGGATCAGCAACCCCAAGTGATCGCGGAACTCGACCGCCTCCGGCAGCAGGCCATCACTCAGACCTATCTCCAGTCCCTGGCGACCCCACCAGCCGACTTCCCCTCGCAAGAGCAGTTGCAGACCGCCTACGACACCCTGAAGAAAAACAACGCCCTTCAGGTTCCCCGGCAGTATCACCTTTCCCAGATCTATATCGCGTTGCCAAAGGCTTCGGACAGTCCGGCTGAGGATAAAGCCAAGACCAAGTTGGCCGCGGTAAAGAAGGCTCTGAAGAGCGGCGATTTTGCCTCCGTGGCCACGGCCCAGAGTGACGAAGCGGCAAGCGCCCAACGCGGAGGGGATCTTGGCTGGCTGGCCGAGACCCAGATCCAGCCCGAAATCCGATCCCAGGTGGTAACCCTCTCCAAGGGAGGCGTGACCGAGGCTATCCGGACTAGCGACGGCTGGCATATTCTCAAGCTTACCGAGGTCAAGGAACCCTACATCGCCACCTTGGATGAAGTCAAAGTTCCCCTCACCAATGAACTCCGCAAAGCCCGTGCCCAGCAGACCAGCAAGGCGTATCTTGCCGAGCTGCTCAAAGCAAATCCGGTGACATTGAACGAGATTGCGGTGGGAAAGCTTCTGGAAACGAAGGATTCCGGTGCCAAAAGCAGGTAGTGCATTATCAGACCATCAGTTGTTCATGGGGTATGGGCACTGATCAGCACCGGGCCAACATGCGATTTCCAATAAATCCCTGAGGTCATCCGCCGGAAAAACATCGAGCATTTTGGGTTGGCAACGCGGAAGAAAATTGAGAGACAATTCCATGCAGAGTGAAATCTGCATTTGGGATTAGCCATGAACTCAAAATTTGCACCAAATATCGCGGCGATGGCCGGACTGCTTATTTTGTTGTCGTCCGTGTATGACGCACATGCCGCCTTGATTTACGAAAGTTTTGATGGTGCCAGTGTCATCTATGATTCGTCGGAAAACATCGCCTGGACACAGAATGCGGATATTTCCGGGGATACCTACACATTCCAGAATGCCCAGACTTGGGCGGCGGATCTGAGTGTGGGTGAAATTGGCGCAGGAAACTGGGGGCTCCCCGATGTCAATCAATTCACTTCGCTCTACGACCAACTGGACGGTACCGGTGACAAATATGGTGCCCAAGTGTTTTTTGGAATCGGAACCAACGATTATGCCAGCAATGTTGCACCTGAATACTGGACCGGCTCCGACTTGACCGACTTCAATTTTTATTACGGCTACCCCGGTTACAAGCCGGACAGCAGTGATTTTGCAGCCTGGGCGGTCACCGCAGTGCCGGAACCTTCCGTTCTCACAAATATCACCGTGGCCCTGGTCATGATGGTCGGCGTGATGGCCCACCGCAGGATCTCGTCTGTCGCGACTTTTCCCAGCCCGTTCAAAATGAGAAATTCATTGCCCTCTATAAAGCTTTTGATCACAGCCCTGAAGGGTTGAGGTAAGACCTATCCTTGGCCCACTCCATCGTTGCTTCAGCAACCAATTCCGCTCCAATCGAAAGCATCCTTTCTGTTAGGCGTTGGGATCACACAAACCGCTCGGGTTAAAAGAGGGGAAATCGCAGCGATTGGGTCAGGGGATATTTGGACAGATGGTGATGGAATCAAGGCAGGCAACTTTTGAACTGCGGCAATCACCATGGGATTGGACTCCAAAAAATCGGAGCGGCTCGGCCAGTTCAGCTCGCTTTTTGCCAGTTCCATCACATTTTTTCTGTGTCAACTGTAAAGTAATTTGACTCAAAAAGATACGATAGCGAGATTTCAAGCACAAAAATGAGTAAATTATTTCTAACGCGCGTGGTTCTATTGTCTTCCGTGGTTCTGGTTCTATGTCAGGCAAGAGCTCAGTATACCGGTATCGATAGTCCTTTCATCATCAATGAAGGGCCTGGTGCCCTCCCGCTCGCAGGGGCAACACTTGATAATCTAAGCAATATGAACGATCCACTCGTTGCTCTTCAGGGAGCGGCCTATGTTCAGGGGTCGGTTACCGACCAATATCTGGCGCCAAATTTTGGGAGTGCCGGTCAGCCGGCGGCTTTCGGACAAGGAAGCTATACCGGACCAATCCAAACCCAGTATATCTCTGTTTATGGTGGAACAACGGCGACGCTTACCTTCAATACTCCCCAAAACTATTTTGGACTCCTGTGGGGCTCCGTGGATGCCTACAACAGTCTTTCATTTTATAATGCAAATGGCGGCCTAATCGGTACTGTCTCAGGGAGCACGATCGCCTCAGTGGCAGGACACCCCACGGGCTTTAATTCAGGAGTGGATGAGTATGTGAATGTTGATGTTTCTGCTCCCTTCACAAAAGTTGTCCTGAGCAGCGGCCAGAACTCTTTTGAATTTGCCGATGTAGCCCATAAGTTCGTCCCAAGTGCCCCGGGAGCACCCGCTCCTCCGATGACTGCGTGTCTTGCCTTTGCGGGAGTCCTTCTTCTTCAATCATTACGCAGGAAAAATGCAGCAAGGTAACCACCAGCGAATAGAATTTTCTACTTATGAAAAGCCTCGCTCTGAAAAGAAGGGTTCTTTTTTCATTCCGTGCAACCATCTGAATCCATAACGCGGTCATCAAAAGAATCATCCCTCTGGGGTTTCTGGGGTATTCTTGAGGCAGTTTTGCCGATTGCCCTGGTCGCAGGGCTTGCCCGCATTTCCGTGGCCCAGGACGTGTTCTCGCAATTGAGCCGTCCCCTGGTCATGGGCATTTTGCAGGCTTTTCATGTACCGTGCTCCGACAATGGGCATCAGATAACGGTTGGACGCCTCGAGATCCCATGGACAGGAGATTGTGCGGGGCTCAATCTCCTGGTTCTGCTGCTGGCTGTGGCCATCTGGTTGAATCGCCACGAACCCTTCAATATAAAACATTGGGTTCGCATTCTTGGAATGGTTCCAGCTGCAGTGATAGCGAATGTGTGCCGAGTGTTCACACTGATCGGATATCGGGAGCTGATTTACCCCTCAATCGAAACTCCTCAGTTGCATTATTTTTTCGGTCTCTTCTGGTTGGTCCCATTCGCATTTTTGGCGATGCCTCCCAGTCCGCGTCATCTTACAGCAAGGGTCTTTGAACTCCTTCATGTGGCGACGGTGATCGCTTTGCTGGCTCCGGAAACCTTCGCTCCCGATGGTTTGGGAATGACCATGGCCGTTGTGCTGGCCCTTTCCCATTGCCGGATACCGGAGAATATTTCCCGACGAAGAGTTGTGATGATGGGTGTTTGGATTCTCGCCGCCGTGCTCCTCTCCATTTCCGGGATGGAATCCTTTTGGCTGCCTTGGATGCTACTCTGTCCGCTCATGAGCGATGCCAAATGGATATTTAGCATTCCCGGTGCCATCATCATCATGTCAGCGCATCCCCTCTTTGGCCTGATACCCGGTGCTTCCATTATTACATGGAGCACGGTTGCCTATCTGGTCTGGGATCGATTCATCATTGAACAACCCAAGCCGCCCGGCAACGACGACCCCCATATTCACTGGACTTGGAGGGAGAGATCCTTGCTTGCCGGGTCTTGCTTACTTTTTCTGCTTCCCTTTATCTCTTCCACACTGATCCAGAATACGGGGGAGAACTGGGTTCCACCCAAAATCGCCGATCTCAAAACGATTCCCGGAAACGGATATCTCGTCACTTTGCCGGGACAATCGAATCAGATCGGGATGCTATGGTATAACCCAAGCGGGACGCACCGTCATCATACACTGAAAATCTGTCTCAAATACTCTGGAGTCGAACTGGAGCCAACGAAGGATGATCCCGGGGTATTCACTGATGGAGGGCATTGGTTCAAGGAATTCTTTCTTCAAAATGGCAAGCTGATCCCAACGCATGTGCAGTATCTGATTTCAACGGCAACTCCAGCAAGCTCACCGGGCATCCATTTAATATTAGTATGTGATTCCAGTTCGATGAGCGCGCAAAAATTTGATGAAGCAGCGAACAAGCTTGTTGAAGAACTCTTTAATCTGATCAAAAGAGAGAAAAACCAAAAAATCTCAGATGCCATGACGGGCCAGAGTCAAACTGATCACCAATTAATTTAATCAATGAAAAAAAGATATCTTATAAAGACAGCATGCTTGATTTTTGTTCTGGGGTGTTCTGGATGTCATAAAAAAAGCATGCTTTTTGTGAATGCTGCAACGGGAAATTCCGACGCTCAATACCGTCTTGCCATGGAGTATTTCAGTGGTGGTGTCGGGGTTGAGAAAAATCCTCAAAAAGGATTGGAATGGCTCAAGAAATCGGCTGCCCAGGGCAATCAAGATGCGATTTTATCGCTGGGACTTGCATATTATACAGGCAGTGGAGTCGCTCGTGATTTTAAAGAAGCAACTCATTGGTTTCAGAAATCAGCAGACAAGGCAAATCCCATCGGTCAGAATTATCTAGGTGTTGCTTATCTGAAGGGACAGGGAGTTGAAGGGGATGCAACCATGGCCTTCAAATTGTTTTCCAAGTCCGCCGAGGAAGGAAATGTTTCGGCCCAGTTAAACTTGGGATTCCTCTATTTCTTTGGAGAGGGGGTAAAAATGAACAAGTCTGAGGCAGCCAATTGGTTTTTGAAGGCTGCAGAGCAGAATAATAGCATCGGTCAATATCAGTTGGGTAACTGCTACAAGAATGGAGATGGCCTTCCCCAGGATCTTACGGAGGCAGCCAATTGGTACAGCAAAGCGTCCGAGCAGGGCAACAGCGATGCACTTTTTGCGCTCGGGGAGGCTTACCGATTCGGCCAGGGAGTCGAGCTGAACAATCAGAAAGCTTTTACCTATTACGAAAAATCGGCTGCTGAAGGAAATTTTCCTGCATTACGGCTTCTGGCAGACTCTTATATGAGCGGTAATGGCGTCTCTCAGAATCAGGAAAAAGGGATAGAATTCCTAAAAAAAGCAGCCGAGATGGGAGATCCCGGATCTCAATACAGGCTAGGGATGGCCTATCTTCATGGACTTGGAGTCAAAAAGGATGTTGTTGAAGGCCTGGCCTGGCTTGGTATTGCCAATCCAAATCCAAGCTTTGTGAATCCGCTGGATGCGCCGGAGTGGCATTTTCCTTCGGACATCATCACTAAGGCGAAACAACGAGGAGTTGAGCTTCAAAAAAACCTTGCTTCCGATACAAAGTGATTGCGCCTCTTTTTTGTGATTAGTTGACGGGAAATAAGATCTCATGAATTTTGAAATTCTGATAATATTCTAATGAATCAGTCTGCTTTCCGATGACCTGCATTGCATCAAATCTTAAGCCGCCCTGTCTGGCGTTTGTTGCGATCGGTCGGAATGAGGGAGAACGGCTAAAACGCTGCCTGCTTTCCATCCGCGATCTGACTGACACGGTGATCTATATCGATTCGGGTTCAACAGATGGAAGTCGTGAATTTGCCGCAAGTCTGGGGGTTGAAGTTCTCGACCTTGACACCACCTCGGGATTCACCATGTCGCGGGCCCGCAACGCAGGATGGAGAAGAGCGCTGGAAATTTTCCCAGAGACTGAATTTGTTCATTTTATAGATGGAGATTGTGAGCTAGCCGAAGGATGGCTCGCTGAAGCAGTCGACTTTCTCAACAAGCATCCCGATATCTCAGC
>Ga0302274_10001157_pt1 | contig 25669 bp, 17 predicted proteins | sample III_Bog_N2_1_FD_198755 | JGI IMG/M metagenome (GOLD analysis project Ga0302274, IMG submission 198755) | Peat permafrost microbial communities from Stordalen Mire near Abisko, Sweden - III_Bog_N2_1 | ecosystem: Environmental > Terrestrial > Soil > Wetlands > Peat | place: Sweden: Abisko...
AAGTACTCGCGGGACCAACTATGGACGCCTGAGGAATTTGCCGCTGAGTACGGCATCAGTGAAGCCACGCTCGCTGATTGGCGTTGTGACGGGACCGGGCCTCCCTACATGAAGCTCGGTCGGATCGCGGAAGTCGATATCCCCTCCGACGCTGACGCTGTGCGTATTCACGTGCTCACGGAAGAAGAGGAAGAGAAGTATTTCCAGTACGCGATGAGTTATCCCGACCTGCACGATGTCGGCAGGATCATGATCAACCAAGGCATGCGACCGGAGGAAGTCGTTAGTCTTGCCAAGGCCGACATCAATTTGGATTCCGGGACGATCAAGATCCGCAAGGGCAAAACAGAGGCTGCACGCCGCACGCTCGATATCACTGCAGAGACGCGTCGCGTTCTGGAACCCCGCTTGGAAGGCGACTCCATGTGGGTTTTTCCGTCACGCCGCCTACACGGGAAGCACATCGCGCGGATCAATTCAGCCCACGACAGCGTTGTAGCGGATGCAGCCAAGGCAGGCGTCAGCTTCAACTTAGTGCCTTATGACCTACGTCATACCTTCGCAACGCACATGGCTGAGTCGGGCGTTGACCTCGGTACACTGGCCGCCTTGCTCGGACACGACTCGATTCGCTGTGTCCAGAAGTACGTGCACATTTCTGCCGAACACAAACGCACCGCAATGAAGCGGTATGACCGCGCGCAGCGTCAACGGCAGCGTTCTCGGGCCAGCCGGCGATAGCAATGTCGTGGTGTCGAATTCTCACCCACAGCGGCGACTTCCCAGGAAATAACATGTGGCACCCGTGAAAAAGACACTGCGTCGCGGCGCGCTATGAGAGCGCACATCCTATCTCGTGTGTGACTCGTGCCACCTCATCTTTTTTTGATCTCTGAGAAGTTCTTCAGAACTCTGTTGGAGCCTAGAGTTGATCCAATGTTGGGCGGCATATAGGCAGGATGCCCATGCCGCCCGGCAGCCCATTGCGAATGGGGGAGGGGTTGTAAACGCAGCTCGAAAGGAGAGAACTGACAGCATTACCACGTAGACCTATCCTCGTACTGATTAACGCAGATGCTTCGCATGAGTACGAAGACAACGAAGCCAGCAAACCTAGTAACCAGTCGTGAGCGTTGCCCAAAGGAGAAAGCAAATGAAATTGGAAAGCTATCTGAGGTACCTGCGGTGGAAGAAGAAGCTGCACAAGGAAACGTGCCGATTAGTTGGAAGGATTCTCACTCGTTTTCATTCATTTCTTGATGACGAGTCGGTTTCGGATTTGGCCTCAATCGATGCCGGTCTTCTTGAGCGTTACGCGAAGACGCTTCAGAACTTGGCGCCCTTGACAGCGAAGAATCAACTCACGGTCATCCACCAGTACCTCGCGCGCGTTGCGACGCGCCGGAGCGATCGCCGGAATTCCCGCGAACCTGGGAGTCAGGTCGCTTCCAAAGTTGTTTCACCTGCCCGACGGGGCAGCAGTATTGGGAACCAGGGAGATTCTCTGTACCGGCACTTCACCAGTGTATTGTCCTCTCTCCCACAGACCGATCATCTGAGGGCCTTCGTTCCCACCTTTGATGACATTCGTAGCTTCATTGAAGCTGCGAAGAATCAAGAGAGCACGCTTCCTCTGGCACACTTAACCTACGTGGTAGCGAGTTCCGGTATCGGGATGGGCGAACTCACAATGCTGCGCGTCACGGATGTTGTCTCAGACATGGGTCTGGTTCGTGTCGAATCGAAGGGGACGGGGGGTCAGCGGTACGTCTCGTTGTCGCCGCGCGCGATTCAATCCTTGAAGTCACTGCACAGCCGCTTTGCTGGCTCCGATATGGTATTCGGCGATCGGTCAAGGTCGTATCTCACTGGCCTTTATCACCGGCTCCACGTTCTTGCTGTCAACAGTGGCATCGAACAGATGCGGGTGCAGTCGTTACGGCTTGCTGCGCTCAGGTACCTCCACTCCATCGCCAAGACGAACCTGGAACAGAAAGCCGTTCAGTACCTGGCCGGCCATTGGAATCCTGAGCCGGGGAACCAGTCGGAGCTCGCCTTGGACGCGATTCTCCCAATTGCCGCGAGTCTGCTTGCCGATCTCTGGGCAAAGCTCGAGTGCAATATTGCCTGAAACCTCACCCCACCCCGACGTAAACGCCGGAACCCAAATTAACGCGCTGCGCTGCTATTGCTGCGCAGCGCGTTAATTCAATGGGGAGGTCTCCGCGGCCGGCGCTGCGCTTTTAATCTGGACATCGCCGACTTCTTCGGCAGCATCAATTTCGGTAGGGTCCACGGCTTCTTCATCACCAATAAGCACTTCGCTCTTCCACCCAAGGAGGCGACAATCGTCGGTCAGATCGCCTGCTATAACAACTCTCTGCCGCAAGGGAGCCCCTGCTGTGCGCAAAAGTCCCGATTATCCCGGCGAAGAACGAATCTCATAAATCTTTCTCAGGGAACCCGTGAAATTCATTTACCAGAGGTATTCCCTATTGTGCCAAGTCAATCGGTGCATGGATCGAGTTACGAAGGCCCTGGTCCGGTATTGCCCTGGTCAGGGTTGCATCCGCGATCCGAATTCGTGGCATTAAAAGGGAAGGAGCGGTGTGGCGAGACGATCCACGGGTAACTGCAAAACACTAATCTGACGCAACATGATCACGATCAGCCCCGGCGTTCACTTATTGACTCGCCTGGATTCAAGAGTCCCCTCGATTTGCCGGGCTTTTCAAGGTCTAGTGGGATGTAGCTGATTGAGAAATTCATTTTGCTATTCTTCACGAAGTGAGCGCGGAGCTCGGGAGTCTTAGCCTCTTGCCAGCGGAGATTGGCCTGGAGCATCGGGCCAGCAATTGCCTCGGGGAGCACAAGGTAATCAGGAATCTTGACCAACAGGCTGTGGAACTGCCCGGCTGTTGCATCAATTAGGCACCCCGCCACAACGACAACGGAGTGTTCAATCATATGGACTACTCCATTCTCGTCAATCGCAGGGACAATGGCCTCCCCATGTCCCGTGAGAACCGCACAGCGAATGACCACTGCGTCCGCGAATCCTCGATGCCGCAGTTCTTCTACAAGCTGTGCCGAGACGTTATGACAATCTCGCATATCGGGGTACGTGGATTTAACCGAAACAGCAAACCGGGCGGCCAATGTTTTGAGCATACGGAAGTCCCGTTTCGTTGGCATTGTTTCCTCTTGCAACAAGAGTCTGTTCTATTGGGGGCTGACCGGATGGTACTGATGGGCAGTTGAAGTTGATCGTGACTCCCGTCACGAAGCGGCATATATGCGAATGTTGGTTGAGCTGATGTTGCGAGTCGCAGTTGCTTGGGCTAGAACAACACGTCCTAAACGCTCTTCACTTCCCAAGCTCTTAGCCCGTCATAGCTGAAGCCGAGAAAGAACTCCACGGCCCTATTCTCGTCCCTGCCACGCAGGTGACCCGACTTTCCGGGGACGAAGAATGCTTTGACTCCTCTGGCAACCTCGATTTGGCCCGACTCGGGGCCTGACATCGTCGCAATGGTTCCTTTCACACGGACTAGTTTGCCAGTATTGCTCCAGAAGTCATGGTCTGCGTCCCATCCTTCGAGTTCGGAATAGTGAACCAGCTTGGCAATTCCTTCGCCCTTTCCAAGCCATTCAAACGATCCGGTTCGGACTCGGATCAAGCGGCTCCTTTTCCTGCATTCATCCAAGTTCTCTTCCATGGCGTCGACAGACAGGGAAAATCCTTGCATGGCTTTCAGTGAGTGGAGCACGTAGAGATAATAGACGGCATCAATTTCCGAACTATTCGATTTCCAATACGACACACGTTCGATCACTTGGTCAATAGGTCGCGCAGGTTCGATTCTCCGCACCGCTTGCATCCAAAGGCGTAGATTTCTCCGATCATTCGGTTCCTCGGTTAAATTCTGCTCAAGGAGCTCGACAACCCGATTAACCTCGCCACTTGCCAGTCTGTCCCACCGCCTTTCACGTCTGGCTACATAGGCATAGACCAACTGCCTACGAATCGTTGGTCGATACACATCGGACCTGGACAGCAAATTGGTCCATCCCTGTAACACTGAATTGAAATCGCCATACAAAGAGTCAAGTTGTACGCGGCATTTTTCAACATGCGGACTCTGCCGCTCACCTTCGCGGAGCTTTCTGGCCTGTTCGAGCAAGTCTTCCGCTAAGTCGATGCTCTCGCGAATCGATATTCCGATGTAGGGACTGATTAAGACATCCTGGTTAGAGGCGGCCTTCAAAACGACCCTCGCGAACTCCACCAGACGAAAAATCATTTGAATGTGACTGACGTAGCCGTGCTCATCGTTTGGCTGTTTTGATCGAGCAACATCGAACTGTTCAGCTGCCTTGGCAGCCGTCAATAAGCACTGTTCCAGATCAGCCTTTGTCGGGGTTGCGGATGCGTTCTGCATGAGCTCAAAGACCTGACCTCGGAGCGCCATCCCTTTCATGTGATAGAGCACGTGGTCCTCGGGATCAAGTTCCAGTGCCTTATCGAGCGCCTGAATTGCGCTGGTGAAATCCTTCATCTCGATGGCAAGAAAGCGACCCAGATGGCCCCAGAAATGCGACTCCATCGGAAAGATTTCCGTTAGCGTAACGAGAGTGGTTAACCGGCCCTGAACGGATGGAATGTCCTGAAGCAAGTGCGAAAAATTGCCACCACTCGACTGCTCTGGCGATTCTTTTCCTAGGGGATCTCGATTATCGCGAAATAAGAAGCACCTCGAAAGCAGAGCAACCAAATCCGAACTCGGAATCGGGTCGTCGCCTCTGCAAAACTCGATGAATGAACCCGCCCACATGGACAGGTTTTGCTTCCAGACCCGATCGTCCGAGGCCCTGGGCGCCAGGATTTGCCTGATTATCTGCATTGCAATCAGATCGTGGGCGGGTCTCCAATGACCGCCCGATGAACTACGCAGCAGTTGCCTCATGTAATCTGGTAAAACCTTGGTAAGGTCAACAGGTAATGACGCGGGCAGACTCAGAATCGAGGAGAATGCTCCGGGGGCAATACTCTGCTGCCCGTAATGGTATGCAATCGCAAGATACAGAAGCACCTTCTGCTGCTCGTTCGTCGCATCTTCCAGCCTTGCGCTCACGTATCTCCCGAGTCCCTGAAATTCTGCTTCGAACGCCTCGAGTGCAAAATAAAAAGCTGATCGCTCCTCTCTCGTTCCCTGCGCAGCGATATCAATGAGCCGGGCTTTGCGGCTGGGTTTAGCTTCGGCGAGGCGATGTGCAAATCGCGTGGACTCTACGGTCGAGAGCTCAGACTCCAGGAAGAAGGAACGCTCCCTTTCTTGGGGCTTTGTGAAGCGTCTTAAGACTTGAAGGAACGCTGCGGGCACTTGGCGAGCGCGGACGATGGAATACAAGTCGTCAGCCATCGCCTCCTGAATCTCCGCTCCCTCGATCAGCACGAGAACCGGCAAACCTGTCATTTTGTATATAAATTCAATCCGTTGCGCGGTCTCTTCCGGGAGAGTTTGGCGCAGCTTCACTGCTGGAAAATCAAGATGCAAGTTCCACAATATCCTTCGCGCAACAGTTGAACCGCCTGCGCCCGGTGAATGGAAAATATTGATGCGGGTGGTGCCCCGACTACGTCTGTCAGCCCCTCCGCCAAGATCCTGACGAACAACTTTTTGAATTCGATCCGAGCTTTCGCGGTCGACATCGCAATGCAATCCTAATTCGAACCAAGTTATTTCTTTCCCCTTATAAAAGGAAAGACAAACTTCCCGTTCTTCGTCCGCGAGCGTGCCCGCATTGATTCCTACAATGTCTAGCTCTTCTTTGAGGTACTTCTCATCCTCGACACTCAACGTTGAGCGCACGCCACTCTTAGTTGGAAACAGGGTTCCGTCCAACGGCAATGAGGCTCCATCGCCATATGCGGCTGCTAACCCTTCGGCGATGTGGTTTGGCTCGATGTCAATGAGTGCCGCACCATACTTTTCTCCTAGCCTTATTGCCTTGCTTGCGGAGGGACTTGCGATAACAAAATCGATTGCAGAACCAAATGCATTCAGTGCCGCTGAAAACACCGCATCGACATAATCCTCTTCATCCCAAATACTCACGACTGTGACCGGACAGGACTCACGTCCTGCCGCAAGTCTCGTCAACTGATCTTGAAGATCAAGCCCGTATTTCCGCTTCCATTCCACCCATGATGGGCCAACCAATGTGCTTGCGCGCCTGGTCATACCTCTGGCGTAATACCAATAACTTGAGGTGGAAGGCCGTATCGGGGGCCTGTCACCAAGCGCCACTTCATGCATCGAGTATTGCTTCCGGATCAGGGGCTGCAAGACATGCCCGAGGCCCATTTCTGCCCCGTTTGGATCGAAATCGAGGATTAGGGTCCAATGGAGAGCAGAAAGTCCCACTGATCGCCTCGCCTCGCCGTGAAGCGAAGGGCCAGCAACGAGCATGTAGATGCGGTTTGAATCAAACGCATTCGTCGAGGCTACCAGGCGCTCCCAGGGACTTGATGGATTTTCAGGAAGCTCAATAGCCGTCTTAACCAAGGAGCCGCCAGATGCCCACAGCCGGATAAGCTCTTGTTCATCCAATCTAGCCTCGTCATTCGTAGTGCCACGTCGCCAATAGACAACGTATCGGCGAACTTTCTTCCCTACATCCATCGTGGCCTGAAACGGGCCACGCCGCTCCCTTGCAATCTGTATTACGCCGTAAGTTCTTCCTCCATGTTGAATTGGCACGTAAACGAATCGCGGACAAGGGTGCACCTTTGGTGAAACGGCGTTTTGATATTCGTTGTCATCCAATGAAGCGCTAATTCCGTTGAGGTCTTTCTTGCCATCTGCATGCGCTTTCACACCCAGAACTATATAAGCATCGCCTTCGACGGGTGTATTGGCCATTGATAAAACATCTTTGATGAAATCTGCTCGCCCCTCTTCTTCTTGAAGCTTGTATGGGTCTCGCTTAAAATCGATGGTCGGCCCCTCTGGCTGTGCGAGCAACCATGTGAACATTTCGTCCGAAATCATTGGGCTCTCCTCCGTCATTGCGAGACTTCATTCTGGCAATTCGCGTCACATCCCTGACCCGTCACATCCCTGACCGAGGACGCGTTGGTTGCCGGGGCGGAAATCAATCAGCTTTTCCCGTTGAATACACTCCAACGGGTTGCGTCTTCCCACGACGCCTAAGAAAACCGGTTACCGCCCGATTGACGATTGCTAAGGAGTTTACTATAAGCGCCTCCGCCGCAGTGGGCGCCGTCCTTGACGCAATCGTCATGCAGATCCATGCAAGCCAGCGGATTTCGCGGATGGATGCCCCAAGCGCAGCCAGACCGGGCACCACCAAGTAACATGGGCCAAACAGACCTGCGAACTTAATTGAGATTTGGAATCTCTCAATCAAAATCTGAGCTTAACCTCGCAATCCTGCCAAGCGATCTCATAATTGCAAGGCTGATGCCTGCGTTGAATAGCGGACTTTACTATTAAAGTGAATGAGTATATGTTTTAATAGTATTCGAGCTAATGAAAGCATGCCCAAAGTTCACAATACCGCCCCGCTCAGCCGCTATGTGACTTCAACTCTCTCCGGTGAGAGGGTCCGAGCCTTCGTTCCGCCGGCCCTGCCCCCAAACCCGCGGGCATTCGATCTGGCATCGCTTCAAGCCATCCTTGCCGAAGCGAACCAAGCCATCGGCCGGCTGGATGGCACGACCTCCTCACTGCCTGACCTCAAGCTCTTCCTCTACTCCTACGTTCGGAAGGAGGCTGTCCTCTCGTCTCAGATCGAGGGGACGCAATCTTCGCTGTCCGACCTGTTGCTTTACGAGAACGCAGAGACGCCTGGCGTACCGCTGGACGATGTGCAAGAAGTCTCCAATTACGTGGCGGCCCTGAATCATGGTCTGAAGCGCATGAGGGACGGATTTCCTCTCTCTCTGCGCCTCATCCGGGAGATCCATGAAGTTCTCCTGGCGAAGGGGCGCGGCAGTCACGCACAACCGGGGCAGTTCAGAAAAAGCCAGAACTGGATCGGCGGCAGTCGGCCCGGTAACGCGGCCTATGTTCCCCCTCCCCCCGAATATGTGTCCGACTGCATGGGGCAACTGGAAACTTTCATCCACCAAGAGGGTACAACATTGCCTCTGCTAATAAAGGCCGGCCTTGTCCATGCGCAGTTCGAATCGATCCATCCTTTCCTCGACGGCAACGGCAGGGTCGGAAGGCTACTCATTACCTTCATGCTTTGTGCTGAGGAGGTTCTGCGCGAACCCGTTCTCTATCTCAGCCTCTTCTTCAAAAAGCATCGGCGCCTGTACTACGACCGGCTCAATGAAACCCGAGAAAGCGAAGGCTGGACGGCGTGGCTGGATTTCTTCTTGCAAGGTGTGCGGGACACCGCAAATCAGGCGGCCCGGACTGCGGGCAACATCGACAGACTCTTCAACGTAGATAAGGAAAAGATTGAGCGCTTCGGTCGCGGTGCGGCTTCTGCGCTCCTGGTCTACAAGTACGCTCAGGCCAATCCACTCTTCTCGATCAAGAACGCAGCACGCCAGATGAAGGTGAGCTTTCCAACCGCGTCCGCCGCGGTGGATCGCATGGTCGAAGCTGGCATCCTGCGGGAGTCGAGCGGTAAACGGAGAGACCGTCTGTTCCTCTACGAAAGCTATCTCGACATTCTCAATCGGGAGTCCTGATTTTGTTCGACAGGATCGAATCATAGTCGAGTGCCGCAAAGCTAAGTTGACTTTGGCGGAGCAGGGAGTCTTATCGTTGTGGCAATGTTTCCGGGCTCGACCATCGCACGCCAGTCGTGGATCAGCTTCGCCTTATCCTCATCGAGACCTAGCAAGTATCGCCAAAGCCGTCTGGCCAACTTCTCGGCTGCTACCGTGACGTTCATCTTCTTCGTGGTCGAATTCCACAATACGCCGCTCCAGGGAGATTCACTGACGTCGGAAAACCTAGAAACCACAGTCTTGATATGCTTGATGGTAAGTGACGGGAGATCGTCGGCGACGGCGCCGACAAAAGCGGTGATTCCAATCGGTCTTACAAGAATGTGACCGCCGGCCCTGATTCGGTACTTCTTAACTGTCGCGTCAGGTTTCAGTAACTCTCTCCATGGATCAACTGCTTTGATCAGCTTATCCCACGATTCAGAAATCTGGATGTAGGCTTCTTCAAGGCTCTCGAAACTTGGGATCTGTTGCTGTTTCCGAAATTCACCCACGAGATGTTCAGGAATTAATTCCGCATTACATTTACGAAAACTCTCTATAGCCATGAGGTAGAAGCTGTCGGCAGGCGACATTGCATTCCCCGTGGCAAGCAGATGTTTGCCCTTCTTCACGACCATGACTTTGATTCGACTCCTGAAAAGTTCATGTTCCCGAATGAGGCGCCGTGTCACAAGCGCTACGCCATCGTCTTCACTCATTGCCGTATGGGTGGCTGGCGACGTTTTCTTTGCGTACCTATTCACGGTTGTGAAGAGCCTCCGTGCCCGTGCTAAGCCCTTTTGATCGCTATCGTGACATATCACGATGGCTGAAACTTGGTCCTCTTTGTATCGTTCCGGATCGCGCTTCAGCTCTATTTGAAATGCGGCCAGCCTGTGTTGACCGTCGAGCGCATAGTATTGTTCACTGCCGTCGAACTGGAGCACACCCATGCGGCCGCCGTCATCCAGAATGGGGTCGCCTAAGGTAACAGGCCGAAAGCGAGGCTTGCCATCTAAGGCTGCAATAATGAGCGAGCCAAAGAAGCGCTGGTCGTTTGAAGCAAGATACTGTGCGATCTCTCTTGCACGCGTAGTGAGTTCCCGCTGAAGCATGCTGTCAAGATCTTTGTTGGGCGAGAGCTCCTCGGCGAACCGGACATACTGGACGAGATCGTTAACCGCCATGACGGTCGTATAGTAGGTCCAGTCACCCATAGTTCCCCGAACACACGGGAAGTATGTAGTCTTCATTCTGCGAGTCTCCCTCTGAGTTCGAGTTGCGTGTTGCCGTAAGGGGTGAGATTGTCTTTCAACAGGGATTCCGCCGACGTCAACTCTTCTTTGGGAACCAACGTGTAGTGGAATTGAAGATAGCCGTCAAAATGATTGAGGAATAAGACGACACGCTCTCGTGGATTCGATCCACCGCCGGCCTTTTCGATAAGGTATTCGGGATACCGCCTTTTCAAGCTTGTCGCTTTGCCTACATAGAAAATGTAGGAATGATCTGTGAGGCCACCGCAATAGGGTCCCGCGACGAACATGTAAATGCCGGGCTCATCAGGCAAGACGGGCGGAGGATCTGTGAATTTCACCACCTCCCATTTGCGGCCTTTGTAGTAATCTGCCAATTCCTTCGTGCCCCACAGTCGGGGATAAAGCCTGAATGGAAATTCTCCTTCCTTCCTCGCAAGGAAGTCTGCCAGGACCGGGTTGTCGAGGGGGGCTTCTCCGTAGCGAGGCATTTAAGAAGTCTCCAATCCTCGGACGGCCTGTTTCCCCTCGACTGCCATGATTTCGCTAAAGACCCGCAGGAAGGCCTCGACTTCTTCCAATGTTGACTCCACTGAAAAGCTGATGCGAATGCAACTCTTCGCATCGTCGTAGTTCAAACCGTGCGCAAGAGCAACGTAGGAAGGTTTTCGCGCCCCGTAGGAGCAAGCGGAACCCGCCGAAATTGCTATTTCTGCCACAGCCATTCGATCGACCAAGTCTTCCGCGTCCATGCCAGGAAGGCAGATGTTCACGGTATTAGGAAGCCTCTCCGCTAAAGCGCCAAGCACGAAGGCCCCGTCATACATGCGGATCATGCGAGATTCAATTTCATTTCTCAGCGTCACTAGATCAGCCAGACGCGACGCCTTATCGACAACATCGGTCAATGCCGCAACCATCCCCACGACAGAAGCCGGGTTCTCGGTTCCGGCGCGCAGTCCTTGTTGCTGCCCTCCTCCGTACAGCAAGGGCGCCAGTAAATCAGGATCACGAACGAACAGCGCGCCGGTGCTCTTGGGACCATGAAATTTGTGTGCCGACAGCGAGAGCAAATCAATATCGCGGTAATTGGATGATAGGTCGATGGCGATCTTCCCGACCGCTTGTGTAGCGTCGGTATGCACCAGGATGGCCGGATCATGTTTCTTCACGGCTTCCGCTAAAGTCTGCACTGGCTGGATAACACCCGTTTCGTTGTTCGCAAGCATGACCGACACAAGGAGGGTGTCAGGAGAAAGAGCGCTTAGTAGCGATCTGATTTCGATCACGCCTCGTCGGTCTACTGGCACGCGAGTTATTCGGCAACCATCGGCACTGAGTTGTTCGCACGTTTCTAGCACGGAAGGATGCTCAATATTGGAAACGACTAATTGCCGCCTTCCGCGACTTGCTCGCACCGTCCCTGTTAGGGCCAGATTATTGCTTTCCGTCGCACCTGATGTGATTATGAACTGCTGTCCGCTATCGCCGCCCAAAATCCTTGCAAGGCGACCCTTATCGGTCTCAAGCCTCCGTGCGATGCCGTTCATATGGGCTAACGCTGAAGAAGGATTCGCAAACTGTTGCGTCAGGAACGGCAGCATTGCCTCCACTGTGCTCTCGAAAACGCGAGTTGTCGAATTGTTGTCAAAGTAGATCATTGCGACACTTCCACTGGTCGTCCGTGAGCCGCACGTATCAGCCTAACAAGCTGAGGCACGGTACGCTCGATATCAATGTATGGCACCTGGGCAAAAACAGCCTCCGTAGTGTCCCCTGTTTTTGCGAGCATGTGTCCTCGTCCGAGCAGGCGTTCTGCCCCAGAATTTTTAGCGCCCATAGCAATCTCGGCTGTCGCGGCATTGTCCACTTTGAGAATCAGCCTGTTGCCCAGCTGCGAACGCAACTGCATCGGCATAACGTCCTTATCGGGCCGCTGTGCAGCAAATAGAAGGAAGATGCCTGCTGCGCGCGCCTTCATGCCGATGCGATTCACAATCCTCGGAACTGCATCACGGTAGTCATCCGTTTGCATCCAGTCGGCAAATTCATCGTGTACGATCCAGAGAATCGGCAATTGGTCCCCGGTGATCCGGCGGTACGCGTGAATATTGGGAACCTTTGCGGCCTTGAACAGCTCATACCGCCTGTTCATCTCATCCACTAGGCCATCCAGAATGTGGACTGCTGCATGCGGGTCATCAATGATGCCCCCCGAACCGACCTCCACATGAGGCAGTTCATCCAAGGGACGGTAGTCAACGCCGAATTTAGGGTCGATGAGGTAAATGTGCGCTTCAGCAGGAGTGCGGGTCGCAGCTATGCTGAGAATGAGATTCTGCATGAGGACGGATTTGCCACTCCCAGTAATCCCAGCCACAAGCGTGTGAGGCTGACTAAGGGGATCGAGCAAGAGAGGTTGGCCGCTTTCCTCGCGGATGCCGATGCATAGCTTCTCGCCAAGCTGGCCTTGACGGAAGTCGCGAATGTAGGAGAGGAGGACCGGCTCCGTATGCAAGACCTGTCGATGCGGACGTTCTACCGCAATCGATACACGACCGGACTCAGGAGTGGCGCGAATTATCTTTATTCCCTCTGACGTGAAAATCTCGTCTGCACGAGACTCTACTGCCTGTACCGTCAAATCCTTCGAGCCCTGAAGCTTGATGATTCCGGAATTAGGTGTGAGGGTAGGAGGCATCCCTTCCACAAGCCGCGCCGGCAATGCACGGCTTATGAGCGCTTGCCGCAATTGATTCGTGATTGTTGCCAGCCACTCCTCCCCAGTGTCGTGGGAGCCTTGATGACGGGCGGACTGCTCTTCAAGGAACGCTTCAACCGGCGACCGACCATCTGCCGATTCTGGCTGAGCATTATCGATTTCGGAAATCCCGCCTGTGAGTGTCTCCGTAAGCGCGATGTCGTGATGAATCGGCTCGACTGGAACTGAGGTGCTCCCTGTCGGAGCAGCGGTTGCTTTCAATTCCGCCTTGCCTGTCAAGCTATAGAGCCTTGATTTTCCGAATGGGGGATGTCCGTTGCGCAAACGCAAATCGGCAGTTGAGGAGAAGGCCATATCGAAATAGTGATTGATGAGTTCTCGGACATGACCAGGCCCGAAAATCTCCTGTATGGCGTCAAGACTGGCTGTGCCCTTTGTATTAACGATGCCTTTCACGGTTGACACCTGCACAGACAGGTCCTGGGGCTCGTTCACGAAGATGTGCGAGTATCCCCAGATGCTGACGGAGCACTGCCGTTGCCTGATAGCGCGCCTCCACGCAACTGTGTCCAATTGCGGCCTGCCTGGGGCGACGCTTGTCTGAGACGCCACGAGATCTGAAAATCTTGCCAGCCAAATGTCCTGGTCGATGGTCTTCGTTTCACCGTCCATCGCTTCTGTCATTTGCGAGAGCGTATCGATGAGCTGCTTAGCAGAAGAACTCACTGCTCCGCCCATCGCATCATGAGTGACGAATTTCGCTTCGGTGACGATAATATCCAGGTGCATTTTCCCGTCTCGAACGGTAGGCGCCAGTACGAGAAGGTCCGCAATGTTGGCCCCCTCTTTCTTACCAAGCCACTCGCTGTAGTCATCCAGGAAACACCATGCAATCGGACGCTCCAAGCCAATCTCGGACTGCACAAGGTAGCGCGAGAGGACCATGCCCAACAGTTCATTTGTATTGTTCGCACGGCGGGCAGCTTTAAGGACCAAACCACCGGAAATCTTGTTCGCATCTTGTATAAAGCGCTGCCATAGTGTCTCGATTACAAGATCCGGCGTATCCGAAGATAGCAAAGAACGAAGCTTTTCCTTCAGAGTGTTAATCAGAAGCGTCTCACGTGCGGACGACGAGATAATCAGGTTTCGACCGTGAGTCGCAGACTGGACATAACGGATGACCTTTACCTGCCGTGCTTCAAGCAGTTTTCGGTCGAGAAGCTCGTCCTGATTGACCACCCAAGTTGCGAGCTCATGCGTCTCTCGGAATATTCGGTCAACGGTTTCATCGTCAAAATCCAGGCTACGCATCAACACAGGGCATTTACCGATATTCCACGCATCATCTGCCCCGTGCGCGCAGAGTGCTGCTACGGAATAAAGATAGGCCCAGCCTGTCTCGGTTTGGGCCGGGCATGTCAGTTGAAGGCGGACTTTGCGGTCTCCCTCGTTAACAGGAATTCGCCTGCTCCATTGGTGCGGCTGCAGCCGGGACGCCTCATCGGTTTCTCGAGGTAACCATTCCCATGCCGGCTTCGATTCACGCGAAATCAGATCCCTGCAGTAAGCGATATCCACCGGTTGCGACCGTCCTTCCTTGCGAAGACGGTTCGGCGCCGTGATATTCACACGCACTTTTGCTAGGAAATCACCGGAACCTTCGGTCGGATCGGCTTCGGCATCTATTCCTCGTGCGACCAAGTCGCGATAGATCTGGCGCAGATGGATTTCATCCCGATGCATCAAAAGCACCTGGCAAGTGATGCGGTTGTCCTCCCGCTTGGCATTGATGCGATTAATGCTTTCGACTACCGCAGTCGGCAAATCAGGTGAATCGCAGTTATAGAGAAGAATTGACAAGTTATCGCGCTCGTGTGGCTGAAGGCGGAGGTACTCTACCATTTCATGTTCGATCGTGGCAGCCGCGGGCTTAGATTCATCATCAAGCGAGAGCATTGCTGCATCGTTAGTGGGTTCGGGTGGCTGATGAAGCGTGTAACCGGCAAACGCCTGTGTCACGATGCGCGGCATCGCCTGGGTTCCTTCCCAGGCTAGAGCCATTTCTGGGTATGCCGGATGACTAAGCAGTTGTTCTACCTCGCGAAAGAACAGGGAACCGCTTGTGCCGTCAGAAAACGGAGGACGGCCTTTGCCAAGCAATTGCTCCACCATTCCTAGAACCTGCTCCTGTCGAGCGGCAAGAGCTTCCATTCGAAGCGGATGCCAGGGGCAAACCACGGCCATAGCCGGCCGACGGCCTGAGCGAGGGACCTGTGCAACGCCTACGCGCATTACGATCCGCAGAAACTGCCTGCGCGCATCTTCGTGTTTTATGCGGTTAATGGGCAAAATCAGCGCCCGGTATGCGGTTGCGATGCGAGCGGCTTCCTCTGACGCAAATGTCGACTTACGTAGCGCGACGACAGCAATGTTGTAAGCCGATTCGAACTCAGCGAATGTTTCCGAAAGCTCTGCCAACTCCGACGGTGGAAGCCACTGCAGGGTACGGGCATGTGCGATCGCCTGTTGCCAGAGAGCCGCTAGTGATTCAATACGGTCTTGGGCTGGAACGAAAGCTCCGCGTCCCCCGCCACGGGCGACATCGGCAAACCCTTCGACGTTTTGGAGGGAAAGCGATACCGGTGTACCTTTACGTCCTACGACTTCGTATTCAGCAACGCATCCCACAAGCGCCGTGCCGCGATGGGCATGATAACGCGTTATCGCGTCGAAGTCAGCGGTTTCCTGGGAAAGCACCGAAGCCACGGGAAAGCGCCACGTGAGGGAGAGCGTTGCGACCTTGCGTTCGCTGCCTCCCCGCTGCTTCTGGAATATCGAAACCAAGAATTTGAGTGCTGTCGCGCGCCCTGTCTTACTCGATCCCTTGAACTTTGGCTTGTCCTTTATCTTCGGGAGGACGGCTTGCGAGTAGTTGCAGACAAGTGTCTTCTTGAATTGAATCTTTTTCTTAGTGCGCGCCTCAAGCGAACCATAGGCACGTTCGAAATACTCGCAGGCTCGCTGATTTATCTCGACAAAGCTGTTGGGCTTTGACTGTTGATTGCCTTCCAATACTAAGTAGGCTGGTTCTTGAGGCGCCAGTCCTCGCATAGAACGGTGCAAGCAATCGAAGATACCTTGAAACAGATCTATGCATTCGATCCGTCTTCCATGGACAAACTCCTCCCACTCCAGGAACAGACTGACATCAGTTTCCAACTGTTCCCGCCGCCTCTCGAAGAACTCGCGGAATTCATCGTCAGCAGAACCGGCCTTGCGCGCCACTTTGGAAAGTGCCTGGATGACCAGAAAATCGTCGTCTGATGGCACAATACCCTCATTCTCCAGCGCGCTTCGTGTGCGTTCAGCAAAGTCTTTGGAGGTTGTTTTCTTGGCCCGTTCGAAGCAATGGATGACGTCCTTCCAGTCAAATTCGAGCAACAGACGTTCCGTCGCTGGATTACGGGCGCCTTCGGATTCGATGTAATCCTCGAATGCCGTGAGCAATTCGTCCGTAAGGGGCGGTTGTTGTTCATTTGAGCGAAGGACAGGTAGGTGCTTACGCAGGGCCTCGGGGTCCAGCATCTCCTGCGACAATCCACGCTTATCGAGATAGCATTCCAGAGCATAGTGGGAGCGAAATTTCGTGGCCCACTGTGAAGCCTGAATCATCTTTGATTCATTGAGCGAGCTGAAACAGTCCTCGAACAGCGGTAGCCCGATCACCGGAAGTGCCTTTCCAGCAGCCCGATTAAGCGGCTCGCTCCGGAAATTCTCCAAGACTCCCGTGAGGAACTCGCCGGCCTTTGACGTGGGGCAGCGGCCTGTGTCGAATAGTCCCTTCACCATCGCTTCGACCTTCCTGCGGTCTTCAGGAAGCAGATTTATCCCAACTCGATTAGCGACGAAATCCACCCAGATGTGGGCGATGCTCTTATCCTTGAGATCGGAGGCATCCGTACGGTCACTGTCCGCGAGCGAAGCCTCGGCATCGGCTTCTACTTCTGCCGTCAACGTTAAATACCCGTTTCGCTCCCGATTACGTACATTGACCGACGAATCCACAGTTGTAAATTTTTGATCCACACCAAACGGACGCATCTCAAATTCGGGGAATTGGATCGCGATCCGCGCGGCGCGGGCTCCTGACTTGATGCTTGCCTCGATAAAGCCCGCCAATTGTTCAGGGGAGAAGCCAGAAAGCACGTGGAATGCACCGCGAAAGTCCGGATCTTCTTCCAGTTGGGGCTTGAGTTTGAGTAAAACGAATTCAAGCGCCACGGCACCTACTAGGGCATCCTGTTGGCTGATGCTCATGCCAGCGTCTCCATCGGATTCACTACATACGTGCAGGCGTCACTTTCGCGTCGGGCCAGCCCCATACCAACGAGGTGCTGTCCGAAACGGTCGCGATTCTTCTTAAAGTCAGTTTCGTCAAATTGATAGCTCAAAACTTCACCCTTAGCTTCCGCAGGACCGATGCTGATCCGGTACCGGTGGTAAAGACGCCGCAGAAAAGCACTTTCTTCGATAGGAGTCGTTACGTTCGCGAGTACTAGCGCACGGAGTAAATCATCGGTCGGCGCGTAGCGGTAGCGGTTCGTGCCCCGCTTGGAAACAAGGCCGCAGCCCGTAGCGAGGCCTGTAAGCCCGTCCGCCGAACCGGCCCGATACAGTTTTCTCGCAAATGCGTAAAAAAGTTCGATCATCTTCCGCGGATCGGTGGTGTCCGGCCGTTTCTTCAAAGAGACGGTCCGCACCAGGTGCTCCGCCAAATAGTCCGTCTTGGCTACATCGTCCAGCGCGTCGTCCTTCAGTATTTCCTTAAGATCCGAATCAGAAAGGACCGTCGAGTCAATGAACTTGCGCACCGCGAGTTCGCCGATGCCGTCATTGTGCAGATATGAACCAACCGCAGCCTTTCGGACAAGATCGCTACGGCGTGCAAGTATTTCGCATACGATTGGCGGCAAGCCTTGATTTCCCAGCCATGCGAAAGCCGTTTCGATGCCGTAGAGATAGATATGCAGTCCAAGCAGCGGTTGAAGATATTGAAAAGCATCCTGATCAGGGAGATTCAGGTTAAGGATGGCCGCGACATCCTCGGCCATCCGGTCGAAAGCAGGATGAGCCTTGTAAGGTAGGTAGGTTCCGCCTTTCGTCTCGCCGCGATCAGGCTCTGGCGAAGAAATGAGGCGCAATACCAAACGATTCCGGGAGGTGTTGGGATCGAACGAAGGTGAAAGACGTTTGCGGATTTTTGCGCGCAGGGGTTCCGATGCGCGGGTCAGCATCAAATACGCGACTTCTCCGGTTCGAGTGAAGACGCGGCGGGTTCGTTCGAAGCCGTCGCCCTTTTCGAGAATTGCCTCGTAGAGCGCCGCAGGGCCGATGGGATAGAGAAACTGGGTCGTCCATCTCCGTTCGCTTCCTGGATCAACGGTAATCCGCCGTAGAAGCCTCACTACGCTTACAAGCTCGGCAAAAGTATCGAATCGTTTTCGCAAGTACGAAAAGTCTGCGGCTAAGCGATCGCCGAGCGATGCGCCTTCCTTCATTACCGGCAGCCACCTTGACCACCCATCCTCGTCGCTGCCCTGAGCATTGCGAAGGATTTCCTCCATCCTGGGATTGTTGAAGAGAAGATTTCTGACTTGCAGGCATCGGTTTGCGACATATTCTGGGTTATCGCCAGGTTGAGTTGCTTCCAACAATCTTCCTTGGCGAAACATACCTTCGGCCATGCCCAAGAACTCGAGCAGGAGGGCCGAGAATGGTTGCCGCTCTAGCCGGTGGCCCCAAATCGCTTCGGCGATCCAAGCTTCGTTTCTGTCTTTCGAGCCATAGTATGGCTCTGTGTTGTCAGGCCCAATCATTGTTCCACCAGGTGTATTGGAAGCCGCTGGATAGTCCCGTTAGCCAAAACATCAATCAAATGCAGTGAACGGGAACTTGCTCGCAGTTGGAGGTCCCGAAGACACCGCTGCTTCAGCGACATGAAATCGGTGCAAGATTCACGAGAAAAGCTCGACGGCATTGCGCCGTCTGCCACCCTGCAAAGGAACTCAAATCGGGGTAGCGTCAAGCCGAAACAAAACTCTCTTCCGTTAGCATGCAACACTGCCACCGGAGCAATGGTGTCCTCTTTTCGAACAACTCGCAAGCCGGGGGGATCTGAATCAAGTTCGATCTGGGTCAGATAAATGTCGCTGACCGGCGACGTCGTAAGGTCCAATCCAGTAGTGAGGTAAAGTTCATTAGCTTGATCCGCGAGTAGCATGCCAGTCCAGATTCGATTCAGCCCTGATGCTATCTTGCGCAAAAGTGTGCGCGATGGGGATCGTCCCGCTTGGACGGGAATGACGATCTCATCAAGAAACTCCCTTGCATGGTGAAACACGGAAGTCTTCCAAAGCGAATAAGTGCGAAACTGCTCTGAGGAGGCCTGAATAAATACGCGCCGTCGCTCGCTGCCTAGCTCTGAAAGAAACTCCGTCGTAGCATCTTCTTCGGTTATGTCGCCGCGAATGTATCGCGTGACAAGCTCATCGAAATCCGGATTTCGTTGAAGGAACGGGTCCGCCGCAATCAAGTCCCGATAGGTTTCGCCGAGTTCTTGATCCCTCGAACCAAAAATGAATAACTCATCGAGATCATTGGTGGTTTCTTCCCCGATGTGCAACATGGATAGAAAGCGATAAACCTCACGCTTTCTCCTGTTCGTGGGCGTAAGATTCTCACCGAACAAAGTCCGATGGAGGGCCGCCCGATGTGAATTGCCTGCCTTGAGGAGGGCTTCAGCCTCCACTCCAGGCCGCATCACCCGATCACGGGCCTCCGGGTGTCCCAGCAAGGCGTTCGAAAGCAGACAGAGGACGCCGCGAATAGGGAGGTGGTGCCCACTCGCGTCGGCTATTTGAGCAAGTACGCAGAGCCGCTCGCGGACGTCGCAACTATTCAGAGCCCTAAAGTTGCGCGCCAAAGAAGATCCCGGAGAAAAGAGCGGATTTTCCGGCTCATCTTGAAAACACACCCATTCACTTCGATCCAGCACGGCAGCCAGGCAAAGACGCATGATCTGTTCGCTTGGGATTCGGCTGAGGTTGATCAAACGGAGCCGCTTTCCGCAATCGCTTTCGTTGCGGGCGTGTAGCTCGATCAGACCTCGTTCAAGCTGCTTGACAATTTCAGGAGCATCGGGCGGTAAGGAACGGAAAAGTTCGTGCATCTGGCCATCGTTCACCGCCATGACGAAAAAGTCTTGTCCATCGCCGAAGGACGATTGCGCCATAGCCTCTAGCAGTGCGACATTGTCAGCGCTTAGATACCCGTCAAGGCGTTTTCGCCAGCCGGTTACGTCATATATGAGAGTCAGGGTTCGGGTACCTGACCCGGTATCGATGCAGACTCTTTCGAACCCGTTATTCGCCTGCGGGCCTCGTTCGGTAAGCTTAGCTACAAGCTCGAAACATAAGGATGTCTTGCCATCACCGGCAGTCCCTGTAAGCACCACATTCCGGAACTCGCCGGTCGTCTTTGGAAAGCAATCAAGGAGCAGTTGGCGCGCAGGGTGATCGAAAGACAACTTGGGTATGGCCAAACTGGCAGCCAACCTGTCCACTTGCTCTGCCTGCATGGCCTCGTTCTCGGCTACCGGGCAGTACGCTCGCAGCAACCGAATCCATTTCTCCCCCTGCGTTCGAATTGGCATCTTGCTTGATCACCGGTGGCAGAGCAAACACCCCTGCAGGTTCTGTGGGAGGACTTCGAGACCACCTATTGTCTCGGCTAGTGTCCGGTTCTTCTGGCGTTTCGCCAGTCGCGCTTGTGTCTTCGCCCAGTTCTCCTCTATCTGAGCTATGCGTTCGGGGCGCTCCAGTTCTGTAAGTGACTCATCTTCGTTCCAGTAGAAGACATTACCATTGACCGGATTCGGCTTTTCATAAGCTTTAGCCTGCTCATAATATTCCGGATACTTTTGCTTGAGCCGAACCCATTCGATCTTCTGCTGATAAAAGCAGAAGAAACACCCGCTTCGGGTCCGGCCCCATTCCGTGTAGGGCGGCATGCCCAGACCTGAATCTTCAAGGATGCGCTGAACGCCGTTGTAGTCAATCCCATCTTCTCGGAAGGGGAAGACTGCGCGAATATTGGGTTTGTGGCTGATGTAGCCAATCCGATCTTCATCGGCACGAATGCCTACGTAGTTGATCACGAAGTCATTGCCGACATAGTTTTCAAACGGCTTAAGCTTCATCAGTTCGGTACACCAGCGCCGGTGATTTGAGGGGAGCATTCCGCCTTTCATGCGCAGAATGCTGTCAAACGTTGTCCCAAATGTCGTCCGTGTGACTTTCCTGCCGAGATAGCCCTCCAGACGTTCCAGATAGGCTAACGTGTCTGGCAGCTCCTTGCCCGTGTCGTGGAAGATATATTCCATGTTGGGCACGCGATCGCGCATGTGAACGGCAAGGGCCGCACTATCTTTCCCTCCTGACAAGCTGAGGATGTGGCGGATTCGCGCAGGATCTTCAGGCCAGGTCGACATGGTAACAATTTCAGTCATTTGTGAGTATTATTGTTTGACCTTATCACTTGTGTCCAGTTGATTCCAGATCGCCCTGAGGGCTGCGGCCAACCCATGCCGGCCGTGCGCTGCGAGGATTTCCTGGATCTGGCCCTCTACCGGGCCAATTTTGCTTTCGTCCATTCCCTCCCAATTGATGAGATCTCCCACCTCATTCCCATCACTCTTCGTCAGGGAAATTCGGCAGGCATGGCCATTAAGGCGCTTTGACGTGCCGATGCGGGCAAGCTCCGTACGCTTGAACCGCCCTGCAGCAATCTCGAGTTGATGGTGAAACTCTACTTCGTCGGTATCCAACCAGCGCTCGCATGATTTCCTCGTAAGGAGATTGGCAATGGATTCCACCCACGCCCGGTCGTCAAGCCCCGTATCGGCTACTCGTAAGACAAAGGCTTTCAGAACCGGCTCGGAGAGTACTGTGGAAAGCTGCGCAGCCCTCCCGGTAATGATTCCGCGTGCCGACGAGTTCGTTTTGCCCACGTCGAACGCAGCAAATATAGCCATTTCTAAACGATGGATCAGAGAGGGATAGGCTGTCTGAATTTCATGAAGTGCCCGACGCAGTCGGGACGCCAATTCATCCGGCGCCGTCAGGCCATCGTCACCAATCGGAGGAAGTCCACATGATTCAGGGAGCATCGTAAATACCAGCCGCACTGGATCACGAGCGGCGAGCAAGGCACGGCGTAGGGCCACAGCAGTGGAAGAGAGGGTGTTTGTCCTACGAGAATATTCAGGTACCTCGCGGCTAATGAAGATGGTCAGCGGACGTACGAGGTCTATAAGGTCTGTCTTTGCCGCATCACGAGGGGCAATCTTGAGAAGTCGAAGGAGCTTCGTAAAGACGTCAGCGCGGATGCCTTCGATCTCGCAATACTGCAAATGGAAGGCTTGTGGCTCCTTCATCAGACGAAGGAACATTTCGCCCTTCACTTCGGGCAGAAACGTCCCGTCTTCGTAAAGTGCCACCCGCTGGTGGTTGGCCGCAAGATAAATGGCGAGTATAAACGGCTGCAGTCCCTCACGAATCCCGTACGGCACCCCGGAGAGGCCCCGGAAACCAGCTGCTCCAACGGCTGTGCATAGACTATTTCTTCGAATCGGCCAGCAACCTTATCCCATTCTTTTCGCGCTGTCGTATCGAGCCCGGAGGCATACGCTGAAACACCCTGATGAAGCATCACAACTACGACAAGGGGAACTGGTCCGCTGCGCGCCCCTTCTTCTGCTAGTCGCTGCAAGAGAAAAATGTCATCGGCCTCCGGGTTCTGCGCCGCGAACTCCAGGTTCTTACCCAGCTCGTCAATGACCAGCAGTACACCTTTGAAGCCCTTCGCCTGAGCTATGGATAAGGATTTCTGTACTCTCCCTAACACTTCATTCGTTGACGGCCGCGCACCCTGAGAGGTGCGTACGCCCAGTGCCCGCATCACTGTGACACCCAAGGGCTCGTGATCACCGGTGGCTAGCTGAGGGCGTAGCTTATTGCGACCGCTGAGAGAGCGCATTTCCTTCGGTAACGCGTTTGCCTGCCCGGCAGCGACGCGGGCGAGAGCCAGACCGAAAGCACTTTTCCCTGAACCGTAGTCCCCAGCGATACGGAAGGCTCGTTGTGTAGAGCTGCCGTAAAAACTCGCGCATATTCGCTTGAGCGCATTCGTTGCAACCGGCGTGAGAATGTAACCGAGCGAAGACGCACCGTCATTGAGGTCGCGTTCGAGATGGACGGACCGCATGAAACGCGGATGGATCTGGAGCAGCTTATTGACCGCCGTGTGGTGATGATCTTGAGAAAGCTCACCCCTCTTCATAGGAACCTCGGCGCACGATAGGCGGCCTTCAGGTCACCAAGCCCATCACTTTCCTGGAGCCGATGAAGCTGGCGCAGGTTCGCTGATTCGACTATCTGAAAGGCCTTAGGTTGGCTCGAAGCGAGTTCGTTGACGCGCTGAATTATTTCGGATTCTTGCATCTTCAATAAGCGGCCAGGGCTGTGATCACCTTGCACGATCTCACGCAGTGGTGCGGTTCGTTCATTCCGGTACTTTCGGTTCCACCAGTTATGAAGGAAAAAGGCGAAAAGTTGCTCGGAAATGGCCCGTTTCCGCCCAAAATCGAACGTGTACAGCGTTTCCCATTTGCCTGCGGAATTCGGCCGCTCGCCGAAGTCGCGTATCAGGCGCAACATCGACATGGCACTGTCCAGATGATCCTCACCTTTGCTTGCGGGCGACATGCGATAACTGTGAAGGAACACTTCCCAATGTTGTTTCAGGGTGACCGGAGAGGCCGGGCGAGGAGTTGAGTCTGATTCCTTCTGAAAGGCATCAATTACCTGCGACGCACTAAACTCAGTCGCGGGCCATCGGTTGAACATACACTCCCAGGCAAAAAATGGCGCGTCGCTATTCGTGCTGATGAGCCAGTGCAGCAGCCATGAGGTGGATACGTCCTCGAAATACGGATCGAGTCCCTTTGCAGGATCAAATATAAGTGCACCGATGTCCGTCAGCTTCCATTCGCCGTCGCCCCTCGAAGCAATCTGGAACGCATCGATCCAGCACCGCAGCGCTTCCACCATGTTCTTACCAAGCCCGAGCTGTGTAATTCCGTCGTCTATTTCAGAGAGCGGATCACGGCCCGCAACGATCTCGCCTACGGCTTTAGGAATCCAGGTGATCCGGAGCGGAAATGTTTGGTGTCCGGAGAAGCGGAATGCCTCCGAACCCTGAATAGGCGGTCGCTGAACAGACTGTTCATGAATTGCCTCGACCTTGCGCGCACTACTCGCTTTGCCCATGTTCTCTACTTCCGTAGTTTCAACAGTTTGCCGTCTCAGTCGCCGTAGTCCACGCAGGACCGACAGCTAGGAAACTGTCAACTTTAACGGACTGTAGACGAGCCAAAGAGCGCCGTCCAGACTGCCATCCTTGCGTCCTGCGTCGAGCGTACGATAGTCATCATCGTAGCAGGTCAAAATGGGTTCTGCGAGTTCTCCCGTCGGGCGGGCGGACATGGCGCTCTCGCGAGTGTAGGAGAGCAACTCTCAGGGCTGGAAGACGGGCGTGACCTTAACAAAAGACCTGCCCGAAGGCAGGTCTCGAAGACAGGTCTGAGGGTTCACTAAGCCGGTCGCTTCCCTTTCGCCGGTTGCCTGGAATCTGGCTTGGTGGTTCTCCTCGCCTTTTCTTTCGCCGCGAACTCTTGCTTGACTTTGAGGGCGACGGCATCAGTATCGTTCGCTCCACCAACAGCAGTGCCTCAATCGACCGAAACAGATGCAAGCCTTTCCTTTACGATTGTCATATGGAAATGGTTCCGTTGGTCTCTCAGTTTGATGAGGCGATGGTGGATATCTATCGCCGAGCGCTTTTGGAGGCGAAATACAAGGCCAGCCGCTTCCTCTCTATGGTGCAGGAGGACGGAGGTCTAGCGACCGCGCGATACCTCAGCCAAGCACGCCATAAACAGTCATTGAGATCCGCTTGCATACAAATATTAGGATTACTCCCTTGAAACGCTCTGGCGTCCGCAAGTCTGTCCATTCCTAATAACCTACCCGCTTTTCGGGCAAGAGAACCCCTCCATGGCGAAAGTGGACACACAAGCGGCATACAAGATGCCATGGAAATCAGGTTTAATCGGGGTTCGAGAGGGGTGTCATTGATGTGGGAATTCAGTGCCCGATGAATTCTTTACGCGTGGACGCCGAATTCGGCACGAACAAGCACTCTCGTGTCGTTCGAACAAGATGCTGACCATCCACACTTGCAGTCCGGGGCGGATAATCTGGCCAGTCATTCGAGCCGTACTTCCTCCAAAAGCAAAAAGGCCGCACACGTAAGGCACACGTGGCCGCTGCTGAGGGTTGGTTTCATCAGCTGATTAACGAAGGGGAGACTGACAAGGGTTCAGCTTGCGGATCATGCGATATTCTGCGGCCGCGTGCTTCTGGTTGAGAGGTCTGTGTAGCGTAATGGGCAGCTTGCAGCGCGCTCAGCGAAGGTCCTGCGGGGCGCTCCAGGTCACAGTTCAAGCGCCCAAGAATAGACGCCGAAATGCACTAAGTATGGTGCAACTACGGTCCGGTTTTGGTCCGACCCCCTCCCCAATCGAGCCCAATTTTCGCCGATTGACCACGATTGAGTGCGAAAAAGACACACCTGTGGATAGGTGTGGAAAAGCATCTCAAGCTTCTGATTGTATTGATTTTATTGGCGAAAGTTTGGAGGCGCGGGCCGGGATCGAACCGGCGCATAAAGGTTTTGCAGACCTCTCCCTTACCACTTGGGTACCGCGCCTTGGCAGGGCTGCTTAATTTTTTGATTCGCTCCAAACCGCCGTAG
>Ga0302274_10001162_pt1 | contig 25625 bp, 39 predicted proteins | sample III_Bog_N2_1_FD_198755 | JGI IMG/M metagenome (GOLD analysis project Ga0302274, IMG submission 198755) | Peat permafrost microbial communities from Stordalen Mire near Abisko, Sweden - III_Bog_N2_1 | ecosystem: Environmental > Terrestrial > Soil > Wetlands > Peat | place: Sweden: Abisko...
TCCTGGCTGGTTCCAACGGTGAGCAACTCTGCCTCTACACCATCTTTGTCAGTGATCGCCAGCGCGATACCTAACTCTGCGCTGGCCAACAGTTCGACCACGGTAAATGGGCAGACTTGCACGTTGGGGGGCAGTTGCACCGTTGCAGCCACCGGATCGGCTATGAGTCCGAACGTCCCCGGCTGGCTGCAATATTTTGGCGACGGATCAAATGGCTCGAACACCAACGCCAGCGGCAACATGAGCGGCGAGTATAATTACACGACCTTCACCGTTCCTTATGGCAACACGGTGACGGTGAACTCTGCGGCAGGTTTGATCGTCCACGTATCCGGCGCCTGCACGATTGCAGGGACGATTGAAGCGAATGGCGCAATGGCTGGATATGGAAATGGCTACCCGATGGATAGCAGCGGTGGCGGTGGGTCGGGTGGTGGCACTGCTGCCGGTACTGCTGGGCTACCCTATTACTACGCTACCAATATTGGTACGACTGGCGGTGGAGCGGCAGGAGCAGCAAACGGCGGAAACGGTGGAAATGGAGGTACGCTTTCCTCCGGCCTTAAGCACAATTTCCTTGCCTTGGGAGCTGGGCTGGATGGCCTATATTCCTATGGCGGGGGTGGCAAGCAGGGAGGTAGCACAGGGGGAGCAGCCGGAAATGGTGGAGCACCTGTCATCCTGATGTGCGCCTCGATAACGGGTACAGACGGCACTCACACGGGCATCATTGACGCGAGTGGAGGATACGGCGCACCTCCTGCTGCAAACTCTACAGGAGCAGGATCAGGTGGAGGCGGGGGTGTCGTAGTTCTTTCCTCGCAAGCTGCCGTTTCGACTTGGCCATCCATCTACACGGCTGGTGGTCCTGGGGGCCTGGTTACCGTGCCTGAGGCTGCGGCAACAAGCGGGACCTGCACGAGCCAGCCCAAAGCAACACTGGGCGTCACTTCCGGGGCGCTGTCCAGTTGCACGGTGGTACAGGCTGGCGCAGGATGCGGCACAGGGACGAATGTAACTTTCAACATTCTGGGTGGCGGAGGGTCGGGCGGGACGGTTACCCCGACGTGGAGCGGAGGCGCTTTGGCCTCTTGCACGGCGTCGGGCGGTTCCGGCTACACGGCGGCAACCTATACGACATCCGGAACGGGCGGAGATGGCGGTGCTGGATGGAGCGCGGAGTTCCAAGGGTGGTAAGTTAACTCGGCGACACATGTACGGCGTGCCGCAAAAAAGGTTAAATATATGAAACGATTTCTCATAGCACTAGTATTCATGCTTCTTCCTTGTGTAGTCCACGCCCAAGCGTGGAGTGGACTACTTTATCCATATGGATCAGGAACTTGCACTGGCGCAACCCCAACAGGATGCGCGGTTGATTGGAGCGTAGCAGGCATACCGGGAGGTATTCCTACAGCAACACAAGCAGGTAGCACCATTACATCTACAGGTAGTGATCAAACCTCAGCTATAAACACGGCTTTAGCCGCTTGCGGTGGATCGGTAGGAGCCGAGAAATATGTTAATCTGGCTGCCGGTACTTTTGTGATCGCTGGTACATTAACGGTTCCAAGTTACTGCTACCTTAATGGGCAGGGCGCGAATTCAACAATTCTGAATTTTACAGGTTCAAGCGGCAATGGTGCGATTATCCTTGGCTCATCCTCATTCCCAAGTACAGCCAATGATACTGCGGTTACTAGCGGACTAACGGCCGGATCTACTAGTGTCACGGTAGCCAGTGCTACCAATATCTCAGTTGGTAAGTTACTCACAGTCACAGAATTAAACTCTCTTGGCAACAACGTAAATTCGACTGGTACTGAAGGCTTCTGCAACTTTTGCGATGTATATGGAGGTTATAGGTCAAGTGGGCAGACCGTTCTAGTAACCGGCGTGAGCGGGACCACAATCACCATTTCACCTGGGCTATACTGGACGTTTGGGTCCACGTTGCCTAGCTGGGCAACGTCGCATACATATTACCCTGGCGCGAACGTTACCAATGGTGGAAACATCTATCAGGAAACCGCGGCGCCTACAGGTTCAGGCGGTAATGGACCTTATAATTGCACAAGCGGCACAGGGTCTTTTTCAACAACTTCCGACGGAACTTGTACCTGGACACTATACGGATCAGGAACAACTACCGCTCCCTTAGCAACACCATTTTCTCCGTCAGCAATACAAGCCGGAGTAGAGAATCTGCAAATATATACGACAAATGCAGGAACAACTACAAGCGTTGGTGTCGATGTTCTTGGTTCGATGTGCGAAAATTGTTTTGTACACGGAGTCGAGGTAAATTACACCGATGCAGACTATTTTGATTTCCATTACAGCTACGGCGGAGAGGTTAGCAACAACTACTTCTCAAACGCTATTTTCCACCAGCCTGGTACTTACGATTCGACTGGTCAAATCGATTTCTACACCTCAAAAATGAAAATTGAAAATAATATATGCGAAAGAGGACATGATTGCATAGTCATTGAACGAGGGCCATCTGGTAACGTAATCAGCTATAACTATACTCTAGGCGAATTTGATCAAAATTCACCTAACTTTATGATAGGTGGTATCGATTTCCATGGAGCAAATCCAGAATTTAACTTGCTTGAAGGGAATGTGCTGACAACCATTGATCTCGACTCAATTTGGGGATCTAGTACACGCAATACAGAATATCGTAACTGGGTAATCGGCAGTTCAGACAATGGGTATCCATTAGCAGCAGGGCGTAATACAGTTACCTCCGGAAGTACATTACAGGTTTGTAGCGCATTAACATCGGGACATACCTGTAATCCATTTCAGGGAGCTAGAGCATTTCAGGCTTCCACGCTTTCAATAGGAAATAATGCGTTAGGCAATGTAATCGGTGGCCCTGAGCAAGAAAATAATATTGGATATGGTCCTGGACCCGGAGTAGGCGTAACGCCTTATAATAGTGGTACCGGACAAACCGACGCTGTACAATATCCTGTTAACAGAAGTTATGATAGCCTTGTATATGGATGGTCCTTCGGCTATTCTGAAGCGGCGGACGATGGGGTTACAGCACCGGGCAATGCGGCTGATTCGACACTGGCATACTCTAGTGCTACCTTACACGGAAACTACGGAAATATTTCTAGTGCAATCGTATGGAAAACTGGGCTTACACACACACTACCCGCGTCATTCTATTTGAGTGCTAAACCATCTTGGTGGGGTACGACACTTTCTTATCCGGCTATTGGACCGGATGTTACTGGCGGCAGTGGTCCTGGCGGCCATGCGGCTCTTATTCCTGCACAGGCCTGCTATGCAGCAATGGGCGGAACACCTGGTAATGCGGGATCTCCATTAACTTTTAACGCGGCATCTTGTTATAGTGCAGGCTTACCTGTTGCTGTCACCCCAACATTTTCACCGGTGGCGGGGACCTACACCAGTACCCAGAGTGTTGCTATTACGTCAACCACTCCGGGAGCATCGATTTACTATACTACAGACGGAAGTACTCCAACAACAGCATCATCATTATACTCTACGCCTATTTCGGTATCAGTTTCCGAGACTATCCAAGCGCTTGCAGTAGCGTCTGGTTATACAAACAGTCCGGTAGGCTCGGCAGCCTTTGTTATTGGAACACCGGTGGCAGCATCGGCTAGTTTTTCTCCTGCAGCGGGAACATATACTTCTATTCAATTAGTTACAATTAGTAGTTCCACTACCGGTGCTACAATCTGGTATAATACAACCGGTACATTTACTGGCTGCACTACCACAACTTGCACGGGTGCAACCCAAGTAACGGGTACGGTATCAGTTGCATCGTCGGAAACCCTCTATGCTATTGTTACCTACGCAGGATATACTAATTCTGCAATAACTTCCGCGGCCTATACAATTAACCTACCTGCGGCTGCTCTCCCAACATTAACCCCCGGAGCGGGAACATATGTTGGAACACAATCTGTTACTATTGCAAGTACAACCCCGGGGGCAATACTCTATTACACGACAGATGGTACAACCCCGACACCATCCTCAACTCTATACACGGGTGCTATTTCGGTTACTGTATCAGAAACAGTAAAAGCAATTGCAATAGCTCCGGGATACTCAAATAGCGCGATAGCCACCGCCGCATATGTAATCAACCTACCTACTGCGAGTGCGCCAACTTTTTCACCGGGAACAGCAACGTATACTTCGGTACAAACGGTGTCTATCTCTAGTGGAACATCTGGTGCTACAATCTGGTATAATACAACCGGTACATTTACTGGATGCAATACCACAACTTGCACAGGAGCTACCCAAGTAACGGGTTCTGTTACCGTATCAACGACACAAACGTTGTATGCAATTGCTACTAAAATTGGATACAATAACTCTTCAACGAGTTCGGCCGTCTATACTATTAACATCACGTCCACGACTGCAACTCCTATATTCAATCCAATAGCAGGCGTATATACTACTACACAAACAGTTATAATTACCGATTCAACTCCTGGCTCGATCATCTATTATACAACAGATGGCACGACGCCCACTACTAGTTCTACCGTTTATACGGGTGGTATTTTGGTGGGTACAACAAAAACCATTAATGCATTAGCGGCGGCTTCTGGATATAATAATTCCGCAATTGCCGCTGCCCCATATATAATCACAACAACGCCGGGAAACTGTGCAATGACCTTAGGCGGGGGTGCAATAATTACATTAGGAATCAATGGCAGTATTACACTAAGCAATTGTCATTAAACGATTGCTAGATAGAAAAGCAGTAAGAGTTAACCTCTTACTGCTTTTCTATCTAATAGTTTTCCTTTATATTTCAATATCTTCTCTGAAAGTATCGGTTGATTTAGGTTCAATCAATTTCCAAATAGTTTCGGACACATCTTTACCATCGAGCAACCCAAATAAAATTGATGCATAATATTTGTGATCGGTCTGTAAGAAAAATGCAGCGATATCTTTTCGTGTACCTCCACTCGGTTTACGATCTAGAATTCGTTGAGCCACAAATAGTATTTTGTAGTAATCATTGGTTAATTGTAAATTCCATTTATTCAACCAGGCCTTAAATTCGGTGGGGATAATTTCATCTGCTGCCCAAGCAAGAAGTTCTTCATTTTTTCCGTCTCGATGCATTTCCCAGATAGTATGCGGATTTAATCCCGTCAAAATTCGATGCAATTGGCAATAGGTTTCAAATTTAATTTTGACTTTGAACCCAGTTGAGTATGTTGCAACATATCCTTCCTGATTTCGAATATTTTCTGCTACGCAAGTTTTTAAGTCTTTAACGTGATCTTTAACCAACGGTAATTCATTCGCGATGCAGTATGATTTTAAATCCGAACGCGATAATTCCTTACCGGTTTCATTGTGAATTGCGCCTAGGGTTACAAGGCCTTCAAAATCGTATTGCACGACTATTCTATTTTCTGAAAAAATAACTTCGGTTAACAGAGTATAATCCCGCGGAAGTTTTAATCGGGGGTACTTTTTTTGCAGCCATTCGGTTGCCCAATGAGCCTGGTCTGATTCAAATGAACCACGAGTTGCTACATAATTTTGGTTGTCCCACGAATACAGTATGCCTAACGATCCGTCCATTTTAGTCGTTAACAGGGGAACTCCAGGAGGAAGATTAATCTCTAGAGTCTCGGGATGTCGTGCGTCATTTAAGTTCCAAAATTTCGCAAACGGTCTAGCAACAATTTCTGTCGTATCCGTACGGTAAATTAGACCTCGGCAAGAATTCATTTCGGGACCCCAGACTAAATCCTTGCTAAATTGAGCGATCTGGGTATAATTCAAAATTGCCAGAGGAAATGTTGAATGAAATTTTCTCGAGATAAATCGATTCTTAATTAATTCTTCTAAGATATCGACATTCATAATTTGATCTAGTTTAACCATCGCAGTCGCTCTTTTCTATCGTTATGGTTTTATCTTCCATAATGACCGTTACCTTTAATTCCCCGTACATTAGCAATAACTCTTTAGCAAGAATACTTGCATGTTCGTAAATTTTTTCTGGTGTTGATGGATACAAGGGATAATTAATTAAGCCTACGATAAATCCGGGTTCAAATCCATCTATATTTTTATCTGCCGAGCTAGTATAGATAAATTCCGTTGGTGTTAGCGATACGCATAAACCTTTTGAATCACAATAGTTATGCAAAATATCCCGAGCGGCATCCAATGTCTGAATCTTATCGGAATATGCCTCTCTGAGGCCAACGAAAATATTTGCGGTAATTGAAGAACAAGTTTTCATAGTTTTATTATAGCATTATTCAGATAACTTTTCAAGCAAATTATGACCTAGTATTTCCTTTAAAATTTCTGTCGCTTCATCCTGCCAATTCGGATTACTTACCCAAACGGTTGGCATTACTAATTCGTTATATCTATTTGGGTTAATAGTGATATGTTTTTCAGTGATCGATTCTATTATGCACACCTCAGAGACCTGCGTAAAGGTTGTTCCATAATTACCATCGTTTCCCCAGGTATATCCTAAAATTTTAAGTTTTAACCGCTGGTATTCGTCATAAATTATGGCAATTTCGTTTTCTATCTCTACACGATCGCGTATTGCAGCAAGAACTCGTTTTTCTAGTAAACACATTTACACCAAACTTTTTGAAAATTCCAGTGCATCCATTACCTGTTCGATTAACCCATATTCATTATTGCATGGGTATTCGACATAATCTCCATTCGGATCCATAAGATTAACCCACCCAGAATCCCGTTCGACTTGTATGACTATGCGGTAGCCTTCGGGTAGTTCTTGAGCGCATCTCTGTAATTGTGCATCGAGTTGTAATGGGTCAAAAGTCATAATATTTTCCTATTCCGATAATTTTTCAATCAATACTAGATTTACTTCGTTGGTTATACCGAGCATCGCTTCAATTTTCCAATTTTCATCGCTTATCCATCGAGTAGGAAAAATAAATTCACATCCCTGACCACTATTAACAGTGATAAATTTTAAATTCCATTTACGATTATATACTGGTCGAATAGTTGTATCTTTTGAACGACGTCCAAACCCCCAGGTATATCCTAAATTTTTCAATTTAATTGCCTGCCATTCGGCGTAAATGTGTTCAATCTCTTTTTCGATTAACTCGGTATTTTCGGCAACAATTTTAACTACTTCTACGGGAATCATACCTACTCCGACAATTTATCAATCAGTAATTTATTTTTCCGTCGTTTTAATTTCTTCCGAAGGCAATTTTTCCAATCCGGATTGTTAAGATAGGACACAGGAATTTTTAACGCACCTGATTTTCGAGCATTAATATAAATATCCGACTCTAATAATTCCATAGAAAGTACGTTTGCTTTTTGTTTTGAACTCCTGGCCCAAAAAGACGGTTTAACTAATCCAGTGCCTAGTTCTTCGATAAGTACATCTTGCCATTCATCGTACAACGTTGCCGCATACGTCTTAATGGCAAGAAGATTTTTAATTGTTGTATTATATAAATCTTCAGAAATCATTAGGACAGGTCCTCATCTGAAGATTTATATTTTCGATTCAAAAATTTCAACGAAAGATTAAAACCACGGCGGGCGACTCTTGGCACTGCGGGAGTAATTACAATTCCCTCTCGAATATGCAAACTTTTACCGGATACTGTTTCCATTCCGCCGCTTAGTTTTTCAAAAACACTGGGATCAAACGGTCCACGATATAAAATTGGCACCCAATACTTTTCAATAAACGATTTACCGAACGTTGTTTCGATTTCATCAACCGATAACTCTCGTCCGTCGATTCGTATTCTAAAAAGTTTAATTGTCGGCTTATCTTGTCCGTACGAATATCCAGGCTGACAAGGAATAACTTCCCCCACAAACTGAACATCAAAATTTTTAAGATCAATACTTTCGGGTTCTAATAGATCGCATTTTACTAGGTTGATTAACCCAGAATTTTCTAATGCCTGCCAGTAAAGATTCTTTTCCGAGCGCTCTATTACTTGATCTCGCTCATTCATCCCCTTGCTAGTTACCCCGATTTCTCCTGTCTTTGAAAAATAGAAATTTCCCTGAGAACCGTGAATTTTTTCTGAAGTAATACAATCCTCACCAAATACAAATTCATCTGCAAACAGTCGAAATTGTTCAACGTCGTGGTGGGCTGCTCGGGACCCGAAATTAACAGAGTCAAATGAATTAATAATTCCCGACATATTATATGGAATTACCGGCTGATATTTATAGATTCCTAATTTTTCTGAAATATCCACATTAAGAGGGATATTCTCAACCGCATTCCATTCGGGGACGGTGGCAAGAACCCAATCAATTGGCAGAGTTACTCCCTCACTTAATTCTCCACGCAGACGAACCTGTTTAACTCGATTATGTTCGGAACCGGTTAGATAACTAATACCGGTTGCTGAATTAACATATTCGCTTTTCAACGAATCCGGCAGAATTGCTCTCTCCGGCGCGAATACGATCACATCCCCATTTTGATATTGTCCCATACCAACAACAATTTGAAATTTGCCGGCTCGACCGATCTGCATACGATCTGCATTAGGGTGGGGCAGTAATTCAATCTTTGTCGCAAAGGTTTCCCAAATTGCCATAAATACTCCTTATTTCTTAAATACCATACTCGTCCGATTTCCAATTAATTAGCGGGTTTCTTATTTAGAAATTTCCAATCGCGCCGCAATGTTCACAGGTTTTTTTCGAATCAACTCCCAAATTTGGGCAGGTTAATGAATGATGAGGAGTTCCCCGAACAGGAATACACTTAATACCGTTGGCCCGCCATGCTTTTTCAACAACCTGATATCTGTCGTCGATTGCCATTAGAATTTGTTCCTTTGACACAAGGCCGAGTAATTCGTTGAGAATTTCACTTTTTGCGATATAGTCATGTCTAGAATCCCAACCGTGCCGCATAAAGATATGATCAAATGGGATTTGATAAAAATTTAGCCAAGCAATAGTCGCGTCTCCGCATGTAGAATGTCTGCCTGATACAATTAAAATTGTATGATCTTTAGCTAATTCACGAACCCACGCAGCAATCAATGGATAAACTCTATCCTTCCCTACTGCATCTTCATCGTATGGACTACGGATTCCAGTAGAATTGGCAAGGGTACCGTCTACATCTACAAGCACAATCTTTTTATTGGGATCAAGTTGCAACCTGCCACTCTTAAGAAATTGGCGGCAAATTACAGCTCGGCCAACATGAGATTTACCGATACGGCCTTCATCATGCTGAATACAATCTTCAAGGCTTGTTTCCATTCGATGAATATACGAAGAAACTTTCATATTTGCAGCAATGTTTTGCAACCTTGAAACAGAACTTAAAGAAAGATGGGTATTGTCCAGCAAAACCGAATAGCCATTAGATAAAAAATGTCGAATTTGAAGCTCTTCAACGGCAGCAACATCTTTTTCCAACGAGGTATCGGATGAATGTAACATTGATCGAATATCATCTCGATTAATCCGCACAATTTTTCTTTCTCTGTGTTGGTCGATATACTCACGCGCCCAAGTGCTCTTACCGCTTCCCGATTCTCCTTGAACGATGGTGAGAGTAACAGCCCCAGCAATGTGGGGATTGTTTGCGGCTGGCGATTTATGTTGCTGCATATTGTCTTAATTTCCTTTTCCGGAATAGTGAAAATCCTTCCGAAATCTAAATCGTTCTTTTTCTTACCGTTGCAAGTTGAGCACATTGTCTGTAAATTACCCAGAGCAGATGGCCCTCCCAATGATGCTGGAAAAATGTGATCCATAGTAAACAAAATTCCGTTCGCAGAATACACATTGAAATGGTATCCATTCGGAAGATTTGTTTTGTTGGTTTCTAGACTAGCATCCGTCGCAACGAGCCCACATTCACAACAAACGGGACTTCTTTTAATACATTGCAATCTGATGGAACGTAATTTTCCACCATAATTTATGCCGTCGATATCGAAAATTTTACACCAATTTTTATGGGTTTGACCCTCGGTCGAATCCTTATCCATTAATGCAAATAATTCTTTCACAGGCATCTGAAGTGCAATCGAGGTAGTAACAAATTTTTTCCTCACAGCGTACCTTTCTGAACGACAGACAAAAGCCTGCTTATCTTACCGTCTAACTGGCTATTTCCAAACCAACAAATATCATACTCCCCGCCGATTACCCAGTTGTGCGGATTTGCCCAAAATTTTACAAGTGAATATTGGCTGTTATCAGCCGTAACCGTTGCTGTAATATCACTTTCCTTAATAAAAGAACAAGAACAACCCACAACCGGCTGCATTATAGCAATTTTGATTCGGAGCTTATTTGTAAGCTGATCAGGAAATAAAACGCTTAACGGCACACTTTTTTCGAGTAACTCATCGTAAGCTCGTTCATTAGATTCCTGCTCCATACGAGCATAATACATATTCGGCAAAGACGCGATTAAGGCTAATGTTTTATCTCCCAATGGAATCTCAGTGAGTGTAGCGGCCGTGATCGCAGCTCGAATAAACTTACCGGCATTATCTGAAAACACCAGATGAATTAACGAGCAAAAATAATCACGAATAATTTTTCCTTGTTCAAAATCATCCTCGGACACATCCGTCATGCCAGATTTTATAAAAATCCGCATTAATGCGATATTTGTTAATTTATTGCTATTATCTGGATCGAGTTTACCCCAGTTATAAGGATCATACATGGTAAGACTAAGATGCCGTTTGACATATGCCCCGTTAATTCTCTGGGCAGCAACCGCCGCTGCCCAGATAATATTGCACGAAATTAGGGTAGTATCACTCATTGCACGCTCCCAGAAAATAATTAATCGAACAAAATTGCGCGGTCTGAATCCGGATCTCGGTAATTAATAGTACCGTCTGGCCGCATTAGAATATGCGCGCCGGTTCCATACAATGCGTGGGCTTCACCCACAGTAATTTCGGTTTGCTTTGCCTTTTCAAACTCGCTCTTTGCAACAACTACCAAATTCGACTTCTTCATAATGATTTCCCTTTCAATTACAGTGTATCAGGTTAACTAGTGGTTGTCAATCAAAAGTTGGTTTGAACAAAAATTACCATCGCCAGCATAAAGCAGATAGTTCTATGGCTTATCTGATCCGGCACTAAAATGAGAGAGGCGCACAATACAAAGGTACATACGAGTGTTAGCAATTTAATACTCAGTTTACCGGCCGAGCGCGACATAACAGGTTTCAAATTGTCGATCTTTTTGGCGTAACGAAAACTTCATTTACGTAAGGATAGCGATTAACCGCCATAACGTGCATTTGCAGAACAGCCTTCATCATGGCAGAAAGTTTTTCGCCGACAATATTAGTTGCGGCATCCCAATCCGATTCCTGGCGCAGCGGACCCGGGTGAAAATTCCAGGTGTTATTGTCACCTAGATACATACCAGCACCGGTGGTAAAAATAATGAAATCTCCCGGGGTGAACATCGTGGCAAAACTACCGGATCCGTTATTTACATATTCTTGCAGTGTCATCGATTTCCTTTCAATTACAGCCTTGTGTAGAGCCCAGTTTCTTCTGTAAAAATACCTTGCAGTTGGCCGGCGTAGACCGGAGAAATATCCCGAACAATTTGTTGCTTGAAACCATTTTTCGTATGACGGCAATTATACATCACCATCCGATAAGTATCCGAGTGAGTGAGTTCAATTTCAACATGCGTGATTTTGTTGCAAGCCTTAGTAATTTTGAAAGTCAGGGAATTTCCACGCGAGATAAAATTTCTCGCACCGGTCATTCCCACAAATCGATTACCACCGAGTTGTTCAAAAATCGTAGTTGCAATGCTCATTCGTTTCCCTCACTGAAATAATTATAGCAAATTCTGAATCCGATTGCAATATCTAGATCCTGTATTTGCTAAATTTTTCATTTAACAGATCTTCCGCGTCCCATTTAGTCGAAGACATAAATGGCGCATTTTGCGCGATTTCTAGCAGTTTGTCAAACTCACCCACGAGAAACTCGGGAATCGAATACATATGAAAATCGTCGTCTTTGCGTTTGCAGGTAGCAGCCATGTTTTACTCTCCTTACCAACAAATATAGTATAACAAATCTCGGTATCGAATGCAAGAGAAGAATGGGGAAAACCCAGAAAAAACTGATCCCTTGAAAACAAAGGACTTAAATCGCCCCAATATGCCCCTGCTATTTTAGCCATACCCAGCCACGTCTAGCCCCCTTAAAGGGCCATACGGCGTCATATTCGTGAAATCGGGCCTTTGTTTTCAACAACCTACAAAGCTACTTTTGGGGCCTGAAAAACGAAAAGCCGAGCTGAAATCAGCTCGGCTTTTGTAGTTGAGTAGAGGTAGTTTACGCGAAAAGTCGTGCCTTGGAACCCCATACGTCCCGTGAACTAATCCAATATTTGGTCCGACCATCCGTGGTCTTATCTGTATTGACTTGCAGACCAAGCTGGCGAAGCTCTGAAATACGCGCACGTAAATTTAAAATGCCAAAATAAGAACGCGCCTGACGAGAGGTGAGAGAGCGACTGGTTCCGCGCAAGAAATCGTGAAGGAAAGAATTTTGAGAATTTTGAGACATATGTTTCTCCTATTTCCGATAAATATATCGGGGGTTAATATGATTGAAATTTTGGTTATTTTGGTTTCTCTTGCAATAATTGGAATTTTGCTAATTCCTGAAAAAATTAATTTACTCTGCAGAATAAAAAAATTTTATTATTCGGCCCTAACTTCCACCCGCAAGGGATAATTCTGAAGTTGAGCATCTCGTAAAACCAACTCGGTAAGATGTGTTGCAATTTCTTTGGTGAGATTTTCGGCGGCTACACCGGAGCCCGTTGTACTAATTTCCTCAGTTAATACCGCAGCCGATTCGATATCAAAATTAAAAATTCTAATTAAAGTTTCGGCAACAAACACCGCACTAGTTTTTTCATCGTTTAGATAAACAACCGAATATAATGTTGGTGGAATAACCTTGGTATTAATTTTTGTTCGAGTTACAACATTAGCAGAAGATTCTGGCATTATTTTTCCTTTTGAGTTAATTAGTGGGTGTTGATTGCTGCAGAATGGTTCTAAAGATATTCAGGTAATTTGTATGCAAGCTGAATCATTAGTTTGCCGGCATGAAATTCCGCTGATAGTACAGAAATGTAATCACATAATCCAAATGCTGGGCCAAATACGAACCAGGCATCGGGTACATAAATATTACTCATTCTGCTTCTCCTTTTCAAGCGAGTGTTTTAATTTGACCTCGTAAGCATCAATGTAAGTATATTATTATATTAATTTGTTTTTATATATTTGTCAAGACTTTTTTAATTTATTTTCGTATAATTCAATTTTTGGTGCGGTGTTATTAACAATACAGTTTTCATCAAAAATCATTTTATTAATATTACGAGTTTTATATTCCGAAATCAAATACATATGTTCTTGAATCACAGATTCGCATAAAGTACGAAGGCCTCGCGCCCCTGTCTTTTCTTTTTTTGCTAGTTCAGCAATTTTATGAATGAACCCTGGAGTAAAATCTAATTCGATGCCGTCAATATTAAAATAAAATTTAAATTCATTGAGAATGTTATTATCTAATACTGATAAAATTTTAACTAACTCGTCAATCGATAATTCCGTTGTTCTTGTTTTAAGAGGAAAGCGGCCAATAAATTCGGGTATAATACCAAAATTAATAAAGTCTTCGGTTGTATATTTAGAACCTAAATCTGTTGACGGAGTGACCGTATCTAAAAATCCCAACCCCTGTTTTGTTTTCATCCGTGACTTAACAATTTCATTCATTCCAAAAAATGCGCCGCCACAAATAAATAAAATGTTTTTTGTATTGACTTCAATCATTTGCGGCAATGTAGGCCGCTTTGAAGTTCCATTAAGAGGAATTCTAATAATTGATCCCTCCACCATTTTTAATAGCGCCGATTGCACACCGGATACTCGATTATCGCTTGTTGACGTCCTATTTTTCCCTGTTGCAATTTTATCAATTTCATCTATAAATACAATTCCGCATTCGGCCTTATCGATATCTCCATCGGCTTCGATTACTAATCTAGAAATAATAGTATCTACATTTTCGCCAATATACCCAGCTTCGGTTAAGGTAGTTGCATCTACTGTAATAAACGGAACATTAAGAAAATGAGCAATAGATCCAATGAGTAGACTTTTCCCGCTGCCGCTGGGACCGGTAATAATAAGATTGCTCTTGTTAATAATCGCGGATGAATTTTCACTATATAGCATTCGCTTATAATGATTTGCCACGCTTACACTAAGCGCAATTTTAGCCGGTTCTTGCCCAACTACAAATTTATCTAAATATTGCCGAATTAAAATAGGATTTAGAAGCTCGTTTTCGATTACTGCCGCCGGTTCGACATCTGGGTTAATGGTATGAATCAAACTACTACATCGCTGAATGCAAGAATCGCATATAAAAAAATCACCGGTGCCGACCAACTTAACGCTTTCGGCTCTACTTTTACCACAAAATATGCAATTTGATTGTTCGTCGGATTTACAACTAGAAGTTTTTTTAGTCATGATTTAGAATTGATTAAATAGTTTCCTAAAAGATAAGATGTTGTTTTTATTAGCGAAATATAGCCAGGTTATGGCCGCCCCGCTAAGAAGAAAGATTAGCAAAATATAATGGTTCGAAGATTCACACAAGAAAGATACTAGGAGAAAAAGTGAAATAGGTAGGTGTCTAAAAATTGTTATCATTGGTTAACGGTCTCGCATTTAAACTCAGTCTACTTACACTGTTATTTATGCCTACTCTTTAAAATGGCTATTCCATGAATATCTACATACTTTCCTAAAAATCGATAATGATATGAATTTACTTTGGTTAACAGCTATAATACCTATGCACTTTGCTTTAGGTGAAAATTTTTTAACGGCCTTAACAATTTCACATACGGTATTGCCGGAATCAATAAAATCATCTACAATAATATATCTTTTTGAATTGGAAAATCCTTCAACGAGAGAGCCGCTGTGATTTTTATCGCCCTCTTTTCGAACCATAATAAGATTTTTCTTCATTCTAACGGCCAAGGTCGGTGCGCATAAGGCGCCACTCATACCGCGAAAGGCAATCGAATCAAAAATAAGAGGTAGCACTATTTTCTTTGATGATACCAATTTTGTGTTAAGACTTTTTGGGTCCAAATAGGAATAAAGATATTGTGATTTAATCGACATTTCTAATCCGTCCTAGGTCTTAGAGCCTGATTAAAATTGCAGTTGCATTGTCGTGGGAGCCAGCGCTAATCGCAGACTGAATTACATCATCGGCGGCTACCGAGTTTACATCAATAAGAGTAGCTAGATTATTAACTAATTGGTCGGTATTTTTATGACCCGGATCTAAGATGCCATCGGTGCCGCATAAAACCCAACTATTTTTAGCCAATGAAATTCTAAAAACTTCTGGTTCACGATTAAGAACAACATCCAAATCACGATCACCCAATGCTCTGCTCATCTGAAGTCCACCGCCATCTAGATTCCGAGCATCGAATAAATAGCCGTCAACAATTATACCGTCTTCACTGGCAGTAGCAGCGGCCGCTTCCGCAGCATTAGACCGTACGTTATGTTCTGGTGCGACCCAGATTTTACCATCCGCATCCTTAATAATTACAGGGCTATCGCCAATTACAGCGACGTTTGCAAATTTTTGTTTTTCGTTTAAGTGAACAATAGAAGCGGTAGTGCCTGTATATGAATGTCTTAGGTCGAAATTCAAAATATGAATTACTTCGGAAAGAATATCTAATCCCGCAAAATTTGACCCAAACAAAAGTTCTCGAAAAATACGAGAACAATTTGCGGCAGCATACTCTGCCGCAATTTCTCCCCCGTGGCCGTCAAACACTCCGAAAAATACATTTGAACTATCAAGATGATCAATAAAAAATCTATCCTCTTGATGCAATCTACGATTTTGTTTGGTATCTACTGTCATCTTCATTGTTCTACAATCCCTTTTATATCGTTGCTTGTTATAATTTCTACTGTTAACCGAAGATGTTCTTAAAAATAAGGTAGGAAAATCTACCTAAGATATCCGGCCAAGAGAACCCAACTATAATTGAGTATAGAAATCTACGCCGAAAAACTGATAATCATTAATAAATCTTCGGGATTGGGAATTTCGTGATAATGCTTCTTTTCTTTCTTTTGCCTAACAAATTCATCAAAAATATCTTCGGCTTCGTATTTGGATACCGGATTTTCGGTTTTTGTACCAAATTTTAGTGTTTTCCCTCGGCGGCCGTATTCAAATTGAACAAGATATTTTCCATTTTCCACCGAAACGAGTTGAAGATAATATACCTTATCGGATGTTCCAATATTATTGTGTAGACTAACCGCTTTTACAATCATAATATCCTTTCACTGATATTATTATACAGCAAAAATATGGGTTGTCAATAGCGATTCCAAAAATAAAATGCGATCCAAATTAAATATGGAATTACATAGGACCAAACCGACCAATGTAAATTTAAAAAATTGTTCGAAAAGATAATTATCGCACAATTAATGGTTGCAAACAATAGATACCGAATCACGGCATTCCTTATTGCAAGCCCAGCGATAAAATTGCGTCGTCGGCGAGGCCCGCTAGAACATCTCCCCAAAATTGCACTGCATCTTTAAGAAACCATTCCCACATAAAACCTAGTTGAATCCAGTCCGAATTAATCGGAAAGTCGATTACGTTAAAGGCTCGCAGCCCCAGTACTACTACGGTGATCATCGACGCGATTAGTAGTTGAATTCGTAACATTTTTGCAGTCATATTTTCCTTTATTCTGATAAGACTAAAAGTAGAGATTCGTCTTTGGTTAATTTTCTGATTATTTCTGTGGACATAATCATACCCTTGCCTGTTAATGAGTCAAGAGTTGCGACGTAAGAATAGCATTCATACGCTTTCCGGCCATCATACACCGTGTTTTTCAATATTCTAGCAACTCCGGTGTATCGAGACCAGTTAAATTCAATGAAATCGCCTATGCTGTATTCCATTATTGCTCCAATTCGTAAAGTAAGGCGTCATCCGGCAGCAGGCTTGCAATCGTATGCCAATGATCACCTAAAAATTCTTCAATTCGAACATATCGTTTTAACCAAGCAGTACCTAGATGTTCAAAATGCAATTCACAATAGTTTGTCCCAACTAATTTTTTAAGTGACACTGGAAATAGTGCAATTTTTAATGTTGCACGTCTATGTGGGCTGTCTTTTTTGTAATATTTGCAAATCAGAACACTGAGTTCGTTAAGGCGTTCGGTAATATCCGGCACTAGTTTATTCCAGTTAGCATTTCTCGAATTAATTCGATTTGAATTTGCAGAACATGCTTGATATTTTGATACGCTGCTTCCTGTTCAGGAAAATTATTTCGTGCAACGTGCAGCATTGGAAGAATATAGGTTTCGGTTTCTTCGATATATGACTGTTGCTTCTCGAGTGAAAAGACCCCGTGCATCGATTGGTGATTATGCATCCGATCGATGCCTTTTGCGATACTTGCAATCGGATCGTAAGCCATAGCAGAATAATATACATGTAGTGGTTTTTTAACGCCGGAAACTTGATTGGTCATTAGCTCCGTGCTATACGCAATTCGAGAGCCGAACATTTCAGTAATAGTAGAAATGCTCACATCATAATCTTCGCATACATCATGTAACCAAATCGTTGCTAGGGTTTCTTCAGGAAAAGCATATTGATCGATCAGAGTACGCGCAAAATTTGCTTGCGATACCTGATGCTGAAATTCTGGGGTGACGGTATCTTTGCGTAATCCCGTGTGTTTGCTCTGAGCAAAATTCATGGCTCGAAGAGCAACATGATATCCATGACCCAATTGCCAATATCGCATTGCGATCCGAATCTTTTCAAAATCTTGATGCATTTAATGCCGCTTTCTCATCTACAAATATAGTATATCATTTTCTTTGACGAAAGTCTAGTCTATTTTCAAAGTGTACTACAATATTTCAGTACGGGTTACCTCTAGTAAAGAAAATCCGCCGTCTCCGGAAAATATCTTCGATAAAAATCAGAGTGCACTTTAATTAAAAAGGCTTTACTATCGAACCACACTTCCCTGTTTTCTTTTGGTAAGTGCGATATTGTTGTCAGTTTGAATCCTCCGCTCTTGGGCTGCAAATATAAACTTAAAAGGGAGATAACATCCGATTCGGTGCTGCAAGAGGCTAAATCTTGGGCAAATTTAGGTGTAAATCTCCACGTCCAACCATTACCTAGATGTTTTCTTTTATAAAAAATTTCTGATATTAGTTTTTTATATGTATCGCCAGAAATATTTTTGAGTTGTAAAAAGGAAGCAAACATCTCTATTGTATTGTTTCCCAAATTCTTATAAAATGTGTCCCACATATCCGAACCGGAACATACTCCGATTTTTGCTCCATCAAACGGCAAAACAAGATATGCATTTCCGTAGCCGGAAGCATACCTTAGGCTAGTTGTCGCGATAATACTTTGATTTCTTTTTGGATATGAGGCCCAGCTCGGAAGATTACTGAATAACAACGTATATTGATTGGTTGTATTCGCGCTCTTTCGAATTACTCGTTTCGGATCAGTAATTAGTACCGAAGATTCATACGAGAATTTATAGTCGAAGCCTTTATATATCGCGTGACCTTTTTTAAGCGCGGCCAACGCCTCTGGTGCAAATTTTATTATATTTGTATAAAGAGTTTTATCCTGCTTTCGAAAGAATTCTTTGGTGCGGGTATCGTTCTCTAAAATAATCTCATTTGTTTTCATGTATATATTTATATGCTTTTATCGATTCACATGTTCCCGAGAATTTAACAATTTCTTAAGTTTCCCTACATATTCGATATCTAGCTTTACAGTCTTTGGGCTATATCCCCAGCCATCACGGTAATAATATAATTCTACCCGGCGGGCCTTGTATAGAGCAAGTAATCTTGGGGTTGGCAATGCAGCTAATTGTTCATCGGATAAAATAATCATAGAATCCTCTCATTCAATTTGATAATTTGTCGATTACCGCAGTATTATATCGGCTAATAGAAATGCATGCCCACTGGATAGGCTTACTTTTCGCTCGATAAATTATCATATGCCGGTAATTCCTTTCTTCCTGACTTAATTTCGTGCCATTCACGTTCATCGGTACAAATGTATACATCGGTTTCATTCCGATAGATAAATGGCGGCCAGTTAATATTTAACAAAACATCTACGCATCTACTGCAAAGATTATATTTTTCACCTGGCCAATAGGGATGAATTGCGATATCATCTGTGATTCTTTTGCAACGATTACATTGCCCACCGGTAGCTAGTGAAACTTTGCAGCATAATTCGGGTCCCTCGATGAGATCAACCTTAGCAACCTTAAACATTTCGGGTAAAGATGTGTAATATTCAAGTAATTTAGCTAGTTCGGTTATTGATCCAAAAATTTCAATACTAGCTAACTCTGATTTTCCGAAAAGGCCGGCAGATCTACAGGTTTCGAGTTCTTTGTTGACAATGGGGTTAACAACTTCAATGATCCAAGTCAATGAAGGAAATACTTCGGATGAAGAAAATAATTTTTTAACTTTTTCAGTCATATTGTGCTTTTATACTTTCTTTTCAGGATTAATGTTTGATGCATTACCGAGTGAGCGCCCGATCGTAGTAAGATCCGTCGTCACGAACCAAAATGCCCACCAAATCGAGGAATGCAGCATACCTAAACCAAACGCAAGTAAAAAGATAATGGTGAAGTATGGAAATAAGAAGAACGGCATCTTCTTCGTATTTTTAGCAACATAAATTGTATACTGATCGATTAGGAAAAATATAATTAGATACCAATATGACAATGAAATAACATTTGCAAATTTCGCAAATAAAAAGAGTTCTCCTAAATACGGAAATGCAAAGCTAAGGTTTTTAAAAATATTTTTCAATTTACCCTTTCTAAATGTTCCTCGGTAAAATAAAGAACATGACCTGCGCAGTGGTCCATTTCGATTTCATAGCAACCGTCTTCTGCGTAATAATTAGTAATCGTACCAGGCCCTTCCCCCGGTCCGTCCTTGAATACAAGATTCCCATTATAAAATAATGGTTTATAGTTAATGCAAACACGATCGCCTATTGAAAACGTCATAACCATTCCTTTCAATCCATTAATTTTTGTAAAAACAAATGATCTGTATATTTCTTGAGTATCTCTTCAAGTTCCCGAAGAGAGAAAATACTTATGTTACCACCGGTCAGAAGTTGCCTACACACCAGTTCAATCACTAACCATTCGCCCGTAATATAATTAATTCCTGGTGGCAAGGTGGTCGGACGGCGGCGAGTTGGTGCCCAGGTAAGGCAGCCAATTAGCGAGTTTACCAAGGTACCCGCCCGTTCGCGCCGCTCGAATTTCGTGCTCATTGCGTATCTCATTTAATCTGCCGGTACCCATCCGATTCCTGGAAGTTGATCCATTTTTCCGTGATCTCCGGCTAACAATCTCCAACTACCATCTTTAATGCGGATAACTTCTCCACCGGCAATTTCTTCGGCGGGATTTGTAATTTTACGCCATCCGCCGCAAGAACATGTAAAAGGAAAGAGTCGTTTGTTACATGGTGAAATACACCCGCCGACCATAATACTTCCCTGCTTTATTAACCTTTGCGCTTCTCCACGCGAACGCGCCAGGTCCAACTCCAATTCCAATATCGCCTTGTCGAGTTTCACGCCTAGCCCTTTCTAGTCAGTTGGAATCAAATTGTCATCCTCATCGAAGTAGAAGTAACCGTAATACGGCAAATCCGCTTCGGCGTAATAGCGTTCGGTATGTCCATCTCGGTCAACGCCGTTTTCATCATACCCATAAGAATCGAATCCGTCATCGTCATATAGGGACGAATCATGGCCATAAAAAGTTTGCTCATATACCCTATTGTCGGGGTAGACGCATCGAATTGTCGGCGAATATTTTCCTACGCTCATAATATACCTCCTTATTGAATAACCAATTTCGTACCGTCTTCCATCACCAAAATAGCCGGTGGGTAACGATTACCAGCACGAAGACCTCGCAGTTCCATGAGCAAATTGGAGATCTCCAATCCTTCCGGATCCATATTCTTACGGAATTTGATAATCAGCTCGTTCAATCTGGTGTTCATATTTTCCTTACTGTGATAAGTATAGCAAAATATGGCATACTTGTCAACCGTATTGATTTTAAAGGGGTTATCGGCCAAAGGGATCCTAAAAATTAGGATCCCTTTGTATAATGGAGGCCGAGACCGAAATTGCATCGGTGTAAATGTGCTTTGCAGGCACACGCATAACTACTCTGCCACCCGGCCATTAAATTATTTGCATTGCGCTTTCTTCGCTTTTTCGAAGGTGCCCAGATCAACTGGCCACAAAATCGTCGATTCTTTATAGTCAACAGGAAGTGGAAAATTAACATCGGCTTCGTCAGAAATATTATGCACAGTAGAAGTAACCGTTGTTAGGTCATTTCCATCAATTCCTGCCGCAGGAAAAATAAAGGGTAATACCTCATGTGTTTGCAGATCAACTACGATTTTATAAAAAGCATACGGAACATCTACCTGATCAATGCCAATTTTTTTATCAACATTTGTATGATATAATGGACCAGCATAAATTAATAATGCATGATTTCGTTCATATGCCCAGGCTCGAACATCAGATTCAAGTAATTTCCAGGAGCCACGATTCAATTTTGCAGTTTGCGGTGTCATGTTTGTAAGAATAAAAGATTCCTGTTCAACCTTGGCATTCCACGACATATCTCCGTTATTCGCAATATGCCCTGTATCATACCCGGATCCGGCATAATCTTTTGGGTCGGCTCTTTTATTGCTCGGCAGCGATTGGTCTGCGGCAAATGAATTTGATCGAGGCACGCAACCAATAGATCGACTCGGTGTTAATACATATGACACCCAAACCGGAATCTTAGCAATTGTATCCGATTCTAAGATATACGCATCTCGGCAAATCACTGTTCCATCTGGTTTATCCGGTAAATTAGGTTTAATATGACTCGGTTGCCCAAATGGAACAAATTGCGTGCATTGATTGGTAGATAACGGCCTTGGTTGTTGCCCATAAACTGAAATCGTCATTACACTGCATAAGATTAAAAATATAGATTTTATCATTTAAATTGGTAGCACTCCAGATTTCTTCGAAATTCATGCTTTATGACAAGAACCGCTTTTCCAACGGTCATCGTCTTTGCTAAGTTTACTCACAGAATTTTTATTCCCGTGAACTTTAATAAACAATTCTTTTGCATCGCAACAAGGATTTTCATGCCGAATCAATCCGGGAAAATAGTGGCAAGCGCACTCGCAGGGTTGTTCTCGATTTTCAATCATATATTTGCTCCTTGTGGTGAAATGGCGGAGTAGGAGAGATTTGAACTCCCGATACCGTTTCCGGCATAATAGTTTTCGAAACTATCGGCTTAAGCCACTCGCCCACTACTCCAAATTTTTAAAACTGGCGGAAGGTAAGAGATTCGAACTCTTACTACCTGTTAAGGTAGATGGATTAGCAATCCATTGCAACGCTCCAACTTTGCCGACCTTCCAATTCCTGTCACTAGTTAAAAATACGTTGCCCCAATTTCAAATATGGCCCAGAATTTTTCAATCCATCAAAAAGATAAGTTCGGTCCTTATGAAATTGTGCCAACTCGTATTCGCGCATGTCGGCAAAATTCTTTTCGCATTCGTGATGCCATTTTGCAAGATGGTCGATTTCTTCTCGGGTAATACCGATATCTAGTGTATTATTTTCTGACATACAATCCTTTACTTGCGAACCTTATTACGCTCTCGATCGTAAACATCTACGCTGGTCGGTTCAATTTCATTCGTATGAATTAAAGTCAAGGCCCCACCAACATCATGACACTTTCTCCGAATCAACTCATTGTTAGATGCAACCTTGGCAAAAGATAAAAGATTTTTTTCCGATGTTAAAATTCGAAGTTCATTTTGAATGTCAGTGATTCTATCATTTATCTGATCAATTCGAATTGATTGTGTAATTCCTAGAGCACAAAGATCGATAAGTGCCATATTTTCTAAATTCATTTTTTCTTCTTTCTAGTACTGAATTCGTCCTTTACTTAATTTGAAAACCCAGATACCTTAAAAATTTGGCAGGAAATAAGGGACTCGAACCCTTGATGTTAAGTTTTCACTTATAGTGGGTTTGGAGTCCACTGCTGTCGCCACTGAGCCAATTTCCTGTAAAGAAAATGTCCTGGATTATTAATAATCCAGGACATTTTGAAATTCAATACGAATTTCGTTATCTACCTGGATCCGTTGAAGAACAAGACCACCAACTGAATAGTGAACTCAACGAATTTGCTAAAACTTTTTTCATACCTTCTTTATAAGTCTACAACTGGTTGTCCAATATAATCATTATGTTTTTACAACTGATTGTTTTCTTTACCAATCACTACATTAATAGTACATTTTTATTTATGCCGTGTCAAGAGAAAAATTAAGTATTTTTGAAAATTTTTCTTTAAACCTCAGCAACAAATATAGTTTAGCATATACCTATTTAGAATGCAAGATTAATCTATCATTTAAATCGATTCGAGTACCGTGTGTTACAATGGCCAGCGCGGAGTTGATTGCCGAAACAGTTGCAGTAGATGTGAGACTTGCACAGTTAGTGGTGCGAGCGGGAATGCCACCCACGCCCGAGTTCGACCAGTTGATTGCCTGGCTGGAGTTGAGAATAGGCGACCACAACTGAGCGTAGCCCATGCATGGAAGAATTACGAACAATAAGGCTACGAAAATCCGCTTCATACTTTCACCTTTTGCGTCACTCCATACATGTGCCGCCGTTCTCTTGCTGCTCAGGCACCGCAGTGCATACAGTATAGTTGCCTAGAACACCGTTACGTTGTAGGCCAGACTTGGCGGCGTTCCGGTCCCGCAGACATAGACCGTCACTGTATTTGTTGCCGTCACTGATGCCCGAAGATTAAACGCTCCTCCCACATCAGCGCCCGTTGTGCTGCTAACTACTACTGGATGCCCGACCACTGCACCCGTCACGCTTGCCGTGCCTGAATCGCAGGTTGCCGTTAGAGCCGTTCCGGTGATCGTGCCCGTCGTGCCAGAAAGCGCAAGCTGCACATACCCCGCCGCTGGACCCTGATAGCCGAGAGCCGTCGAAGGGATTACGGTAACCGCGCCCCGTACTTGGTATGATCCTTTAATGTCGAGGTTGCCATATGGATCTAAGATCAAGTCGTTGAAGCTGTTAGTGGGATCATGCACTAATAGACTGTATGCAGCACCCACTCCTGAGCCAATAGACAAACTCGTCGCCGCAGGAGAATTTAGGCTTGGAGCAACAAGACCGCCGCCTATACTTGTACTAACAGACCCGGTCCCGCACAGAACCTGGCTTGCATTATTTTGAATTCCGATGTTTATTGAATACATGCCGGAATTGAAATTGCATGTTCCGGAGGTATCATTTCCAACTACACTCGCGGTGTTCACATTGATAAGGTCTACTCCATTGACAGAGGAAGGGGCGTTGATATAATTTCCAGAGACGGTAATCTGGGCTGCGGCCTGTCCATTTGTACCGGCTTGGATGTTTACCGTTCCAAGACTTGCTTCAAAGAAGTTTTGGGATACATCCGTATTAACGCTGGCCCCCAAGAAGATGTGACCGCTGAGTGTAGCTGCGGTGCCATTGCCCTCGAACGCGATTCCTCCATCGTAAGTGTTGGAAAAGGTCGATCCGGTTGCCGTATTGTCAGCATAATCGTCGAAGATTCCCCAGAGTGAATTGGCTTCAATCGTTCCACCGCTGATGTGGATTGCGTTTGATGCCGTCCCGGTGGGGGTGTAACCGACTTCCCACACGCCATATTTGTTGCCGTAAGAGTTCAGATTCAAGACGGTTGACACTCCCGATCCGTGGAAGTAGACACCCGCACCGCCGGGGAAATTCTTGGTTGTGACGTTAGTTAGGTTTGACCCGTAGAATCCCCGCAGCTCAATCCCATTAGAACCGCTTGTCGATGATGTTCCGTCAATCACGCAATTAGTTACGGTGAATCCTAAGTCTTGCAATATAGCGTTCCCGGTTGCCAGAATCGCAGAGCCGCTTCCTTGCCAATTCAGGACCGTACCGGGATCGCAAACTAATGCGTACTTTTCATTGCTGGCAGTGAGAGCAAACGCAGCTTGTGTTGTGAAGACATAAGTCCCAAGGGGAACGGACACAGTTCCGCCGCTGGGCAATCCAGCTACGGAGGTATTGATTTTCGCGCCTATATCTGCGCCGGTTTGCAGAGCCGCATTCACTACTCCGTTCACAGCGCCAGCCGCGACGGTGCCTGAGAACATCGCATTTCCTGAATCGTCAATCTTCCACATATAAGCACTGTTGCTGCTGTTCGCTCCATATACTTCTGCTTGCGTGTCATTGGCGGCAG
>Ga0302274_10001175_pt1 | contig 25501 bp, 19 predicted proteins | sample III_Bog_N2_1_FD_198755 | JGI IMG/M metagenome (GOLD analysis project Ga0302274, IMG submission 198755) | Peat permafrost microbial communities from Stordalen Mire near Abisko, Sweden - III_Bog_N2_1 | ecosystem: Environmental > Terrestrial > Soil > Wetlands > Peat | place: Sweden: Abisko...
ATCAAGGGCGTCTCATTGCACAGCTACCGCTACGCTTGGGCGGAACGCGCAAAGACGGCGGGCTATCCCGAACGGTATGCCCAGGTAAATCTTGGGCATAACAGCCGGGCGATGGCGCGGGCGTATTCCCGCAAAGCGCCAGTGGAAATGCCGTCGTTGAGCGAATACGAGCGGCAACAGAAGACCATCATTGGAAACCGGAACTTCGAACCAGCGGCGAAAGCCGTTGCCGCATAAGGAGGACATCATGCAACCTTGGCAAATTAAAGCACTGGAGTTGGAAGCGTCTGGATTGAAACATCTGGATGGCTTCATCCACGAACACGCCCTCGGCTTTTTCATTGGAGCCATTTATCTTTTGCTGGCTTTGCTGGCGTGGGTATTGAGCGGTGGATTGCGATGCAAAGGAGGAAAATCCGCGCTTCATGTCCGACCCGGCCTGTTCATCCATCTGCCGGGACCGCCACCACCGCCGCCGGAATTTGATCCGTTTCCGCCGCCGCATCATTCAGCACATTGGGATGATGATTGGGAATGACCACTGGCGATCCAGATTGCGCGGCGTTATTTCTTAAAAGCGATTTCCACGGCGCAAGCGGGCGGGTCACCGCTGGAGGCGCGGAGCGCACGACCTTGACGGCGACCGCGCGCTATGTAATGGAAGTGCGAAGCACGCCGCTGATTCAAGAATGACGGTCACGGAAATTGTTTCCGTTGGTTGCGGATACGGAAATTTTGAGCGTCCGGCTTTTTGCGGCGCGCTCGTTCTTGTCCTTGACCTTTAGCCGGATGAGTTCGGTTGCCTTGTTCATCCATCTGGCGTCACCTTTCTTTTGCTCAATCTCGACCGTCAGAAAAAACTTCACGGCGCCCGGCGGTGGATTGCCCAGCGGCTTGAGCTGGCCGGCAGTGACTAGAATGGGAATGTGATCTGGTTCAAAACCGAGACGCCAAGCAGCTTCGGCGGCGTTCATGCGTCCAGGCAGTGAGACCAGATTAAGAATTTCTTTGCGTTCGGGATTCATACATTTTCCTTGGTTAAAGTGACGGTGACGGCGGCAATGTGAGTTTTCAACGTGGCCGCCAAACGGCGATCCGCCGACTTCACAAATTTCAATTCATATTTCTGAATCTCGGCTTCCAGCCGCTTGAGGCCGCTGCCCAGGACGACCACGTTGGCGGATGCAAAGCGGATCACCATTTTTTCCGGCGGCGCGTCAGGCTCTTTTTCCAAGGCCGGGTTGGAAATTTTTTCAGCATATAAAAACTGCGCGTAAGGCAGCAGATAGCTGATGCCGTCATCGGCAAACACAACCAACGCGGCGATGGTGGAATCACTGCCAAGGCAGGGATTGTCGCGCGGGCTAGACGCTGATATGGCGGGTGGATTGTCGCTGGTGTTTGGTTGGCTTGATTTCATGGCTGCTCCTTTGGGTGGTTTCGATTGAAAGTGTTTGGGCAATGCGCTGGCGAAACTGTTTCAGAAAACGATGGCCGCGCTGCAAAATGGTCTGGAGAAAGTCCCGTTGCGGCATGGCTTCAACCGCCGCAAGCCGGGCAGTGGAACGGGTGACGTGCGAACGCAACCTCTCGGCATCATCAGTTAACACATGGCAGGCATCGCGCCCGCGCGAAATGCTGACATAAAATTGCTGCTGATTGATCGCCGGTAGCGAACGTGAAGACGCGACGACCAGCACCTCATCCACGGTCTTGCCCTGGGCGGCGTGCGACGTGACGGCGTAGCCGTGCGTGAACGTGCGATAATTTTGAGGAATCACCCGGCCATCGGCCAGCACTATGGAATCACCCTGAATCGCCAAGACCTCGACGAGTTCGCCATTGATAAAGTGCTTGCGCACGGCCACCGCGTTGGCTTGCAGCAACAGTTTGTCCCCGGCGGCGATTTTTAATTTCCGGCGCTCCCCCACATCGCACAAGGCAGAGGCTTGACCCAAAGGAAAAAAAGTTTCTGTGCCGTCAGCGCGTTGCACTTTCAGCGAATCGTTTTCGACAGCGACCACCGCGACGGTTTCATTTTTATTAAATCCTTGTCCGCGACGATGAAAATGAATGGCCAAGCCGGGACGGTATTGCCGCGCATCCCGTTTCTGCGCTTCCGTCCATGAGAGTGAATCAAAAACTTGAAATTCTTTTTCCTCACCTGCCAGCCGACCGGATGTTTTCAGCGCGGTGCGGATTTTTTCCGTCACCGACTCGATTTCATTCCACGTCGGCGCGACCAGCAGCACGGACTTATTTTCTGCCAACGCTTTCAGATACGATTTCGCCGCCGAGTCGTGAAGATCATGGTGGCCGTCCGCAAGGACCTCTGTCACTGCCCCCATGCGTTCCAATTGCGCAAATGCTTCCACCGTGCGGTTCTGCGCCGCCAGTTCCACGGCCTTACGATAATCCGCTTGGCGTTGACGCCGGATGGCCGTCAACTGACCAGATTTGAAGTTGGAATGCCGTTCCAAAATCCGCAGCGCATCGCCACGAGCGATCGATGCGTGCTGGCCGGTATCGCCGGACAAAATGATGCGCGCATTGTGCGCGCAATCGAACAACCGTTTCATGTCGTCCATCCCAACCGCCCCGGCTTCATCCAATACAACCAATTGCCGTTCGCTCAGAACCGGCTTGGACAGCAATAGGCTTTGCAGCGTCTTCGCCTCGAATCCCTCTTTACGCAAAACATCCGTTGCCGCTGCCGTTGGCGCGCAGAACAATGGTTCGATCTTGGCCTCTTTGCAGGCGGCGACCAGTTCGCGCAACGCCGTGGTTTTGCCGCTGCCAGCCAGCCCGCGCAGGCCGGTAATGCGGTCACTGGTCCGCAGCACATGGTAAATCGCCCGGCGTTGATCTTCGCCCAGCCAGTCGGCAGGCCGATAACCGGGATGCAATGGCGCGACGGCATCGCAGCCCGCGTTGACCGTCTGAATCAAATCCAGTTCTGTCGCCAAAATGTCGTTGGTCGAAAACCCGCGTTCAGTCTTTACCAGTTCCACCGAACACTTCACCGCCTGTTTCAAATTGCCCAAATCCACTTCACCTTGCCGGTGCGCCAAAGCGGTGGTCAGCAACTCATGCTCCGCGACAACGGATTTGCGCTCGAAGACATGCGCGATGGCGTGATTCAGAGCCCGGGTTTCCAATCCGGCGATGCGCGGCAAACCAGTGCGTGGCACTGATGCCGAAAGTTTTTGGAGCGCCTGCAATTCATCGGGCTGCAACTGTGCCAGTTGGCGTTCGCGCACTTCCGCCGTCGCGATGCCCTTGAGCTTTTTCGCCCGGCTCTGATGCACCGCGTGGGAGATCTCATCATTGGAAAGTTTTCGCCCCAACTTTTGCTCCATCGCCTGAACCGCCTGATCACGCTGCTGCGCACGTTTGGAAAAACGATTCAAAATTTCCGGGTTCACACCCTCGATTTCAAATCCATACTTGGCCGGTTGAATCCGGTAGCCAATCTGTTGAACCCGTTTCGCCAGTTCGTTCCGATACACCGCCGTGCCGTAACGGATGGCGTCATACATTCCACCCGCTTGCAGAGCTTTCCAGCACCGTTCGCTGTCATCAAATGTGGCATTAAAAACAGTGAAATGCGTGTGCAGTTGCGGGTCCAGTTCACGAGAACTGTTATGCACGAAGGCGGCGGCCACGAGATTGCCGGTCGTGCGGTCACGCTGACTGCCCTGCTTGCGGACTCTGGTTGCAGCGAAGGTTTCCAACTCGCGGAACGCAATACGCGCGGATTCCTCATGCGCTTCGATCAATCGTTGGTCGTCCAACGTCACCGCCAGCACCGATACGGATTTGGGCGGCGCGCAGGTGAAATCGAAAAATACCCGGCGGTGGTTTTCCTTCTGCTGCCGCTGGGTCAGACGTTCATCATCATTCGGATTTCGATTTTCACACAGCGCCTGAAATTGTTCGCGGGTGACGGCATTGGTTAATCCCAATCGTTCCGCGCCTGTCCCAATCCACTGGCCGGGCCGGATTTCTCCCGCCGCGTAGTAATCATTCTGCGCCAGATGCTCATCGAAATAATTCTCGGCATCGGCCAGATTTTTATGCGCGACCGCAGTAAACATAAAACGCAGTATGGCTAATTTGAAAAACGGCTTTGTGCCATTTTGAAACAATCGTTAATCTCATGGCTGTTCTCATCTATCGTCTGGTCATTTTAACTGAAGTCGGGATGCGGCAGGTGTATGTGATACACGATCGCATGGTGTTTTCGGTTTCCATTGACCGTTTGGCATTTTCCTGAAATCTGCCGTCAACCAAGACCAGCGTTGATCAAAATAAAATCCCGCAGGCACTCTTGGAATCATTGTTGTCATTGACGTTTCAGTTTCTCGCCCCGGCGAGCAATCAGGGATAAATTTAATCATGGCCAGAACTCTGGCAGCGATTGGAGGGTTCAATTTGCAAACTTTGCAAAATCTAGGCGGCGACCATGACGGGGTCGGAGGGATAAAATTTTCACCTGGAGTTTTTGGGCAATGCCATTTCATCTCGGTTATGGCGAAAATTCGGTTCATGCCATCCATTGCAACTTGAGTCGGCGGCGCGGGCATGGCGGCCATGAACCTTTGTAGTTCATAATCACTTTCATACCAGGCAGCCTGACCGGCATTTTGCCATTAAAGGCGTGTGTGACACACATGATACGGTTGCATGATGTTTTTTCATTCGGCACAAGCATGGCCGAAATGATTTCTCGTTTTGTGTAATCTTTACACAAAATGAGACCTCCGTTTTCCGCCGATCTCCGGCAGCGGAAACGGGGACAGTGAACTTCATTCTCATAACGGCCAGCCTGCCAGACTTCAGGGCGAAAATTGTGCAATCATTGCACAAAATGACTTCCCCCACCTACTGTCCCCCTTGCCAGACTTCTCAGCACTTGGATTCATTCAGGTGCCGGGATATGCTCGACGCCACAGAAAAACCATGACCAAAGCCCTCAATCTCGACCTTAAAAAACTCCAGGCCAGTGCCTTTGACCGGGCGGAGTGGGCCGGGGAAGCACTCCAGCGTTACCATTCTGCCATCGGAAAGCTGGACGAGGCGGTGGTTAAGCCACTGCGCGGGCTCTATAAATGGATGTTCGTCCCGACCACGCTCTGGCCGTTCAATGTCCAGGATGTGCTGGAAGATTGCCTGTCTGTTCTGGAAAAGGGGAAACACCTGAACGCCCGGCACCGGTTGCTCATAGACCTGCTGCCCGAACCCCCCGGTGATGCCGTCTGCGCGGCGGTGGCCGACCACGAACTCCATGTTCAGAAAGGCACCTACGAAAACTTGGTCAAAACGCAGGCCAAATATTCTCAAAATGAAATTGCCATACGCAACGATCCACAACTTCACCGCCAGTGGGCGCGCCTCAAAGCGGCCTTTAATGTTAAAATCTACCGCGATCACAAGGGCGTAATCCGCCGCACCATGACCGCCGAGCGCAATTTGCGCCCGTCATTTTCTGTCAACGTGCGGCGGCGAGAGGAAGTTTTTCACGCGGCGTTTGATGCGTTCTGCTTGCGGTGGAATCTCTATGGGATGCAGCACGACGAACCGCTTCTGCTCAAACTCGCCGTCAACCTCACGCCCTACGGGACGATGATCCACATTCCGGCCTATTGGTCATTCGACCCGAAGCGCGACATCCGCTGGGATGCCATTGCCCTTCTCCATCGCGTTCGCGTCCCAGGACGCCAAGGTTCAGCCCTTGTCGAAGGACTGGTCGAAAGAATGCAAGCGGCGGAGAAACTTCGCCAACTAGACCGGGACGCCCTCCGCCTCGGCTTGAAAGGTGAAAAAAAACACGAATTTCTTTGCGCCGGTCTCGGCTGGGTACCGGGCACAAGCCCCAAACGCATCAACCGGCTCCGGGCGGAATTCAAAAAAAGCCGCTGATGGTGTCGGTAATGTAATTTTTTCTTCGGTGCCATCGGACAGGGATTGGGGACATTCTGTTCCTTTGAACGACAGTCGCGCGGGGTGCATCCTGTGACAACAAAAGATCGCAGTATGACAAACGCACCTGAATCCTTAAAGACTGCCGCTGTCCAATCCGGCCGGGTATCGGAGCCGGCAATCCCGGCACCGGGGAGTTCTGATACTCCGACCAGGATGATTTGCGACCTCGCCGAAGCGAACGCCTTCGTCGAAGAATATCGCAAGCCGCATGTTCCGGTAATGTCGGCTTTTGGAGGCGGGCGTTTGCATGTGTGCAGATTTTACGGGTCCTGGGATTTGGATCGGATGGTCACAGAGAATGCCGACACCCTGTTCCGATCGATCCGCAAACTTTCTTCCAAAGACGCCAAGAACACTACGAAGGAATGGGACGATCTGACCTTTCGGTTCGGCCCGCAGGCATTTCTTTATGCCGATAAGGATAGGATTATTGGTTTCGCTTCCACTCCGGTTGAAGCTGAAAAACTGGTGGCAACATTTAGCCAGAAATACCGCAAGCCCATACCCCCGACCTCGGATGGCGGGATTTTTTTTCTGATCCAGCAGGACGGGGACAATATCAAAACCAAAGAAGTCTCTTTATCTTCCGACACGGTTCTCAAACCCGACGCCCTTGCCCTTCATTATGGCAGCGGCAGCCGGGAATGGCATCAGAGTTTTGTCGAAAAACTTAGTGAAAGAACCAATGGCCTCTCGATTTTTGAGGGGCGACCGGGCACCGGTAAAACCTTTTATCTTCGTCACCTCATGGGCGAACTCAAGAAGTCGCATCGGTTCTATTTCATCCCGGCCTCGACGATGGGCATTCTTTCACGGCCCGACTTTATCGGTTTCTGGACCGATCAGCGATGGCATCATTCCGATAAAAGATTTGTGGTCGTTCTGGAGGATTCAGACGCGGCCCTGATGACTCGTGGTTCTGACAATCGCGAACAGGTTAGTGCCATCCTGAATCTGTCCGATGGAATGCTCGCCGATTTTCTGCGGCTGCAAATCATCTGCACGATCAATTGTTCCGCCGCCGACATTGACTCGGCACTGTTGCGCCCAGGTCGTTTGGTTTGCCATCGCGTCTTTGGCCGGCTCGACTATACCCACGCCGCCCGCCTCGCCGAGAGTCTCGGTCGGAAATTGCCACAAGCCCGCGATTACTCGCTCGCTGAAGTGTTTGCCGGAAATGATACGGATGAAATTCCCCGTCCGCGCATGGGCTTCGCCCCATAGCCCGGCAATCAGAGAATGAAAACTAAAACATTAGGCATCGTCGAAGAACTAAAAGCCAAACACAAAAAACGGCTTGCTCGCGCCCAACAAGATTTGAAAAGAAGCATGGCAAAGCCGGGAAAACGCTTTGATCATTATTATTATACCTCGGACATTTTGCTGTTCTATAAATGGGCATACCGGGTCGGCAAAGGATGGTATGGATTTGCGCTGGGCAACGTTCCGCGCGTCTGGACGGACGTGCTGGACGAATTTTTATGCTGGCTGGAAACACAATGTCCGGATTTTGAAATTCACCAGATTAAAATGAAATTGGGCGGCGTAAGAATTTATCTGGGCACCAAAACTGATTTTGTGATTCCTGATGAGAAAATCCGTTCTGAAATTTCCCAATTGCAAAACCTGTTGCGCTTACCGCCTTGCCCGCCAGCACCCATCCGCGTGACTCGCAAAAAACGTCGTTGAAATTTCCGCAAACTATGAATTTCATCAGCCTCGACTTTGAAACGGCCAATCACTCGCGCGTGAGCATCTGTGCCGCCGGGCTGGCCGTCTTTGAGGATGGCGAACTGGCCGAGTCGCCATATTGGCTGGTGCGACCACCCAAAGGCCACGGCTGGTTTCGCGACGACTTCATCGAATGTCACGGCCTGACGCATCTGGATGTGCTGGATGCCCCGGAATTTCCCGCCATTGCGCCGGAATTTCTGGCCTGGCTGACCCGCGCCGACCTCGTGATTGCGCACAACGCAAAATTCGACATCGGGCATTTGCGCGCAACTCTGAATTATTTCGGTCTCGCCTGCCCGGCGTTTGATTACCTTTGCACCTGCAATCTGGCCTGGCGCGTCTGGCCGGAATTGCCAAATCATCGGCTATCCACGTTGGCGGCGCACATCGGACACGATTTCAACCACCACCAAGCCCAAGCCGACGCCGAAGCCGCCGGACGCGTGCTGCTGGCAATGATGCAACACGCAAAGGCAACTACCCCGCGCGAACTGTTGCAGAAGACAGGCTAGGAACTGAGACGGTTTTGTGAGTAAACCTAAACAGCAGCGTGCGCTCCGCCGCATCGCCTAAGAATTCGACCGGCCGGAAACCCGAATCTCCGCGATGATGATTGCCGGGAGTTAGTCCGACTGGTAAAAGAACGACGCCATAAATGCGATCACAGCCAACAAATCTTGAAAGTCAGCCAACCGCGCCGGACTGCACCGATTTGGTGACGTTGGAGCATCGGCGGGAGAAGACCCGCGCCCTCAAGCAGGACATGATGCGTAAACTCTTCAACCGAAGAATACGTCTGGTATGAGCGAATCCACGACGCCTATCCAAGTCCAACACGAGGTTCTCACCGTCGCGAGATTGCTAGCCATGCCGGAACTTGAAATCCCCATATATCAACGCCCCTACCAGTGGACCGGCATAAACGTCCGGCAACTCTTTGAAGACCTAGCCGCCTACCAAGACCAGCCTACCTACCGACTGGGAACGGTGGTGTTTCATGAGGAGAAGGAGAAGCTGAATATCGTGGACGGCCAGCAGCGCATCATCACCCTGATCCTGACCGTCCGCGCCCTGCTCACCGAGCGTAAAAGCGAGCTCAAAGGAACGGAGTTGCGGAAGCAACTAACTGAACTGGAGCCGAAGCTTATGGATCCCAAGTTTCCGAGCGACATTTCCCACAAAAACGTTCGCGAGAATTACCAAGAAATCAACCGGATCGTCACCCGCCCGGAGTTCACCGAAACGCAGATTGACTTCCTCTTGAATCGATGCCAGGTCGTGACCTTCACGCTGACCGACATCTCGGAAGCTTTCCAGTTTTTCGATGCACAAAATGCCCGGGGCCGCGACCTGGAGCCGCACGATTTGCTCAAGGCCTACCACCTACGTGAATTTGGCGATGAAAGCGAGGCAGAGAAAGCCCGCACCGTGGAGCGCTGGGAAAACAGCAAGACAGAAGAACTGGCTGTGCTCTTTGAACGGTATCTCTACCGAATCCGGAAGTGGGCGCGGGGCATCTCGGCGCGCGCTTTCGGCAAAAGCGAGACGGCCCTGTTCAAGGGGGTCAACCTCCAAACCACCGACCGCTACCCCTACGTGGAACCGCTGCGGATCGCCCACTACTTCGTCGACCGCTACCAAGGCCAGCTTGAGCGGAAGATCGACGGCCATGACATGGCCTTCCCCTTTCAACTGGATCAAATCATAATCAACGGCCGCCGCTTCTTCGAGATGACCGCGCATTACCAAGAAATGGTCGACCGGTTCACCGATCACTCCCGACTCCTCGCCGAACTGGACGGAGTCCAGGACCCCGAAAAGCGCGCGGCGGAAATTCTGCAAACGATCAACAACTACAATGGAAGGTTCCGCACCGGCGACCAGCACGTCCGGAGCCTCTTCGATTGCCTGCTGATTTACTACTGGGACAAGTTCGGCGCTGCGGAACTCTCGCGGGCAATTGAGAAGATCTTCATCTGGGCCTACACCCTTCGCTTAAAGCAGTCGCGTGTCAGCTTGGCGAGCGTGGACAGGTATGTTTTGGAGAGCAACCTCTTCCAGCAAATCAAGGAGTCCGTCGAGCCCCGAGGTTTCCTCAGCGGCGACCTGGATGTGTTGAGCGAAAACAATTCCACCCAGACCGATGAGATCGCGGGGCTATTCGAAAAAATGAAGTATCTCAACAAAAAGAAGCAACCATGAGCGACGGGATTTCCCAGCTTTCCATCCAGGCCTTGTTAAACGGCGGCGATTCTTACGTCATCCCCATGTATCAGCGAAATTACGCTTGGCAAGAGGGAGAAATTCACCAATTGATCCAGGATGTCCGCGACTCCCAGCCGGCGGACAAAAATTACTACCTTGGCACATTGGTAGTGGATTGGGGGAGCGATGGCCCCGAGGGGAAAATCTTTGAGACGATTGACGGCCAGCAGCGGCTGACGACATTATCGCTGCTCGCGTGTTATCTGAAAACAAAGGGCCTCGCAGATTGGTATGGAAAGCCCAACCTCCGCTTCGTTAGCCGCAAAACCTCAAGCCAGACGCTTGAACTGATTTCCGAAGGCAAGCTTGGCAACTTAGACAAAGACGCCTCCAAGCTGAACAGCGCCATTCTCAACGGCTATCATATTATCAAAAGCTACATGCATCGAGAGTTCAAAGACAACGAGGCACTTAAAAGATTCTCCGACTACCTCTTCGAAAAGGTGCAGATCATGCGGGTGGAAGTCCCCAAATGCACGAAACTCAACCACTATTTCGAGATCATGAACAATCGGGGCGAGCAGTTGGAAAAGCACGAGGTGCTCAAAGCCAGACTGCTGTCAAAGCTGGATGAAGTGGATCGCCCCTGCTTCCATCAAATCTGGGAAGCCTGCGCGAACATGGAGAAATATGTGCAGACGTGCTTCAAAGACGATGGGCACAGAAACCTCTTCGGCAGCGATGGGAGTGAGTTCACGCCGAAATCCTTTGCCGACATCAAGAACGCGCTGCCCTTGGGAAAGGACTGCGCGTCATCACAAGTTACTCAAAACCTCAGCACATTGCTTGAGGGAACCGGTCCAGTGAACGGAGGAAAGGAGCCGTTGTCCCCTGAGTTTCCCGAGCGGTTCAGCGGGGTAATCAATTTCCCCAACTTCCTGCTGCAGGTGTTGCGAATTTCATTGCCACCCGACAGCGCCAAGAATGTGCGGCTCGACGACAAGAAGCTCATCGAGGTTTTTGATAACAGCCTGCTCCAGGGAGACAATTCCCGCGAGCGAGCGGAGAAGTTTGCCTTTGACCTGCTAAAGGGCCGATACTTTCTCGACCGGTATGTGATCAAGAAAGAATTTAGCAAGGGGGAGGAGCGTTGGAGCCTAAAACGCTATCAAAAGAATGGCGCGGCCACCTACTCACCTACCTTTGGGGAACAAGACGAGTTAGACGCGGGCATGACCCGTAGAATCCTAATGCTGCTGGCGGCCTTCCATGTTTCCGCGCCCACCATGGCCAACAAATACTGGCTGAACGCGGCGTTGAAATACCTTTGCAACCTGCGCGAAACCACTGTCGAAGGCCGTGTCTCCCCCGAAGGCTATCTCGATTATCTGGAAAACACCGCAATGGCTTTCATGTTCGACCGCTACCTCTCAAACGGAGACGGCCTTGACTATTTCGACATCATTGAGCAGAACCAAGGAAAGTGTCAGCAATCGCCCAAAGATCTTTCCGAGGATCACCTCAAACCCCGCTTGTCCTACAGCGGAATCAGGAACAACTTCGTTTTTAACTATTTGGACTACCTCCTTTGGCTGGAACACCAACGGAAGGACGAGAAGGTAAAATTCTTTGACTTCACCTTTCGCAGCTCCGTGGAGCACTACTACCCCCAGACTCCTGTGTCGGGCGATAAGGGGTGGTATCCCGAAGATCTCGACTCGTTCGGCAACCTTTGCCTGATCAGCCACAGCAAGAACTCCCGCCTCAGCAACCACAGCCCGGCAGCGAAGAAGGACTACTACACGAAAAACAAGCTCGATAGCATCAAGCAGTTCCTCATGATGGAGGGGAACGACCCTTGGAACGAGCAGCGCGCCCATGACCACGAGCAAAAAATGATTGAGGTGCTCAGACGGGGACCTCCGAGGGTTCCGAAAATCTCAACAAAGGAACCATGATGTCTGAACAACCCCGCTCCGAACGCAAGACGCGCAGCCCTGGTGAAACGAATTGGAATGAATCGGCGCCTTGACTGGCCGGCTTTCCTGCGGGCACTCGGAAACCGGCCAGACAAATCGCCTCAAGTGAAACCTAGACGGTCACGCACTCACTGGGCGTTCTAAAACCGCGCTCAACTCCGCCGTCGTCCGTTCATGCCACTCCCGACCCGCTCCGTTTCGCTGCCGGTTTCAGAACGCCCTTTCAGTGCTTCAGGATTGGACATCAGTGCGTATTGTTTTACGTTCAGGCGGGCTAAATCATGGCATCTAACCTGGTCATCTCTGGTAAAACGATTTGGAATGAATCGGCGCTTTGACTGTCCGGATTTCCTGCGGCACTCGGAAACTGGCCAGACAAATCGCCTCAAAAAACCTATACGGCAGCGCAGTCAGCATCCGTTTCCAAAATCTCCGCGACTCCACAGCCGTTACGCCCGCTCCGATTTCAGAAACGGACGTTCACTGCGCCAATCATCACCCAATTTGATACGTTCAATCAAACGTGATTTCTGGCGGCTTTCTGAAACTTGAAAGCCTTGATTTTTTGATGACACCATCCCCGAAGCATTCGCTTCGGAAACTGATACGGAAAAAAGTGGGTGTTGAATTCTGTTGATGTGCGTTGATGATTTCAACGCGGCTAAACGCCTTTCAACATCGGTCGTCAACACCGATCAACGCGATCCAACACATCGCGTCAACGGAATTCAACTCAATTCAACGCGGAAAAATCCATCGGCAAAACTATCCGGCCTAATCAGCCTCGTTTGCCATTTAATCCGCCGAGTATGCGCTAACCGCTTTGGTGCCAAGAACCCTAAACTTTGCGTTGATGAATTCAGACATCATCAGCGACGGCGGGCCGGCGAAGCGCAAACACTGCGGCGGCGGTCGGGCTTTTCACAGCCGGATTGAACCATTCGTGGATTTCATCCGTGACCAACGCCAACGGCGCAGGACGTGGCAGGAAATTGCCGCCGTGCTTTTCAGTGAAAAAAGCTGCGCCATCACCGCGCAGGGCGTTCATCAATTTTATCGGCGCTACATTCAACGCCGGGCGCAGACGCATTGGGAAGAAACGCCATCGGTGTCGAAAGCGGCCACCACCACAGCCAACGCCGCACCAGCACCGGCACGAAAACCAATTTTGGCCGCGACACCGCAATCACGCGAAATTCGCCGGCCAAATCCCGAAGACATGAACTTAAACGATCCAACCAATATATGAACACAACTCGACGCATCCACCTCAATCCCCAATCCAAAGGCAATCTCGGCAAAAGTTTTGAAGCCGAATTCCGCACCGCCTGGCTCGACCGGCTCGGCGTGTCGTGGAACGGTTCCGACCTCGACGACCGACATCACACTTTCGCCCATCGGCATCTTGAAGCCGTCCGTTCGTATCAGCTTGGCAACGAGCAGGAGAGCAAAACTGCTTTGTTAAGTTTGTTCCGGCGCGTGCTGAAAGATTCCGCCCCGGTCCACGTCATTGACACCCGCGCCCAGGCTGACGCGCTGATCTTGGGCGCACTGGAGGAATTGCAGGTGCTGGACGTGTGCGCCGAGCAGGGCGTCCGGCTGACGTTTTTCCTGTTCCCGACCGACGACACAGAAAGCATGACCAACGCTGGCAAATTATTTTTCTACGCGGGCGACCGCGTAGATTATGTCATCGTCCACAATCCCGCCAAGGCGCGCGGCGATTTATTCAAAGGCTCGCAATTGGAAAAGCAGTTGAAGGAATTTGGCGCGAAGTCCGTGACGCTGCCAGCCGTCACGCCGACCACGCTGCTGGCGATTGAAAAAGCGGAGGCCATCGCCAAGCGCGGCTTGAGCTTCGCCGAATTGTCGCACGTCGAAGCCGGCCACTTGGAACGGCTGTTGGCCGGTGAAATTCAATGGGCGATGCAAAAACTTTTCCGGCAATACGATGCCATCGCGGAATTATTGCTGCCAACGGAGCTTGTTCCCAAAGAAAAATCCGCTCCAGCGAAGGAAAAAGCAAAGGCCGAGCCACAGCCGCAATTGAACTTTGGAGAATGAAGTATGGAAGACACCGATTTTGATTCGTTGTGTGCAGGGCTGTCAGCCGACGAAGCCAAGCTATTTCGGAAGATGTTGGTCGAGTGGAGTGACGGGGACGAGAACGGTTTTCCGGTGCAACTGGCCTTGCTCACGCGCGCGCAATGGCGCGCGGCGGCACTCGTGCCGCAGGCGGTCAATGAATCCAGAAAATTGATTGAATTGCATCTGGCCGAATATCGTAGGCAAACAGCCGAGTTGGTTAAAAGTCTTTCTGCCGTCGGTGAAGACCAGGCCGATGAATTGAAAAGCGTCTTCAAAGCCCACACCGAGGTGTTGAATCAGGCTTCTGGTTCATTTCGCAGCCAGTTGAAATCCATCGGGGCCTTCGCCCAAGATATTAGAAAACATTTGGACGACGGGATTTCCTCATATAATCGCGTCAAAACCGAATTGGAAGCTGGCAGAGAAATGTTTCGTAAAACCTGTGAAGACCTGGATGGCCGGATCAATGGGGTGCAATTAAGGCGAGACTGGCTGGCCTGGCTTGGACTGATTGCCATCGGCATGGTGATTGGCGTTACGATCGGTGTAGTGCTTGAAGCAAAACTTCACTGACCGGCGACTGACAAATTATGTTTGATGCCGGGATGTTCGCGAAAGGCAAAAAATGAAACTCTGATCATCCCTTCGCTACACTTCGCGCGCCTGACCTCGCAGGAACAAGGCTTCCGCGACTTCGCTTCTCTCGCCGTTCCGCTAAATACTTCACGGCAGGATGCTCCGTTTTCCCTGCGCCAACATCCCAACCAAAGCGTGCCGGGCAATCCATCAATCCTTGTAATTTTCACACTCGCTATCGCGGCTGTTTTTGATACGGTTAAGAACCGCCAAGAAAAATGCAGCGCAGATTTGGCCTTGGCGCTCCGCCGGATTAACGAAGACAGTCAATGACCAGGCTACTTGCATCGCAACGTCAAGAGGGAGGCCAACCATGAGCCAACTTCCTTTCGATACCTTTTTTCAAACCGCCACGGGCAATATGCCCTACGACTATCAATCCCGTTTGGCGGAGAACGATTCCGGCAAGGACTGCCGGTCTCAGCTCATCAACATCCCAACCGGTCTCGGCAAAACCGCCGCTGTCGTTCTTGCTTGGCTTTGGAATCGTGTTCATCTCCAGAAGCCTGAATGGCCGCGCCGACTGGTTTATTGCCTGCCAATGCGGACACTGGTGGAACAGACACGGAACGAAGCGCGTAATTGGATTGAAGCACTCGCGAAGAAAAATCTGATCCTTGGAAAGCCACCGCGAATCGTCATCCTCATGGGCGGCGAAGAATTGGAAGGCGATGCAAGGGAATGGGACATTTACCCGGAGGAAAACGTGATCCTCATCGGCACGCAGGATATGCTTTTGAGTCGCGCGTTGAATCGCGGTTACGGCATGAGTCGTGCCCGTTGGCCAATGCACTTTGGCCTGCTGAATAATGACTGTCTTTGGGTGATGGACGAAACGCAACTGATGGGCGCGGGGCTCTGGACTTCCGCCCAACTTGACTGGCTTCGCCAAGACCGCTTCAAGCCTGCGCAAAACTGCGTGACATGGTGGATGAGTGCTACGGTTGGCATCGCGTTTCTCGAAACTAAAGACCGCAAGGACGCGAAAATGGTCGCGCCTGCGAAAATCGAAATCACCGATGCCGAAGCCACGAAACTCGACATTCTCAAAGCCATCCGCCCCATTGCCAACTGGCAGCCTCCCCAAGCGAAAGCCCGCAAAGACCGCGCCGCCTTCGTTGCCGCGCTTGTCGCTGCCATCTTTGCTGAACACAAAAAACACACGCTCTCGCTTGTCGTCTGTAACACTGTTGCCGCCGCCCAAGAAGTTTTCGCCACGCTCGCGTTCCCAAATACCGCCAGCGCCGAAATCATTCTGCTCACCTCGCGTTTCCGCCCCGCTGACCGAAAAGCGCACCTCGACAAACTGCTCGCTTTTGAAACCGCCCGCAAAGCCGCTGTCAAAAATGGAGATGCCGCGCCCGCACATAACGGCCTGATTTGCGTGAGCACACAGGTCGTCGAGGCCGGCGTGGACATCTCCGCCCGCCGTCTTTGGACGGAACTCGCGCCGTGGCCGTCAACCTTGCAACGCCTTGGTCGCCTTAACCGCGACGGCAAGCTCAACGCTGAAGCCGCCGCGCATATCCTTGAAATCCCAGCCGACAAAAACGCCGTAAGCCCCTACGAGCCGGACGAACTGAAAACGGCAAAGAAAATCATCGATGCACTCGTCAAGAAGAGTGAAGCCGAGCCGACCAAGCCCATCCGCGAAATTCTCTCGGAACTATCCAGTTCCAGCGGCGGCGTTCACGCCGACATTGCGAAATCCCTTGAGCCGAAACCCGCACCGTTCCCACGCGCCTTCGAAGTCCACGGACTTTTCTCGACCGAGCCGGACGTCTTCGGCGGCTTCACCGATGTTAGCCCTTGGGTGCGTGGCGGTGATAAGAACGCCGATGTCACCATCTTCTGGCGTGATTGGGATGCTGCGAAGAAATCGCCCAACGCCGTTGAATACGGTGGCTCCGCGTTCCAGCGTGATGAAGGTTGCGCCGTCGCTATCTATCGCATCCGCGATTTCGTGAAGAGCAGCAAAACCGCTTTTATCTGGAATGACCGCGCCGAAAAGTGGGAGCCAATCAGGCACGATGATATTTGTCCCGGAATGGTCGTGATGCTGCCCGCACGCAGCGGCGGCTATGACGCCGGCAAAGGCTGGACGGGCGACAAAGCCGACAAGCCCGCAAACACGCCGCCGCCCGGCCCGTTTGACGCCGAAGGCGAAGACGACGACAAGCAAACAACCGCCAAGCCGCAGTGGGTCGCGCTCAACGCGCACCTCGCCGCCGTCGCCTCCGAAGCGGAAAAAATCTCCGACGCGTTCGCGTTGCCGTCCGCGCACAAAATCGCGCTCGTTCGCGCTGCCGCCTTGCACGACATCGGCAAAAGTTTGCCGCAGTGGCAGAACGCACTTCCGACACCGCGTCCCGATGCGACAACACTCTGGGCGAAAGCGCCGTCGTTCGCCAAGCGCGCTGGAATGCGCCACGAAGCCGCCTCCGCGCTCGCCGCGTGGCGGCGTTACTACCGCGATGGTGCCGCCGACTTTCCCGCGCTCGCAATTTACCTCATCGCTGCACACCACGGGCTTGTCCGCACGGTTCTTAATTCGCGCCCCGTGCCCGCGAAACAGCCCAACGTCGCCGGAATCCCCGTCACCGAACCGCCGTTCGCGTTGCCGTGGCATGAAAAATCCGCCGACAACTGGCAACTCGACTTTGCGCCCGCTTCTGACGGTGCCAATGGCACATTTTCCGAAGACGCGAATGGTGAACTCGTTTTCACGCCCGTCACGCCCGGGTGGTCTGCGCTCGCCGCCGACCTCCTTGGCGGCTGGGAAACCGATGCATCGCAGGTCTCTGCCGGAGCCGCCCCAGCAAACGAACCACACTCGCTGAATCCCTTTCACCTCGCCTTCCTCGAAACCCTCCTTCGCGCCGCTGATTGCCGTATCTCGGCCAGCGAAACAGGAATTCCTAACTCGGAGGTCGCCAATTAATGACACCTATTCCACAAAATACCATGGCGCTTCCCGTCCTCCCTTTGGGTGGACTACATCTTGATACGCTCGGACACTACTTTGCCGCGCTCGGCCTGCTGCGTCTCGCTGCCCGTCAATGGCCAACCGTCAAAGGTTGCTGGCGCGACGGCGTTTTCCATCTCGTCGGCGGCCCGAAAGATTTATCCGAACTCGAAACCTTCATGTTCAACATCGGCGCGAACAACAAGTGGACGCAATACACGCAAGGATGGGCGGAAGAACAAAAGAAAGACACTAAAGACAAAACCGCCGCGAATGTTTCTCTCTGGCGAGCCAACCAAACCAGCGAGGCGGAAAGTGCTTTCACTCTGTCGCACCTCGCCACCGCCGAACGCCTAAGTTTCAACCCTGTTTTCGGCACCGGCGGCAACGCAGGGAAACGCAATTTTTCCAAAGGTTGGGAAAAGGCCCGCGACGCCGTCAAAGCCGTCACGCCAAAGACAAAGAAGACCAAAAAGAAAACCGTGGCGGACGAAACGTCATCCTTGCTTCCGGCCGAAATGCCATCCGCCGCCAAGCAAGACCTCTCTGCTTTTCTCAACGGCAACACCTGTTCATTGCTCTCGGATTACGGCGCAGCTTGCTGGTTCAGCGACGCCAACAAGAAATATAACTTCTCGCCCGATTCACCGTTCCGCGAAGGGCAAATCACGCCGTGGGCAATGTTGCTGGCGTGCGAGGCTTTTCCACTCCTGGTCGGCGCGACCTCGCGCCAATTCGGTTCCACCCGCGAGGGCACCGGTGCATTCCCGTTCGTCACAAAGGGCACCGCGCCGGAAAACGAAAAAGAGGTAGAGACGTTGACTGGCGAATTTTGGGCGCCGGTTTGGAGTAGGCCACTCTCCGTCGCCGAGGTTTCCGCCCTCTACAAACACGGACGCGCCGAGGTCAACGGGCGGGGTGCCATTACCTCCGCCGCGTTTGCCGCAGCGATTATCCAACGCGGCACCGATGCCGGTCTTGCGGAGTTCCGGCGCTTCTCGCTTCTGCATACGACCAGCGCTCAAACTTTCGAGTCACGCCTCGCGTCCGTCCATTCGCTCGCAGCGATACAAGAAGGCGACATCGCGCAAGCCGATGCTGTTTCCAGTATCATCCGTTTCCGCGATGCGCTTCCCCGTGAATTCAAGAAAGGCAAATCATGGGTGTATCGCGGACTACAGGGACCGATTGACACCGCGCTCGTGCGTCTCTCCGCCTCCGTTAACAACGACGATTTGCTCCGCGAAAACTCGTGGGCCTTCCTCGACGCCGTTTTCGCTTCGCTCAAAAAGACCGCAAACAACAAAACCTACCGCGAACGTGAACCCGCGCTCGAATTGCTGCCTGTTTCGTGGGCGGTTTCGTTGCTTCAAAAAGAACGTGAGTTCACGCCAACAATCCGCATTGCGCTCGCCCTCGCTACGCTTCAAACCAGAACACAAAAGAAGGATTCTGGCGGCGACGACACCCGCAAGCGCGACCTGCTCGCCCCATTCTTCGCTTACCGTGTCGGCGTTGTCCCTGTTTGGAAAAATAAATGGAGCCGCGTCAAAATCGCCAAGAACACACCATTGCGCGTCGAGTGGAGCGAACGTCCACTTACGGAAAACCTGATCGCTGTCATCCGCCGTCGCGTCGCCGTCGAAGCGGAAGCGCAGAGCCAGCCGCCATTCAACACGCAACTCACGCTGCCGCTCGCCGATGTCTTCGCCTTCCTGAATAGTGAAACCGACGATGCCGCGCTAGTCCGCTGGCTCGACCGTTTCCTGCTCTTCGACTGGTCGTTTCTCCAGACCGCCGAGCGAGATGCTCTCTCTACGTTTTTGCGCCCCGCCAAATACAGTTCCGTAGGAGGCCTTCACGCCGCTGAAGCGGTGTTTTGCTTCCTCCGACCGCTCTTTCACGCTTACACCTTCACTCAAATTGAGTCTGAACCAAAATCGGGTAAAGCACCCACCGCCGGCATGCTTCGCCCGCTTGTCGCTCTTCTTGAGCGCGGCGATACCGCCGCCACGTTTTCCGCCACGCAGAGCCGCTATAAAAACCTGCTCATCGAAACGGTTGATTTCGGGCAACCCAATTTTGCCCTTCCAGACCCGCGGCGCTTTCTTGCCGCGCTGCTCCTGCCCGCGTCGCCGGCCGCCGTCGCTAAACATTTTTCACGTTTTCAACTCACCAAATCATCAAACAAGAAACAAAAACCATGAGCACACCCGCACTCGACATTGCTACCCTCCTGAACGGAAACCAAAACCGTCTGGTCATTCAGGCGACGCTCAAATCCGTCGCCGGAAAAACACGCTTCCAACCCGCCGGATTCCCCGAAATCGGCCATGTCATTTACGACGCGCCCCAACCCGACGCGCCCCCGAAAAAAGTCTGCATCGTAGATAGCGCCGCAAGCATGGCGAACCACCTTGAAACCGTCTGCGTCAACGCTTTCGACCAAACGCTCGTGGACGAACTCGCCGGACTTCCCTACGTCCAGTGTGTCACCGGCGACAATAAAGATGAACTCGTTGTCACAACCCTCTCCGAGGGCCACCGTCTCGCCTCGTCATATTTCCTTGATGGAAAAATCATTGATACAAACGGCAGTCCCTCTGCCAAGAAGTTCGTCGAAGAATTGCGCGACGACACCGACAAGTTCGGGTTACGAAACCTTGAAAAGAAAACACACCCGCTTCCTGCACAGTGGTGGAATATCTTTCGCACCATTTTCCGATACGATCCGAACTCGCTCGTTCACGGTATTCTGTTCCCTGCGCTTGGCATCAAACTGCCCCGTGTCCTCACCGCCACGCTCGATGCTTTTGACGCGGCCCGCGTCGGCACCGCTGGCGTGAAATTCGACAAACTTGGCAAAACCAATTCCGGTCAGCCGATTTTCGCGAAGGACGAGGAAACCGCCTCCGAAATTCGCGCCACCTTCGTCATCGATTTGTCGCTCATCCGCTCATTCGGACGCGGTGAAGATAAAGGTCTCAACGCCGCACAAAAACAACTTCTGCTCGGCGTCGCCCTCTGGAAAATCGGTAAACTCCTTTCGTCTTCTTTCCGCTTCCGCTCCGAATGTGATTTGGAACTCGAAAGAATCAAAATCGATGGCAAGGACGGCGAAGTTTCTGCGCTGAACGTCGCCATCGGCAAACTCATCACCAACGCCGGTTTCCAAGATCCGCGCATCACTAAGGTTTATTGGCCGGACAGTGATCTCTTCAAACCCGCAAAGGATAGGGATAACAGTTCTCAGGATGGTGAGAGCGACAGTGATGGAGATGGAGGCGAGGATGGAAGCGACAAAGAGTAACCCGCCATGCGTATCCTTCTGAAACAGAGTTTCCCGCTTGGTCGCTACCACGCCAACCCGTGGCGTGCCTTTGCATTCGACGACCCGCATGGCGAGTGGCCGCCCTCACCGTGGCGACTCCTTCGTGCCATTCTCGCTCGCAGTTTCCAACTCTCACGCGAGCGCGAAAACGTCAGTGACGATGACCTGCGTCAGAAACTCGTCAGCGCGTTTTGTGAAAGCAAAATCTCATTTCAACTTCCCGCTCAATCGTGGCGTGGTCCCGGTTTGCATCAATACCAGCCTTCGGAGTTCAAAGCATCGAATCCGCTCCCGAGAAAATTCGTGGTGTGGAATATTGACGAGAAATTCAGAAGCACTCTCCAAACGCTGCATTTCACGATTCCCGAAGTCGCTTCCTTCATCACTTGTTATGACGAGGCCGACAAAAGCATGGTCGAACTCTTTAACGCGAATATGGGAAGTATTGCCGTTGAAGAAATCATTCCAGAGATCAAAAAAGGGATTAACGATCAGATAAAGGAAAGGTTGGGTAGCAAAAAACTGAAAGACTTCTGGTTGTCGCGAAAACAAAAGCTAACCCAACAGCAAAAGGACAGGGAGCTGGCAGCGATTGGCGGGAAAAGATTCAAGCATTATTTCCCCGATGCCAAAAGCTACAACACCACCAAAAACAAAGACAACTTCTGGCTCGTTTCGACAGAATCCGACGCACTGTTTTGGATTTTCGAGGGTGAGAATTGGACGAATGAATTGCTTGCGCACCTCGACGAGTGCCTCGCCCGTATGACTTATTTCGGACGCGCTGAATCCATCACTGTGATTGAGCGGCTGGAAAACGATGACTTTGGCAGAAACGCAAACTGTGAATTGAAAGACAAACGCACCTCAGCTTCCGTTCCTATTTTGTGTCCAAATGCGGATGCGACGTTGGAACAGGTCGCATGCCAAACACATGACGACACAGTCGCCAATTCCACCACGCCACCCGGCGCGGTCTGGAAATACGCTGAACGCCCTGCTCGCGTAAGACCCATTGCAAAACAGCCGACACGCAAAGCGCTTCCGCTCACTCAAATCGTTCAATTCGCCATCGGCGGACGTGTCTTTCCGTCTCCAAGATACTGGCTTCGAATTACCGAAAAATTCCGTGGTATCGCGCTGCGTCAGCTCGCGCACCAGCTAACCGGAAACCGTGATGCGAAATTTGCCGAACTACCACCCGAAACCCGCGCCAAGTTCTCATTGTTCACCGGGAAAGGTGCCAACGATTCCGTGCTTGCCGGACATCAACACGCCGCGTTTTTCCTCATTCCCGATTCGCAAGGAAAACCCTCGCGCTTGATCTGCTGGCGTAACGCCCCTTTTACCGACGAAGAGCAAACCGCCCTCCTCGCCGCCGCCGAAGCACCGCTCGCGTGGGATTTCGGCAGTGACGATTGGAAATTGCGGCTCGTTCCGCTCCCCGCTGAAACGCCTTTGCCTCCAGATAGAAACATTTTCAGGGAAAGCGCAGTCTGGGAAACGCTCACACCATTCGTCCCGCCGCTTCATGTTTTTGGAAGAAACGGAAAACCAAAAAACGGTTGTGAAATCGAAGCGCAAATTAAAAATATCTTTTTCGACTGCAAATTGCCCATAGCGAGCGTGACCGTTCTTTCTCCATACGACGCTCCTGCTCAATGGGTGAAAGTCCACCGCTCACAACGTTCTCGCATCGAACAAACCAGTGACGACAAACGGGCGTTTAGAATCCGTTTGCAATTTGAGAAATCTGTCAAAGGCCCCATTTTTCTAGGCCACTCCTGCCATTTTGGACTCGGCCTGTTTGTGCCTCTGCTGGAATGAACCGTTCAGTTCGGCGCAGATTATGCTGATAAAACCATTAAAATCACCCAATTATGAACCAAGACAATTCATCAGCGGAACTCAACCGACGGTTGGATGAAACGGAATCGTCACTGACGCCGAGGAGAGTTTTGTCGGTCAAATCCGAGGCGAGGCCGGGCGATAATCGTCAGCCGCACCCATCGGCGGGCGAGCCAAGGCAATTGAAAATCGTGGTGCGCGTTGCACCTGTTGAACAACCGCCGTCTGAAGAAGCAAAATCATTGGTTGAACCATTGTCGGAAGTCGCCGGGCAAAAAGTCCGCGCTGAAGCCGAGCCGCAACAGATTCCGGCCAGGATGATGAACGAGTTTGTTTATTGTCAGCGTCTCTTCTATTACGAATTTGTTGAGGGCGTATTTGTCGAGAGCGTGGATACGTTGCGTGGAGCGGCCATTCATCAGCGGGTTGATTCAGGCAACGGCGCATTGCCAGCAGCCAAGACAAAGAAGAAGACCGAAAAAACGACGACAGAGGAGAAACCATCAGAAACGGTGGATGTTTCCGCCAAAGAAGCCGAAGCACAGCACAACGAACCAGAAACAATCCATTCACGTTCCGTGCAAATGGGTTCAGAGCGGCTGGGCATCGTAGCCAAAATGGACTTGGTTGAGGTCCGTGCCGAACTGGCCACCGGAGCCACACGGACTGATGATTCATCCGGCGATTTGTTCACGGCGTTGGAAGTTTGTCCGGTGGACTACAAAGCGGGCGCGCCCAAAGAAAGCGAGGAAGACGCGGGCCGCGCGGGCCTTAATGAATTGTGGGACACGGACAAGATGCAGCTTGGATTGCAGGCGCTGATTCTGCGGGATAACGGATATACGTGTAACGAAGGCGTCATCTATTATCGCGCCACGAAGCAACGTGTTCGTTTGCCGATCACTCCCGAACTGGAAAATTGGATTCTCCAAAACATCGCCGACGCCAAGCGCATCATTGCCGGGCCGATTCCCGCACCGCTGGTTCATTCGCCAAAGTGCGTGCGTTGTTCACTTGCGCCGGTTTGTTTGCCAGACGAAACACGGATGCTGTCGCAGACCACGGCGAAGATTGAAGTCAGCGTCGAGCTGAAAGCTTCCGAAAGCTCGCAATCCACGGGCGAAACGCCGCGAAGACTGATTGCCGCACGGGACGACACCCGTCCGCTATATCTCAATACACCTGGTTATCGCGTGGGCTGCAAAGACGAGGTTCTGACAGTCAAAGACAAAGACAAGCTCATAGACGAAGTGCGAATGCGGGATGTCTCGCATGTGGCATTGTTTGGCAACGTCCAGATTTCGACGCAGGCCATTCAATCGCTTTGCGAACAGGAAGTCCCGGTCACCTATTTTTCCATGGGCGGCTGGTTCTACGGAATCACACGCGGCCATGCAATGAAGAATGTGTTTTTGCGCATGGAACAATTTCGTCTGGCGCGTGAGGAGAAAACTTGTTTGGCCCTAGCACGCCAATTCGTGCATGGGAAAATTCGCAATCATCGCACGCTGCTGATGCGAAACCACCTTGAGCCACCGGAGACGATCATCGGAAAACTGAAGCGAGCATCCGAAGATGCGCAGGCGGCAAATTCCATCGAAGAACTACTTGGCATCGAAGGCGCGGCAGCGAGCCAGTATTTCCAGCAGTTCGGCGGCATGGTGAAAGTCGAGGACGATTTGCCAGGCCTTGGTTTGTCCGTCGAAAACACCAAGCAGCGCATGTTCAATTTTAACTTCAATCATCGCAACCGACGACCACCCACCGATCCCGTCAACGCGATGCTTTCGCTGGCCTACAGCATGTTGGCGAAAGATTGCACGCTGGCCGCGCTCGCAGTTGGTTTTGATCCTTATCTGGGATTTTACCATCAACCACGCTTCGGTCGGCCCGCGTTAGGTCTGGATTTGATGGAGGAGTTCAGACCGCTTATCGCGGAATCAACTGTGTTGAGCTGCATCAATAATCGCGTCGTCACGGACAAAGATTTTGTGAAAGCGGGCCAGGCGGTAAACCTCACCGCACCGGGACGAAAGCGCTTCTTTCAGACGTATGAACAGCGCATGAGTTCGCTAATTACTCATCCGTTGTTTGATTACAAAGTCAGCTATCGCCGGGCGCTGGAATTGCAGGCACGACTGTTGGCAAAGACGCTAACTGGCGAAATCATTGAATACATCCCTTTAATGACGAGGTGAACCATGCGCACGACTTATCTTGTTTGCTACGACATCGCGGACGATAAACGGCTGCGAAAGGTTTTCAAAACTTGTGGTAATTTTGGCGACCACTTGCAGTTTTCAGTGTTCGAGTGCGACCTGAATCCATCGGAAAAGATTGAATTGGAAACCGCTTTATGCGACATCATCAATCACGACGAAGATCAGGTGATTTTTGTTGGGCTGGGGCCTTCGGAAGGGCGAGGTGATCGGGTCATCTCGGCAATTGGATTGCCCTACATGAAGTTGGATGCGCCATGCTATGTGGTTTGAGACATTGGTGATCTTTGACAATTTAACCCGCGAGCGGCAGGGTGATGCGGAAACCCCCTTCCGCGCTCGCATGACGTAACCACCTTAAAACAAGCTGATAATGACGAGACGACCAGACATCGCAAGCATACAGACACTCAAAACAACGCAGGCTCTCGCAATTCAAGTATTGCGGGCTTGCGCCACAAGGATTAACAGAGAAGCTATTTCCGCCCCCGCGCGGGGGCGGCCCCGTTGA
>Ga0302274_10001179_pt1 | contig 25408 bp, 19 predicted proteins | sample III_Bog_N2_1_FD_198755 | JGI IMG/M metagenome (GOLD analysis project Ga0302274, IMG submission 198755) | Peat permafrost microbial communities from Stordalen Mire near Abisko, Sweden - III_Bog_N2_1 | ecosystem: Environmental > Terrestrial > Soil > Wetlands > Peat | place: Sweden: Abisko...
CATCCGCGCTCGCAGGGCTACAAGACAACCGGATTCCGGCCAGCATCAAGTCGGCGCGCGCCGCGTCGATAATCTTCTCCGCCTGTTCCTCAGCGGAAAGCGGGGGCGGCTCTTCAGGCGGCTCGAACTCAATGAGATACTCCTGCATGCCGTGATCGCCCAGAAACGAATCAATTCCCCCGATGCGGCTACGTTTCCCTGTAAGTTCGGCCAGGATCTCGACATTGCTACCAGCGACCAATGAGGCGTTCGTCGCGTTCGCGGACCCAAGGTAAAGCGTGGTGTCCCAGCCGTTCTCAGCGATGTAAGCTTTTGCGTGCAGGCCGCGTGTAAGCCGGTCAGAGGCAAGGGCGTCGTCTCCGTCGTCAGTCTCAGCACCCTCGTGCAGCACCATGAGTGCGCCGAATCTGGCCAGCGAAGCCTTTGAGGCCCTCGCAAGCTCATCGGGCCGTGAAACGAGAACGACAGCTTCTTGTGTGCTAGCGGCGAGGGCGTGCAGTGCGGATGCGGTGACAAACGGAGAAATGACGGCCAACCTCTTCGACGCCTTCGGGGACCACGACTGCCGTTTGAGGCCAAGCGTATGAAACGCCAAGTCCTCAAACGCTCCTGGCAATTCAGTCCATGTCGTCTGCCGTAGTTCATCTGCCAGCGCTTTGCAATTCTGGCGGATGCGAGCGACCGGCTGAATCGGAGCAAGGTCCGGAAGAGCTGCCACCAGATCGGCCAGTGGCCGGTTTGGAGCGACTGTACGCTTGCCCGGCTTGCCGTCCAGGCTCAGACTCAAGTCCCACGACCTGTCACTTGTCAGGTTTCGCGACAATACCAGCAGGCGCAAAACCACATCGTCAGGTGTGGCGGCGGGACGCTCGAATCGAAGCACCCAAATCTTCGGGTGAAACACACCGCCCTGCGGCGCGGTGACTTCCACGACACAGGACTCCAGGAGTCCGTAGAGCACATGATCCTTGGCCGGAGCACTGATTCGCCCTAGCTGGCAGAAAATGGAGAGCCTGTCAGTCGTTCGCCGGAGTGCCTCAAGGAGGGCCACTCCATCCTGCAGCATTGCATTGCGGTCATCGCTTGACCGCAGAGCCAGGTTCAACGGCACGGACAACAAGGTTGTCAGATCGAGAGAATAGGTCGTCGCCAGTCCCCCACTGAAAATATATCCGGGCGGGGGACGCAGCGAATCGACCAAAAGGCTACGGCTATTGGGATCGAGCATTCATTCTCCGTCCAGTCCCTCCCGCAAATCCCGAATGAATCTCTTCACCGTAAACCAGCGGTAATCCATCCGAGACAGTCCTGCGCTTCCGCTCCACTGATCGAGAGCACGAGGATTCGAGAATCGCGACCGCCCGCCCTTCAGCCGCATTTCTCTGCTCTGAATCAAATTCTGGGCAGTCTTCTCATTCATGATTGAATTACCACTTGCTCGAACCAACTCTATCCATCGCTTGCAGAAATCCAATGTGTGCGGCGACACGGCCTGTTGATGGTTGAATGCCAGCGGCATGACCCAATCGAGTCCCCACTTATTGAGGCCCACGCGATCTAGTGATAGAAGCCATTGCCTGGCATCTTCGAGGCGAGCCTTGATGAGTTCCGCACTGGCTTTTTTCCTTGCGAGCATCAGGTTGTAGAGAATCGCCGCGCCATACATCGTCTGGGAGAACAAGTCGGAATGGTGAAGCAAATCGCGCTGTTCCTGCGTGAAGCGGCTCAAAGACGGGTGTTGCCACGGATAATCCACGTCTGCCAAGGGTAGCGGGATGATCCGCGCGAACAGAGAATTCGGCTGCGTGGTAATAATCTGGTCCTCAATAAACTGTGCCTCATCGCGGGTCAGACGAAGTGTAGCGGTTTGCGGGAAACCTTTCGGCGGAGAAGGTATTCCAGGGTGCCAGGTGATAGACGATACGCCACCAATGGCATCGAGACCTTCCCCTCGACGCCGGGCCATATCCAGAGCCCGGTGTCGATTACTTCGCTGCTGATAGATGTCGTCAATCGCAGCCTGATACTGTTCCTGAGAGCCATTGAACCTGCGAATATTCCATATACCCAGCCCAGCCCAATAGACCGAACTTGGCAACCTTCGCAAGTCCCCGCCCGCCCGCTTGCCAAATACGCCCGCCTTGTCATCGGATTCCGAGAGGGCCTTGACCAGTTCCACTTCCCGCTTGCGTGCGCGGGCGGCCAGTCCAGCGGAGGGACATCCCTCCGCCTCAAGGTCTTGATAAATCCAGGGAACAAAGAGCATGTACCGCAGGCGAGTCTGAATCGTGCTCGTGCCGGGAAAGAATTCGTCAGCCAGGAGATCACGGATTACCCCAACGCCCAGTTCATCTCGTGTGTCACGCTCGCGAAACAGCGCCAGGATGCGATTCATTCGATCCCGGTCCGCGGCGTCGTGATCCAGCCACGTCAGAGTGGCGCTCATCCAATCCCTATCCTCTCGACTTCATCCAGACTCACATCATCGTCGCGTCGGTCATAGAGGCCCGTCGTGCGTGAGGATTCGTGCGCGGCAATCTGCTGTGCAATTTCCAGCTTACCGCCATTTTTCAGGTAAGTGGTGATTCCCGTAGCCCGGAACGTGTGATTCCCTATTTTAGTCTTGATGCCCGCATCTCTGGCCCGCCTGCGAACCATGCACGGATGCCACGCAAGCCATATCGAAACCAGTGTGACCCCGCCGCTGGCGCTTCCCGTGCCACCGATCTTCAAATGCCCTTGAATGACCTGTGTCCACGCCGCCGTGTACGTCCCGATTTTCCCTTCAACCCGCGCCCGATCTGAGGCAGTGCCCCCGCCGTCAAGAGCGCCCCCCAAACCCAGGAACCAAAGAGCCGCGTGCTCGGCCCCATGCCTTCCCGCCAACGGCAATCGTTGACCGCCCACGCCGGGGCTTTTCGGCCTGACCCGCGAGGTTCTGGTGGACTTTTGGAGCTGACGCGAGACCTCCTTTTTGGTCACAATCAACTCGGCCATCATGGAGGCGTCAAGAACGTTCTCGCCCTGCGGCGGCGGCGCAAACTCTTCCGCTGCGCTTTGCGGATTCCTCTCCCCAGGCAAGCTGTGGTCCCTCTCCGCCAAAGAATTTGCTTGGCACTTGGGAGTTCACTGCGCCCCATGTCCGTTCCGGCAGTATGTCCCGATTCACTCGCGACCAAATTCAAAAGGAGAAACATCATGTCCAGCTACAAAAACAACGTCCACCTCGAAGGCAACCTCGGCAAAGACGCCGAAAAGAAGTCCACCCCCAACGGCGATGTAGTCAACTTCAGCATTGCCGTCAATGAGCAGTGGGAAGACAAGGACGGTGCCGAGCACAAGAACACCGATTGGTTCCAAATTCAGGTTTGGGGGCCGTTAGCGAAGTTCGCCGCCACCCTGAAGGCTGGGACGCCGGTCATCGTTGAAGGCAAGATCAAGCCCGAGATGTACACGGCTGACAGCGTGGAGCACAAGACGTTCTCGATCAAGGCTGACTACATTCGTAAGATCGACTACTCGGCACCGAACGAAGCCAGCGAGAGCAAGGCGGCCAAGCCCGCCAAGAAGGCAAAGTAGCATTCGCGGAACCTGGAGGCGGCTCTTCGGAGCCGCCTTTTACGCATGTCCTCAGAGGTGCCCCATGAAGTCTGGCCTTGAGAGTTGGGGAACCTTGCTCCAATCCCATTGGGTACTTCTCCTATAATTGACGCGACCCGAGGATTTGATAGGAAGAGATGGGAAAGACGGTCAGGCCCAGTGAATACATGTGTGTGCGGCAATTCAATCGACGGTAATGGCACAACTTGCCAAAGATGTGCTGCGCTCAATGAACTTGGGTTAAAAGCGGCCGCGACGGATGCAGAGGTAAAGACTGCTTACCGTTTGAATGTGAAGGCATGGCACCCAGACCGTTTTCCCGGTGACGACAAGTCAAAACATGCAGCCCAGGAAAAACTGAAGACCATCAATTCCGCTTACGATTTTCTGACCTCGCCATCATCGAAGAAGGGTCAGACATACCGGCCAAAAGCGGCCACCCCACCCGCGCAGCCTCAGGAACCGACGAGGCAGAAACAAGCCTCAGCAAAGCAGCCTCCGCCAGCCGGAGGACGGAACCAGGAGCCTCCTCCGCAACCGAACACTGGTGGTCAGGTCCCGCCTAGACCTCCTAATTCGCCGCCGCCACCACCGCCCTCCGGGGCATGGGCAGCGCAATCGCAGAACTGGCTGCATCAACGCCGTGCTGCGCCGTTTACACAGAGGCTTGCAGGCTGGACTTCTTCGCCATGGCTAAAGACCTTTCTACGCTTCACGGTCTTTGTTTGCGCAGTGGGTCTAGGGAAGCTTTTCTGGCAATCATTCGAGACAAAGCCAACAGCGAAGTCTCCTGCACAAGCCGAATGGGAACAACAAGTAACTAAGGCTCAGCAAGAGCAAAGATCCAGGGCCGAGAGAGCGTTGCGGGGTCAAATGCCTGGCTCCGGCTCGGATTCCAATCCGCGAAGTGGTAGCGTCTACGATTTGGGCAGAAACAGCTACAACCACAAGGACTACGTCAGCGCGAGGTTACAGTTTGCCCAAGCCTGCGATGCCGCAGAGATGAAGGCTTGCAACTACCTCGGCTATCTTTACGCACGGGGTCTCGGCGGCGATCAGGACAGAGAAAGGGCGCGCGATGTTTACCAGAAAGCATGTGACCACGGAATCATGTCAAGTTGCGCAAGCCTAGGTTCGCTCTACCAAGATGCTGGGAACAAAGATGACGCACGAAAGTATTTTAAGAAGGCCTGCGACGGCGGAGTCAACGAATCCTGCAACCTGTTGCGCGGTATCCGGTAAGCCGAAGACCGGCATGGGAAAACACGGGAGAACGAGATGAATAAACGGATATTTGTTGGATGGGCGCTGGCTGTGGCATTAGCGATTACGGCTCATTCAGCCCTGGCGCAACAGGACGAGGGGCCAATCCTGCGCCCGAAGAGCGCATCGGCCAAAACCGTGGACGCGACACTCCTGGTGATCTGCGATCTTTCCTGCAACTGGATGCTGGACGGCGAAGCGAAGGGCAGCATCGAAGCCGGAGGGTCAGCCAAAACAAAGGTTGAACCCGGCCAGCACCATGTCGTCGCAATGACCGTAGACGGGATGGACCAGGTCCAGCAGTCTGCCAAGGTCGAAGCGAGGGGGCAATCAACTGTGTCAATCGATCTTCAACCGGTCCGGGATGCTCGACGCAAGGCCGACCAGAATGCCCGCGAAAAGGAGGCGCTAGAGCAGCAGGAGGAGCAGCGCCGGGCACAGGAACAAGCAACCAAGGATCAGGAAGCTGAGGCACAGAAGGACCGAGAGCGGGCTGTACGGGAGGAGACTGCGCGAAAGGCTGAGTTGCTCTACAAAGATGAGCGCTACGCGGAAGCAATACCTCTTCTCGAAGTGTCCTGCACCAGCGGCATTATGGCTGCGTGCCAAAGACTTGGCTCCATGTACGACGAAGGTAAAGGAGTTGCGAAGGATTACTCACGAGCGTTTGCCCTCTATTCAAGAGCCTGTGATTCGGGAGATGCCGGCGGCTGCAACAGCCTTGGCTCTATGTTTGATATTGGCAAAGGAGCTGCCAAAGACGATACCAAGGCGGTGGCGCTCTATACCAAAGCGTGCGATGGAGGTAGCGCTGAAGGCTGCAACAACCTTGGGGCTTTGTATTTGGCGGGCCGCGGCGTGGGAGTTCACGAAAGGTTCGCAGACTGCGGAAACTATTGCGATTCGGCTAAAGACTATCCTACTGCCCTAAAACTATTTTCAAAGGCATGTGATACGGGTAGCGCGGATGGCTGCTTCTATCTTGGCTCCATGTATTCTGAGAGTTACGGCGTCACAGAAGATGAATCCATGGCATTGACGCTCTTCACCAGATCCTGTGATGCGGGTAGCGCACGCGGATGCTACGTTGCCGGAATTTATTATCGCACAGGAAATTATGTCCAAAAGGATAAAGCAAAGTCTCAGCAGTACCTCAACAAAGGTTGCTCCTTGGGTAGTGAGCTTGCGTGCGGTGCTCTCAAAAAGACGCGATAGCTCGATATGCGGCTACTCGTGAACAGTTAGGGAACCTCTGCGCAGGTGCGTGGTTTTTGTAGCGGCGACTCGACCGCGGATGATTTCTTGATTGTAAAGCAGTTTTCGGACAGAAAGTCCGGGTTGCGGCTTGCCTTTCTCGTCTCTGTGAGGCCGTTTTTCGGCCTCAAGAGACACTACGCCCTTTGCGGGACCAGCCGGTTGCGGTGTTGGTACAGATTCACCAGCGCGAAGGCCGCGCACAGCCACTGATGATTTTTCCAGATGCCACGGTAACGAACCTTGGTAAATCCGAAGACACGCTTCAGGATGCGAAAAGGGTGCTCGACTTTGGCTCTAACTCGGGCCTTGGTTGTATTCTTTCGCTTGGCTTGTTCATCCACATAGTCCTTGTATTTGGTCCGGCGGCAAGTCATATCCTGCGCCTTCGGTGCAGCAGCGCGAATGGCCTCGGTCTGGCCTTGATAGCCGCCATCACCCCATACCTTGCGCTCTTCGCCGTGCAGTAAGTCGGGCAACATATGCTTGTCGGCCACGCTGGCCGCAGTTGTCGCCACCGAATGCACCACCGTCTCCTTACTGTCCACGCCGATGTGCGCCTTGGCGCCGAAGTACCATTGGTTGCCCTTCTTGGTCTGATGCATCTCAGGGTCGCGCTTGCCGCTGGAATTCTTCGTCGAACTGGGCGCATGAATAATCGTCGCGTCTACGATGGTGCCCGTGCTGATGCGGATGCCCTTCGTTTCCAGGTAGCGATTCACCGTGTCCAGCATCTCGCCGCATAGATCGTGCTCTTCAAGCAGGTGGCGGAAGCGGAGGATCGTGGTTTCATCTGGCGCGGCGGCCACGCCCAGATCCACTCCGGCAAAGCGCTGCAGCACAGCCGACTCATAGAACGCCTCTTCCATGCCGGGGTCAGACAAGCCAAACCACTGTTGCAAGAAGTAGGTTCGCAGCATGATCGCCAGGCCCACCGGTTGACGGCCGTTGCCTGCCTTGGGATAAACGGGCTCAACCAGCGCCAGCAACTCAGACCACGGAACCACCTGGTTCATCTGGTCAAGAAACAGCTCCCGCTTGCTCTTGCGACCATACCTCGCAAAACTCGCCTGCGATGCCAGTGTTTGCTGAAAACGCGCCATTCGTTTCATACTTATAGTTTATTCAAAAATGGCGCGGGCTGCAGACTTGTGCAGAGGTTCCTTAGCTCAAAACGCAGCGCGCAGGGGCTATCAAGGCATACGAGGGCTGATCTCTCGATTGCGGGGATGACATGACGGCTGATAAGCGGGAAGAAAAGGATGAATGGATTGAGAGCGTCAAAGCAGAACTCCAGCCAAAGCTGTTGGCCGACATTCGGTTCAAAGATAGCGCAAGACTTAATGATAGGTTTCTGCACGAAGTCGATATATGGAACAGAACGGGGATATTCAAACCGGTCATTGAAATAGGTAACGAGCTAGCTGCTGCCGAGGGTCTGCTAACCCGGTTGCATAGCGGCGACCGCTTGATTTATGAGCAGTCCATGGCAGGAACAAAGAAGCGGATCGATTTTCTGATAATCAGCGAATCAGGTCAACATGAATGGGTAGAAGTCAAAACAGTTGCCCCGGAGTGGGTGAACGATGAAGCCGGTTGGCAGCGGTATATGAAGATTGCAGAGGAATTTACGAATGCCCAACTTATCGTAGACCGCGAGTTTGAAGGTGCGGCAATTGCAGGGCAAGCAATCAAGGCAAGGTGGAGCTTTATTCAGAGAACGGTTGAAGTCGAGGCTAGAGCAGCCCTTATTCCACACGGTTTGAAGGGTTCAGTCTCTCTACTGTTTTGTTCAACTGGATTTGATTGGCATCGAGATGAACTGGAGGATTTTGCGGATTACTATAGAGCTGGAAAACCAAGAACAGATGACCCGCTGAGTAATGCTGCCGATCGCTATATGCGAGATGCGAATCTATCTTTCAGCCGGTCGCTTTCTGGGTTTCATTACCTCGGCCGTAAGAGAAAAGAAGTTTCAGCTCATTGTTTTACCCTGAATGTGGCCGGACCGAGTTATGGTGCCTGAGTGCATCAATGCACCGAATGTATTATTGCGCGCTCACGCTTCGTCAACGCCGAGAATGTGATCTGCTCACAGCGGTTAATAGAGATGTCATAAAGAGGTAAAAGTTCAATTGAGCAGTGTCATGAAGGCTGCGACCCTTATCAATTTACATTTCTAACGTCCCACCGTTCCAGTGAGGGCTCCTGCCCTACGCTCCAGGCGCGCCGCAATGAAAAACGGCACGTCTTGCGCTACCCCTCTAGCGGACCTGTGTCCTGTCCGCAACGCCTGCCCTTTAGAAACCCTTCCTAAGGAGCTCCGCCCCTCGCGCCCGCAAGCCACTCCCCAATCTTCCGCGCTTCGCTTGTGCAGACCTCCGCTGCGCTACGCCCTTTCCACTTCCGCTGCGCTCTCGTTCCAAGGGTGGGGATACCCCTCGGCTTGCAGTTGCTACCCCCGCAGGCGTGGGCCTGGGCCAAGGCGTTGTTGTGTGAACAACAACAGCACGGCCATTCAAGAGCAACGACAAAGGAGAAACACCCATGAGCAGCGTAGCCATTAGCACCGCAAACACCGTCAACACGTCCACCCAGAACCCCAAGCAGCCGCAGCAGAAGCAGACCGCGAAAGAAGTAATCGCGGCGAACGTACAAGCCCTGATCGAGCAATTAGAGCAGGGACACAGCGAAGGACTTACCGCCTATCTAACTGCGATGGGCAGATTTCACAATTACAGTTTCGGCAACATTTTGGAGATTGCACGGCAGAAGCCGGATGCAACCCGCGTTGCTGGCCTTTATGCGTGGAACCAGCTTAAACGGAGAGTCAGGAAGGGAGAGCGCGGCATCCGCATTCTTGCTCCGGTGATTGGCATCAAGCGCAAGAAGGACACAGAGGCAGAGAAGGACATCCGCACGCAGAATCAAGCCGTGTTGGTTGGGTTCCGTTCGGCCTATGTCTTCGACGTGAGCCAGACCGACGGTGAAGAGCTTCCAGAACTTTCAACCAAAGTAAGCGGCGATGTGGGCGAACGGCGGGAACGGCTAATCGACTTCATTATCGCTCAGGGGGTTGAGCTTGAGTTCAAGGAGTCCATCGCCCCCGCGTTGGGAGCCAGCTATGGCGGGAAGATCGTCTTGCTCCCCGGCCAGTCCACCGCCGAAGAATTTTCGACTTTGGTCCATGAACTCTCGCACGAGATGTTACACAAGGCCGACCGTCGCACCGCAACTACCAAGACAGTACGCGAAACCGAAGCCGAGGCAATTGCCTTTGTAGTGGGCAAAACCATCGGCCTCGACACTGGCCACGTATCGGCGGATTACATCCACCTGTACCACGGCAACGCGGCACTCTTGGCCGAGAGCTTGGAGGTTATCCAACGGACCTCCGCCGTCATTCTCTCCGCGCTTGAAACACCCGCAGCGGAAGAGACGCAAGAAGCGGAACCGGAACTGGCGCAAGCCAGCTAACCAAATCTTTTCTGCGGCGGGCGGCCTCATGCCGTCCGCTCCACCATCACCAGAACACCAACCCGCTTAAGGAGAGCAACTATGAACCCGAACACCACCACCGAGTACCGCGACCTTCCCCTTGCCGTCCTCACCGAGTCCACCACCAACCCCCGCCGCATCTACGACAATGCCGCTCTCAATGAGCTTGCAGAGAGCATCCGCGTTCAAGGGGTACTTTCGCCCTTGCTTGTGCGGCCTTTGAATGAACGCGGCTTCGAGATCGTTGCCGGAGCGAGGCGCTACCGCGCCGCGCAGTTGGCCGAGGCCGAAACCGTCCCCGTTCGCATCGTCAACCTTACGGACGCCGAAGCATTGGAGGCGCAGCTAGTAGAGAATTTGATTCGCGCCGATGTGCATCCGATGGAGGAGGCGACTGGCTTCCGCGCTCTTCTCAACTTGGAAGAGCCGAAATACTCCATTGAACAAATTTCAGTCCGCACGGGAAAGACACCCGCGTTTGTCGCGTCTCGTTTGAAATTGACCGAGCTTGCGCCCGTGGTGGTCGATGCCTTCTACCGCGAGGAGATCGGCACTGGACACGCGCTCTTGCTGGCAAAATTGCAACCCGCGCAGCAGGAAGAGGCGCTCAGTGCTTGCTATCAGGAGCAGTACGGCAGCGGCAACAAAGCGAAGCATATCCTGTTACCCTTGCGCCATCTCCAGCAGTGGATTGAACACAACATCCTCTTGGAACTCGCTTCCGCACCATTCTCCAAAACAAATGCACAGCTTGTGCAGGAGGCTGGTTCTTGCGCCGAGTGCCCGAAGCGCACCGGACATAACAAGCTACTCTTCGCAGACATGGGAACCGGACAGAAGGATTCATGCTCAGACCCGAAATGCTATGCCGCGAAGTTGGACGCACATATCCGGCAGACCATCGCAGCGAAACCGGAGCTGGTACAAATCAGCACGGCCTATGGTCAGCAGAAGGAAGGCAGTATCACGCTTCCCCGAAACAAGTATGTCGAAGTCCGACAGGAAAAGCCCAAGACGAAAGAAGAGGCCACCCGGCCGGAGTTCAAGACGTGCAAGTACACCACCGAGGCCATTGTCTCCGAAGGCAGCGAGAAGGGGGAGACCCGCACGGTTTGCGCCCAGGCAGATTGCCCGGTACATCATCCGAAGAAGCAGACCAGCACACACGAACCGAAATTGAATGTCGAGGAGCAGAAGCGCCGACGCGAAGAAGCACTCGCCCAGGCAACGGGACTCCGCACACTTGCGGCCATCGTCGCGGCGGTTCCGGTGCGGTTGATGAAGCGCGACCTGCTTTTCGTGGTCGAGCGGCTTGCGACATTGCTGGACGACCGCCGTCTGGAGATTGTCGCCCGTCAACGCGGCATCAAGAAGGCAAAGGACAGCGACTCTATCGGGAAGCTGTTTACGGCCTATCTGCGCCATGCCGAGGAAGGAGCATTGAGCGGCTTGCTGGTAGAGGTCACCATTCTCCACGCGGCCAGTCGGCAGAACGCCGCACAGGTGCTCCGCGACGCCACCACCGCGTACAAGGTGGACGTGGACGCAATCAGCCTCAAGGTCAAGCAGGAGTTCGCCGCGAAGGAGAAGGCCAAGCTGGCGCCGAAGTCGGCAGCGAAGTCCGCGCCGCCAAAGGCCAGAAAAGCGGCTTGAGGGCAGGAATCAATTCGGGGGTCTGCTTCGGCAGACCCCATTTTTTACGTGCGCCCGTCTTCCCGCCCTGAAGGTCGCTCCATGAGACCGGAGCGCCATGATTCGCCCACCCGACGGGCTTGAAAACGAACGAAGCAGAACGATACGCACATGATTGGGCCTAATTGGCTTGAACACGTGAGCATAGACTCCGTACGGAGGACTTTACGTGACTGGCTTTTTCCCGTCGTTCTGCCCAATCAGCTTTGCTGATCGTACGTGCGTAGGTTGGAGGGACTAAAATGTTGCTAACCGATTTCAGACCCCCCTAAGAGTCCCTGGCACCTTCAACTTGTCGAGGTGTCCACCAAACGATAACTGAACCTCGCCTGGACCGTCGAGCCGGCGTTCCGGAAAGGCATAATCCTTCAATGCACGACATCGTAGTCCCATTCACATCCATCCACACCATTGCACTAATTCTTTGGGGTTGCTACGGGCTGTTTCTGGCGACCATGGCAATGCTTGTATGGCTATGGCGGTCTCGACGCAACGTGGAGTCCCAGATAGCTATATTTGCTCGGACATTGGGGGAAGCGGCAGAGGACAGTGCACAGGAGCGGCGCAACGGGCTCGGCCTAGAACGCCTGGACATGATTCGACAGAACTGCGCTGATCTCAAGGGGAAACCACGGGAATGGTGGAATCGGATTGATGAGAAGATGGAGCCTTATGTCAGCCCCGAAGACACGGAAGGATGGTTTCTCACCGAGAATCCTCGTGTAGCGCTTCCCTTCGAAGTGGTAGTGGGGCGTAGCTTCCCCGCTGCAATCTTCGGGGCATATCCCGGTCTTCTGACAGCTTTCGGATTGATGCTGACCTTTCTTGCCATTCTTTTGGCCCTGATGAATGTTCATTTCAACAAGGGAAACGCAAGCGAACCAGTCAGTGGAATGGAGCAACTAATCAATGGGCTGTCAGGAAAATTCCTGAGTTCCATCATCGCTCTTGTCCTTAGCATCCTATTTACCATTACAGAACGCTTTTCAGTGAGGCGCATAAAGGAATCCTATGAGCATATGCTCTCGACGATTTCCAAGACAATTCCGTTCCTTCATACATCCAGAATACTGTTAGACATCCATAGGTTCTCCGCCAAACAGACGGTTTCGGTTAGCAATATCAGCAGCGAGGTTGTAGATCGTCTCACTAACGCATTCAATGATCGAGTTGTTCCAGGGCTTGCTTCGGGGATGTCGTCAGGAGTAGCAGAGAAGTTGCAAAATGAATTCCGCCCGACGATGGAGCGGATGGTTGGCTCGCTTGATGCTCTGCAATCTGCGATTGTCCGACTGGAGTCCGAAAAGAAGGATTCAGTGACCGGCGAGTTCGGGAGAATGATTGACATTCTGAAAGAGTCAATCGGCAATGCATTATCCAGCATGGGCGAACAGTTCCGAGAGGCTCTGTCGGGATCTGCGAAAGATGAGTTCGGGAATGTTCAGGGAACACTCGAAGCAACTCGGCATGTTCTGACAGAAATGAACGGCCAATTTTCTCAAATGCAAACGGCTCTTGGCGTGATTATCGCAAAAGCTGAGGAAACTACAACTGGTCAACTTGAATCTGGAAGGAGGCAGGCCGAAGAATTGAATGCCCTGATGCATGGACTAATGACCAAACTTCAGGAGACGGCGGACCAAAATATCAACAGTGTCCAGACTCAGCTCACGCGAGTTGTCAGTGATCTGACAGACAACGTCACGAAACTATCTGTAGACATGATGGACGCCTCCAAAGATATGGCACGTCATTCCCAAGAGTCTGCGAGCAGCATAATCGAAAAGACGGATGCATGGTCTGAGGCGACCGCGAAGCGACTGGAATCCTTGCTCGCCAACATTGAGAATCGGAGCGACGATTTCAAAAGAGCGAGCGAGGCCTTGCTTGAGGCAAAGACGTTCATGAGTAACCTTCTGACGCAGAATGCAAATGCTCTCAAGCAAATGCAGGATGCTAGTCTCAACGTCCAGACCTATAGCAAGGGGCTCGCAGGGCAATCTGATTCGCTGAAAGCGATCAGTGGTGACCAGGCAAAGGTTGCAAGCCAGTTGCTTTTGACTTCAGGTGGACTGAAAGCTTTGTACGATCAGCATCAGCAGCAACTTGGAGAGTACAGGAGAACCGTCGCTGAATACAAAGACGTTGTAGACAAATTGCATGAACCGCTTGCCAGGATCATGAAGGCCACCAGTGATGGACTCAGAGATTACAACCAAAGCGTTGAAAAGAACTTCAACAAAATCGTAGAAATTGCAGACAAGTTGGTTCCCAAAGCGGCCAACCTGCTAAGTGGCCAAATCGACGATCTTGGCGAAAAGCTCGAAGAACTTTCCGATGTGATTGCAAAGACGGTGGAGCGTTCCAATGGAAGACCGCGATAGTTCCGAGCATTTGAGTAGTTCGCTGACGGACCTGATGACCTCATTGATGGTCATCTTCATCTTGCTGCTGCTGGTATTTATCAGTCATACCGCAAGCAAGGATATGGCGCTTCGAGATACCTTGCTTGCCAAACTGCAAAAAGACTTGATACCCCAGGGGAAAGATAGAACACCTAATGGCTTTACGGATAAATCAATCACGCAAGATAAGAACCCAGACGCAATTCTTGTTATCGTGCCCAATAACCTGATGGGATTTGATCCTGAGAAATCAACCCTCAAGGAAGATGGACAGCAGTTCCTTAAGGCGTTTATCCCAAAGATTGCAGACATCCTTTGCGACAACAGCTATGGCGTAGATTCGATAGTCGTTGAAGGACACACAGATAAGAATAAATGGCATGGATATTCTGATGAAGTGAGCGTGAACAAGAATCTTACGTTAAGTCAGCAGCGATCTATGGCGGTTGTCGAAGAGGCATTGGCCGATTTGAGCGGCAAAACAACAAGACCTTGCTTTTTAGAGAAGCTGTCTGCAACGGGTCGTGGGGATCAAGACCTAGAGAAGACGGATGAAGATAGTCGCCGGGTAATCTTCAAGATTCATGTGAAAGCACAGGATGAGAAATCAGTCGCGCAGGGGTTGACGAAGTGATCCAGATCAACGAAGCACTTAACCGCCTGCAATTAGACCTCGGCGAGTTTCGCGAGTCAACGGTTTACCGCCCCGTTGATCCGCAAACATATTTGCGCCAGTTAAGTCGAACAATAGAAGAACTTGAAAAGAAGAGCGATAATGTAGCCGTTCCTAGGCCTATCCTTGATCCCGAAGAAGTGTGGGCTAGATGGCGCAAAGAGCAATACGACTTTGACAAACTGGATAGCCGAGAAAAGCGAACCCTCTGTATATCACCCGAAACAGCCACGAGGGCAAAGCTGGTTGAGGCTCTCAAGAGAGATCCAGAAACAATAACACGCATGACTACCTTTAATGGATTCGTGCAGGCATACTTCGCCAAGTGGCGAAGTATGGACAATCCAGAAGTCATCGAAAGACTCATTCAAGATTTACTCGAACAAGGCAGAATCCCTCGAAAGAGCAGAGTCCTTGATGTCTGGAGACGCTCCCTGTTCTTATTTTCAGCACTAGCGTCCCAGCGCCTGGCCGAGGTGATTACCCGCGAACGCAAGCCTATGAAGCAGGCCTGCGGAGAGCTCTTTATCGACCCGTCAACTTCGCTCATTGCGGATACTCACAAACGAGCGGCTGAGCTGTTTGTTAAGGGACTTATCTCCAAGCAAAACTTTATCAGCGAACCAGAAGCGGTCAGAGACTTCCGGTGGGGGTTTGATAATCTTCTCGGGGTTGGACTTCACCCTGTTACATATCGAGCGTTGATGAGTGATCTGATAAATAGTCAATTGCCAGCACGAATGCCAGGGTTTCAGAAAGCAATGGTGGAAGTCATACATGGAGATGAGCGGCTTGGCGATCCGCGCTTGGCCGGGAATGCTCCAAACTGGCGTACCGTTCCGCAAGATGCTAAGGAGAAGTTTCTTGCTTGGCTCGCGCAAGAAACCCTTCAGTTCTTCTTCGATACTCTGGTCCCAAGCAATGATGAGAATAGGAGAAGGGCGAAGTTTTGGCTTGAGTATGCAAAGAAGCAGGGCAAGGTCAAGGACTTTCAGGTGGCCGTGTCAGACGACGATGTTTACAGGATTAAGGCCAGCAGGGCAAAAACAATTCCTTCATACTCGCGAGTCACGGGAGGGAACACGAGCGCATTCCTCATGGTGTTTGAAGGCTATGGGAAGAGCTATGTTGTTATTGAGTTCAGTGAAACGGGTAATGCCGCTTATGTCTATACCAGAGAGGAATTCGAGTCGAGTGGGGTCAAGTTGCGGTCATACTCATTTCATTTGACAGACGACCTCAAGCGCAAAGGCAATGAGGAGATCAGGATTATTCACAATGGGGAATGGGAGTTGAAAGCTCGTAGGACTCTTTCAGAACTTGGGATTCGACCATGACGCTAGTATTGAAACAATTCGGAACCGAGGTAACACTGATCGCTGGCACAGACGCACTGTTCATCCTGAGCACATCCATGATTGATTGGACGCGGCCTGAGACATGGCCGCCTGATGCCTTGGAAACTGGTTCCGGCAGGCGTACGGCGTATGAAGTTGCATCCTTGCTAGAAATGGGGCTCGCTGAAAATAATCATGATTCAGCGTGTGTCCCGTATAGAAACTTTCCCGAAATCGAGGCAGAGGAGTTTAGGCTAACAACTGCCTTTGCTGTGCCAAGCCCGTTTCTACTCAAGATTGATCGATTCAGCGATATTGGCCGTCCTGACTTCAAGTACAAGTACCAATATCTACTTGGTGCACAGCAAGTTCCTCTGGATCGTTTTGGATTCTATCTGAGACGCACTTCCACCCAGGAGGTGTTTCTGCTAGATGAACGAATGTATTCATTACTCGAAGCAATGGACACATTCAACATACTTTCGCCGGAAGAGAAAGGGGCGCAGAGGAGCTGGTTAGACTTTGCGAATATCAAACGATGGGCTGTCGAGATCAACGCAACGCTTGACGCCACACTTCTCAAGAACGATGTAATCGTTCCATCTTCAATCGGACTCGATTTGTATGAGGATCAAGACGGTTCGCTTAGTTTCATCCCGACCTGCCCAGAACTCGAAGACAAAAGCGATTTTCGCGTTGTGTTTGAACGGAATAGTGGTGTTGAAGGCTTCTATTCCTTGGACCGTCCAGGCATGGGAAAAGTGCGCATCGTTCTTACCGAGAAGCAGAAGACTGTATTGGGCCGAATGAAACGAGTGCAGCGTGTTACTGGAGAGGTTAAGGAGAGGCTCAAAAGTGACCCTGGCCCTATCTTCGACGGCATTGCTGGAGACGTAGAGCTTCCGTATAGTGATCGAGTCATTGGAATTGGAGAATACGAGTTTGTTTCTGTTCCCAAGGCCACTTCGGATGAGGGCGCGATGTCCGGCCTCTTCGGAGATATGAAGGCAGCGGAGTCAAGCTCGGGCCAGCAGACTGGCAATGAAGAATGTGGACTAGATAAGCCTGCAAAGAAAACTCTTTTGATCGAAACGAATGATGAATTCGTTCGACAAGATTACATAGACGAATCTGAACTTGCTCGTCTCGGCACTTCAGTTGTCCACTATGAGCGACCGACCTCACTTTCCAGCGAATATGATCTCAAGGCACACCAGCGCGACGGTGTTCAGTGGTTGCAAACATGCACGAGGATTGCAGACCGCAGGGGGGTATTGCTCGCAGATGATATGGGCGTTGGAAAGACCCTTCAAATTCTCGCATTTCTTGCTTGGGCAATAGAGTCCGGCCGGTTTCCCGATCTCTCTCGTGCAAAGCCGCCTTTTCGACCGATTTTGATCGTTGCCCCACTCATTCTGCTAGAGACGGAGACTTGGCAGAACGAGATGAAGAGGTTCTTCCTGGATAACGGAGAAGTGTTTGGAAACGTATTGCCTCTATACGGGCCAGAACTGCGCGGATATATACGAAAGGATGCGGAAGCCAGAGAAGAGATTGTGGCGAAGCCGATTTTGAACCTTGAGCGCATTCAGCGAAATCAAGTCATCATCACGAATTATGAGGCTGTCCGCGATTATGAGTTCAGTTTTGCCTATTGCCCAAACGGGAAATCGCTTTGGTCAATCGTCATCACAGATGAAGCGCAAGAGTATAAAACTCCGAATTCCAAGATTTCTCACGCGATGAAAGCATTGAAGCCGGATTTCAGAATTGCTTGTACGGGCACTCCGGTTGAGAACAGACTGCTCGATATGTGGAATCTGTTCGACACGATCCAGCCTGGATTGCTTGGCTCGGCAAGGGAGTTCTCACAAGAGTACGAAAGCCGCCGTGACGACTCGTTCGCTGACTTGAAGACCCGCCTTCTATATCAGAAGCCCCATGCTTTCTTGCTTAGACGAAATAAGTCCGAGGTGCTCGAATTACCAAAGAAGCATGAACGCAAACTGGAATGTGTCATGTCAGAGGCAGAAGTACTGAAGCATCAGGGACTGACTGAAGGGTTAAGCGCCGCAAGGCGGTCAAAGGGCAGGTTGGAACTGTTGCAAAGATTTGCGCGTTTATACCAGCACCCGCTGCTTTTGGATGGTGATGGGGATGAGTTCTCAGTTCAAGAACTCAAGACGCAGTCATCAAAGCTCCGTGAAACTCTGGCAGTCCTTCATCATATTCGCCAAGCTGGCGAGAAGGCAATCATCTTTGCTCGACATAAAGCGATGCAGCGGATACTGGCAAGAGTCTTGAGTTCGGAGTTCAATAAGCCTGTACGAATTGTGAACGGGGATACTCCACACTCAGGCCGTCTTAGTAAAGCAGGAGGAGAAACCAGGAGCGGCATTCTCGGGGACTTTAGGAAATCAACAGGTTTTGACGTGGTGATTCTTTCGCCTTTCGTCGCAGGTGTTGGTTTAACCATCGTGGAAGCAAACCATGTTATCCACTACGGACGATGGTGGAACCCAGCAGTTGAGGCTCAAGCAACAGATCGCGCATATCGCCTTGGGCAGGTCAAAGATGTCACCGTGTATTTGCCAATCCTGAAGGACATGTCAGGGAGAATATCAAGAACTTTCGATCAGTTGCTTGATGAACTCATGGATCGCAAGAAAGGGCTAGCTGAAGGCGCGCTTCAGAAGGATGATTTTCTCATTCCACAGGAAAATGAAGATGAAGCAGGCTTGCAGGTGTGTTCTGGACTTGCATCGTCCATGAATCCAGAGGCCATCTAGAGCGATCGTTCTGCGCTGTGAACTGTAGCGCAGTCCAAACCGAGTTTGGAGAAAGCCAATCTGGCGCCGAAGCCAGCAGCGAAGGCCATTCCGCCAAAGGCCAGAAAAGCGGCTTGAGAGCAGGAATCAATTCGGGGGTCTGCTTCGGCAGACCTCCATTTTTGTGCGCCCGTCTTCTCGCCTTGAAGGTCGCTCCTCAAGATTGGAGCGCCATGATTTGCCCACCCGACGATCCTAAATCCCAAAGAGGCTTTAACCGTGAATTGGCACGAAGAGAATCAGAGGTCGATGATATCGACGTGATCGCCAAGTGCTTCTAGTGCGATATCTGCAACGAAGCGATGGTGCGTGAAAAGAATGGGTTGAAGATGTATACCGACATTCGCAAGAGCCAACAAACCAGCGCGTGTGCTCTCTTCGTCAAAGGTTGTAAAGATGTCATCCCCAATGAACGGAACGGGTTCGCTTCTTGTGGCGTAATCATCCAAATAAGCCAATCGGAGGGCCAGATATAGTTGGTCGCGCTGCCCCTCACTCAGTCCGTGTATAGGAACGTTCTCACCTGTGTTGCGCACGCCGACTAGTTGAGGTTGATCGTTCTCTGGATCGAATTCTTGGTCGATGCGTGTGAAAGCGCCACCAGTGAGATTCTGAAAGAGGGTTCCGGCTGATTGCATCAGAGGAGCAGACTGAGTTGCTCGGTGCTCCTCGATGACGCGATTTAACATGATAACGCTCAAGGCCAATGTGAGGTAGTCGCGGGCAGCCGTTTCCATTTCCACTTCCGCACTCTTCAGTTGTTGCAGTGCGACTTCTGCGCCGGAACCGGATTCTGCGTCGCCGAGCGCCTTCTCTTGGGCAGACTTATCGGCAAAGACCTGATTGATTGCGCCATCCTGTGCCGGAAATCCCTAAGTTAGAAGTTGAATGTCGGTGAGGGTAGCTTGAGAATCAAATCCGTCGAGTTCAGTGCGAAGTTGATCCTCTGGGAGGCCGTCAGATTGAGCGATCAGGATTGAACGCGCTGCAATGATTCTGCTCCGAATGGCTGTTGCTCGCTCAAGGCGTTCCAAAGTCGCGATGGGCTCACTTGTAAGCGCCAATTCGGACATTCGAGTTTGTACCAGCTTTGAATCCCGATCCGCATTGCGCTCCGCTGTTTCAAGGTTGGAAGACTCTTGCTCTACTTTGCTTTCAGCAGTCTCATAAAGGAGTTGTTGACGGGCCTGCTCCGCAACAATCTCGTTGAGCCGTATGGCCTGGTCAACTGGAAGCAGCTTCGGAAAATCAGGAGCAATCAGCTGCGTTAGGCGGTTGACCTCTTGTTCAAACTCCGCGATGTCACGGTCCATCCCGCGTACCCGTTTCATCTCGCTCTCATATAAAAGACGGCGTGCTGGGAGATCACGCCACACCTTCACGGCTGCTGCAACCGCAGCCAGACTTGCTTGACCATCGAAAGCGAGTGCTGCTGTAGCGACCTTCCAAGAGGCTATCCACGCAACTTCTTTCAATACGTGTGCCACTAAGTTTTTCTCGAACCGAGCCAATTCCTTGCGGGCATTTGCTGCCAAACCTTGACCGACAGCTCTATTATTCCAAGCGGTCGAAAGCTCCTTCAGGTGCTTATTTATCAGAACAAGTAGATTTTCTGTGGGGACAGCGGCCGCTTTCTCCAGCCCAACCTCAATCGAAAGATCTTCGAGAGCCTTATGTAACTCTGTTATCTGTGGACTGAGCGCAGCTACGGACGTTTCATCGGCAATGAGCGATTCACGTTGCTCTGTGAGGAGCTTGACGCTCTCGATCCAAGAGGCCATTTCTCCCGGCGTTCCTGGCGATGGCGTAACGGATGCCCATAGAGCCAACCACTCATTACCAGATTGCTTGAGTTGTGAAGCCGTTTCCGTCTGTTGCTCCCTGAGTTTAGATCGTTCATTCAGCTTGTCTGAGAGAGCCCTTTGCTCAGTGTTGTATTGCGCGACTCTATCGGCATCTCGCGTGGCAGCATCTGCCAGACGATCAGCCTCACTGACACGCGTTTCAAAAAGGTCAACGATCACGGGTCTGGAAGCTAATGCGATGGGCGCGTCATTGCTCAGAATCAAAGGCCGAAGTTCCTGCCAGCTTTCTTCTCGCGCTTGACGGGCATCGGCGATTCGATCTGCTGATGCTACGGGTTCACCGGAAACAAGGGCTTTGAGTGTTTTCTGTGCCTCTTCAATCGCCAAATCCAGCGTTTTGATTGCTGTCTCGGTTTGTCTCCGGCTATCTTCAATCTCCGAAAAGCGATTTCCTAGTCGGGCGAGGGATTCCGGGGTGGGAAGTGTTAGGGTGGCGAGACTCTCTAACTCGGGCACCGAAGGTGACAAACGTGCTAAACGCTCTTCGAGCCTGCGTCGAGTCGCGGAAGAATCACGGGCTAGAGTGCGGCTGCGTTCCAGGAGTTGACGACTAGATTCAAGTGCATCGAAGCGGGTTCGCCATGCGGCAGGGTCCCGCAGTTCTGAATTTTGCCCATCGCCTTCCAGTTCGTCTAGCTTCGTCTTTGCCTCAGAGATTGAGTCCTCTAGTCTTTCCCGATCCTGGGATAGCTTTTGGCCCTGTGTGATCAAATCTTCCAGCTCTGCTAGCACAGCATCGGTGGGCTGGGAGGAATCAAGGTGATCTTCCGCAATACCGACACGGGCGGCCAAGAGGACAATTTCACGCTGTTTACCTTCGGCATCTGACGCGACTCGGGCGCGATCTTTAATCGCGCTCTGATATTTTCCTATGTTGGTTTGAAGCGTTTGTACTGAAGCCTGATGCACGAGGATCGCGGCTTCCACGGTGATTCCGTCGAGCAATGCCTTCGCTGCTGCAAGAGCCTCAGCAGCGGAATCTCGCCTCTGTAGTGAAGTTCCTGATTCGGCAATCGCTGTGCGAAGACGAGTGATGGCTTGTTCGGAAAGTTCTGGAAGGTCGGAAAACTCCCGAATGTTCTCACACTCGGCATCGAGGATGTGAAGCTGAGGAGCTATGGTTCTTAGTCGAGTTAGGCGACCGTGTTTCGCTCTGTCCGTGTCACGAGCTCGGCTCAATAATGCCAGTTGGGATTCGAGAGACTGTAACGTCGTCCTCATCCCCTCAAGCGTCTCGGCCCGCAAGGTTCGCTTACGAATTTCTGAGCGGGCTTGGGTGTAAGCATCCGCCGCTTGGTCGAAGCGCCGCTTGTTGGAACCCTTACCTGGCTTGAAGATCGTTCCCGCCTCCTCATCCAACTCGCGCCGGAGGCGAGTAATTCCTGAGAGACCGGAGGCTGCAGCGTAGAGTGTCGCCCCGACCTCGCCTTCGCTATCAAGCATCTCCTCGGCGCCCTCACGGAGCTGCGCACTATTGAGTCCAAAGGCGTGCGAAAAGACCGGTCGTGTGAGTCCTCCTAAAAACGGGTGGAGTGCTGTATCGTCGAGTGGCTTTCCGTCGCTAGTAGAGAGAACGTTCTTAGTACCCTTGCGGCGCTTGAAGCAGATTTGAGAGAGGTCGCGGGCCTGGAGAGTTGCGCCCAGTCTCATTGTCTTGCCTTCGTGGAGAAATGAAAACCGGGTCTGACCTTCGATGCCGAAGAAGAGGTCGGTAATCCCAGCCAGTGCGCAACTCTTGCCCGTGGCATTACGCCCGTAGACAACATGCAAACGTGCGTCTGGCTTGAATTCAAGGCGGCGATCCGTAAACGAGCCGTAGCGCTCAAGTTCCAGGGAAAGAATTCGCATTTAGAGTCTCCCCCTTTGAGCAGCGCCGGAGCGGCTGAGAAGGAGTTCGCGAGCGTCTGAAATCAGATTGTGTATATCTAGGTTGCCAAAGGCCGTCTCCTCGGAAGAACCCGCAGGGAGTTTGCGAACCAACTCCGCAATAAGCTCTTTCGTTTCCTTCTGTAAGGCTTCAGAAAGTGCGATGGTTTCGAGCGTAGAGCCCATATCAAAAGCGTTTAGCGACGAGTTCGCGCCTGCGTCCACTTGAACGAGTTCCGTGGTTTCGACTTTCAACTGCTCAAGCCAAATATCCTGACCGCAGTGTTGCAAAGTGGCTTCAATATCGTCGCGTAGCTGGTCCTTTGCCGAGCGAAGAGCGGCATGAAGAGCCGTGCAACCACAAAGGTGAATACGGACGAGGAGCAATCGCGGTTGTGAGTCTGCCTCCGCCTCCGCCACAATAGGCCGGATTAGGTTGCTGAGAAGGTCGTGGACTTCGTTTGGATCAGTCAGTCCCTCCACATCCACAGTAACGTCGAACCAGCGGGCGCGGTCTAAGATGAGCCTCTCCACGGTGACTTCATCGTCTTTGACATGGACTAACAAAGCTCCTTTGGCTCCGCTCTCATGGATACCGCGCCCTTGCAAGTTGCCGGGATAGAGAATGTGGGGATTGGCGTGGAGCAGCTCATACTTATGGATATGCCCGAGAGCCCAGTATTGATAGCCCTTACTCACCAAATCCTCCAAAGAACAGGGCGCGTAAGGATCGTGGCCGGGGCGGCCATTGCAAGACGTGTGCAGAACGCCAATATTGAACCAGCCAGTGCGGGCAGCAGGGTACGATGTCGCGAAGTTTTCTGGGACTGCCCGATTGGAGAAGCTACGACCGTGGATCGCTACCTTCAGATTGTCGAGCAAAACTGTATCGGCTGACTTTGACGGAAACTCGAAAACTCCCTCCGGCAACCTAACGCTCTGTGTTACGACTGACACCGCATCATGGTTGCCGCGAAGCGTATAGACAAGGATGCCGGCGCGGATCAAGCGAGAGACCTGACGATTGAAGAACAGCCCGATAGAGGTGTCTTTCCATTCGCCATCGTAGATGTCACCAGCGACGATCAGGAATGAGACGCGACGTGCGATGGCTTGGTCAACGAGCGCGGTGAAGGCTTCACGACTAGCGGTGGCCAACCGAGCGGCCAGCTCTGGATCTCGTGCGGCGATACCAACCAAAGGGCTGCCAAGATGTAGGTCGGCGGCGTGTATGAAGCTGAAGGCCATTGCTCCATGATACGAGCAGGCCTGCGCTGTGGAGATTTGTTTTTTGGTCGTAGTTCTTCTTCGGCCCGGTCACTCGGCCACCGCACCGGTCCTGGAGCTGCATCCTGCGACTTTGCGTTTAGAACTCGCGTACCGCGCCCTCCGGGTTTTGGACTCCTCCACCCTCGCAGTCTCTTGGTCCTCACGCCGAAAACTTCTGCGCTGGCAACGCGGCTACCGCGACTTGGCCACGGCCTAATCGCGGCGAGTCCAAATTGGGGGGTCGGGCGTGCCTTCTTTGCAATACACAGCTTCGACTACCTGCTCAACGCCGATGAACACTGAAATCTGCGTACTGTCAGTGAACCGCACCAGTACTTCCCGACCGGTGGCCGCGTCGTCATAAACAGCAAGCTCCGCAATCGTTTTTCCGATCACTTCCGGAAATTCAAGTTTGGGCTTCTCCATCGGTTTCGGTCTCCTAAAAATCAAGAAATGAAGCGCCTCCGCCGTGTCCCTTATTAGGGGATTCGTTCCCCATTATCCACACTTCAAAGTGTGGCAGCAAGACCAAAATCGGAGGTGCGGCGTTCCCGAAAGGGACGCAGCCCTGAACTGCGAACCTACTATGAGGGGGTATTGTCTAGGCTGATTGCCGCGCGCGCCGAATGCGGCTTGACTCAGCGTGAAGTTTCGATTCGCCTGGGAATGGCGCACTCGTTCATGAACAAGTGCGAGTCCGGTGAACGCGCCATCGACGTTGCGGAACTTTGGGCTCTCTCCAATTTGTACGGGAAACCGGTCAACTTTTTCGCCCCTGACAGATAGTGTCACGGCAATACCCCTGAATTGACGCTTAATCTTGCCTCTCAACTGCTTTGAGGAATCCGCGTCGGCGGCCCGAGAACATCAGACCGAATCGGCAGGCTCAGTTGAAGAGGTTGGAGTACAGACTTCATCCGCTTGACGAAAGTTCGCACGAACTCACTGACTAGCTTCGACGGATTGTCCGTTCGGGCCGCCAGATGCTCATGCAGGGATAGAGTTTCCTCGTCGAGCGGTCTTGCTACCCATCCGTGTGTAGCGATCCGTAATGCACTTGCCTTGGTCAGAAATGCAACTCCTCCGTTCGCAGATAACAGGTGGAAAGCCTCGTCCGCATTCATGATGTAATGGATTTCCTTGGGCTGGAATCCTGCGTCGCTGGCTGTCCTCATCATCTGTTCGTAGAGCGTTGGATGGATTCTTCTATCCAAGACAACCCACTGACTCGCGCTCAAATCCTTGAGCTTCAGCGATTCCTTTTGTGCCATGAGATGGCCTTCTGAAACGACCACATAGAGGGGAGCTTCCGCCAGTTTGACCGTCGTCAGTCTGGGATTTACAGCGGGTTGAGTAACAAGCGCCACATCTAAATGAGCATTCAAAAGCCTGTGGGTCAAGTCAGCGGAAAACTCGCTGTGCAGATGAATCTTCAGATTGGGGTAGAGCGGAAGGTGAAGGGAAAACAACATCTCCACGAGAGCGGGATCGATGTCTGGGGAGCTTCCGATTTCGAGAATGCTCTCGGCTCCTTCATTCACGGCTTTAGCAAACCGAACTGCCCGCTCATCGTGCAGAATTGAGAGCCGAGCCTCTTCGACGAAAGCCCGTCCAGCATCCGTCAATTCCACGGAACCTCGGTCTCGGTGGAAGAGCCTGATATCCAGCCTGAGTTCAATATCCTGAATGCGGCGGCTTAATCCAGACTGGCTCATGCGGAGTCGCCTCGCGGCCCGCGTGTAGTTCAATTCCTCCGCCAAGGTTACAACGGCGGTCAGGTAACGAATCTCGATTGTGCTCTGCATGGCCGGCCTCCCATTCAGATGTATTCATGCTTGAGAGAATCGCCAAGGCATAA